>JADMIO012610691.1_pt1 | contig 39218 bp, 31 predicted proteins | sample 8958161 | NCBI WGS metagenome assembly JADMIO01 (sample SAMN16585339, study PRJNA669376) | soil metagenome | isolation source: Crop rotation soil | place: USA: Cullars Rotation, Alabama | collected 2011 | reverse complement strand
GCCGCGACTTCAAGTCACGTGAATTCCAAGCTTCGGATCCCACTGTGCTGGAAAGTTATGCACAGCCTGATAACCACCAACACTTACATAATCCTTTAGATTAAGTGATGTGCGGTTGAAATTGATGTGTTGGGTTAAAGGCCTTTCCATGTTATTTGTATTCTTTTAAAATATCATCTAGTTTTTCGTTTGTTAAGTCTCTATAAGTATCCTGATTGATCATTAATGTAGGGGCATGATCACAACTGCCCAAACAGGGATTTGGTAAAAGGGTAAACCTGTAATCTGGAGTTGTTTCTCCAAATTTGATGTGTAATAGGGTCTGCAGATGCTCATAAATTTTCTCATAGCCCATCACATAGCAGCTGATGCTATCACATAGTAAAATAATATTTCTGCCTACAGGTTTACGAAAAATAAGGTTGTAGAAAGTAGCTACACTATCCAGCTCTTCCGCAGACATTTCCATATGCGCTGCAATGGCATGTAGGCTCTCATCCGAAATCCATCCACGATGATGTTGCACGATTTTTAGGGCTTCAATACAGGCTGCCCTCCGCACCGGAACAAGTGCAATCTCATGATCTATACTTCTTATTTCTTCTTTTGATAACATCTTCTTTTTGTTTTATCTATCGATATCTGCGAGTACATAATCCATACTTCCTAAAATGGAGAGTAAGTCGGCAATAGTGTACCCTTTACTGATATAGGGGAGCATCTGCATGTGTGGAAATGAAGGGGTACGTATCCTGACTCTGTAAGGAGAAGTATTGCCATCACTGGTAAGGTAATAGCTGTTGGCTCCTTTTGTAGCTTCAATACAACTCATGGTTTCACCTGAAGGAATCACGGGTCCCCAGCTTACATTTAAAAAGTGGGTAATGAGGGTTTCTATATCCTTCATCGTGTTTTTTTTAAGGGGAGGAGTAGTTAAAGGATGGTCTGATTTATAGTTTCCTTCGGGCATGTTTTTTAGGCATTGGTCAATAATGCGGAGGCTTTGCCACATCTCATCTACGCGTACCAGAGCTCTATCATAGCAATCACCATTGTGTGCGGTTGGTATTTCAAAATCAAAGTTTTCATAACCGGAATAAGGTTGTTTTTTTCTGAAATCCCATTCCAATCCGCATGCGCGCAAACCAGGGCCTGTTACACCCCATTCCAAAGCTTCTTCCAAAGTGTAAATCCCAATACCTACTGTACGGGCTTTGAAAATACTATTGCGCATCACCATCTGGTGATATTCTTTTAGCTGTTTAGGGAAGTAAGCAAGAAAATGACTTACCAGTTTATCCCAGCCAATAGGTAAATCCTGAGAAACTCCACCAATTCTAAACCAGTTGGGGTGCATCCTTGCTCCGCAGATGGCCTCTACAATGTCGAATATTTTCTCCCTATCGGTAAACATGTAAAATACTGGTGAAAGCTGGCCTAAATCCTGTGCAAAAGTGCCATACCATACCAGGTGGCTGGCAATGCGGAAGAACTCGCAAAGCATAACACGCATTACTTTAACGCGTTCAGGTACCGTAATACCAGCTAGTTTTTCGACGGCTAATAGGTAAGCAAGGTTGTTCATTACCCCACCCAGATAATCCACACGATCGGTGTAAGGGATATAGGTATGCCATGACTGACGTTCTCCCATTTTCTCTGCTCCCCGATGATGAAATCCTATATCAGGAACGGCATCCACAATGTCTTCGCCATCTAATTGAAGGATAATGCGTAAAACACCATGTGTACCGGGGTGTTGTGGACCAAGGTTTAGGAACATAAAGTCTGCATCTTCACTTTGTTTTTTCAGTCCCCAGTCTTCCGGACGGAATTGTAAGGCCTCTTGTTCCAGATCCTGCTTTTCATCCCATAACTTAAAGGGACCCATTTCAGTAGCTCTGGCTGGGTGTTCCTTTCTTAAAGGATGACCTTCCCAGGTAGGCGGCATCAATATGCGGCGCAGATGAGGATGTCCTTCGAATTTTATGCCGAACATGTCATAAACTTCGCGCTCATACCAATTGGCATTTTTCCATAAGTCTGTAATGGATGGGAGAGTAGGGTAATCGCCATGTAAGGCAATCTTTAAACGGATAAAGCAGTTTCGTTGGAGTGATAACAGGTGATAAGCAATAGTAAAATCGGATGCAGGAGATCCATTTTTTTTAGCACGACTGCGCTCGTCAATTGCGCAGAGGTCGTACAATAATTCAAAACACTGAGGAATATCTTGCTTGAGGAACCTAAGCACCTCCAGTATATTTTCTTTTGCAACCCATAAAGTAGTCACCTCATCAGCAGTAAGCTGGGGAGTGAAGAAATGAGCACCGAATTTGGCGACCAATTCGTCGGTTAAGCCTGAATCGTTGTCCATGCCTTTAGTTTTATGGGATTGTTTTAATTAAATCTGATCGGGCGTACGAAAATTAATCATCTTTTTACGTTCTTGTCTTTTTTGTTCTTTCATTGATACTTGTTCCGGTTTGATGACTCCTTGTGGGCCAATGGCCCAGCTTAAAGGTCTTTGTTCCTTGCCAACTGAATCGGCAAGGAGCATTAGTCCCTGCATAAAGGCATCAGGCCGGGGTGGGCATCCTGGTACGTAAACATCTACCGGTAAAAACTTATCTACACCTTGTACTACGCTATATATGTCATACATGCCACCCGAGTTGGCGCAAGAGCCCATGGATATGACCCATTTTGGTTCCATCATTTGTTCATGAAGGCGCTTAATGATTGGTGCCATTTTCACAAAAACGGTTCCGGCTATTACCATCACATCGGCCTCCCGGGGAGTGCCACGTATCACTTCAGCTCCAAAACGGGCTACATCGTATTTACTGGTGAGGCTGGTGGCCATTTCAACAAAACAACAGGAAAGTCCAAAATGAAAGGGCCACATCGAGTTTTTTCTCCCCCATGCAAGTAAGCCCTGAACAGTAGTTAACATCACACTTTGCCCAACAGATTCTTCAAAAGAACCAGTTCCTTTTATTGCATTTGCCGGTTCAGCCGGATTAGTGAGCCACCATTTCATGATACAGGCCTCTTTAAAGTGAATTTGTGGTAGGCCTTCAGTATTTTTTTGCCATTGGGGCCAAAATCAAGAGCACCAATGCTCCATTCATAAATTAATACTGCAACGAGTAATCCAATAAAAACACAAATACTAAAGTAGCCTGGCCAGCCTAATTCTTTAAAGGCTAAGGCCCATAGAACAATAAACACGACCTCGATATCAAAAATTACAAATATCATGGCTACCAGATAAAACTGTGCTGAAAAGCGAAGTCTTGCTGATCCTGTAGCTAATATTCCTGATTCGTATGGTTGGCCGGTGGCCTTATCTTTATGCCGCTGACCTAAAAAAAAGGAAAGTGAAATAATGAGTGTCAATAAGAGCACAACAAAAACTCCGTAAACAAGAAACGGCCACAATAGGGTGTCTGGTGTACTTGATGAGTTCATAACTTACCTTATTATAAAAAACAACCATAATAAAAAAATGACAGTATTAGCTACTCGTGATGTAATGCTCCAGATTTCCGATAATGAACTGTTGCTCCTCAATGATGTATTTCACCACATCGCCAATGGAAATAATACCTGTTAGCTTACCATCATCTATTACTGGTAAGTGTCGGATAAATTTATTTGTCATTAGCCACATACATTCTTCTATAGTAGTATCAGAACATACTATAAGTGGGTTTTCGGTCATGATTTCGCTGATCGGGATTTCTTTTGAAGATTTTCCTTTTAGAATTACCTTTCGGGCGTAATCTCTTTCCGTAAAAATTCCTACGAATTTTTCATGGTCCATAACCAGAAGCGATCCGATGTTTTTTTCAAACATTAATTCCAGCGCTTCAAAGACTGTTGTGTCTGGGCTTACAAAGATGGAGGAATTGGTTTTTCCTTGTAAGATGTTTCTAACTTTTCCCATAATTGAACTCCTTTCTGTAGCAGATTTGGATTGCATCGTATCAATAGGATGGTTATATTAAAGTTAACTTAAATTTCGCTAATAAAAGAATAATAGTTTATTAATTGTGCACATAGATGTCTCTATTTTTTACATTGTTTGTCGTTGATTTTCAGTATATTTATATATCCTTTCTAATGAATCTATAACATAAATGTGATTCAAATGTTTTCCATAATACAACATAAAAAAGTAAGCATGAAGAGTAAGCTGTTATTCTTGATTTTTCTTGCCTTTTTTCCACTGGTATTGGAAGCGCAAAAGGTTGTGTTGATAAAGATTGATGGTGCAATTAATCCGGTTTCGGCTTCCTTTATCCATGATGGAATTGAAAAGGCGCATAAGGAAAAAGCAGCATGTCTTGTTATTCAGCTAAATACGCCAGGAGGCTTATTGCAATCTACCAGAGCCATTGTTAGTGATATTTTGATGTCTCCGGTTCCTGTAGTTGTTTATGTTTCTCCATCTGGCTCACATGCTGGCTCAGCAGGAGTTTTTGTTACACTTGCAGCACATATTGCTGCCATGGCGCCCGGAACCAATATTGGTGCTGCACATCCGGTTAATTTTGTTGGTAAAACAGATTCTGTAATGAATATGAAAGCCACCAATGATGCCGCCGCATTTATCAGAAGTATTGCCGAAAAACGAAAACGGAATCTAGAGTGGTCAGAAGATGCAGTAAGAAATAGCCTATCTATCACTGAAAATGAAGCACTAAAAAAAAATGTGATCGATTATATCGCACCAGATGAAAACGCTTTACTTAACCAGATAAATGGTCGCACTGTAACACTTAATTCAGGTAATGTGGTATTGCATACAAAAGGAGCCAAAATTGAATATGTGGAGATGAGTGCTTCTGAGAAATTGCTTGACTTTATCAGCAATCCTGATATTGCCTATCTTTTACTAATGCTAGGCATGGTTGGAATATACTTTGAATTGTTCAATCCAGGGTCTGTGTTACCAGGAGTAGTTGGGGTAATTAGTCTGATTCTTGCCTTTTATGCCATGAATACTTTACCTGTTAATTATGCAGGATTAATGTTAATCATCTTTTCTCTGGTTTTATTCCTATTAGAAATTAAAGTCGTCAGTCATGGAGTATTGGCAATCGGCGGCGTAGCTTCCCTTTTTCTGGGCTCTGTAATGCTGTTTAAGTCAAGTTCTTCATTGGATATGATCAAAGTATCTGTCGGAATTGTTGTTTCGGTTACTGTAATTAGCACCATCTTCTTTCTCGTCGTAATTGGCTTGGGGCTAAAGGCACAGAAATTAAAAACAGTAACAGGAATTAACATTTTGCTTGGACAAACCGGAGAGACATTGAGTATGCTTGATCCTCAGGGACAGTTACAAGTAAATGGTGAGGTTTGGACAGCGGAATCAATAAAGGGAACAATAAGTAAAGGTGAATTAGTAAAAGTAATAAAGGTTAAGGGGCTTACACTGTTTGTGGAGCCAATGAGCCAGGTCGTTTAATTTTATATTTAACTAAAAGGAGGATTTTATGTTTTACAATGTGTTTATTTTGGTGCTCATTTTTTTTGCTATTCTGGTACTTTCAAGTGCAATTCGTATACTTCGTGAATATGAACGTGGAGTTGTGTTTCGTTTAGGTCGTGTGCTCGATAGGGGGGCAAAAGGACCGGGACTGATTCTTTTAATTCCTTTTATTGATAAAATGGTAAGGATATCTCTGCGTATTGTAGTGATGGATGTGCCACCTCAGGATGTGATCACTAGAGATAATGTTTCTATAAAGGTTAATGCGGTAATCTATTTTAGGGTAGTTGATCCTCAAAAAGCTGTGGTAGAGGTAGAGAACTTTTTGGTTGCTACTTCGCAGTTTTCGCAAACCACATTGCGTAGTGTGCTTGGACAGTCTGAGTTGGATGACTTACTTTCTCAGCGTGATAAGATAAATCTGCATTTGCAACAGATCATTGATCTAAAAACAGAACCATGGGGAATAAAAGTTACCACAGTTGAGGTAAAACAAATAGACCTACCTCAGGAAATGCAACGTGCAATGGCTAAACAAGCCGAGGCAGAACGTGAAAGAAGATCAAAAGTAATTTCTGCTGAAGGTGAATACCAGGCCTCACAACGTTTGTCTGATGCTGCAAAAATTTTAAGTGAACAGCCGAGCGCATTAACGCTACGTTACTTGCAAACACTTCGTGAAATTGCCACAGAGAATAATTCGACTACTATTTTCCCTGTTCCGATTGATCTATTGAAACCTTTTATGCAACCATCTGTGGAGATTCATCCTAAAGAAGAAACTAAGCCGGAAGCTGATGTATAAAAAGTAAGAAAGTCCATCAATTAAAACAAAATGTCCATTCGTTGAAGCTTTAGTTCATGTAAGTTTGCTTTTATTGCCAAGTTATAGATCATCATGAATTTAAAGTCTTTATTTACTTTTTGTGCCTTCCTTTTAATTATTCAATCTGGTTTTTCACAGCAGAACCTTTCGGTTGCAGGTTCATGGAAATTTCAATTAGACCCTGATAAAAAGGGTGAAAAGGAGCAATGGTATCAAAAGCAACTTGGAGACAATATTCAGCTACCCGGTACAACGGACGAGGGGAAGAAAGGGGTAAAAACCAAAGATGCAGATTATGGTATTCTATCCAGAGCCCATAAATATATAGGTGCAGCATGGTATAGTAAGGAAATAATTATTCCGGCAGAATGGAAAGAAATGGACGTAGATCTTTTTCTGGAAAGGGTAATGTGGGAATCTAAAGTATGGGTTGATGACAAACAAATCAGCCTTAAGGATGCACTCGGTGTGCCACATGTACACTCATTAGGTAGATTAACGCCAGGGAAGCATCGCCTGACCTTGCTTATAGATAACAGCTTAATTTATAATATTGGAGATAAGGGGCACGCTTACACCGAGTACACCCAAAGTATTTGGAATGGTGTTGTGGGTAAAATTGAACTAAGGCCAAGCAAATCAACTCAGATTGTAGATTTTCAGGTGTTTGCGGATGCAAAAAGTAAATCTGTAGCACTCGACTTAAAAGTGAACAATCCTGTCCCAATGAAAGTTACTTATACCATTGTTGATTTGCAAACCGGTAAGCAAGTTTTTAAAGCAGACCAAGCCTTATCAAAGGATACTCAACAGAAGCATAATCTAAAATTAAATTTCCCTATTAAATTATGGGATGAGTTTACTCCCAATCGGTATAAGATTTCTGCTAAACTTCAAAATGGAAACCTAACGGTAGTTGATTTTGGGTTTCGTAGCATTACCCATTCTACTTCCAAAATACTTGTAAATGAAGCGCCTGTATTTATGCGTGGAAACCTGGATTGTGTCCATTTCCCGCTTACAGGATACCCTTCTTGCGATGTAAAAGAATGGGAAAGAATCTTTAAAATTTATAAATCATACGGACTTAATCATGTTCGTTTTCATTCCTGGTGCCCACCTGAGGCAGCTTTTGAAGCGGCAGATAAATTGGGTATTTATATACAGGCCGAAACCATATGGATTGATTGGTGGATGACCGAACCGCCTAAGGATAGACCTGATATGAAAACTGAAGGGCTTCCCAATGGTCTTGGGAAAAATCCATCAGCAGATAAATATGTGCAGGCAGAACTTCAGCGGATGGTAGATACCTATGGAAATCACCCCTCATTTGTAATGTTGTGCATTGGTAATGAATTAGGTAATTCAGATTTCAATCAAATGCAGGAATGGATGAAAAAGATAAAGGTAAAAGACGACAGGAGACTATACGCTTTATCTACTGCAAGAACTATAATGCCAGTTGATGATTATTCTGTTACCCATAATATTCCAAATGTTGGTGGCACTTATGGTTTGCAGGGTGCTCGTTCAGATTATGACCTGGAAAAAAATTACTCGAAAAGCAATATTCCAATTATTGCACACGAGGTTGGTCAGTTTCCGGTTTATCCATTGTGGTCGGAGATAAACAAATATACAGGAGTTTTAAAAGCACGTAACCTGGAAGTTTGTAAGGAATCAGCAGTTGCTTCAGGATTGGAAAATAAAGATGTGGCCTTCCATAATGCTAGTGGAGCTCTACAAAAGGTACTGTATAAGAGCTTAATTGAGAATTTTTACCGTACACCTTCTTGTGCAGGTTTTCAAATGTTAAGCCTGCAAGATTATCAGGGACAAGGGGAGGCTTTGGTAGGTTGGTTAGATGTGTTTTACGATAGTAAAGGCACCACTTCTCCTGAGTATTTTAAGCAATACAACAATCATGTAGTTCCGCTGGCAAGGCTTAAGAAATTTGTGTGGGAAAATACAGAAAGTCTTACCGCTTCATTAGAAGTAGCTAATTATGGTATAGGAGATTTAAAGAATGATGTAAAATGGGAACTTATAGATAGCGAGAATAACAAGATTGGGCAAGGTGTTGTAAAAGTTGCTTCAGTTAAAAGAGGAGAAGTTAAGACGGTTTCAGAAATCAATGTTTCATTAAGTAACGTAAGTAAGGCTACCAAAGCAAAACTTGTTGTCAGTTTGCCGGGCACATCTTACAGCAACGAATGGGATTTGTGGATATATCCTTCAGCTTTACCTGATCTATCATCAGCTAAGGTTGTGGAAAGCGATCAACTTGATGATAAGACACTGAGTGCATTGGAAGAGGGTAAAACGGTATTACTTTACGCCGCTAAATTGGGTAAGTCGGATAGTTTCAGGCCATTGTTTTTTACTTCTTTGTTTTGGTCAAATGTATTTTTTCCGGGTCAGGAGAATACCACACTTGGTGCTATTATTGATGAAAAGCATGGTCTTTATAAGTATTTCCCAACACAAGGGTTTACTGATTGGCAATGGGAATCAATTAGTAAGGGCAGATCATTTAAACTGGCAAACTGGCCAAAAGATCTTCAGCCTATTGCACAACCAATTAGTGATTTCCATATTAATGAGAAATTGGGTTCTCTGTTTGAATGTCGTGTTGGAAAGGGCAAGCTCGTAATTTGTGGTTACGATATCCAGGGAAGTACAAGCCTTGTAGCAAAACAGTTAAAATACAGTATGTTGAAGTACATGGAGAGCAATGCTTTTGAGCCAAAAGTTACCGTTGATACCACGCTTCTAAAAAGCAGTTTTCCTTTAATTAAAGAAGCTGAAAGCAAGGTGCCTATACCAGCTGCATTTGCTGATGCACTATTATATGTTAAAGCAGAACCCGAAACAATAATTTTAAAGCGAAATACTAAATATGAGCTTCGTGGTTCTGAAGATATTTGGCGCTGGGATAATAAAGCAGCCTGGTATGGTAAAAAACTAGAAATAGAAATCAATCCGCCTCAAGGTGTGATAGGCGAATTATTTATCCACTTTGACGACTGGAATAATGAAGGACGTTTTGCTAAAATTTGGATAGAAGGCAGAGAATTTACCACAGGCAAACTAGATAAACAAGGTAAATGGATAAAGCTTTTTGTAATGAGAGAGGATACAAATGATGGTAAACTATCAATTCGTATCGAATCTCAGGCCGGAAGCAATGCAATGATAAGCGAAGTGGTGTTTATGGAAAACAAATAGTTATTTAGCAGGAACGAAATTGTAATCTATACTTTGGCCATTCCCTGAAATAACAGCTTGTATGTTTTTACCTTTTCTTTTGTAACTGATTTTTTTAGGGAAATCATGTTGTGGGTTCTCGCATGTAAAACTGTCATTGCTTAGCTCTGTTAGTTTAAAGTAGGTTGGTTGCTTTTCACCAGTAACCATAACCACGTAGAAAATGTCATTTCCTTTTACGCTGAATTCCAGGTTTTCTACAAAAATGGTTTTTTTACCTTTTTGTGTAACACCCTTGCCGGTCAATTTAAGCGCTGAAGCTTTTGTCCATGTTTCATAACCAGATTCTCCAGGTTGAGCATTTGTACGAATCCATTTGCCAACCAACCAATCTAGTTTTTTAAATTTCTGTTGATTGCTTTCCTGTCCGTAGGCAGAGGTTATGATTAAAAGTGCAGGAATAAGAAGTAGTAATCTTGTTTTCATAATGTTTTTTAACCAAAGATAAGCGCAGTGTTTTGATTGGTATTGTACAAACCCGACAAGGCTATTTACTTATTCAAAAAAAAGTTGGCCATATTTTTCTCTTCAAAGAAATAGGAGGAAGGGTCTTCTCCGGTAAAGGCTTTGAAATTGCGTATAAAATGTGATTGATCGTAGTAACCGGATTGGTAAACGATTTCTGTCCAGCTGTTCTTTTTTGATTTGATCAGTTGAAAGATGTAATTGAACCTAATAATCCTTGAATAGTACTTAGGTGAAAGGCCTATATACTTCTTAAACAACCGTTCCAATTGTCGTTCACTCACTTGAGCAACGGCAATTAGTTCTGCAACAGAAGCCATCCCATTTGAGCTGAAAATAAGCTCTAATGTATCTTTTAGTGGATTTATAGTCGCACTTTCACTAAGTTCTAAAAAGTAACCATCTAAAACATGTTTCAGGTGATGCTCATCTTTAAATGGCAAAAGCTTTTCTCTTAGTGTAGCCAGTTCATGGTTTGGAAAAGTATCCAGATCAACAATTTTATCCAGATAATTGACCATGTTTAGGTTAAAAAATTGTGTTAATGCTGCGGGCTTTAGTTTGATGGCAAATGAGCCTGTGGGGCCAGTATTTTCCAAATAAAAGTAGCTGCTGATTTGTCCGGCCAGTAAATTTGGCGTTTGCACGTACCACTCGCCATTGGTTTTTGCTTTGTAAACGCTCCCGTAATTGAATATAAGCTCTGTAAATCCATCAGGGATTATCTTTTCAATGTTTGGTGTAGGATCATCGTCCTGCATCATCCAATAGCATTCGATAAGGTTTTCCAGTTGGGGGTGAGGGTCAATTCTGGTGAATTTCATACAACGAATCTATTCAAATAAGTTTATTCTTTATCTTGCGGTGGCTGATTTTGAGCAATATTTTCAATTTCCTTATTTAAGAAAAAGGATAGGCCTGTCCTGATTAGAACGGTACCCGCCAGTATTCCCAAATCCTCAAATGTTGGATTGAGAATGGTGTCTATAATGTCTGATGCGATTAAAAATTCCAGACCTAATAGTAGATAATATCCAACCTCAATTTTAATCTGGACAGTTTTTTCTAAAGAGAAGGAACGGTTGAGTCTGCCAAATTCATTGCCAATAAATTTAAGTAAACCAAGGGCTGCGCCATAGCAAATGATCGCGATGCTGACATAACTAATAATATGGGATATGGTTTGTAATAGCTGCGACATTTTATTCGATATATCCCTTATTCTTTAATTGCTAAAGGAAGTAAATATTTCATTTTTATTATTTTAAGGCTCATACTAAAGATACAATTTATGTAAGCAATTATTAAATTTACTTATTGTATTACAACCTCAATTTTTTTTAAAATGAAAGTATTTTTTTGCTAAAATTTATATAGATTGATGTAATGCTTAGATTTGAATTATAGAAAGAGATTATGCAAAAGATTTATATGGGAGATGCGGGACCAAAAGTGTCCCCAGCAGTTTATGGTTTTTATAGATGGGATGACGTTAAAGATGCCGATGCTACTTTAAAAAAGATTTTTCATTTGTGCATGGAGTTAGGTATTAACACCTTTGAACATGGCGATAGTCACGGCTCTGAGAGATGTGAATCTTTGTTTGGAGAGCTACTTAAAGAGGGGGCTTTTAAAAGAGAAGAAGTTGTTTTGTTTAGTAAATGTGGATTAAGACTTCCTCATGCACAAGACCCTGATATTAGAGTTAAACATTATGATACCTCATCTGCTCATATCATTGCCAGTGTTGAGCGGTCATTAAAGAATTTGAAAACCGACTATATTGATATCTTTTTGTTAGATAAACTTGATCCAATTTCTAATCTGGAGGAAACAGCATTAACATTAGATAGGTTAAAAGAATCAGGTAAGATCAAAAACATTGGTGTCGCAAATTTTTCAGTTTTTCAGCACCAATTGTTAACGTCATACTTAACAAAGCCGATAGTAACCAATCATATCGAATTGAATCTTTTAAATATGCAGGCACTTGATAACGGTCAGATTGATTATATCAAACAGCGTTACATGCGTCCATTGGCTTATGCTCCTTTAGCAGAGGGTAGGATTGCTGCTGGAATGGATGTACAGGCTGTTAAAGTGCGTGAGAAGCTAGAAGAATTGAGTGCTAAATATAATGTTCATATTGAATCATTAGCGGTGGCATGGTTAGTTAAGTTAGGTGCATTGCCACTTATTGGCACTACAAATGAACAAAGAATAAGAAATGCAGTAAATGCTTTTACCATAGAACTTGATCATCAGGATTGGTATGAGTTATATAATGCATCTGTAGAAAACAGAGCTTAGTACAAGATTTTGTTGCGTTATAAACAACATTGAAAAAAAAATATTTTAAAATTAGTAGGTAATCTAATTTACAATTGTATCTTTGTTGTGAGAGCGTTAATTTAAGCGGGAGTGACCATCATGGTTTATTCCCGCTTTCTTTTTTTAGCCGATTTTTTTTCTGAAAAAAATCCTGTTAAATTCCACTGCTTTTATCTCTGAATTCTTACTTCTTAAGTACTATTATGGTTTTGTTTTGGAAATACCTGGTGCGTACCTTTTGCGCAGCTTCTGCGGGAAAAAGTCCCTTTTTGTGCATGAAGTCCGCAGGATCTACGCAGAAGGTAGGGAGGAGGCCGAAGAAATGTGGATAGAATTGCTAAATAATTGATGATTCTGAGACTATCATTAGTATTGCTGAATCAGGTATTTTTAATGAAAAACGATAAGATTTGGGAATTGTTGAGGAAGTAGGAGGGGCGAATTTTAGTGTTTTAACTCAAATTCGTTGGTGCTACAGAAAAAGCTTGAATTTTTTATGGTTTTTAAGTAGCTGATATTGAGATGAAACCCAACTAATGTGCTCTAAAAGGATGTTTTTTAGTAAGAATTAGCGTTTTAATATTTGCACGGAAATGAATTATTTCTATTTTTGCAGCCTTGGCTGATGAAGCTGAAAATAAAAAAAGTAAAGTTAGCTTTTACCAAAATAAAGTTGTTACTTTGCAATCCCTTCGAAAAAGGGAAAAGAAGATACCAGTTCGGGGTGTAGCGTAGCCCGGTATCGCGCCTGCTTTGGGAGCAGGAGGTCGTAGGTTCGAATCCTGCCACCCCGACACAACTACTTAGATGAGTAGTTTAATATTGACCAGTAAAAACAGATACCAGTTCGGGGTGTAGCGTAGCCCGGTATCGCGCCTGCTTTGGGAGCAGGAGGTCGTAGGTTCGAATCCTGCCACCCCGACACACATAGAATCAAATTCTATCAAAAACCCTCTAAATATCACAATTTATAGGGTTTTTTGGTTTTTTTTCATATCAAAGAAAAACAGTACAAATCAAGGTTTTTTTCACCCTTATATGCCCTCTTTTATTTCAGCTATTATTGTCTTTTGATAAAAATGTAAAAATGACTTCTTGAGTTTTTTATTTTAATACCCTTTTATACCCTTTTTTAACTTTCCTGATCATCTGAAAAATGAGAGGGTATAACTGTAAAGCGAAACCCGCATCAGACCACGGGTATAGCTTTTTTAGGAATCGACACTTATTTTATCAATTCTAATAGCCATTTTATACAGTCTGTTGGCTCTACAATTGACCAAGAATGCGGATGTCTTGTTCCGTCAACTCTAAAGCCTTTGCCAATGGCGGGAATAAATTCTGCTTTTGTATTTCCGCTTTGCGTTAAAAAATTGGTCATAGCCGAGAGATTGGCCGCATTCAAATCATAATAATCTCTGCTTTTGTTTTTAAGCTGCCAAACTATATCCGGGTCGCAATACAATCTTGTCGGAACATTAATTAAATATTTCGCATTACCGCCATCATCTCTACTTCGCGTAAACATTGAGCCTTCTACATATTTTTCTGGAAATTTATCTGGCGAACCACCATATTGTTTTTCAAATTCATTAACCAGGAAATGGTCTTCCTGCAATGCTATTTTTTTGCTTTCCGATAATTTGTTACCTTCCTTTTCGTATTTAACGATGGCCTTCTTTGCGCCGTTATACAAATCTATCAGATCTACTGGCGGATCAATGCCTATTACCGCCAAAGGTTTCAGATAAGCGATGTGTTTTGGATTACGAGACATTTCAGTGTATTGCAATGCGTTCATCCCGCCAAGCGAAAGTCCACTTAAAATAAATTTATCTTTTGTTGCTTTGTATCTCATCACGATGTCTTCAAAGACTGTATCGAAAAAGCGTTTAGCCGTTGTATCTGTATCCAGTGTGTTGTTGTAATTCGCACTCACTACCACAGCTAAAATATTTTTATCATAAGCTTGTTGCATCAAATCTTTATTACAGCTGATCACATTCTCAGCTGTTTCGCCTGTTGATGGGAATAAAACTAAAACAGCCTGTATTGGGCTTTTAGGAACGAGTGCATAATAGAAAAGGTTATCAACTTTAGTTATGTTGTCATAAGTTTCCATACTGTTTTTGATGGCGATGGTTTGTTTTTTCAGTAGAGGCAAATATTTATCATCCAGATTTAGAAATTCGCCATTTACAAAATTACCAATGGTTTTACCACCATTGGTAAAATAGGCTGCGCCTTTCCCGTTTAAAGAACCATTGATAAAAGTTCCTTCAAAACTGGCATATCCAATAATTTCAAACTTCCCTTTCCCATCAAATTTGCCTTGCTTCATTTCTCCTTTGTAGGTAGCTGCCAATTTATGATTTTGAAACCATTGCAAAAAGCCAGCTCCAGATGCATAATTGTTTTTGCAATTGCCGTTCCAAGTAAGGCTGTCTGTGGGTGTTGGTTCATCTAACCATATTTTGCAATTGGATTGATGTTCTTTTACAAACTTTCCATTGTTTTGGGCAAAGGAATTTGTGGTAAATAATATTAAAAAGCCCAAAAATAATAATCTCATTCTTCCGGTAATGTTTTAGTGTTGTTGAAAATTACGCAATACTTTGTTAGGTTGTATATTTCGGAGATAGTGATTCTTCGTCACTTTTGGTCTGCGTTCTACACTTTCCTGCTATCCCAGCAGTTCCGGTGTAAACAGATCGCAGACCAAAAGTGGTGAAGAACCAGTTTGCAGCGAAATGAGATGTCAGTTTAAACGCGGAACGAGTGGCCAGTTTTGATGAAATGCCCAAGACAGCCAGACTATTTTTAGGTAGACAACAGACTAAAAATTGTTCAACTGTTGTCTTATAGGAGTGAGTTACAGCCATTGAAAGACCTTAAAACCTAGACATCAATAAAACTTAAAAAACTTTGAGTTGAACCATCTTGTTCATAATAATAGCAGAACAGGATCACTCTGCTGGGTTTTACCAGTGGTTTGCCGCGTTTACCATAGAACTTTAGATTCGTTTTCATGCTGTTAAAGACCAAGGTGTTCAGGGCACTGTTTTGAAACTTTTCAAGCTGTTCGAGTCGGGAGATCGATAAATCTTCATTCACATCTACTTGAAATACTGCGAAGCTGTTCTTGTTTTTGTACCCCTTGAATAAAGCCAGTTCGCTATTATACGGACGTAATAAATCAGGATTAGGATTAGCCAGACTATGATTCTTTTAAAAAAGTAAGGACATCCTCTTTTAATTTAATCGTATTACCGTAAATCTTGGCACCATTTGGATATTTGACACGATCCACGGTCTTGTCAACCTGCATGCTGCCAGAGCAGAATCCAAAACTTAACACTCCCTGCCATGTACTTGCAAATATGATCCATGTTGAATTTTCATCTGGCAAAAAGCCGCAGGAGGTATTAACCAAACTCATGATTTTGATCTTGCTCAGCTGCTTACCTTTATACAAGTTAATAATTTCTATTACTGCATCATGATAATCCGAATTTGCCGAATCTGGTGTTATTTTAATGATTTTAGCTTTGGCTACAAATTCAGAAGCCTGAAAATTATTAACCACACCCTCATAGGCACATGAACAGGCGAATAGACTTCCAGGGAAAAGAAAAAGGAATAAGCAGAGCAAGTGTTTTAATTTTGTCATCGTATTGATTCGTAATGAAGCTGGTTTGCCAATGGTTTGTTTATATAATGATGATCCCTCAAAGTCATTTCCATAAAACTAATCAATTCTAAATTAACACGCTTTGTTCAACACTCTACCGTTTGGAATCATTTCAAGAATATTTATTAGCTTGCAAAGCCATTTAAAAACCAATATTACCAATAATGAAACTGCTAAGATTCTATTACTTTACATTTCTCTATCACTACCGAAATAAGCCGGAAAGCTGGGTAGGTGATTTCAGAAGTGTGTTATTGGTAGAACTCAGTATGTGTTGGTTCATATTGACTTTATGGCTATTGTTCGACTCTGGATTCCGGTCAATGGGATCTTTGACCAAGCCGATTGTACTGGGCAGCAACATCATCCTATTGATTATCCTTCAACGATATTTGATGAGTAAGGGGAGGGCTGAGCTCATCTTTCAAGAATTTAAAGATCATCAGTTAAATAGCCAAACCAACAGAACAATATGCTGGGCAGTATGGGCAGGATCTTTTATCCTTTTTTTACTATCAGCCTCGCTGCAATAAAATACCATCAATACAGATTCAAAGCCCATGCGTTCCTGCTGGTAGCGGATGCTTTCCTCTTTAATAAGTTTTTGGGTAAAACAAGGGGCTAAAAGTAGTGATATAGCAATTACTGTAAACAGTTGTTTCACAGTTTGATGGATTGTAAAATAATGTAATAATTAGTAATATTGTTGGGTGATGGTGTGAGTTCAATTGTCTGGACCCTTAAGCACTAGTACTACTAAATGAAACGTATCTTAAATGAAATTTAAATTAACTATACTCTTATTAGGTTTTTGCTATTTTGCAAAAGCACAAAAAAACATCCGACTCGATGAGGTAAATCACAAGGATACCATCGGAGCGGAGCGCGCTGTCATCTATGGGACATTTGTACAGCGACTAAATGCTATGACCGGCGGAGGACTCAATCAGGAGCTCTATTTGAGGGATACCGCAACTAAGGAGCTCTATGTTTTCAGAGCTAAACCATTATTTAAATCAGCAAAGCAGAATAATTTCATTTTCTATATAAAACCTGGTACTTATGCTATTGTGGAATACATGTATCAAAAAGGCACCTGGTATGGTCGTAAGGAGTTTCGGCAACAAATTAAAAAGCCAGAAGGTAGTGCTTACTTATTTACCATAACACCCGGCAGTTTGAATGAATTGGGTACCTGGCATTTTGAAAAGGAAAATATCTATTTTGAAAATGCAGCTGCAGAAGTGAAGGATAAACTTAGGCCAGATTACCAGAAATTGGACTTTACAAAGGCCGTTCAAAATATTCCCAGATAAAGGAATTATTTCTTCAAATTAACTATTCCGATTGTTCTATTACTTCATAAAGCTGGTCTAATTGGAGCTGAATAGAATGATCTGTGTTAACCGAATTTCCAGTTAAATATTTGAATTAATAACAACTAAATTGGCTGAATTAGCCAAGGGTAAAACGGGATTGAAAGAATAATTCTTCCTGAATTGTTTTGGTGAAAACTTAACTAAAGAATTAAATTGTTTATTGAAATTAGATAAACTGCTGTAGCCGCTTTCATATGCAATTTCTGCTATGGATTTGTCGGTTTCAATTAGTAGTCGTTTTGCATTGCCAATCCTGGTTTCGTTTATAAATTGGGAAAATGTTTTTTGCGTTCTTTTTTTGAAGTAATGGCAAAAATTAGAGGTACTCATATTTAATAAGCCTGCTACATCTGATATTTCAAATGAATTACTGATATTATCGTAAACATAATTGTATACTTTATTCAGTCTTGTACAGTCAACTTCATTCAGATTCGGTTTGAAACCCGAACTGGATAAATAATATACATCAGATTTTGCAAAAATATTAAGTATTTCAAGTAAGAGCATAGTTTTTTCAAAGGTATCCATATGGATTATTCTCATTAACTTCTCCTGGATTAATGCTTTTATTACCGGATCTTTTAAGCATATTCCTTTATTACTGTTGCTGATTAATTTGTCTATATGATCTGCTCCAGCTGATTTGAAAAAACTTTCGCCAAGGAATGACTTATTAAATTGAACTACAATGGCCTGTGAATAACGATCTGTTGGGTTGTTGCCGCTACACCAAAAATGAGGGATATTTTCTCCTATCAAGACAAGGTCTCCAGGTTCAAAATCCTCAATATTATCACCTACAAAACGTTTTCCAAAGCCTTCTATTATTAATGTGAGTTCGATCTCCGGATGGTAATGTAAAGGAAAAGAAAATATTTTCTCTTCAAGCCATTTGGTGAAAATTGGTTCGCCTGGGGTGGAAGTTATCTTTTCAAAATAAACTGGCATTTTGTAATTAATGGTTTTTATAAACGTATCCTTTTTTGACGTAAAAACCAATCTATTGTCGTTATAAATTCAATAGAGTGTTAGTAATTGGTAAATAAGAGTCTTAAATCCTTTTTGCTAAAAAATACTTTTGTTTAAGCAGATACTAGTTTTCAGTTCACAATTGATAATACAATGTAAAACTAATGTCGATCAAATACCGAATATAATTCACTATTGAAGAAATCCAAAACTCTTCACTAATGACAGAAAACTAATAAGTAACTATGAAGAAAATAAAGGCAATTTTATTGCTGGTGTTGTTGCCTGGTGTAATGGTACTTGCACAAAACCGTAAAAATAAAAACCATTTATCTCCCAAAAAAACAATCAACACCTCAACTGTCCCTTCACTCGACGAATTGTCCGGTCAATGGATAGGTGTAAATACACTTCGTAGTTTCCCTACAGTCATGAATTTTGTAGGTGGGGTCCAGGCCTCACAAAACCTTACTGCCTTTCAGAACCTGACACTTCCCCCATATGCTCAGGGTGGCCTTTCTGGTGAATTGCTATTAGATGGAATGCCGTTAAACGCTAAATTTTCACAATGGCATCCATGTCAGGTGCTTAGAAAAGCTACCGTAAATGGCGTGGAATTGGAATCAACCATGCGAATGCCATTTGAACAGCAGGGAGTATTGATCCGCTTGAGGATGCGTAACCATTCCAATAAAGCCCAGGTGCTAAACCTTTCTATGAAAGGTTCCGGTAAAAATCGTTTGTATGCTTCAGAGAAATGGGCTACATGGGGTAATTATCGTCCATCAGACAGTAATTTTGTAGCTTCCGTTAACAAGGAAGGAAAAACGCTCTTAATTAAAGATAATTCATCACCTGCGGTAACAGTTTATTCCTTCAATCCAAGACCTAGTGGATTGGTAGCGGTAGAAGGAAAAGGCAATACAAGCTGGACAATAACGCTTGCACCAGGAAAGAGTCAAGTTATTGAATTGGCTTATGCCATAGGCAAAGATGGCCCATCAGTAACCGCTACGGCCAGAAAATGGACGGCAAACTTTGATGTGGAATTTGGCGCGGCAAAATCTAAATGGGAGTCTCGTTGGCAGATGTCATTTAAACCCGTCAATAAATTTTTCTCAGGACATTATCCAATATTGGTAACTGATGACCTCAAAATTCGCCGTGTTTATTATGAAAGTGCACTTGTGCCCTTACTCATGTGTAGAACTAATCTTCCTTATAGCAATCGAAGTTTTGTTACGGCAGGACCAACCTGGGCAAATACACTCGTTTATTTTTGGGATGCTGCGATGTGGCCGAATACCTGGGCTAGCCTGGAACCAAAAGCAATGAAGGAACAATTGTCAAAATGGTTTTTGCAGGACACGCGTAACTGCTATGCAGTGGATTATCTGTCCGGTAAGGGTTCCGGCCCCTGGTATGCAGCCAATGATTGGGCGATCTTTAGTAGCCTCGATGCTTACTTAGGGGTAACCGGTGACACCTCTTTTCTGAATAAAATAGTGAATGGTAAAACAATGCTCCAACATTTGGATTACATGGCTACATTCTATGAAAGTAGGCCATTGACTAAAGAAAGTTTACTTGCCAATTATGGTGGACCAGCGAATTTGTTGGAATGCTCACCAAGCTATATACAGGGAGTTTCCTCATTTAATGCGGCTAGTGTTTACATGCTCAGGAGAACTGCTAGTTATTACGAAAAATCAGGGAACTTTAATCGGGCAAAGGAACTTCGTTCCAAAGCAGAAAAGCTGCTGCCATTTGTATTGGCGCTTTATGAACCAGGAGAAGGGGTTTGGAACGCAATGGATACCACCGGGAAGAAAGTACCCATCCGCCATTGTTTTGATTACATAACCGTAGGGCAGGCACTCGAAGGTGATTTGTCACCTAAGATAAAATCTGAGATGAACCATTTTGTAGAAACTGAACTCCTGACTAAAACATGGATGCGGGCGATGTCTTTTAAAGACCCTGCTGCGGAAAAATCTGACCGTCCCGATCATGGACCAATGGGGAGTTATGATGCATGGCCTGCCTTGACTATGGATGTAATGTGCCGATTCGGGGATTTTGATAAAGCACTTGCCTTTCTTAGGGCATCTGAGGCAGTTACACATGAAGGCCCGTATGCACAGGCTCACGAGTTCGTTGGCGCTGAAAGCAGAGGTAACGATCCCGTTGTTAGGACAGCAAGCCGTGGGGGGCAAGACGCCAATGAAGTTTGCGGAACAGCATTTGCAGAAGTGATTATTCGTTCATTTTTTGGCTTTCGCCCGGATCTTTCAGCAGATAAACCAACTTTGTTATCCCCGAACATGCCCCGTGGATTTAATGGGAAACTGCAGCATGTTTCCTGGCAGGGAAAGTTATATACCATCGTCAGTGATGCAAAAGGTGTACATATCACAAAAGAATAACTGTAGAGAATTACAAGTTTAAACCTAAAGCCAATAAGTATGAACAATATAAACACTAAATCAACTATTGATTTTGCGGATTATAGTAATCCGATAAGCAGCATGTTTGAGCAGCCAAAAACGGCTGAAGACTGGGAACAATACATGTTAACTGAGGAGCAAGTTTCTGCTTTTGAAAGAGATGGATTTGTCAGTGGAATTAAGATTCTTACTACAGAGCAAGTAGATATGCTAAATGAGGAGCTTTTAGTGCTCCAATCGTTAGATGAAGACAAAAAGAAGTTATTTTATCATTATGAAAGCAATGAATCGGAAGATCCTGAAAAGGTACTTTTTCATGCAATAGGTGCATGGCGTATAACTCCAGGTTTTCATGATTTATTATGGTCTCCCGCGTATCGTATGGCAGCTTATCAATTGTTGGGTCAGTCATTTAGGATTTTCCATGATCAGTTGTTTTGCAAACCAGCTAAACATGGTGGGGTAGTAGCCTGGCACCAGGATTTTTCTTATTGGACATTTACAAAACCAATGCATCATCTCACTTGCTGGATAGGCTTAGATGATGCCAGTGTGAAAAATGGTTGTTTATATTTTGTTCCAGGAAGCCATAAGTGGGGCTTGCTCCCAATTACCGGTTTAACTGGTGGTATGGATAATGTTAGAGAAATATTAACTGAGGAACAATCAGAAGCTTTTGAGAAAAGATTACCTAATGAATTACCAAAAGGTTATGCTAGTTTTCATCATCCTCTTATGATGCATGGATCGTATGAAAATTATTCAGATCAACCTAGAAGAGCAGCGGTAATTAACGCAATGAGTTCATTTACTATGGGTAATACACAAGATTATTCAAGACTAGATGCGTTAAAAAGTTTCCCTGATATACCTCATGATAAGATACTTGATGGCAATTGTTTTCCATTGTTATTTGATGGTGATAAGGAGTTGGGGGGATTAGGAAAGATGATCCCTAAAGTTAACTATAAAGAACTTTATAATTCAGGGAGCAATACTTAAAACCTTAGGTATGATTGATATCGTAGTACTGTTTTTGAATTGTTTTCGTAATTATGATCAACTTTAGATATATACTTTTATTAAGCGGATGTCTCATCTGCACATGTTTATCCTCGTTTTCGCAAGAGAGGCCAGTGGATTTGGCAAATCCTCTGATTGATACACATCATTCCCGATTTGACTACTTTGTTTCGGCGACAAATCCTTTTGGAATGGTTGCATTAAGCCCTGATACGAAGCATGGTAACCTTTGGGATGCAGGTTATCGTTACGGAGATGAGTACATTCTCAATTTCTCCCACGTTCATAATGCACAAACAGCAGGTATTCCAATCATGCCAATTGTTGGAGAATGTAGAGGGAATAAGGGCTTAGATGTTCATAAATCCAGATTTAGCCATGAGAAGGAAGTTGTGAAATTAGGATATCATAAAGTATTTCTAGAGGATTATGGAATTACTGCGGAACTTACCGCTACTAACCGGGTAGGCATGCACCGGTATACTTTTCCACAATCATCAGATGCTCACATCCTACTTGATTTAGGCGCTACCTTGGGGCCTACAAAAATGTCCTATTCATACGCAAAAAAAATAAATGATTATGAGTTGGAAGGATATTCGATTATGGAACCTACGATGAGAAGGAAAAAGCCCTTTATCGTTTATTTCGTTGCAAAATTTGATAAACCATTTGCTCATTTCTCAGGTTGGAAAAAAACTGACCCTAAGAAGGAAGCTGTTATGGTCGAAGCTGAAGCCAATATTATAGAAGGGGAGGGCAGCGGTATATTTGTTACTTACAAAGATATGCAGAAGGGGGAGCAGATTCTTACCAAAGTAGCTGTTTCTTATGTTAGCACTCAACATGCGCGCATGAACATGAAAGCAGAGTTAGACCATTGGGACTTTGAACAAGTGGTTGCTCAAGCGCAGAACGCTTGGAATGACTATTTGGGACGAATAGAGGTAACAGGGGGCACTCACAAACAACAGGTGAAACTTTATACGGATCTGATGCATACGGCATCGAAGCGAACTGCAAGTGATGTAGATGGCTCTTACTCCGATTGGACAGGCCCCCAACCCGTTATTCGGCAGGTGCCACTTGATAAGGAAGGGAAACCCACCAGACCCTTTTTGGATGGAGACGGGCTTTGGGGAACACAATGGAATTTGAATATTTTATGGTCCCTTGTTTATCCGGAATATGGAAACTGGATGGCCGAAACATTTCTCGATTACTATAGAAACGCAGGCACGATGGCACGCACCTCATGGGGAGGCAATTATGCTTATGTAATGGTTGGCGATCACGTAACGCCACTTCTTGCTGCATTGGCTTCTACGGGGAGGGCTACTTTCGATTTACAGTTAGCGTATAAGGCTGCAAGGAAGAATGCATTTGTAGGGGGGATACGTGACCGTGCTGGTTATGAATATGGCCCTTCTCCGGCAGGGGGTGGTATGGATTGGTATATCAACCTTGGCTATGTCCCTGTTGAGATCAAAGACCGAGGTGATGGTTTACATAGAGGGGGGACATCAATGACATTAGAATATGCTTATCAGGATTGGTGTGTTGCATCAATGGCAGAATTAATGGGGAATACAGCAGATGCTAAATTATTTAAAGCCAGAGCCGCGAATTGGAAAAATGTTTTTGACCCAAAAATCGGTTGGGCACGCCAACGTCATATTTCGGGGGAATGGATGGAAGGGTTTTCGCCAATAGTGCTTAAAGGAAGTAAATTTAATTCGCCAGGATTTATCGAAGGTAATTCAGCTATCTATTCCTATTATGTACCACAAGACATGAATGGCTTGATTAAAGCGATGGGTGGAAATAAGTCGTTTGTGGCAAAACTTGATTCTAGTTTTTTGAAAACACAACCTGATCGATTTGTTACTCCACATGGTGAGCATGCGGCTGTATGGATAGATTATGAGAATCAACCTTCCTGCCAGATGGCTCACCTTTTTAGCCATGCCAAAGCTCCCTGGAAAACACAGTATTGGGTGAGGCAAGTTAAGGAGTTATCCTTTGGTGGAACTGATGCCTACAGCGGGTATAACGGTGACGAAGATCAGGGGCAAATGGGAGCACTTGGGGTCTTAATGGCTGTCGGTTTATTTGATGTTCAAGGGGCTGTTGGCAAAGATCCACAATTGGAAATCACTAGCCCTGTATTTGACAGTATTAAGCTACGATTCCCTACTCGAGATGATGCCAAGAAAATGAAGACATTTGAAATTGTTGTTCAGAAATCAAATCCTGATGATATCTATATCCAACAGACTAAATTGAATGGTGAAAAATGGAATAGTTTCGAATTTCCAATAGAAAAGTTTTTTAACGGAGGTCATCTTGAAATTGAATTGGGATCGAAACCGAATAAGCATTGGGGTATTAAATAATGCAGCCATTGGCGCATTTAATAGGCTATTCAAAGTCGGGTATATATTGATGTGAACTACCCACCCACAGCATAGCTGATGGGTGTGGCTTCGGAGGTCATAGACTCACCTAATGGCAACGCCTTACTCCGTTTTTGTTTAACGTCCGAGTTAGTTCCTAAACCAGACCATATTTTTAAACCTTGTATTTTAATGTTTATGCTTGCATTAAAATCTCTGTTGTGGACTGTATTGCAGTTTTGACAAGTCCATTCTCTATCTTTTAGAGCCAGGTCTTGGTTAATGTAATTACAGTTGGAACAGTTCTTGCTGCTTGGAAAGAATCGATCTATTTTAACAACCGTTTTATTATTCCAATTAGCTTTATACCCAAGCATAGTGTAAAACGCACCTAAACTTACATCAGAGAAGGCTTGTGCCAATTTATGATTCTTCATCATGTTTTTTACAGCCAAATCCTCAATACAAATTACATCGTGGTTTTTGATGATTTCTGTACTGACTTTATGTAAATAGTCTTTCCTGATATTGGTTACTTTTTCGTGTACTGTTGCAAGTTTCGATTGCTGTTTTAATCTCGAATTGCTTCCTTTTGTTTTTTTGGACAATTGCCTTTGCTGGTATTGTAACCTCTTTAGATTGGTTTTGAGTGTCTTAATGTTTTCATACACCTTACCATCTGAAAGTACTGCCAAGTCCTTTATTCCTGTATCAATGCCAATTTTTGAATTTGTTCTTTCAAATGGAAGATGCTCAACTTCACAGGTAATGCTAACATAATATTTGCCAGTTGTTGATTTTGATATGGTAGCGAAAAGAGGTTTGCCCTGAGTTTCTCTGTGCAAGTTTATTTGGATACCTTTCTTGAATTTTGGTATTTGTAATTTATCATCTTCAATAGATACCGACTGAGGGATAGTAAAACTCTGTCTATCAAACTTGCTTTTAAAACGAGGAAACTGGGTTTGCTTACGAAAAAATTTATTATAAGAAGTGTCTAAATTCTTAAGTGATGACTGCAAACTTTGAGCGTTAATTTCTTTGAGCCAAACAAATTGCTCCTCCTTTTTTAAAACAGTTAGGTCCTTTGCATTATCATAATAATTAAGCGATTTCTTTTCTTCAAGATAGGTTTCTTTTCTACTATTCAAGTAACGATTAAACACGAATCTACAAGCTCCAAAGTGTTTGGCAAGGAGTTCTTTTTGCTCATTATCGGGAGCAATTCTAAACTTGTATGATTTGTGAATTAGTCTCATTACGTGTTAAATAGTTGTATTTCAGCAGGATACACTTAACCTTGCAATCCCTAAAGTTTTTTTTGTAAATATTTCCATTGATTTTGAAAAACATTCACAAAAAACTTTAGGCTATGATTAAAAAATCTAATTACATTACAACAAATCGGTCCAAACATTATTTAAAATGTCATTTAATCTTTGTTTGCAAGTACCGTAAAAAGTTACTTATTGGTCAGTTAAATGATGATGTTAAACAAATATTTAAAGCTATTGCCAATAATTCGGATTTTGAAATTGAAGTATTTGAATCTGATATTGACCACATTCACTTCTTAATTCGTTACATTCCACGTTTAGCCATTGCTCAAATAGTCCCTAGGCTAAAACAAGAATCTACTCGTCTAATTTGGCTATTACATCCAATATCACTTCGTAAAGAGTACTGGTACAAAAATGTGTTTTGGTCAGATGGTTACTTTGTTTGTTCAATAGGTGAGCCATTTCCTAATACTATTCGACAATACATACTTTCACAAGGTTAATGTGTCGCTTACATCCCATCCACGTAAAAACGATCTATGGGTTTTACGCTCCGTTTTATAAAAATAAACCAAAGTTTTACTAAGGTTTGTTTTGAATTGTGATACGATATTGGTAATAATTAATGAACAGTTATTTTGCATTTTTTCTATTGAAAAGTAGATATTAAAAGAGTGAAATGGATTGATTCATTTTGATTTGAAATGATACAGACTACAATTTGTATTCTGATATTTCGGAATGTTTTTTGATTGATAGTCAGTAAAATATATTGTGGAATTGGGGCGATACTGCCACTCCGACCAACCCAAAAAAGCCTTTGAATCTTAAGATTTAAAGGCTTTTTTGGGTATTGTAGGTATTTCAATTAAAGATAGTTGTTTGACGGATCATGGCTCAATATATCAATGCCAAAGGTTCGGTTGTGGTTTAGGAATAAAAGGACTATTATAGGACTGTTATAGGACTTAGCTAGGAGTTTCGTAGAACTATAGTCCTATAACAGGGGTAGTAAAGGCTTTTTTTAGTGCTTTGTAGGCTCTGGCGTTATAAAATGAGGGTAAATTCATTTTTTGTAGTCCTACAATTGAAAATGTTTTACACATACAGTTCTACATGGCTCTGGTTATCAATAGTTTGCTTTAACTAAAAAATATTCGTTATCTTGGATATACAAAAGGGAATCAATGCATTAGGGATTGTGCCTTTTAATAATTCGCTTGTTAAATTATGCCGTAGCTTTTAACATGATAACAAAAAACGCTCTCTTATTATTTCTGCTGATTACTGTTGTGCTTTTCATCTCATTTAGGACTGGAGCAGTTGGCCAGATTCTTCAGCAGGAAAAGGTGTATATTCATACTAATAAACCTCAATACAACCTTGGAGATACCCTTTGGTTTAAAGCATATATAACACAGGGATCAAGAAATGTTTTATCAACATTAAGCGGGTCCGTGTACGTTGATTTTATCAATGAAAAAGATTCTGTTTATAGATCGATCAGACTCCCCGTTGTGGAAGGTACTGCTAGTGGTGATTTGATTTTAAGTGATGATTACCTGGCAGGAATTTATCGAATTAGGGCCTACACGCAATGGATGAGAAACAAGGCCCCCGATTATTTTTTTGATAAGAGCTTTTCTGTGAGCAATACATATGTGAACGAAGCTAAGGTAGCTACCTCTACCAGATATGAAAAAATCAATGGTAAGACTCATATCATCGCTAAAATTAATTACACGGATAATGAAGACAAACCTATCTCAGACAAAGTAGTTAGATACAAGGTGATTTCAGAATACAACACCATCAACAATAAATCCATTAAAACAGATGGAAAAGGTAATATAGAAATAGTGGTGGTCAACGATGAACGCATTTTAGCTAAAAAGGTTTATGTTGAAACCTATTTAAGACTTAATGCAAATAATGAAATCATTAAGATTGTTCCATTAAACGTAGCGCACGTAGATACAGATGTTCAGTTTTTTCCTGAAGGGGGAAACTTAATTAATGGAGTTACTTCAAAAATTGGATTTAAGGCAGTAGATATCAATGGATCTGGGGTTAAGATAAATGGGAAAATAATAGATGATGAAGGCATAATGTTGATTGATTTTTCGAGCGCCTATGCAGGAATGGGTAGTTTTGAATTCAAACCGCAATCGGGTAAAGCTTATAAGGCTCAGGTAGTATTTCCAGACAAATCTGAAGGAACAATTAATTTTCCTGTTGCACTTTACAATAGCTTTGCACTTTCTGTGTCGCAGCCTGTAGATGATTTTGTTGCGATTACGGTGAAAACTCCTGTGTCCCTTCCTTCTTTACCTGCTGGGTTAAATTTATTGGTTCAATCAGGTGGTGAGCAGATTTTCTCATCTTCTGTGTCGGCTGATCAGTTAAATTCAGAGATCAAAGTCAAGCGAAGTCTTTTCCCCACAGGGATTGCTACAGTTACACTTTATGAAAAAATGGATTCACCACTAAGTGAAAGAGTTTTCTTTGTTAAGAAGGAAAATCCCATAAAGCTTGAAATTACATCCGATAAGCCCACTTATAAGAATAGATCGCTTGTACAAATGCAGGTTGCCCCGGTAAGTACTACTGGTAAATTAGTAAAAGGTAGCTTTTCTGTCTCGGTAGTGAATGAAGCTGTTGTGCCGGATGAAGGGGATAAAGAAAGCACCATCTTGTCTAACCTACTACTTTCATCGGATCTAAAAGGGTACATTGAAAACCCAAACTACTACTTTAGCAGAAGCGGAATTGAAATTGATAGTCAATTGGATAATTTAATGTTAACGCAGGGCTATAGAAAGTTTACAGTAAATGACTTCTATCACCCTTTACCTCTAAAATATACTGCCGAGAAAACTGGTGTTAATGTTACTGGGATTGTGAAAACACTTGGGGGTAAGCCTGTTTTGGGTTCAAGAGTTACTCTAATTGCATTAAATTCCGGGATTATGGAAGATGCCCGGACTGATCAGGACGGAAGGTTTAAGGTTGAAGGGATGATGATTAACGAGGGAGTTATATTTAATGTTCAGGCCAGAAGCCTAAAAGGCGGGGACAGGGTAGAAGTTTCTATAGATCAACCGGTTTTCCCTGAAATTAGTATCAACAAAAACGGACCTGATTTTGTTGATCATCAAAATCAAGTTATCCAGGTTCAAAGTGATCCATTAACTCTTAAAGCAGACCGCTCCAGACGATTGAAGGAAATTATCATCCGTGCAAAAAAGCTAGAGAGTATAAAATTTACACCTCAGGGCGCTGCCCAGATTCCTGAGGGGCACGCAGATCAGACTTTTGTATTGACTAACCCTGAAAGTTGCGCAACACTTGGTATTTGTTTGCAGGGAAAGATTCACGGAGTGACATTTATGAAACTAGAAAATAAAAATGTTATTAATTATCCTCATTGCAGACAGATTGATATTAGTTCTAATATACAAATGTTAGTGCCAATGGATGTTTATGTTGACGGGCGTAAAGTAGTAGATACGGTTGAAATGGCAGAGATTTTTGACGGCAATAGTATTGACCCTTCAAATATTGGTAAGATTGAAGTAGTTAGGACAAACATTGCTTTAATTAATAGCCTTGTCAGGGATTCCGAAAATGGCACCAAATCGGCTCTGTTAATTATTACCAAACGACATGATAAACGAGATCAAATATATACTCCCAATATTGCTAAATTCATGCCGCAAGGGTTTAGCAAGTCTCGGGAGTTTTATTCACCTAAATATGATTTGGCAACTAATGAAAGTAATTCTGATTTTAGGTCTGCTATATATTGGAACCCAGAACTTATTGCCAATGAAGGTGAACCAATGAACTTCAATTTTTATACCTCAGATGTGAAAGGGATTTACCGTGTGACTATTGAAGGTATAGATGAAGAAGGAAATATTGGAAGGCAAGTATTTAGATTCAAAGTTGAATGATCCGGTATATGAGAGTTGCATTTATTTTAAGTTTGTTGCTTATAGTTCCATATGTGTTGTATGGTCAATATCCTGTTTTTGGAGATGAAAGAAGGCCGAAGGGTAGTATTAAATCGTTTACGGAAAGTTGTTATGACACCTCTCAGGGAATAAAGCTGCTAGTTAGTAAGAATAAATTCAATTATGATCAAAAAGGCGTATTGATAGAAAGAATAGTTTATGATACTATTGACAGTAATAAGGTCTATCAGAAGGTATCTTATATTTATGAAGATGGAGAGCTCTTTGAGGAACTAGGAGAAACCTACAGCATAAGACATGCATATGATGACAAGGGAAAGAAGCTTGCTGAAAAATATACTTCAGCAAATGTAAATTATCTGAAACGGTATGATTACAATGTTAGTGGTGAGCTTATTAGGTTGACTAGCTATAGTTCTAAAGGTAAATTGTTGTATTCTAAATCATTTAAATATGATGGTCAGAAAACATTGCTAAAATTGATTCATATCGTACCTGATTCATCTGATAAGAGCTTTCAAGCTATTTATACGTCAGATATTAAAGGGCGGCATTTGAGTGAGCGGGTATATGCTACCAACGGTTTTATACTTTATACGAATAAATTCAATTATAATTTTGAAGGTCAGTTGGTTGAGGAGATTCGTTACAATTATAGTGGTGCTTATCTCTTTAAAAAGAGCTTCAAATATGTTTATGACAAAGCAGGAAACTGGACTTCCTTAGTCAACAAAAATAAAGTCGGCTCTTACCTTACAACACGGGAAATTCAATATAATTATTTCTTGCAAAAATGATGATACCAGCCATAAAGAGACTTGCAGTAAAAATCTTCTTCCTTATTTAAACAAATAGGAGCGGGGTTTTATTCAAAGATTTCTGAACCAAATGCGCTGTGAATTGTTATATATTATGCCATCTGCTGAAGCGCTTGAAATTATCTTTAAAGACGAAATGTCATGGAAACATTTTCTGTAGGATTCAGGGCAGGAAATCTGGAATTGAGCGCCAGTGTTACTGAATACGATCACCACCAAAAATTTAAAGTAGAAATGCTTAGGGATGAACCGGAGCCTATTTTACTGTCGCGTTCCCTAAAAGGAGAATGGACTGTTGCTCAACGTGGTTCCAGGAATTTCTCTAACAATGATTTTCAGCAACTTGAAGATGCGATAGAGGCTCAGTTGAATGAAATACATGGAGTTCAGCACATGCTTGTACTCACTGATTTTTCTGAGGAAGCCTCGAACGCCGCCAGGTACGCTGCTGCATTGGCTCATCAGCTGAAGACCAGAAAGCTGATCTTTTACCATTCCTATGAATCATTTATGATACCTCCTGTAGCATTTACACCAATTACAAGGGGAGCTAATGTATCTTCAAAGTTCAGCAATGAAAAGCTTAATGAACTTAAAAATGACCTGCATGACTGGCTGCCTGAATCTACCGAAATTGACCTCCGAACTGATGAAAGAAACCTAATTGATGCAGCAAATACCTTAATTGAAGAGGAAAATATCGGGCTTGTTGTTGCGGGTATAACCGGGAAAAGCGGTCTGGAAAAGGTACTTGTAGGGAGTAGTGCCATAAATCTGGCAAAAACTTGTGGTGCTCCATTACTGATTGTGCCACCTGCAGCTGCCTTTCAGCCCATAAAAACGGTAGTTTTTGCCTGCGACTTAAAACAGGTTTCCAAATCTACACCGACCTTTGCCATCAAGTCCTTTGTACGTGCTTTGGATGCAAATTTACTCATTTTAAACGTAGAACATGACCGTGCGCATTTACCATCAGGCGCCATCAAAGAGATGAGTGACCTGCATAGGCTCTGGGATGATGAACAGGTAGAATTCCATTATACTCATCATGAAAATAAGGCTACCGGAATTATGGAGTTTGCCGGACAGCAAAGGGCAGAATTATTGGTTGTGGTGCCAAAAGAGTATGGTTTTTTTGAACATATTTTTCATCACAATATGACTGAAAAACTGGCCTATCACAGTCATTTACCGTTGTTGTTATTTAGGTAAGAGGTAGTTTTTTGCAGAGATGTATATCAAAGAAATACAGTTAAGCACCAATCATGTTGAAGAGACGGAGTTGTTTTATACCAAAAGTCTCGAGTTGAAGATTCGGCATAAAGACGATCACAGCATTAGTTTTTATGCTGGAAATTCTGTTCTCTGTTTTGTGAAGAATGAGCATGTGTTACATCCGGTTTATCATTTTGCATTTAACATTCCCGGGCATCAGCTTAAGGAGGCGCTAATCTGGTTGAAAGCTAGAATTAGATTGTTATCTGTAAATGGATTGGAAATAGTTGATTTCCCCAGATGGAATGCACATTCCATATATTTTTATGACAACAACCAAAATGTGCTGGAATGGATTGCAAGGCATGACTTGAAGTATGAAACCTACCTGTCATTCAGGGGGGAGATTGTGGAATGCATTAGTGAAATCGGTTTGGTCGCAGATGATGTGCTTGGGTATGCAGATCAACTGATGGTCGATTATCAGATCCCTGTTTTTGCTAAACAAGCCCCTCAGGAGAAATTTACTGTTTTGGGGGATGAGCAGGCTTTGCTCATTTTGTCTGAAACCGGGAGGGAATGGTTTCCTACGGATATACCCTGTAAAAAATTCCCCTTAAGCGTGACTCTTGGGTTTGAGATGGATAGGGCTGAAAAGCTGATAATATATGGCTGAAGATGAATTGAAAAGAAGATGTTTGGTGTTGGTAGACAGCGGCGATTTAAGGACAGGGCTGATGCAGGCAGGCAGTTAGGGGAGCACCTTAAGCCAAAATACAAAGCTTTAAATCCATTGGTTATGGGTGTTCCGCGGGGAGGAGTAGCAGTAGGATATTATGTGGCTGCCGCAATGGAGACAGAGTTTTCCGTAATTGTTTCCAAAAAACTTCCTTTTCCTGGAAACCGGGAATTGGGATTCGGGGCCGTTGCAGAGGAGTTTCAGGTTTATGTTTCAGGATTGGGCAAGGATATGCTAGATGAGGCGATTATTGCCGATATTATTAAAGAGCAATTTGCTGAAGTGGAGCGTAGGGTGAGGCTTTACCGAAGGGGATTGCCTTTGCCTGACATGAAAGGTCGGACGGTAATTCTTGTGGATGATGGAATTGCTATGGGCGTAACATTGGTTCCGCTTATTGAGCTTTGTCGCATGAAGGGCGCCTCAAGAATCATTCTTGCTGTGCCGGTATCAGGTCAGGATTATGATGTTCACTTGCTTCGGGCAGATGTTCTGGAGATATTGTATCAGCCACATCATTTTCAGGGGGTTGGGCAGGCGTACCGTTGCTTTGGGGATTTTACAGATGAGGAGGTCTTGAATTTGTTATAGTCTTGATTCAGGTAATTGTGATTAAGCTGAACCAATTCAACTCCCAATTGTTTTCTGATAGTAGTGCTTTCTGAAAAGCATTAGAACTCTGTTAAGCGGAGGTGATTATGGAAAGGAATGTGGTGTTTGGCATACTGGTCATTATTCTTTCAATATTGCTTTTGGTTTTTCTGCTGTGTGGGAATAGAAAAGATTAGTTATTGAGCCAGTCTGAAAAAAGTTTCAGAGATGAAATTCTTGCTTTCGTAAGATTTGTGGCATTAGGAGAAAGGTGGGAGATTATACAGCTGGGCAGTAAGTAAGCCCGGACAAGGGATTGGATTGTACACCTTTCTCCTGAATCAGTACCTTGTATTTGCTGCCCATATCAAATAGCAGGATATGGTTGAGGAATGCCGCTTTTTGGGCTGCCTTAAGGATGTCTTGCTCCACTGCAAGTACTTTAAGAATGTATTCACGAAAACCGAGGCAGGTCAAAAAATAACCCTGGTTTGTAAAGCCCGTTTCTTTCAGGCCATTTTTTGATCCCCAATGACTCAGTGCAGTGAAATTTACGTGAGAGGTGATATCCTGCTCACCTATATGTGCATAAAAGAAATCATTGACTGTATGTTTGTGATAACAGACCAACGTTCCTCCATTCCGGTCGGGCTTATAGATGTGGTGGCCTTTGTATCCATAGTCGATGGTAATTAGATACCCACTTTTTAAGGCTGAGGCGATGCCTGCAATCCAGTTTAGGGCTTCCAGGTTGATCTCGGTTGCGTATCCTCTTGGAAGTTTGATGTTCAGCTCAGACAGATAAGCCTGGAGTTCTGATTTTGCTGGTTGCAATTGCTCTGCATAACCATTTTGATAGTCTACATAGACTTCCATGAGTGTTTCTTCCATTACTACGCGGTGTACTGCAAAATTATCTACCAGTTCATTGGACAATATGCAACCCTTGATTTGGCCAACCTCATGGATGTCATGATACCATTCCACCTGATCCGGTAAATGCTGTTTTGCCAGCTGATGCATTGCTGGACTTTTTTCTATGATGCAGTAGCGAAGAAGTGCATACATTTTTTTATTGCCTTTCAGGTAATTGAGTATGGCTTTGCAAAGGTGGCCGGTTCCTGCTCCGTATTCCACTACCATGAAGTAGGTACACCCCATGAACCTCCACATTTCTTCCAGTTGTTTACCCAGAATGGCGCCAAAGGCCGGACTGAGGGTTGGACTGGTATAGTAATCTCCATATGGCTTACATGTATTTGTGTAATAGCCTTGATCAGGGTCATACAAACACCTTTCCATAAAGTCATGGAAAGATATAGGGCCCTGCTTCAGAACTTGTTTTGCAATGGATGCTGATAAGCTCATGATACCGCTTAGGTCAGTTCCTTATCCTTTAAGGTAGGGACTCTTGGTCCTGAACCTAATCTTGCCACGAGTTGATAAAAAGTACTGAGTTTACCATTTGCTTTCTGTTCCTGGTATAGAAAGTCAAGTTCTTCTTTTTCAAAATTGTTGAAGAAATCTTCCCAGCTGATCTCCTGAAGTTCATGTGTTTTACCGAAATCCGGGAAATGAATTTTCAGAGTGCCTTCCTCGTCGTTTAATGCTGTCCCTATTACCCGGGCAGGGATGCCCTTTCGTGCTTCAGCCCATTGTCTGATGGTCTGGTGATTATGTGTTTGATTAGAAGTGCTCATGATTTTTAACTTTAATTTTTGCAGTACCGCAATTAAGGCTGTTCCTTAACAACGGCACTTATGTTCATCACTGTGGAATCTATCGCGGCAGTATCGGTCATTAGCGAATACTTTAAATTCCTTTGCTGACCGTTCGAATCATACTCTGCAATGACGAAGGCAATAACTATAAGTATGCTTATTATTAAACAATACTGGTTTTCAAAGGTTTGTAAAATTATTATTTTCAGCTGTGTTCATATTATGGATGAACCTTCCCCCTGATGGAACTGAGTAGTTCATAAGCGCTTTGACGCTGTGTTTCCAGAACTGGCAAAAATTTTTGCGCAAAGCGACTCACTCCTCCATCCGGACTGTTTAATGCAGACTTAAAGAGTTCAATATATTTGTCATGTTCATCAATGACTATTTTTAGGTATAGTTTTTCAAAGTAATCGCTCTTCATGGCGTTCATTTCCCGGACTTGCCGTTGCTGTTTTTGTTGCAGAACACCGGGTAATCTGAGTCCTTTTGCGGAAGCCAGTGCATTTAGCTCCAGGTTGATTCTGTTGTATTCCTGCATCATCAGCTTTCCGAAACTTTTGATATCGGAGTCTTGTGCTTTATCAATGGCAAGTTCACCCATGGCAATTTCCAACATTCCACCCAATGCGGTCTGTTCAATAAACATGGCCACCTGGATTCCATTTTCCAATGAGGCCGAATCCGGAACTTTTTTATCCTTTATTAGATTAGGTGGAGTAGCCATATTGTCCTTTGTTTCTGTTTTATTTGTTGGCTGACAACTCTGAATCATTAGCATTACCAGTATGCTGATGAGAATGAACTGGTTGATTTTTACTATAATACAATCAGTTTTGAGCAAGTTGAGAGATGTTGTTGATGCTTTCATGTTTTCACTTTTATTCTTGAGCGTGAATCAAAATCAATTCATTTTATCAGGTAAAGTTCCAAATATTCTATCCCATAACATGGAGCTTACACCAAAGGCTTTATCCAGATTTTTGTAATGGTGTAAATGATGGTTCCGCCATAATACTTTTAAGATTGAGCCTGAAAGCATTGGAACCAAGTACCAAAAAAACAGGAGCGTTAACGGAGCCCTCCGGGTAAAAAGGATAGGAGGTATGGAGAATATGATGCTGCTTTTATAACAATCGGGAGTTTCAATGGTTTTGATCAAAATGCTTCCTGATAATAATAACCATGTCGGACCAATAGCAGAATCATAATGAGTTGGAACGTGGCAATCCGGTGAAAACAATTAAACAGTTAAGGATCAGGGTAGCATTTTTTCCTTGCACAATATTAAACGGAGTTCGCAAGTGTGATGCTGTTTTTAATTGCAGGTACTAAACTAAAAAGTTTTAGGCTGCTTAGTTCTGATTAGGTAATTGGATATTGTTTCTTTTGTGTTAATTTATTGTTTGTTTTTTGGTCTATTTGGATAAATTTTTTAAGTGTTTACTTTGCTTTTAAAAATTTTTTGGGCAATTAATAATGTTGTTAGTATTGTTTGGTATGATGTTTTTATGATTTTTTTTATAGGTAATATGTCTACGTTTAGTGAATAATATTGCTCAATAATACTCGGTTATTTATTTTTTTATTTCTTGTATGTAGTTTTGTTATCTCCTTGAATGTGTCTTTTTTATTGTTTTAAGCCGTATTTTTCAGGAATTGTTTGTGTTTGGCCTAATTGTTATTGAAAAAATTATTTTTTCTTGATTTTATTTAAATAATTAGACAGATTCTGACTATTTTGGGCGTATTAAATCTAATTATACTTTTGAGAAATTTATGCTGTAAAGAGGCAGGTTGATTTCGGTGAGAGAACAACAATTTCTTTAAACTGGTTAGAGTAAATATAATCCGCTTTATGCTAAATGCGCTCAGATCTAATGCGCTCTCATGTTACAGAGGTATATGCTGTCTGATTATTTTTTTATGCTCTTTTTTTAATTTATCGAATGCACTTGCTGAGGGGAGTAAGGATTTGTATCCAGCAAATCAATCGAATGGAAGCAGAGCTTTTCTATATTGTAATACAAATACATTTCATACCAGTTCATGGCCGTTTAAAACCACCGGTACACATTATGTGTATGCTAAAATTGGAGAAGTAATTGCTGTTGCTTCAAGTGCGCAAGGTTATGAATCTGGTACTATTATTATTACTTCTCCTAGTGGAGCCACGTATACTTCAGGTAGCAGTACAACAGTTGGCCGAATAAACAATAGGGCAGCCGAAACTGATGGCCCTAATAATGGTGTAGGGCCAAATGCGAATCGATATACGCCTTATGAGAAGCAAGCAGATGTAGAAGGAGTTTGGCAGGTTGATTTTATTCCCCCTGGGGCAGAAGCAGGAAATGACAATTCAACTGTTCCTTCCCTTTTAGGCAAAGATAACTGGACACAGGGAACAGTATCCAATGGTAATAATCCTAATGTAATTGCTGCATGGGATGTGTCTGTAAGAAGTGGCACCACTTGGCTTTCCGGTCGTACTTACACGAATGTATTGAATCTTTTGCTTAGTAACAGCTCTTATACTTCTACTAATTCATATTATGCGACACATTATGTTCTTACAAAGGACGGAAGGGCATACCGTGTAAGGACCAATGGTAACCAGGGCATTGGATTTACTTTTTTTTCAAATAGTAATGGTTTCGCGATAAATTCAATACCTACCTACAAGAGTTTGAATCTCTCGGAGAGGGCGGATATACTTCCCTATACACATGATCCAAGGCTTCCAGATGCCGGAAACAATGTGACTCATAAAATTTTTTATAATAAGCCTAATCCTGATTTACCTGCGAATGCTCCAATGTTTAGATCAGGGATTCCTGGTGCTACTACCTGGCTTAAAAATTCTGCCGTTCTGCCAGAGATTACTGGATTACAGGTTACAGGAGCAGAAGGGACAGTTGGACAGATAAGCCGAAAAGGCGGGAATATTACGTTTAATTCCAGTACAGGCGGAACTTATAAAATTACTATTCCAGTCCCCTCTGGTGCAGACAGGGTTATTATTGGGGTAGCTTCGGTAGGTAATAATATGGTTTTTTGGGATGGAAAGGATGGAAATGGGAATTTTGTGCCGGCAGGGACTTCTGTAAGTCAGTTGAAAACAAGATTATTATCGGCCGAAGTCCATTTTCCTTATATTGATATGGAAGTCAATCCTCAGGGAGTAATTATTGAGTTAACTGATAATACACTTGCTTATAATTTACAAACTAGTTCTAGCGATGAGGGAGTTTATAGCAGTAAGGTTTATTGGAACGATAGTGATATCTCTGGTGCAGGTTCTGCAAGTGGAACGCCGAACCCGGTAAATAATGCTGTTACAGGTATTTCAAGTATAACAAATGGGCATAAGTGGGGAGTGTACGATTCTAATTTCGCCAGTAATGGTTTTGGAAATAACAAGTCGATGGACACCTGGGCTTATATCCAGGGAAGCGAGGAGTCCCAACCCATTACGATGGTTATTAAATCCGCCGATTTAATGGTGGAGAGCATTACTCCAACCGTTAATACTTATTTTGTAGATCATAAGGTTTCTTATAAGATCAGGGTTAAAAATGATGGGCCGAGTGATATATTAGGTTCAGTGTTTGCGTTTAAGGCACCCGCAGGATTCACTGTAAATTCTGCAGTGCCGACTATAATTTCCGGTACCGGAGCTGTAAATAGTCCGCTAATATCGGGAGATAGCTACAGCGCCAAACTAAATATGAATAACCAGACTGTAATCGAGTTTACGATTACCGGGACTGTAGGTTCAACACTTTTAAACCAGCCCTTTGAAGTTGAGGCAAGTATTTTAAGACCATCTGATGTAACTGATCCTGATGCTACTGATCCAAATTCTACTATGCCAACAGACCCGCACCTTGAGTGTTTGAATGGTACACTGAATGAAGGATGTAATAACATCAAATACAACACTTTTAATCCTCAACAATTTTGTTTAACATCTGCAATTGCACCTATTTCATATACGGTTGCTTCTGGATTTCCAGACGTAGATGGTTATATGCCACTGGGATTAATAAGTAATTATGCGAACGCAACGAAAATATTAACGGTATCAGGAACACCTACAGAAACAGGCCTTTTCACTTTTACATTGATTACACCCGGTAATAGCAGAAAAAAAACTACCGTTTTACTGTTGGTTAATGCTAATCCGGTTATTACAACAGGACCTTCTGATATAAGCATTTGCGAGGGCGCTAATGGCTCTACTACAGTTGCTTCATCGGCTGGTACAGATACTTATAAATGGCAATATGAAAGTTCAGGGAATTGGATCGATTTTGATGCTACAAATGGGATTTCTGGTTTTAATACGGCTACATTAACGTTAACCAATGCGCCTTTGGTTTTAAATAATGCTAAAATAAGGGTAATAGTTTCTTCCGCTGTAGGTTGTTATACTATATCTAACGTAAAAACAATTAATATAAATCCTTTACCGGCACAGCCAACGGTTACCGCTGGAACAACGACCACTTTCTGTATTGGTGGTTCGGTAATATTAACCTCGAGCTCTGCTACAGGCAACCAGTGGTACAAAGATG
>JADMIO010828250.1_pt1 | contig 39218 bp, 47 predicted proteins | sample 8958161 | NCBI WGS metagenome assembly JADMIO01 (sample SAMN16585339, study PRJNA669376) | soil metagenome | isolation source: Crop rotation soil | place: USA: Cullars Rotation, Alabama | collected 2011 | reverse complement strand
CTTTCCCGGCCCCGGCCCCCGTACGACGGGGGCCGGGGCCTTTCCCATGGCCGCGGGTGGCCGCGGGCGGCGTCAGTCCGTGCAGCCGGGTACCAGGCCGACAGAGCAGTTGGTCGGGATGTTGCGGGTGACGGTGGAGTCCGTCACCGAGATCAGCCTGTTGGTGAAGACCCCGCCGGGTGCCACCGTGGAGGCGTTGTTGCGGACGGTGCTGTGGTCGAGGGTGACGGATCCGCTGTCGTTGGCGATGCCGCCGCCCAGGGAGGTGCCGGGGCCGTTCGCGCTGTTGCGGAAGACGTCGGTGCCCTTGAGGGTGAGCCCGCCCGTGTTGTAGATGCCGCCGCCGCGACCCGAGGTGCCGCCCACGACGTTGCCGCTGACCTCGGACTTCACCAGCTTCAGGATCCCGCTGTTGGCGATCCCGCCGCCTCTGTTGCCCGTGTCGGTGTTGTTCGTGATCTTGCTGTCGTCGATCTCCATCGTGCCGCTGCTGACGTAGATGCCGCCGCCGATCTTCACGCTCCCGGCTGCAGTGTTGCGCCGGACCACACTCGTGCCGACGAAGGTGTTGCCTCCGACCTCGGCGATCCCGCCGCCGGCGGTCCGGGCGTGGTTGCGGGCGAACTCGGAGTTCTCGGCGTACACGGACCCCGCGGTGTAGAGGCCACCACCCGTGTCCGCGTTGTTGAACGCCACGTAGCTGCTCCTGATGCGCGCCCAGGCGTTCGACGCCACCGCGATGCCGCCGCCGTTCGCCGAGGCGGTGTTGTCGACTACATCGACCTTCGACAGCGTGAGCCGACCACCGCTGGTGACGCGGATCCCGGCGCCGTCCCCGTTGACGACATATCCGCCGCGGACAGTGAGGTCCTGCAGGCGCAGGTCACCGCCCGAACCGACATCGAAAATCCGGAACGCGGCGGTATTCGCACCGTCACGGAGGATCGTCGCACCGTTGCCCCGGATCGTGAGGTCCTTGCCGATGGCCGGCAGGGCGGAGCTCAGGTGGTAGGTGCAGTCACGGCGGAGATCAAGGGTCTCGCCATTCCGCGCGTAGTTGATGGCAAAGGCCAGCGCGGCCCCGCTGCACGGAACAGTGTCCGGCTCCGCCGCACTCGCCGTCCCGCCCGTCAGCCCCGTGACCATCGCCGCCGCAACCGCGGCCACACCGCAGAATCTGATGTATCGCATGACTGTCACATGCGACATCCAGCCCCGGCCGCAACAATTACGATGATCAGATCACCCGGTCACCGGACGGGATTCCTCCTGTCGGACGACTGCCGGACGACTGTCGGACGACTGTCGGACGACTGTCGGACGACTGCCGGGCGAAGGAGCGGGTCACGGATGCATCCGTGACCCCTTCAGCACCTTGTCCACCGCGTTCCGCGGCCCGTACATCGCGAGCCCCACCAGGTCCAGCTCCGCCGTGGGTACGGCACGTACCGCCGCCCGGTTGTCCCGGTCGTTTCCGGTCGAGAACAGGTCCGCGGTGAAGACGGCCCGGGGCAGGGCGCGGCCCAGCGCCCGCTCGTGTGCGGCCTTCAGGGTCTCCTTGCCGCCCTCGAAGACCAGCACGGGCTGCCGGAACATCGGCAGGTAGGCGACCCCGTCGGCGTCCTCGTACGGCTCCCCGACCACCTCGGGAAGCGTCGCGCCCAGGCCGCTGACCAGGAACGCGGTGACGTTCAGCCGTTGCCAGGGCTCCAGGTCGTCCCGCAGCAGCACGGCGATCTTCGTGTCGAAACGGACGGCGTCCGTACGGGGAGTGCTCATGCCCCGAGACTGCCGGGCGCCGTCCGTCCGGGTCTTGTACGTTCTTTGCATGGCCGCCCGGCAGTCCGTCACACAGGAAGTAACCGCCTGGCGCCCCGGTGTCCCGGGCGTCACCGAGGTCTTCCACGCCCGTTTCACCGAGTACGCGTACCCGATGCACGTCCATGACGCCTGGACGCTGCTCATCGTGGACGACGGCGCCGTACGGTACGACCTCGAACGCCACGAGCACGGCACCCCGGCCGACACCGTGACCCTGCTGCCGCCGCACGTCCCGCACAACGGCTCCCCCGCCACCGCGGACGGCTTCCGCAAGCGCGTGGTCTACCTGGACGAGAGCGTCCTCGGAGCGGGCCTGATCGGGCCTGCCGTCGACGGGCCCGACCTGCGCGACCCCCTGCTGCGGCAGCGGGTCGGACTGCTGCACGCCGCCCTCGTCCGCCCCGGCGACGAGCTGGAGGCCGAGAGCCGGCTCACCCTCATCGGCGAGCGGCTGCGGGGGCTGCTCCGCCCCCGGCTCACGGCCCGGGAACCCGCCGCCCCGGTCCCCGACCCGGCCCTCGCCCGCGCCCTGCGCGAACTCCTCGACGAGCGGGTCGCCGACGGGCTCGCCCTGGCGGAGGCGGCCCGGCTGCTGCACGCCCACCCCGCCCACCTGGTACGGGCGTTCAGCGGCGCGTACGGCATCGCACCACACCAGTACCTGACGTCCCGCCGGGTCGGCCGGGCCCGCCGGCTGCTGCTCGACGGCGTACCGCCCGGCGAGACGGCCACCGCCACCGGCTTCTACGACCAGGCCCACCTCACCCGGCACTTCAAGCGGCTGGTCGGGGTGACGCCGGGCCGCTACCGGGGCAGCGCGCGCTGAGCCTCGTACAGGTTCCGCGGCCTTACCGCGTCCCAGGTGCCGTACAGCTCCAGGCGGGAGTTGAGGTCGCCGGTGAAGTCCGGTACGTCGATCTGGTCGAAGTCGGTGACCGTGTTGAGGCCGACCGTCGCGGAGTACGGGGCGAGGCCGTCGAGGCGCATCAGGCCCGCGCGGCCGTTGGTCACCCGGACGTTCCAGTGGGTGAAGCGGGCGCCGAAGAGCGGTCCGGCGTTGGCGTCGCCGCCGTGCCGGCCGTTGTTGTTCACGGTGATGTCGGTGCGGACGTTGGCGAACGGCAGACCGCGGTGGGAGTCGAAGGTGCCCATCTGCATCTCGCCACGCGACCACACGTTGTGGGAGGAGAGCCCCTCGACGTTGATGCCGTGCAGCTGGGTGTCGGCGGGGGCGGGGACCGTGCGCTGCTCGACGGTGAAGTCCTCGATCAGGTTGTCGTGCGAGCCCTCGCGGCAGAAGTAGGGGTGGTGCTCGCCCCGGCCGCCGACCCGGGTGCGGCGCAGGGTGCAGGCGGAGGCGGCGACCAGGCCGAAGCCGTTGTCGACGTTGCGGACGGTGACGTCGTCCACCCAGCAGTCGTACGCGCACTGCAGGACGACCCCGTTGTAGCCCTTGTCGAGGAGGTGCGGGGACTGCGGGGTCTCCATGACGTCGAGGGTGAGGCCCTCGACACCGGAGCCGGTCAGCTCGCGGACGTGGGTGGTGAACCGGGGGTTCCACTCGGGGCGGAGGTCCAGCGGCAGCGGACGTTCCAGCGTCACCCTGCGGCCGCGCACCGCCGTGACCCGGACGGGCCACTCGTAGGGGACGTACGACAGCAGCTTGGTCTTGTCCTCCCAGTAGTACGACGCCGGTCCCGGGCCGCCGCCGGACATGTGCTGGAGGAGGGTGTGGGCCGGGTCGTCGGCGATCCGGAGCAGGACCAGGCGGCCGGGGCACAGCCGGGAGGGGTCGGCGACGGTGACCGTCCAGTCGCCCTGCCGGGCGGGTTCGACGGGCGTCAGCGGCTCCCACTCGTCCCGCTTGTTGCCCGTCCAGCCCTCGAAGGGCCAGGCCTGCGCCTTGATCGCGGCGACCAGGGAGTCCCAACGGGGCTCGGGCGCCAGCCAGATGAGCCCGCCCGCCCAGGACCACGCCGACTTCGTGCCGCCGTAGCGTGAGCCGTACGGGCCGATCAGCTCGGTGAGGTTCTTCGTCGCGTACAGGGTCGTACGACCGCTGCCGGCGCCGCGCAGCACCACGTTGTCGTGGCCGATGCGGATGAGGCCGTCGATGCGGAAGGTGCCGGGCGGGATGGTGACCGTGCCACCGCCGGCCCGGGCGGCAGCGGCGATGGCACGGTTGATCGCGGGGGCGCAGTCGGTGACGCCGTCGGCGACGGCGCCGTACGCCCGGACATCGGCGACGACGGGGAGGCGGCGGATGCGGGCCGCCCCGGCCCGGCCGACGTAGGGGATCTGCGGGTGGGTGAAGGGGGTGCGCCGGAACTCCCGCCAGAGGGAGGGCACTTGTCCGTCGGAGGCGTGGGCCGTGCCGCCCGTCACGGCGGTCGCGGCCACGGCCGTGGCGCCGGCGAGCAGGGTCCGTCTGGTGATGGGGCCGGTCAGGGAGCCGGTCGTGCCGTGGTGGGCGGTGCTCATTCCGTACGTCCTTCCCATGGCGGCTTTCATGGTTGTGAACGACGTTCATATGTGCGTCGGCCGTGAGCATGCCACGGTGGCGCGGCACCTTGAAAGAGTCGTGCAGGCCCTAATCAGGTATGGACCTGAAGTCAGTCGGTGGAGCGTTCGATCAGGTGCGTGAACGCGTCCAGGTTCCGCGTCGACTCGCCCCGGGACACCCGCCACGCGTACTCCTTGCGGATCGCGGAGGCGAAGCCCAGCTCCAGAAGGGTGTTGAAGGCGCCGTCCGCGGCCTCCAGGACCTGGCCGAGGAGCCGGTCGAGGTCGGGGGCGGTGACGGAGGAGAGCGGGAGGCGGGCGGTGACGTAGACGTCGCCGAGGCGGTCGACGGCGTAACTCACGCCGTACAGCTTGAGGTTGCGCTCCAGGAGCCAGCGGTGGACGGCCGGCTCGTTCTCGTCCGGGTGCCGGATGACGAAGGCGTTCAGGGAGAGGGAGTGGCGGCCGACGATGAGGGAGACGGTCGTCTTCAGCTTGCGGGTGCCGGGGAGCTGCACGACGTAGGTGCCGGACTCGGGGCTCTCCCACTCCAGTTCGGCGTCCTTCAGAACACCCTCGACGACCTGCGCGGCCTGCCGTTCCTGTGCACCATCACCCATGGGCCGAGCGTACGCGACGGCGGTGGGACTGGGTCGCGGCCAGGTAGACGTCGGCGGTGGCGGCGGCGGCCGTGTCCCAGCCGAAGTACTGGGCGTGCCGGGCGGCGGCCGTGCCGAAACGGTCCGCCAGAGTGGCGTCGTCGGCGAACCGGCGCAGCACGCGCGCGTAGTCGGCGGGATCGTGACCGCGCACCAGGAAGCCGGTCTCACCGTCCCGTACGGCCACCGGCAGGCCGCCGACCGAGGCGGCGAGGACGGGGGTGCCGGCCGCCTGGGCCTCTATCGCCACCAGGCCGAAGGACTCGCTGTAGGAGGGCATGACCAGGACGGAGGCCGCCCGGAACCAGTCCGCCAGCTGCTCCTGGCCGACGGGCGGCCGGAACCGGACGACGTCCGCGATGCCGAGCCGCGCGGCCAGCTTCTGCAGGCCCTCCGGCTTGGCGAGACCGCTGCCGCTGGGGCCGCCGACGATCGGTACGACGATCCGGGAGCGGAGTTCGGGGCGTTCGTCGAGGAGCACGGCCACCGCGCGCAGCAGCACGTCGGGGGCCTTGAGGGGCTGGATGCGGCCGGCGAAGAGCGGGATCAGGGCGTCCTGCGGGAGGTCGAGGCGGGCGCGGGCCGCCCTGCGTCCGTCCGCCGGGCGGAAGCGGTCGAGGTTCACTCCGGGGTGGACGACGGCGACCTTGGCGGGCTCGGCGCTGTAGTGCCGGACGAGTTCGTCGGCCTCCTCGGCGGTGTTCGCGATGAGGCGGTCGGCCGCGGCCACGATCTGGGTCTCGCCGATGACCCGGGCGGCGGGCTCGGGGGTGTCGCCGTCGGCCAGGTTGGCGTTCTTGACCTTGGCCATGGTGTGCATGGCGTGCACCAGGGGGACGCCCCAGCGCTGGGCGGCGAGCCAGCCGACGTGGCCGGAGAGCCAGTAGTGCGAGTGGACGAGGTCGTAGTGGCCGGGGCGGTGGCCGGCCCAGGCCTGCATCACGCCGTGCGTGAAGGCGCACAGCTGGGCCGGGAGGTCCTCCTTGGCGAGGCCCTCGTAGGGACCGGCGTCGATGTGCCGGACGAGGACGCCGGGGGCGAGTTCGACGGTGGGCGGGAGGCCGCCGGAGGTGGCCCGGGTGAAGATCTCGACGTCGATGTCGATCGCGGCGAGGCGCTGCGCGAGCTCGACGATGTAGACGTTCATGCCGCCGGCGTCGCCGGTGCCGGGCTGGTGGAGCGGTGAGGTGTGTACGGAGAGCATGGCGACGCGGCGGGGCCGGCGGGCCCGGCGGAGCCGGGAGGCAGCCGACGGGGAGCGGCGCCCGAGCCTGCTGACGTACTGGCTCACGTGGCGGTCCTCTCGCGGTGCGGGCATGCCGGTGGGAGGGCATCGAGTGCCGTCCAACGGGGTGCAACGCGGAGGGGAGGATTCCCATTCCGAGGGTGGGCGATTTTGCCGACACATTGCCTTTGGTCGCTCAACCGTTCGAGGGTGGGATGCGTGGGATGGTGCGGGTGGGGGGTCGGGTGCGGGTGGGTGGGGGTTGAGCGCGCAGTTCCCCGTGCCCCTGACGGGGCGCTTTACTCTCGTAGGCATGAATGCCCGCGCCGCTTCCCTCCCCCACTCTCGGCTTCGCTCGAGCGGGGGGACCCCCGTCGTGGGAACGGTGACGCGCGGGACCACGAACCCCAATCGGCTGCGCCGGATGGACCGCTGGATCGCCGCCACGCACGGTGGCGCGCTGCGCCGTGCCCTCGACCCCGTTGCCGTCGACCTCGGTTACGGCGCCGCGCCCTGGACCGCCGTCGAACTCCTCGGCCGGCTGCGTAGCGTCGCGCCACGCGCGCGGGTCGTCGGGGTCGAGATCGAGCCCGCGCGGGTCGCCGCGGCCCGGCCGTACGAGCGCGAGGGGCTCGCCTTCCGGCACGGCGGGTTCGAGATCCCGCTCGCCGCACGGCCGTTGCTCATCCGGGCGGCCAACGTGCTGCGGCAGTACGACGAGGGCGAGGTCGCCGAGGTGTGGCGGCGGCTGTGCGGGCGACTGGCACCCGGCGGGCTGCTGGTGGAGGGGACCTGTGACGAGATCGGGCGGCGGCACGTGTGGGTCGCGCTCGGGGCGGAGGGGCCGCGGACGGTGACCTTCGCGACCCGGCTCGGGTCCCTGGAACGCCCGTCCGACCTCGCCGAACGGCTGCCCAAGGCGCTGATCCACCGCAACGTGCCGGGCGAGCCGGTGCACGCGTTCCTGCGGGACTTCGACCGCGCCTGGGCGGCGGCCGCGCCCTACGCGTCGTACGGCGCCCGGCAGCGGTGGATCCGGGCGGTGCAGGACCTGGCGGCCGACTGGCCGGTGACCGACTCCGCGGCGCGCTGGCGGCAGGGCGAAGTGACGGTGGCGTGGGGAGCGTTGGCGCCGAAGGCCTGATGGGGCGGGGTGGGAACGATCTCGATGAGTCGTTCGTCACAAAGGCTGGGAGATCGTCATGCCCGGGGGGAAACCGGGGAGGAACCCACCTGCCGTTACCTCTGTCGCTTTGCGCCACGCCGTGGCACGATCCTCCACGTGCCATAAGTTACTGACGGTTAATCAGTTTTGGAGGGGCGGGTCATGGGACCGGACAAGCACACCGTCCGGCCGGGTCGGCGCGGGATCCTGGCGACGGCGGTGACGGTGGTCTGCGCGGTGACGGTGCTGGCGGCACCCGGCGCGGCGTTCGCGGCGCCCGGTCCGACCCCCTCGACCAGCCCCTCACCCAGCACCTCCGCCGCCGCCTCCGTGACCGTCCCGCCGGACAAGGACCTCGAGGCCGTACAGGCGAAGCTGGACAAGCTCTACCACGACGCGGCCGTCGCCACCGACGCGTACAACGCAGCCGAGGAGGCGGCCAGGAAGCAGTCCGCCGAGATCGTCGGCCTGGCGAAGAAGATCGTCAAGGGGCAGCAGAAGCTCGACGCGCTGAAGGAGCGGGCGGGCCGGGCGGCCGCCGCCCAGTACCGCACCGGCGGTCTGCCGGACACCGCCCAACTGGTGCTGAGCGACAACCCCTCCGAGTTCCTGGACGGGGCCGGGCGGGTACTCCAGGGCCAGCGGGCGACCAAGGCCCTGATCAGGGAACTGTCCCGGACCCAGCAGGACTTGAAGCAGTACGCGGCGGACGCGGCCGACCAGTGGAACAGGCTGGAGGCGGGCCGCAAGGCGAAGGCCGCCGCGAAGAAGAAGATCACGCAGCGGATCGCCGCCGCCGAGAAGCTCGAGTCGACGCTGGAGAAGAAACAGAGGGAGCGTCTCGCCGAGCTGGAGAAGGAGTCCGCCTACAAGGCGCAGACCGCCTGGCTGGACACCGGGATACTCGACGAGATCCACACCAAGGCGTCCGCGGCGGGCAAAAAGGCGGTCGCGTTCGCCACCGCCCAGCTCGGCAAGCCGTACGTGTGGGGCGCCGAGGGCCCGGACTCGTACGACTGCTCCGGGCTGACCTCGCAGGCCTGGGCGAGCGCCGGCAAGCCGATCCCGCGCACCTCCGAGGAGCAGTGGAAGCAGCTCAGGCACATCGACGTGAAGGACATGCGCCCCGGCGACCTGATCATCTACTACGACGACGCCAGCCATGTCGCGATGTACATCGGGGACGGGGCGATCATCCAGGCCCCGCGCCCGGGGCGGACGGTGTCGCTCGGCGGCGCGGGGTCGATGCCGATCCTCGGGGTGGTACGACCGGATGCCTGAGCGCCAAGTGGTTTAGGTGTGATATCCCTTTCGTGAGCTGGGCCATGTGACCCAGTGCACCGCAACGCCCGCTCAAACTCCGGCGGCACGTGACCTTCGTCATCCCTGTCGGACGGCCCTCTTGTCCAACTGCGGTACGGCAAACGGCATATGACGCTGGCCTGAGACAGAGCGACGCGGCTCACACCATTCCGCTGCGGCGCCCAGTACCGCTATGGTCCCCGTCGGGTGGGTCGAGGTCCCTCGCCCCGCCATGCCCTCGGGGGGAGGGAAGGAACCCAACACGATGCCCGTACCCGTACCGCGGCAGAGAGCGATCCCGGCCGTGGAGAGTGGTCAGGCGCCGGCCGCCGCGCCCGCACAGGGCGGCGGCCCCCTCAAGGAAGAGGCCAACCGCACGGAAGCCGTCACCCCGAACACCGGCGGCACCACTCTCACCCTGCTGCTGATCGAGGACGATCCGGCCGGTTCGCCGGTCCTGCCCGAGTTGCGGGACGCGTCCGGCACCTCGATCCGCGTCCGCACCGCCCGCAACCTCACCGAGGCCGAGCGGCTGCTGACCGACGACGTCCACTGCATCCTGCTGGACCTGGCGCTGCCGGCGCCGGGCGGCAAGGAGACGGAGGGCGAGCTTGCCGTGCTCAAGCACGTGCTGGAGCTCGCGCCCCGGCACGCCGTGCTGGCCCTCACCGCCTCCGGTGACGCCGAGCGCGGCACCGAGGCCGTGCGCGTCGGCGCGCAGGACTACCTCTTCCGGGACGAACTGGACGGACGGCTGCTGAGCCGCGCCATCCGCTACGCCGTCGAGCGCAAGCGTTCCCTCACGACCGAGCGCAAGCTCGCGGAGGGGCGGCTGCGCGCCCAGGAGAACCGCCGCCTGGAGCGGGGCCTGCTGCCCACGCCCCTCCTCGACGGCTCCTCGCTGCGCTTCGCCGCCCGCTACCGCCCCGGCCGCTCCCGTGCGCTGCTCGGCGGCGACTTCTACGACACCGTGCGCACGCCCGACGGGACCGTGCACGCGATGATCGGCGACGTGTGCGGGCACGGCCCGGACGAGGCCGCGCTCGGTGTGGAGCTGCGGATCGCCTGGCGGGCGCTGACCCTGGCGGGGCTGTGCGGCGACGAGCTGCTGTCCACGCTCCAGGAGGTGCTGGAGCACGAGCGCTCCGACGAGGAGATCTTCGCCACGCTCTGCACCGTCGACATAACGCCGGACGGGCGCCGGGCCGGGCTGTGCCTGGCCGGGCATCCGGCGCCGCTGGTCGCCCGGCCCGGGCGGCCGGCCGAGCTGCTGCCGTACGAGAACAACGGCCCGGCGCTGGGGCTCCTGAAGGGTGCGCGGTGGCCGCGGATGCAGGTGGAGCTGGGCGCCGAGTGGAGTCTGATGCTCTACACCGACGGCCTGATCGAGGGCCGGGTGGGCTCGGGCGGGGAGCGGCTGGGGCAGGACGGGATGGTCGAGATGGTCCGGCGGCAGCTGGCCTCCGGCCTGACCGGGGAGGCGTTGCTGCGGGCGGCCGTCAATGAGGTGCGGCAGCTCAATGGGGGCGAGCTGACGGATGACGTGGCCGTCGTTCTTCTGGATAGGGACGTTTGAGAGCGGCTGCTCGCCGTAGGGTCTTCTGCCGTCAGCCGGGTGCGGGTGGTTCGTGGCTGATCGCGCAGTTCCTCCCCCAGCCTTAGGCCGGGGGTACCCCCGGCGCCCCTTACGGGGCGCCTCAGCGGCCGCCGTTGTAGGGGCCGTACGGGCCGTCGCTGCTGCTGCCGCCGCGGCGGCCTCGCCAGCCGCCGCCACCGCCCGACACCTGCTTGACCGCGGGGCGGACGTCGACGAGGTAGACGATGCTCGCCACCAGGCCCGCGATGGGGAGGATGGAGAGGATCGAGAAGAGGTAGCTGACGACCAGTGCGATGGCCAGGATGATCAGCCAGAACATCTTGTTCTGCTTGTCGGCGGCGCGGAAGGCGTCCTCGCGCCGGAACACGGCGTCGACCAGTCCGAACGCCGCCAGGGCCATCAGGACGATCTTCAGCAGTCCCAGGAACCCTGCGAATCCCAGCATCAGCATGCCGTCACCACCCGCTCTCTCCCGATCCCTACGCGGCCACCGTACCCGTAGAACGGACCGGGCACCCTCAAGGTGCCCGGTCCGTATGTTCCGCTGACGCGTGCGCCGGTTACTTGGCCGGCGGGGTGGTCTTCCTGACCGGGGTGGCCTTGCGGGGGGCCGGGGTCTTCTTGGCGGCCGGGGCCTTCTTCGTCGCGGCCGGCTTGGCCTCGGCGGCCTTCGGCTCGTCCGCCTTCTTCTCGCCCTCCTTGGCCGGGGCCGTCTCGGGCTTGCCCTCGACGGCGATGGCCAGGTCCTCGATCTCGTCGGCGGCCTCGCCGCGCCAGGTCTTCACGGCCTGCTCGCCGTGCTCGGCGACCTTCTCGTAGGTCTCGCGGGCCTTGACCGCGTACTCGGCGGCCACGCCGACCTGGCGCAGCGCGAAGTCCTGGGCGGACTCGCCGAGCTTCTTGAGGTCGCCGTCGAGGGAGACGATGAAGTCGTTGACCTTGGACTGGAGGCTGGCCTGCGCCTCCTTGGCCTTGACGCCGGCCTCCTTGGCCCGGGCGGCGGCCTTCTCCTGGACGGCCTTCGGGTCGGCCTTGCGGACCGCCTCGATCCGGGCCGGGGCCTCGGCACGCAGCTGCTCGACCAGGCCGGGGACCTTCTTGGCCTGCTGGAGGGCCAGGTCGGCGGTGCCGGCGGCGAAGTAGAGCGGGGTCGGGTCGCTGAGGGTCTTGCGCAGGTCGTCGGTGATGGCCATGGTGATGGTCCTCCCGTATTAAAGTTCGGCTGAGGGTTTTGTGGTCCGCGGCGCGGCGGTCGGCGCGCTTGGCCGGCTCATCCGGCCGTCCGCCGCGGATCGGTCTCGCTGTCGTCGGTGTCGCTGCCGACGTCGCTGTCGGCGTCGTCGTCCTCGGCGACCGCCCGGGGGTCCGTGTCGTTCGCGCGCTCCTCGCCCGACCCGAAGCCGTTCTCTTTCCTGAACGACTCGTAGATCTGCAGCAGCACCTGCTTCTGCCGCTCGTCGAGGGTGGGGTCGGCGAGGATGACCGCACGGGTCTCCACCTCGTTCAGATCCCGCTCGGCGTCGAGGATTCCGGCGCGGACGTACAGCGTCTCGGCGGAGATCCGCAGGGCCTTGGCGACCTGCTGGAGCACCTCCGCGCTCGGCTTGCGCAGCCCGCGCTCGATCTGGCTCAGGTACGGATTGGACACCCCGGCGGCATCGGCGAGCTGCCTGAGCGACAGCTGCGCGTTGCGCCGCTGTTCACGCAGATACTCACCGAGATTGCCGACGTTCAGCGATGCCATACCTCTACCCTGCCCCACCCTCGCTAACAATTGCAAGCACCTGCTTGCAAAAGTGTGCCGCGCCATACCCGGAAGCCACCTGGATGGCCGAGCGGGCCGACCGGCTCAGCAGGAGCCGGAGGCGGGTGAGCAGGGCGAGGAACCCGGGGCCCCGCTTCCATGGACCGCCAGCCAGTCCGCCAGCACCGCGAAGTCCGCGTCCGTCAGGCCGGACTCGTGGTCGACGCGGTGGAGGAGGGCGGGCCGGTGATGGTGGGCGGCGACCCAGGCGCGGTCGGCCTCGGTGAGCTCGTCGTCGAGCCAGACGAACGGCCGCTCCCCCGCCCACGCCACCAGCGGCCGGGTCTTCCAGTGCAGCGGGGCCGACGGCTCCTCCTCGTCCGGCCACTCCACGACCGGCAGCGGGGGCAGGCCCAGCCAGGGGGCGACGCAGGCGTTGGCGTCGTCCATCCACGTGGTGGCCCACACGAGGTCGCAGCGGAGGGCTCCCAGGCGGGGGCCGAGGGCGGGGTCGATGCGGGCGAGCAGGGGGTTGGGTGGGGTGTGGCCGGTCCTGTGGACCGGGTAGGGGCGGTCGGCGGGGGCGCCGAAGGGGATGAGGGTGCCGTCGACATCCAGGAAGAGGAGCATCCGGGACAGGATCGCAGAGAGTGCCGCCGTCCCTCAGAACGGCAACGGCCTCGCGTGCACCACGTCCAGACGGGACACCGCCCTTGTCAGCACCACGTACAGCCTGTGCAGCCCCCGCTCCTCACCCTCCGCCACCGCCGCCGGTTCCACGGCCACCACGTGGTCGTACTCCAGGCCCTTGACGACGCTCGCCGGGACCACGGCCACCCGTGCGCCCAGTTCGTCCGGGCCCGCCGGTTCGATGCCGGCGGCGGTCAGCGCCTCGCGTACGGCGGTCACCTGCGCGTCCGCCGCCACGACTCCTACCGACCCCTCGTGGGCCAGGGCCTCCCGCACCGCGGTGACCGTCGTCGCGGGCACGTCTCGGGTCGGACGGATCGTCACCTCGCCGTCGCCGCGGTAGGACTTGGCCGGCGGTACGTCCGTGCCGAGGCGCTGCAGCAGCCGGTTGGTCAGGGCCACGACCGCCGCCGGGACCCGGAAACCGGTGGTGAGCGGGACGACGGCCGCCTCCGGCTTGCCCAGGTGGCCCAGTACGGCGGCCCAGCTCCGCGCCGACCAGGGTGTGGTGGCCTGGGCCAGGTCGCCGAGGACGGTGAGGGAGCCGAAGACCGCCCGGCGGGCGATCGCCCTGCACTCCATGGGAGACAGGTCCTGGGCCTCGTCGACGACGATGTGGCCATAGCCCTCGGGGTGTTCGACGAGCCCCGCGACCTCGTCGAGGAGGACCAGGTCGGCGGCCGACCAGCGGGCCGACTTGTACGAGCGCGGCGGCCGGGCCCAGAGCAGGTCCCGCTGTTCGCCGGGGGTCAGCAGCCCGTCGGCGGCGGCCGCCAGCACCCCGCCGTCCGTGAGGAGTCCGGCCACCACCTCCTCCGGGCGCACCTTCGGCCAGACGGTGTCGAGGCAGGCGCTCATCGCACGGGAGCGTTCGAGGCGCCGGGTCCAGGCGGAGGGCTGCGTGCCCGCCCGCCGTTCGGCCTGGAGCTGTACGGCCCGCATCGCCCGCCCCCGCACCCGTTCCCGCCCGACGGCGTACGGCGGCTCCTCCTCCCGTACCCCCTCGGCGATCCGCGCCAGCGCGGCGGCGGAGACCCGCCAGGTGTACGTGCCGTCGGAGAGCGAGAGCGGGCTGACGGCGTCGGTGCGGACGTGCGCGTACAGGGCGCGGCGCAGGACCTCGGCCATCCGCGGGTCGTGCTTGAGGGCGGCGGTGCGGTGGGGGTCGGTGCCGGTGACCGGGTGGCGGCCGATCTCCTCCGGCAGGGTCCGCTGCCGTACGCCCGTCTCGCCCAGGGCCGGGAGGACCTCGGAGATGTAGGAGAGGAAGGTGCGGTTGGGGCCGAGGATCAGGAGGCCGGCGCGGCGGATGCGCTGGGGGTGGGTGTAGAGGAGGTAGGCGGCCCGGTGCAGGCCGACGGCGGTCTTGCCGGTGCCGGGGGCGCCCTGGACGCAGACGGAGTCGGCGAGGCCGGCGCGGACCAGGTCGTCCTGGTCGGGCTGGATGGTGGCGGCGATGTCGCGCATGGGGCCGACGCGGGGCCGTTCGATCTCCCGGGTGAGGATGGTGCTCCCGGTCCCGGACTCCCCCCTGCCGAGCCGCTCGTCCTCCATCCCCGTGAGATCGGCGGAGTCACCGCGGCTGCCGGGCGCCCAGCCGAACCGCCGCCGTACCGCCACGCCCTGCGGGTCGTCGGGGCCGGCCTGGTAGAAGGCGCGGGAGACGGGGGCCCGCCAGTCGACGACGAGGGGCGGGGCGGTCGGCTCCTCGCTGATCCGCAGCCGGCCGATGCGGTAGCTCTGCCCGGCGTGCTCTCCTGCCGCGAAGTCCAGCTTGCCGAAGAAGAGCGGGCCCTCCGGCAGCTCGCGCATCTCCTTGGCCCGGCTGCGCAGCCGGTACCCGAGCACTTCGGCGTCGGCACCGGACGCGGAGACGTCCTCGCCGGTGACGACGTGCTCGACAGCGCCTTCGACCATGCGGGCGAGGGCGGCTCGGCAGGTGTCGTGGTAGGCGCGTTCGACGTCGAGTTCCTGCTGCATGGGGACAGCGTAAACGAGAAAACGTAACCTGGTTAAATTTTTTACCCGACCTCAGTCAGGGTCGGTCATGGCCCGCTCCAACCGCCCGAACGCCCGCTGCGCCGCCCGGACCGCGTCCTCCCGCACGTCCTCGACCCGCTCCCCCGCCACGATCCGCCGCCAGTTGTCCTGCGCGAGGATCCGCTGTACGGCGATGATCTGGCCGGCCGACAGCCTGGCCTCCAGGGTGCCGCCGAGGGCCTCGGCGAGCGCGGCCTCCGACCGCTCCAGGTAGGCGTACTGCCGGGCGACCAGGGTGGGGGTGCTGTTGAGCAGGGTGTGGAAGGCGAGCACCTGGGGGTGGTCGTTGAGGCCGGTGATCGGGTCGTTGCGCCCCAGCCCGTCAAGGAAATGCGCCCTCAGTACGGCGACCGGCGACCCGGCCCCCGCGACCAGCCGCGCCGCCTCCGTCTCGTGGTCGGCGATCCGGTGCAGGACCAGGTCCTCCTTGGCCGGGAAGTACCGGAACAGCGTCGGCTTGGAGATCCCGGCCGCGGCGGCCACCTCGGCGACCGACACCGCGTCGAACCCCTTCGCCAGGAACAGCCGCACGGCGATGTCCGACACGTCCTCGTACATCCGCCGCTTCTTGCGCTCACGCAGGCCCATGTCACCCATGCGCCCGAGCCTACGCAGCGCGGGTCAGGCCGACGGGACCTGTCGCCACTGCGGGAGCTTCGCGAGGTTCCACAGATCGTCGAAGTGCTTGGTCCAGGTCGCCACCGCCGCCCCGGCGACGCCCTCCCGGGACCACACGTTCAGGTCGGTCCGGTAGCCCTTGGGGTCGTAGTACTCGTCGCCCAGGTGGTGCAGCCGCATCCGCACGGACAGGTCGTACAGACCGTGCAGCACCTGCTGCCGGTTGAAGATGCAGATCTTGTCGCGCGGGATTCCGGGATACAGCCGGTACTCGCACTCGACACGCACCCGGCCGGCGGCCGTGAGCCGCTCCGCGAGCTCGGAGAGGATGCCGTCGTATTCACGGCACCGCTGCTCCATGCGCTTGCGGAAGTCGGGATCGTCCACGGGCACGTCCTGCTCCCCCACCTTGGAGGGAACCGTCATCGGCTGGCCGAAGTCCGGGACGAGCATGCGGACCAGCACCCTGCGGGTGGGACCGGGATGGTCGAAGAGGTCTTCGAGGTGGTGGTACAGGGTGCTGTGAAGCGTCTCGCCCGTGTAGCCGAGAAAACTGATCTCGACTCTCCGCGCCTCGAAGGCCTCACTCACGAAGCTGCCCAGCTGACTGGAGTTCACCAGCGCCCGGGTCGGGGCGCGGACCGACGACGTCAGCTCCTTCACCTGGTCGTACAGGACGTAGCCGACCAGGCTCAGCAGGGCGCCGCCGAGAAAGGCCTTGCCCTCCAGGGCGTCCCCGACCGGCTTCACGAACTGGGCCGTGAGGCCGGTGACGAAGATGCCGAGCAGCAGGATGCGGGTCACCACCGGCTCGACTCGCTCCTGAAAGCGCTTCAGCCGCGATATCCCGTCCTCACCCGCCGAACCACCGTTCCGCCCCGACATGCACGCCCCCTCCGCGCAGCGCTGCCCGGCCGGCCCTGCAGACCCGTGGGCAAACGGGTATTCGGAGCACTCATGTTCTCTCTAGGCCAGAGCACGAGCAAGATGGGGATTGGCGGTGGCGCGGGCCGGCAGGCCCAGCGAGGCGATCGCCGCCGCCAGTGTCATGGCGTACGAGTCCACGGCCCGGCGGACGTTGGGGGCGTCCAGGCTCGCTCCCGTGACCAGCCGGTCCAGGTCCACGTAGGCGGAACGGACGATCTCGATCCACCGGTAGACCTGCCAGTCCTGCTGCCAGTCGTGTGTGTAGGCCGACGGCAGCAAACGCTCCCAGCGGCGGAACATCCGGTCCCGGATCTCCGGCCGGGTGGGGGTGAGATGCATGTGCCGCACCAGGTCGTACAGGGGGTCGCCGACGACCGCCATCTCCCAGTCGATGATGGTCAGCGCCATCTCGTCGTCCCGCCGCACCAGGTTCCAGGGGTTCAGGTCACCGTGCAGCAGGATCGGTTTGCGCGTGCTCACCCCATGCCGGTCCAGTATCAGCCCCAGTCGTCCGGCGTTCGGCAGGCCGAGTTGCCGGGCGAGTTGTTGGGACTCCTTTGGCAGGTTTTCCACCAGCAGGACGAGTTGCTCGCGAAGGTAGTTGTAGAAGCCGAAACCCTCTTGACCGGCGGCCGGGTCGAGCTTGGAATAGTCGACGTCCTTCAGCGCACAGAGCTGGTCGACAAGACGGTCCGCTTCATGCGGCAGCAGGCCGTGCACCGGATGATTGGGCGGCCGGTCGATGTCGAGCGGCCCTTCGTAGGTGTGGATGGCGAAGCGGTCCTTCTGGTATTTCCCTGGATAGCTCTCACCGAGCGCCAGGATCCTTGGCGCCGCCACTGAAACACCCGAATTCTCGATGGCCTTGAGCACCGCGTGCTCGCTGAGAAAACTGCGTTCGCGGCGGAATACATTTTTCACCTTGCGCCGCACCACGACCGGGAATTTGATTCCGGGGACTCGCACCACGGAATTCAGGTGACCGGTCCCCTTGAACACCCGGCCGGCTGGGGCCGCACCCTCGGCCTGCAGCGCTCCATGCACCGCCAGATAAGAGAAATCCGGACGCTCGGGAACACGCCTGTCGGGTGTCCAGGGTGCGGTGCCGAAGGTGGAGAAAAGGCCCTTGCGGGCTTCCCCCCGGGAAATCCGCCACCGGAACAGAACACGCTCGATCTCGGCTTCACTGGGCAGCTGCCGCAGCTGCAGGGGGGCCTGGGCCACTTCCAGAGCGCGGCGCACCGCCAACGTGGCCTCGTCCAGGCCCTTCTGGTCGAACGATTCATCCAGGGAGGTGGCGGCCCGCATCACGTCCGGGTAGACGGACTGCGCCTGCTCGAAAGCGATGTAGTGCCGTAGGTCCCTGCCCACTCCGTTGACTGCACCGGGCCGGATCCCTCTCATGGCTTCGGCCCAGGCCTCGACCACCTCGGACCACTGATGGCTGGGGTACTGCATGCGCACCAGGTGGATCGCCAGGTCGTGGAGGGGGTCGCCGTAGGTGGCGAGTTCCCAGTCGACGCAGATGAGCGACGGATCACCACCGTAGGTGACGATCAGATTGTCCCGGTGCAGGTCCGCGTGGAGCAGGCTGTACGGCCGCCGAGTCATCACCGGCACCCGTTCCGCGAACCGGGTCAGCGCGTCCTCCGGGATATCCAGCGCCGCGAACAGCCCGCCGAAGACGTCAAGGTGTGTACGCCGGATCTGCCGGTCCGCACAGTGTGCCAGCGCCTGCAGAAAACCCTGGCTGTCCTGGTCGTTGCCGGGCCACGAAGTCGGCAGCGCCGGCAGTGCACCCCGGCGCACCTGGGCCATCTGGGCGAGAAGCTGGGCGATTTCCTTGACGAGCAGCGTGTCGACGGGCTTGCCGTTGCCACAGACGCTGGACAGCGGCACTCCTTCCACATAGCTGTGGATGGCGAAGCCGTTTCCCTCGAAGAGGCATTCCGGGACCGGAGGCAGAACGGCCCTGACGGCCCGTAGAATCTCGGCCTCGTGCTGCCAGGTTCTGATCACCACGGGCAGCGCGTCCGCGCGCCGGATGCGCACCGTCACCGAGGTGCCGGCTTCACGGCCCAGCAGCTGTGCCATGGGACCGGTCAACGGCAACACATAGTTCCTGTTGTGATACCCGCTGTGCTCCTCGCCGTTTTCTTGGGCAAGGCGCACGATCTGCTGGTAAAGCGCATGACCTGCGCCGGGCTTGGCGCGTTCCCCAAGGGAAAGAGAGGGAACAGAAGGTGCGCCCACTGGCCGCTCCGGGATTGCTAGCGCTGGCTGGAAAGTACGGCAAACGGTAAACGCGGCTGACTGCCCGCACGACCAGAGGCGCAATCGAGTAGCCACAACGGGTGGGTTTGGTGCCCCGCTGCGTCAGGTCGTTCTGAGATCGGTGTGCTTGACCTTCTCATACGTAGGAATCGGAGCGGTTGCTCACATAATGCGGGCATGTTAGCGCACCGCGCTTGTCCCCAACCTTTGGTCCAGCGAAGAGCTACTCGGCGAGCAGGTTCCAGACCGACTCGAACCAGGACCGCATCTTCAGCACGAAGACCGATCCCGGCGAGTCCTTGTCGGCGTCCTCCACGTGGTGCGTCAGCGTCGCGCCCAGTCCCAGCACGTCAAGTGCGTCGATCTCCTCGCCCGTGTCCAGGATGATGGGCCGTTCGATGACGTCGTAGAGGCCGTGCAGCACCTCTGTCCCGTTGATGACGTAGAGCTTGAAGGCCGGAACCAGCCGCACATGCCTGACCTGTACGTCGACGGACGGCACCAACCACTCCGTCTGCAGGTCCCGCAACGCGGTACGCAGCGATTCCGTGTGCCGGTCGGTGATGGCGCGCAGCCGCTCCCGCAGGCGCGGATCGTCCTTGTCCTGCCTGACCACGGGATACGGCATGTCGAGCTGCGGATCAGGCAGCAGCAACCGTACGACGATGCTGCCGGGGGCGATGGCGCCGGCCCGGATCCGCTCCGCCTGGAGCCGGATGTGGGTGTCGAGGGACTCCGAGGTCAACGTGAAGACGTCCAGGGAGACTTGGGACTGCTCGAACGCCTCGCTTATCAGCGGCCCCAGCACCATCACCTGCCGCGACCTGCTGGCCCTGGCCGTGGTGGACTGCACGCGCTGCGTCTTGACCACCCGCGCCGGGCTGCCCTGGCGGCATGCGATCCACCCCTCGTTGCCCAGTTCGCGCACCACCCGCTGGACGGTGTCGCGGGACACCCCGAACTCCTTGGCGAGCCTGCCCTGAGCGGGCAGTTCGGAACCCAGCTGGTACGTCCCGTCCAGCATCCGGGTCCGCAGCGCCTCGGAAACCTGCCGGAACGCCTCGCCCCCACTGTCACGCACCTGCCTGGCTGCCATACAGCGAGCGTTCCTTTCCCCGGTTTTCCGCAAACCCGGGCATGCTGGGATGGTGACTGGCAACCGGGCGGGCGCGCCCGGGGCTACACGGCCGACCGGAGCTTGCAAGGGGCGGACGCCATGGAGTTACAGGTAGTCGGGATCACGCTACAGATGGATGACCTGGTCCAACTGGTTGTGTACGTATCGGGTTTGATCGGCATGCTGGCGGCCTGGCGCCGCAGGCGCGCCATCCCCCGGAGCCTCCCGCGCCACCCGCCGCCCCCTAGTGCCGCAGTATCTCCAGCAACGGCCACAAGGACCCCACCACATGCTCCGCGCCGGCCTCGGTCAAAAGCTTGGCTTTCCGTGCGTTACGCGCGTAGCCCAGAAACGGGACACCGGCCGTCCGGGCCGCCTGGAAGTCCGTGGGGGAGTCGCCGATCATCAGGGCCGCGCCGGGGGCGGCGCCCATCGCGCTGAGGGCTCGGTTGAGGCAGTGCGGGTCCGGCTTGAGGCGGTGCAGGTCCTGGGTGCGGCCGTAGATGTGCGGGGCGAAGCAGGGGGTCAGGGCGCGGTCGTCGAGGTAGGCGCGGACCACCCGGGGGGAGTTGTTGGTGGTGACCGCCATGCGCGCGCCGCGCGCCCGCCACGTCTGGATGAGGATGTCCGCGAACGCCGTGGGCATCGCCGTCGACGTGGCCCGCAGTTCCTCCTTGGTGAGACGTTCCTCCAGCTCCGCGACCAGGTCGCTGCCGGGGTGCCTGCGGTCCACGGCGCGCAGGACGAGGTGCGGGTCGAGGGAGTCCCGCTCCGTCTCGGTGACCAGGCCGTGCAGGCCGCGGACCGCCAGCCAGTCGACCAGTTCGCCGGCCACGCCCGCCGCCGAGTGTCCCGCGAACAGCCGGCAGATCGGCCCGTCGAAGTCCCAGAGGACGACACGGGCGCTTCTGACCAGTTCCGCGATCTCTTCGGTCGTGTTCTTGCTCTTGGCTGCCACCAGTTCAGTCTGCGTCGTATCAGAAGTCACTAAGAGAGTGTCAGGTCCGTCGTGATGGTTTCCCAGAGGGCGTTGAACCACTTCTGCGATTGCTCCACGAACGCGGCGTCCCGTTGGCCGGTCCGCCTCTCGAAGGAGAAGAGGAGGGACTCCGAGCCGACGGCGTCGTACATGTCGAGCAGGCCGTCCTCCGTCTGCTCCTCGCGGCGGGTGACCGTGTAGTACGCGAACAGCGCCTCGGCGTCGTTGAGCAGGTACAGCTTGATCGGCGGGGTGAACGGCAGGGCCCGGAAGGTGACGTTCACGTCGATCTTGTGGGTGGAGCGCAGGCCCTGGAGGTTGTACTGGAGGACGTGGCCCTGGGCGTTGCGCATGCCGAGCCAGCGGTTGTGGACCGTGTCGTCGTCGCCGTCGACCGCCGTCGGGAAGGCGAGGGCGATGTCCCGGCTGGGGAGCAGGACGCGGACGTCGATGCGCTCGGGGCGGATCCGGCCTTCGTGGATCATGCGCAGGGGCTCGGCCAGCGCCGGCAGCAGGCTCTGGGCGGTCAGGCAGGCGGCGTCGATGCGGACGTGCGCGGCGGCGAACGCCTCCGTCATGCGCGGGCCGAGGCCGACCATCGTCGGCTGGGGTTCGTCCAGCGCCGCGGGCCGGGGCTCGGCGATGCGCGGCGGGCTGCCCTTGCCGACGTCGACGAGGTAGCCGTCGTCCTGCAGTACGCGCACGGCCTGGCGCACGGTTCCCCGCTCCACGCCGAACGTCTCGGCCAGTTCGGCCTGGGTGGGCAGGCGGTCGCCGGCCTTGAGGTCGCCCGAGCGGATGCGCTGCCGCAGGGTGTCGGCGATCTCCTGAGGTGTGCTGCCGGCGTTCACTGCCACGTTCTCCTGAGTCACGACCAAACGCTACAACTTTGATCCATCTGGCGGGAGTTGTTTGAAGGTTGTTTATAAGTAGTGGCCAACTGGGGACAACTTAATCAGAGTTGGTAACCAACTTGGTTGAGTTGGCGGAAGCCTTGCTTCCCGACTGATGGGGGGAACCACCATGCCCGCCGCCCTCGCTCTCCTCTCCGCCGTCTTCGTCATCGGCTTCGAGCAGATGGTCCAGTCGAAGTACGGTGCCACTGGCATTATCGGCCTGCTGTTGCTCACCGTGGGCATCAAGGCCAAGAGCCCGGCGTTCAGCTCCGCCGGTGCCGTCCTGCTCGCCCTGATGCTCGCCGGCCCCGCCCTGTAGGTACGGGGGCGGTCCTACGCCGTCAGGTGCAGCTCCGAACTGATCGTCTCCCACAGGGCGTCGAACCACCGTGTGGACTGGTCCACGAACGTGGTGTCCCGCAGCCCCGCGCCCTGTTCGAAGGCGAAGAGCATCGACCGCGTGCCCTCGGCGTCGTACGTCTCCAGGTGCTCGTGGTCGATCTCCCGCTCGTGGCGCCCCAGCGTGTAGTACGCGAACAGCGCCTCCGCCCCGTTGAGCAGGTACAGCTTGACCGGCGGGGTGAAGGGCAGCGCCCGGAAGGTGACGTGCACGTCGATGCCGTGCGTGGCGCGCAGCGCCAGCAGGTTGTGCCGCAGCACCTGGCCCTGTGCGTTGCGCTGGGCCAGCCAGCGGTCGTGCACCGCGTCCCCGGCCGAGGCGTCGGCCACCACCGCCGTCGGGAACGCGAGGTCGATGTTCCGGCTCGGCAGCAGCACCCGGACGTCGATCTTGGCCGGTTCCAGCCGCCCCGCGTGGATGAGCCGCAGCGGCCCGCCGAGCGCGAGGTTGAGCGAGACCGAGGTCAGGCAGAGCGCGTCGATCCTCACGTGCGAGGCCGCGAAGGCCGCCTCTATGCGCGGGGTGAGGGCCACCATGGTCGGCTGCGGCGGCGCCTCCGGTCCCACGGCGAGCCGTACCCGGCCCGGACCCGCGGCCACCGTCGCCGGAGCACCCTTCGACACGTTGGTGAGCAGGTGCTCGGACTGCAGGATGCGCAGCGCCTGCCGCACCGCCCCGCGCTCGACGCCGAACTCGTCGGCCAGCTTGGCCTGCGTGGGCATGCGCTGGCCCGGCCGCAGCTCCCCGGACCTGATCCGGGTGCGCAGCTCGTCGGCCACCTCGTGGTGTGACGCCTGAGGCCGCTGTGACCTCTTCCGTCCATTGACGGAGGCGTGTTCCGGGTCCACGGACAAACAGTACAACTTCCCGCCATCTTTCGGCAGTTCACGGGAAGGTGGTTATGAGTCGCATCCAAGTGGAGATAAGTACTGTGGAGTTGGTCACCAACTCCAGCGACATGGTCATACTTCCTCGACGGTTGGCCATCCGGGTTCCCTTCCGGAGGGGAGCCGGGAGCCCGGTCCACCTGGGCCGGCCGTCGGGGCGCGCGGCCAGCACGACCGGCACAGTCACAACTGAACACCGACAACCGAACACAGGCAGACCCGCACAGCCACAACTTCACAGCTCGCTACGGATGAGCAGCACGGCTCAGCACAGTCACAACAGCACAGTCACAACAGCACAGCCACAAGTGAACACAGGTGATTCAGGCACCGTCCCCGGGAGGAAGGAGCGCCTCAGAAGATGTCCGGGCACCAAGGCCGCCCGGACGCGCGCAACAGGGCGTCGGCCTCCCGGGCGGCGCCCACTCGCTCTTCCTGGACCCGTCCGAGGGCGTGCAACCGCGCCACGGACTGGTCACCGAGCCAGACGCTCGCCAGCTCGGCGATGTCGAGGGCGAGGTCGGGGGCGTCGGTGGTCGGGGTGCAGGACGCCCCATCGGGGGAGGCGTCCAGCCGGAACCGGCCGCCGGCCAGCCCCTGCCGGTCCGCCACCTCCAGGACCAGCGACCCGGCCCTGTCGTACGTCCGCGCCTCCAGGGCCCGTACGACGTCCAGGATCCGCACCCACAGCCAGTCCGCCTGGTTGGCGATCCGCGCGGCGCGCGGGTCGGGAAGGTAGTGCGGCAGCAGGTCGTCCGGCGACCGCCAGCCGCTCTTCACCCGGGTGATCCAGTCGATCGAGCACAGGTAGTGCCACAGCGCGCGCTCGGCCGCCGGGGTGGCGCCGAGCAGCCACTGCACGTCGGCGGTGTCGTACGGCTGCTTGCCCTGCCAGTTGTCGTCCGACTCGTAGGACGCGATGCCCTCCACCTCGCCGGCCGCCGAGCGGTACACCGCGAAGTAGGGCTCCTTCCACTCCTCGTCGAAACGGACCACGCCGGTGCGCAACTGCCACCACAGCTCGCTGCGGCTGACCGCGCCCGGGGTGCTGCGGCGGATGCGTTCGTGCAGGTCGGGGCCGAGCTTGCGGATGTCCTCGCCGTCGACGAGGTCGATCCGGCCGCCGTCCTCGGGGCGCGCCCAGCGCGGGTCCAGGCCGGTCCGCGGGACCTCGACCGTCCACTCCGTCAGCGTGGTCGCCGGGCCGAAGCCGTAGCGGCCGTAGATCCGGTACTCGGCGGCGATCAGGGTCGCGACCACGTCTCCGCGCTCCTTCGCCGCGGCCAGGTCCTGGCTCATCATGCGGGTGAGCAGGCCGCGGCGGCGGTGGGTGGCGGTGACCGTGACGTTGGAGATGGCGTCGGCGCGGACGGTCGCGCCGCCGACCGCGGTCAGCTCCTGGTCGAAGGAGCGGAACGTCGCGACGCAGCGGGGGCCGTCGAAGGCGCCGAGAAGTCTGCCCGGCACGAACTGCCTCCGGCGGGCGTCGAGTTGCTCTGCCGAGAGGGTGGGGCGCTGGAGGAAGCCGGTGGACAGGGCACGGTGCCAGTCGGCGAGTTCGGGTTCGGTTATGGGGCGGACTTCGACGGCGTCAGTCATGACAGCACGGTAGGTGTTGGGTGGGGGTGGTGCCGATTGAATTTCGGGTGCGGGCCGGTGGGAGCTGGTCGCGCAGTTCCTCCCCCAGCCTTCGGCCGGGGGTACCCCCGGCGCCCCCAAACGGTCAGCCTCAGGTCAGCAGATCGTCGACCTGGGCTTCGCCTTCCCGGTAGCGCCTCGTGATCTCCCCGCTCGAATCGTCCGCCGTCCGCTGCAGGCGCTGCCTTCGCCGCGACACCTCCTGCTCGTAGCCGACCAGGCGGCCCATCGCCGCCGTCAGCTCCGTGTCCGTGCGGGCCTGGAGGTCGGAGAGTTCGACCTCGGCCAGCATGTCGGCCGCCAGCCTGCCGTACTCCTCGTTGTGCGGGGTGCCGAGGGTGACGTGGCGGGCGGAGGAGCGGTGGCGGGCCGGGGCGTCCGTGAGGATCTCCGGGAGCCGGTCCACCACGGCGGCCGCGCCCGCCGGGGAGCGGCGGGCCAGTTCCGCGCGCAGGATGTCGATACGGCCCTGGAGCAGCCGCCGTACGTAGCTCAGGTCGGCCTCGTCGCGCTGCGCGTCCCGGCGCAGGACGCGCAGTTCGGGCAGGCTCAGGCGGGCCAGGTCGTGCTCCGGCGGCTCCGCCGGCAGCGGGATGTCCTCGCCGCGCTGTGCGGGCGGCCGGGGCAGGCTCTGCACGCTCTGCGTGCCCTGCGTCTTCAGTCGCCCGGTGCTCGGTGTGCTCATACGTCTCAACCGTCCCCTCGACCGGCGTGTGGAAGCATGGTGCCACCCCAAGTGGCCGCAATGTGACCGAGTGCCCCCGAACGGCCCTAGTTGGGACGTTAAGGATCCAAAATAGGCCCTTGCGAGGCGCATGTGGGCACCGGGCATGATGGTGCGCATGCGAGCGGTGGTACAGCGGGTGGACGGCGCGAGCGTCGTCGTGGACGGCGAGACGGTGGGCGCGATCGAGGGCGAGGGCCTGTGCGTGCTCGTCGGGGTGACCCACGAGGACACCAAGGAGAAGGCGGCCCAACTCGCCCGGAAGCTCTGGTCGATCCGCATGCTGGCGGACGAGCGGTCGTGCAGCGACGTCGACGCGCCGCTGCTCGTGATCAGTCAGTTCACGCTGTACGGCGACGCCCGCAAGGGGCGGCGGCCGACCTGGAACGCGGCGGCGCCCGGCGAGGTGGCGGAGCCGCTGGTGGACGAGGTGGTCGCACAGCTGCGGTCGCTGGGGGCGACCGTGGCGACCGGGCGGTTCGGGGCTCAGATGCGGGTGTCGCTGACGAACGACGGCCCGTTCACCGTCCTGCTGGAGATGTGAGCGGCGGAGAAGGAACCCGCGGCGGCCCTACGGCTCGACGATCACTTCCTGCGCCGCGGCCGTCTCCCCCGCGACCAGCCGGGCGTCCGCCGGAACGTTGCGCTTGACCAACGCCAGGGCCACCGGCCCCAGTTCGAAGTGGCGCACCGACGTCGTCACGAAGCCGATCTTCCGGCCGTCCTCGCCCTCGTCGGCCACCCGGATCTCGGTCCCGTGCGGCGGCAGGTGCACCTCGCTGCCGTCCAGGTGGAGGAAGACCAGGCGGCGCGGCGGCTTGCCGAGGTTCTGCACCCGGGCCACGGTCTCCTGGCCGCGGTAGCAGCCCTTCTGGAGGTGGACCGCGGTGCGGATCCAGCCCAGCTCGTGCGGGATGGTCCGGTGGTCGGTCTCGAAACCGAGCCGGGGCCGGTGGTGCTCGACGCGCAGCGCCTCGTAGGCGAGCAGCCCGGCGGCCGGGCCCGCCTTCCCGGCGTACGCCTCCAGGTCGGCACGGGGCAGGAAGAGGTCACGGCCGTACGCCGTCTCGCGCACGACGGCACCCTCCGGGGCCTCGGCGATCGAGCCGGCGGGCAGGTGGACGACCGCGAAGTCGGCGGTGCGGTCGGCGACCTCCACCCGGTAGAAGAACTTCATCGACTCCAGGTAGGCGATCAGCGCCTCCTGGGTGCCCGGCTCCACGTGGGCCCAGACGGTCGTGCCGTCGTCGACCAGGTACAGCGCGTGCTCGATGTGGCCGTGCGCGGAGAGGATCAGCGCCTCGGTGGCCTCGCCGGCCGGCAGCTCGCTGACGTGCTGGGTGAGGAGCAGGTGCAGCCAGCTGAGGCGGTCCTCGCCGGTGACGGCCACGACCCCCCGGTGGGAGAGGTCGACGAAACCGGCGCCGTCGGCGAGGGCGCGCTGCTCGCGGAACAGGTCGCCGTAGTGCGCGGCGACGCCTTCGTCCACGCCCTCGGCGGATACCGCGCCGGGCAGGGACAGCAGGGGGCTCTTCATATGCATAAGCCTACGACTCGGTAATTGAACTCTGGACGGACGCGGACGCGGGGGATGCCGCCTTGGCTCTCTTCAGCGTGCAGTCCTTGCAACGCCCGAAGATCGCGAAGTGTTTCATGTCCGTCTCGAAGCCGAAGTCGCGCCGCAGCTTGGCGGTGAACTCCGCGGCCACCGCCACGTCCGCCTCGATCACGTTCTCGCAGTCGCGGCAGACCAGGTGGATGTGGTGGTGCCGGTCGGCGAGGTGGTACGTCGGCGCACCGTGCCCGAGATGGGCGTGGCTGACCAGCCCCAGCTCCTCCAGGAGCTCCAGGGTCCGGTAGACCGTCGAGATGTTGACCCCCGACGCGGTCTTCCTCACTTCACCGAGGATGTCGTCGGGGGTCGCGTGCTCAAGGGTGTCCACGGCTTCGAGCACGAGTTGCCGCTGCGGCGTCAGCCGGTAGCCGCGCTGCCTGAGGTCGCTCTTCCAGTCGGTGCTCACCACACCGAAAGTCTAGGACTACTTCCGAAATCCAGTACTACTTGAAGAACGCGATGCCGTCGTCCGGCATGTCGTCGGGGAGGGCCTTGGCCCAGCGCTCGACGTCCTCCGGGGTGACGACCTTCTTCAGGTGCGCCGACATGTAGGGGCGCAGCTCGACCTCGGGGGTCTGCTTCTCGCCGACCCACATCAGGTCGCTCTTGACGTAGCCGTAGAGGCGCTTGCCACCGCTGTACGGGGCGGAGGCGGCGGTCCGGGCGACGGCGTCGGTGACCAGGTCGATCTGGGGCTTCTGGTCGGCCATCTCGCCGTACCAGATCTCGATCACGCCGTCGTCGCGGACCATCGTGACCTCGACCTTGCGGTGGGCGTCGATGCGCCAGAAGCCGGACTCCGACTCCAGCGGGCGGACCTTGTTCCCGTCGTGGTCCAGCACCCAGGTGTGGGAGTGGTACTCCAGGAAGTCCCGTCCGTCGTGGCTGAAGGTGACCTCCTGGCCGAAGTTGCACTTCTCGGAGCCCGGGAAGTCGTGGACACCGGCGCCGGCCCAGCTGCCGAGCAGAAAGGCGAGCGGGACCAGGTCCCTGTGCAGGTCGGACGGAATCTCGATCATGGGTGGTGGTTCCTAGACTCGGGCTCGGACTCGGTTCAGCGCTGGCCCTGGTACAGCTTCTTCACGGCCAGCCAGGCGAAGGCGAGGACGCCGACGCAGACCAGGACCAGCAGGGTTTCGAAGAAGGCTTCCACGGGTGCTCCTTGAGCGAGGGCGGGCGTACGTACAAGAGCCGGGCCCCAGCTTACGCGGCCCGGGCCCGGCGCTCTTGGCGAGGTGTACCCCTGCGGGGTCAGTCCAGCAGCTCGCTCTGCAGGGTCACCGTCTGCTCGAAGGGGACGGCGGGCGCGCTGCCCTTCCGGGACTGGATGATCACGCCGACGGTGTCGCCGGAGGCCAGGTAGGCCTGCCGGGCCTGCCGGGCGCCGTAGGGCTTGAGCTCCGTGTAGGGCGCCAGCAGGACGTGCTCGATCCTGGCCGGGTCCGGGAACTTCCCGTCGAGTTCGTACTGGTCGCCGTCGCGCAGCGCGTAGGTCGGCGCGGCCTGGCTCATGAGCTTCCCGTTGAGGATCGCCTCCGCGACGGCGGCCGTGTCGAACTGCAGCAGGTAGATCCGGGTGTGCGTGCCGTCGGGTGTGGTCCAGCCGCGGGCCGCGATGTGCCGCAGGCCGTTGTCGACGAGCGTCTGGCGCAGCTCGTCGCGGTCGTCCGCGGTGGCGAACTCGGCGAGGAAGCCCTTCGTCGGCAGCCAGCCGTCCGTGCCCTTGAGTGCGGCGTCGGCGGTGGCGCCCTCCGGCGCCGGAAGGACCAGTTTCCGCAGGTCGGCGTAGTGGGTTCCGGCCGGGTTGCGGGTGTCGTCGTTCGGACCGGGGCTGCCGGAGGGCAGCGGGGGCTTCACGAGGACGGGGTACGTCCAGCGGCCGTCGGAGTGCGTGGCGAGACCGGGTACGTCGGTGCGGTCGAGCCGCGTGATGCCGTACGCCGTGCCGGTCCCGACGACGCCGAAGACGGCGACGGCGGCGACCCAGCGGAGCGTCGCCCGCAACAGCCGCCGGTCCTTCTTCACGGGCTCCGCGACGTCCGGGGCCGGGAGCGGGTCGGGGCCCGGCAGCGTGGCCGGGGCCTGGGCCTGGGCCGGGAGCGGGTTCGGAGCCAGGGCCGGGGCCGGGAGCGGTTCCGGGGCCGAGGCCGCAGCCGGAGCCGAGGCCGGGAGCGCGGCGGAGGCCGTGTTCGGGTCCTCGCTCGGGTCCGTGTTCGTGTTCGTCTCGGTGGTCATACGGCCGCCCCCGGGTCCTTGATCCGTTCGAGCTGGGCGTGCAGCATGTCCGCCGCGCTCTTCGTGTCCAGCGGCTTGGCCGCGCTGGCCGTGGCGGTGACCAGGACGTCCCCCACGTAGCCGTAACAGATCATCGAGTCGAGCTTCTCGCCCGAGTCGGCCGGCGGCAGGAAGCACGCGGTCGAGTCCTTGTACCCCGCGATCTCCGGGCCCTTCCGGAAGATGTCCAGCGAGTCGAAGAACTCCCGCTCGGCGTTGGCAATGGTACGGACCGTGGCCCGGTTCTCCATCTGGGCCAGCTGGACGCCCAGCGTGTACTCGTCGCCGTCGGCACCGGCGGTGTGCACGTAGCTGCGCATCACCATGCCCTTGACCGGGTTCTTGTCGATCTGCCGGTCCATCTCCTGGCGCTGCGAACGCGGCAGGTCCTGGACCGACTCCTTGCGCAGCGCGGTGGCCTGGGCGCCGCTCAACTGCACGTCCGAGCCGAATCCGGCCACGTCAGGGCCCCGCCTGTAGCGGTCCTTCTCGTACGGCAGCAGCATCCCCCGCAGACCGGTCTCCGTCGCCGCCCGCGCGCCCTCGGACTTCTTGGGCAGGCTCCAGACCGGGGCACCGGGGTCGCGGTCCGCGGCACGCACGGTCACGACCGTGTAGGCGGCACCCGCGACGACGGCCGCGGCGAGGACGCCGACGGTGGCGAAGACGGCGATACGACGCCGGGGCCGCGCCGCCGGGGCCGCAGCGTCAGCGTCAGGGGCGGGGAGGGGTACGTCGGAAGCGGCCTCGGGGACCGTCGGCTCGGAAACGGCCACGCGGACCGTCGGCTCGGGAACGGCCACGGGGGCCGCCGGTTCGGGGACCGCCGGCTCGGGAACGGCCGTTTCCGGCACCGCCGACTCGGGGTTCACGGATTGCTCGCTCACAGCCGCTCCATCTGCCGCTTCGCCAGATCCATGATCTTCGCCTTCGGGATCGGCTTCGTGTCGTAGACCCAGATCTCCATGGCGATGTCACCGCGCCAGGCGTGTGCCTCGGCCGAGTACATGTCCAGGTAGCCCGGCTTGCTGTCGGGCTTGTGGTGGACGTACGCCATGCCGTCACCGGTGCCGGGGACCGGCCAGCTCTCGGTGTCCTGCGCCGCCGAGTCGGCCCAGAAGTACGCGTTCGACGCCGCGTCCTCGGCAGCCCCGTCGGACTCCTCCTGGCGGTACTGGATCAGCCGGATCTCGACGCTGTAGGTGCTGCCCTCCCGCCAGTTGGTGGCGGCCGCCCGCCGGAAGTCGTCCTCGGCGATCAGGTTGCGGAAGGCCACGGCCGGCTTGTCGAAGGTCTCCGCGTACTCGGTCAGGTCCATCCAGCCGTCGGTCCCCACCGTGTACAGCCCCTTGCGCGCCCCGCTCGGCTTCTTCAGCAGCAGCTTGCGCAGGTCGCCGTCGACCTTGACCTTCCGGTCCTCGGCGGCCGACAGCGGTTCCGGACCGGCGCCCTTCGCCTGCGCGACCGACGGCTGGGAGAGGGACGGCAGGGCGGTGGGCGTCCGGTCGGCCTGGACGAGGTAGCCGACGCAGGCGCCGGCCACGACGCCGAGCACGGCGGCACCGGCGATCAGCGCGGCGGTACGGCCCGCCCTCCGACCTCGTCCGGGCGGGGCTTCCGGAAGCGATTCCGGCGCTATTTCTTCTGGTGCTTCTGGCCGAGGTTCCGGCGGTGTATCTGGTACGTCCATTTCATCCCCCTGTGCACAAACGGGAGCACGGATTCCTTGATCCGCGCGCCACAGGAGACTCATGGTCCGTTCAATGAGTTGTACAAGGATTAATTACGATCAGGACACCGCCGCCAGCCAGGCAGCCGCCCCCGCCGCGAGCAAGAGCGTGAGGTTGAGGGCCAGTTGGCGGTCCCCCATCCTCAGGTGGACCCTGACCGCGCCGACCTGGAGCACGGCGAACCCGACGGCGGCGGCCGGGCCCAGCCAGGGCGCGACGCCGGTCAGACGCGGCAGGACCAGGCCGACCGCGCCGAGGACCTCGACGCTCCCGATCGCCCGCACGGCCGGCATCGGCGTGCCGTCCACCCACGTCATCATCGGCAGCAGCCGCTCCCTGCTCCCCACGACCTTCAGCCCGCCCGCGTAGAGGTAGAAGAGGGCGAGCAGACCGGCCACCACCCAGTACGCGACGCTCATGAGGAGGTGGCCGGCTCGGTGGCGTAGCGGCTCATGACCTCGGTGCTCGCCTGCGGGCTCGGCGGCTCACCGGTGGCGAACAGGTCCCGCAGGTCCCGGAAGTACTGCACGTACAGGTCGGGGGTGAACGTGCTGAGCATGACGGCCGGTTCGCCGGTGACGTTGGCGAAGGTGTGCGGGGCGCCGGGCGGCACCATGACGAGGGTTCCGGCCGTGGCGTCGTACTCCTCGTCCCCGACGGTGAAGCGCACCGAGCCGGAGACGACGTAGAAGCCCTCGTCGTGCCGGGCGTGCCGGTGTTGCGGCGGACCGGGGGTGTGCGGCGCGAGGACGGACTCGGCGAGGCCGAGGCGGTGGCCGGTGGTACGGCCGTCCTCCAGGACGCGCATCCGGGTGGTGCCGAGCATCAGCACCTCGCCGTCGCCGGGCCCGACGACGGATACCGCGGGATGGACGTTGTTGTCGTGAGTCGTCATGCTCCGATTCGACGCCCAGGGCGGTCCAGCCGTCCAAGACCTGTTCCACCGACCCGATACCCGATCGGTATCGTTGCTGTATGGAGCGTATGGAGCTACGGACGCTGCGCTATTTCGTGGCGGTCGCCGAGGAACTCCACTTCGGCCGGGCCGCCGCCCGGCTCCATATGAGCCAGCCCCCGCTGAGCCGCGCGATCAAGGCACTGGAGACCGAGGTCGGGACACGGCTCCTCGAGAGGTCGCCGGCAGGGGTCGCGCTGACCCCCGTCGGGGCCGTCCTCCTCGACGAGGCCCGCGCGCTGCTCGACCAGGCCGACCGGCTGCGCGTGCGGGTCGCGACGGCGGCGGGGACCGCGGCTCTGACCGTCGGCCTTCTCGGCGACAGCACCGATCCGGGGGTACGGCGGCTGGCCCGCGCGTACCGCGAACGCCACCCGGGCGTCGAGATCCGCATCCGCGAGACCGACCTGACGGACCCCACGTGCGGCTTGCACGCCGGCGCCGTCGACGTCGCTCTCACCCGCGCGCCGTTCGACGGAACAGGGCTGGCGGTCAGGGAGTTGCGGGCCGATCCGGTAGGGGCGCTGCTCCGGGCCGACGATCCACTGGCCGGCCGGGAGAGCCTGGAGCTGGCCGACCTCGCCGACCGGCGCTGGTTCCGGTTCCCGGAGGGCACGGACCCGCTCTGGCAGTCGTACTGGAACGGCGGGGAGGCGCGGGAGGGGCCGGTGGTGCGGGCCGTCCAGGAGTGCCGGCAGGCGGTGCTCTGGAACGGCACGGTGGGCATGACGCTGGCCGGCCACGACCCGGGAGCCGGGCTCACGGTCGTACCGGTCGCCGACATGCCGCCGAGCCGGGTGGTGGTGGCCTGGGCTGAGGGGGACGGGAATCCGTTGCTGCGGTCGTTCGTGCGGGTGGCGGTCGCGGCCTATCGCCACCACGACTGACAGCGGGGTTCCCTACGCCCTTTCGACTGTTTCCCCGTACGGCGGCATGGAGGGAGGCACGAGCTGAACGGGTGACCATGCCCGGCTGGAGCGCAGGCGCCGTCCGGCGTCAGGCCTGCACGGTCGGCCGGATCACGATCTCGCCGATGTCGATGCCGGCGGGCTGCTCGATCGCGTAACCGATCGCGGACGCGACGGCGGAGGGAGGCATGGCGATCTCGTCGCGCTGCCGGGCCAGCGCTGCCGCCGCCTCGGGGCTGCCTCCCCTGCCGACCCCCTCGGTGTCGGTGAACCCGGGTGAGACCAGAGTGACCCGCAGGTCGGGTCCCGACTCCTGCCGCAGCCCCTCGGTCAGCACCTTCACCGCCGTCTTGGTGGCCGCGTAGACGCCCTGCGGGGATTTCACGACATGTGCCGCGGTGGAGGCGACGTTGACGAAGTGGCCGGAGCGCTGCCGCCGGAAGACCGGAAGTGCCGCCCCGATACCGTTCAGCAGACCGGTGACATGCGTGGCGACCATCGCGTCCCAGTCGTCCTGGCGCAGTTCGTCGAACGGCGACACCGCCATCGTGCCGGCGTTGGAGACCAGGACGTCGAGCCGCCCGAACCGGTCGACCGCCGTGTCCGTCAGGAGCTTGAGGTCCGCACGGCGCGTCACGTCGACCACGACCCCGACGGCGGAGCCCTCCTTCGCCGTGATCTGTTCCACGACCTCGTTCAGCCGGTTCTCCCGCCGGGCCCCGAGGACGAGCCGTGCCCCTCTCTCCGCGAGGTAGGCCGCCGTCTCCGCGCCGATGCCACTGCTGGCACCCGTGATCGCCACGACCTTGCCCTCGATCCCTGATGACATGATCAACGCCCTTCCAAGCGGGACAGGCGCAGGCCAAACCATGGCCTACGATGAAAGTGGAGGCGCCACCACTTATCCCCGACACTAAGTGGGGGCACCCCCACTTAGCAAGCCGAAGGAGAACCCTTGCGAGCTGACGCCCAGCGCAACAGAGACAAGATCCTCGCGGCCGCGGTGCGGATGTTCGCCGTGGAGGGGCTGGACGTGCACCTGGAGCGCATCGCCAAAGAGGCGGGCGTGGGCAGCGCGACCCTCTACCGCAACTTCCCCACCCGGGAGGCCCTGATCGAGGCCGTCTACCGCAACGAGGTGGCCCAGCTCTGCGACGCCGCGCCCGGTCTGCTCGCGGCCAAGCCGCCCTACGAGGCCCTGCGCGCCTGGACCCGCCTCTTCCTGGACTACGTCACCACGAAATACGGCATGGCCGACGCCCTGCGTGCGATCGCCGCGACGGGAAACAACCCCTACGGCCGGAGCAGGGACATGATCCTGGCCGCCATCACCGCGCTGATGGACCCCTGCGTGGCCGCCGGGACGATCCGCACGGACATCAGCGCCGCCGACCTGGCCACCGCCCTCGAAGGCATCGCCCTCACCTCGGCGAGCCCCGAACAACGTGAACGCGCCGAGCGCCTTCTCGACCTCACCCTGGACGGGCTGAAGGTCAGCGCTTGACTCCGTCGACGAAGGCGGCCCAGGCGGAGGCTTCGAAGAGGAGGGTCCCGAGGGAGGGGGCCTTGCTGTCACGGACGGGGACGAGGGAGGGGATGTCGGTGGCGACTTCGACGCACTCGCCGCCGTCGGAGTTGCTGTAGCTGCTCTTGCGCCAAGAGGCGGTGCCGAGGAGATCGTCGGAGACTTCGACACAATCGCCGCCACTTGTGTTGCTGTAGCTGCTCTTGCGCCACGTGACGCCACTCAGGTCGACGGCTCGCATGGCACTTCCTCCAACATCCGCAGGATGAACTTGCGTGACTCGGCCGGTGAAAGCGCCAGGTCGCGCATCGCATCGTACCTACGCAGTAGCAGCTCAACTGAGGTGTTTTCTTCCACCAGTTCACCACGCAGGTCGTTCTCGGTGTAGGCGACCGTACGGCCATCCGGCAACCGCAGGAACTTCACCGAGGTATTCATCAGGCCGTGTGGTCCAGCGCTGAACGGCAGCACCTGAAGCGTGATGTTCGGCCGCTCGGCGGCTTGCGCCAGGTGCTCCAGTTGCTCCCGCCACGCCCTCGTGTCGCGCAGCGACGTGTGGAGCACCGCCTCAGACAAGATGACGCGGAACATCGGCGGATCGTCACCCTCCAGCAGTTGGCGACGCCCTACCCGTGCCTCTACCTGCTGCTCCAGTTCGGCGCCCTCGATCCAACCCACCGCCAGCGCCTCACGGGCGTATCCAGCCGTCTGAAGCAAACCCGGCGGCGAACTCACGGCGTAGTGCCACAGGCTGGTCGCCTCCGCCTCCAGCACCATGTACCGCCGGTACTGCTCCTTGAACTGCGACGGGTCCCCAACCGCCAACTCCCACAAGGCCAGCAACAGCCCAGGCGTCCCATAGAACTGATCCAGCGCCTCCACGACCTCCGGGCTCCCCAGGGTCCGCCCGCTCTCCATCTTCCCGAAGTTGGACGCGTCCCAGCCCAGTTCCTCGGCCAGCTCCCGTAAGCTCACCCCCTTCTCCGCCCGCAGCAACCGCAACTCCTCCGCGAACCGCTGCCTCGGCTCCTGACTGCGTCCCGTCACCACCCGCCTCTGCGGCACCGCACCCCTCCCGGACTCCCCGTGGAATTTGTGGAATTAGCGCCGCCAGACGGGGAAGAACCGCCCCTCCTCGGCGCGCCGACCCCACCTCCCGGCCATCCTCGTAGCAGCCTCGACACGCAGAGTAGTCCAACTCTCGCATTTCGTATAGATGTTGGACAAAAGGAGCGAATGCCATGGAGCCCGGAACCCTGCTCTACGACACCGCAACCGACCAGGTCGGCGAGTACCGGGACCAGTCGGGGCCGTACGCGATGCTGCGTCCCGTGGGGGGAGGGAGAGAGTGGCAGGCCCATCCGTCGACGCTGCGGCCGGCCACCGACAGAGAGCGGCTCAGTGCGGGCGTACGGGCGGCGAACGGCCGTACCCGGGCCGTGCCGCCGGATCCCGAGGACCTCAGCCGCCCGCCGTGGCCCGTGCCCGGCTGCGCCGAGTGCACGCACCTCGACGACCGGCGGGAGACCGCCCGCGCCGCGCACGACCACAGCGCGGCCACCGACGCGAACGTGCTGCTGCGCCAGCACCAGCGGGCGGAGCACTCGTGAACCGCCGTGTCTTCCGGTACGTGCCCTACGTGATCGTGCAGGACGCGGGTGCCGCACCCGAGTACGCGGCACGGTGCGTGTCGGGGGACGAGGAGGACTGCGGGGCCGAGTCGGGGGTGTGCGGGCATCCGGCGCAGGTGGAGGAGTGGCAGCGCAGGCATACGCAGGAGACGCGGCACATGCGGTACCGGCGGGTCTTCGCGGACTACGCGGTGCTCACGCCGGCGTGAGCCGTTCGGCGGGCGCCTGCCGTCGCCCGTCGGCTGCGGCGCACTCACGCCACCCCGGAGCCCTCGCCCGGAGGGCGGCGGATCAGGTGCAGACAGACGACCGAGGCGACGAAGGTCCGCCGTTCGGAGGCGTCCAGGCGGGGCGTCATTTCGACGACGTACTGCTGCAACCCGAGCCACGGGTCGATGGTGCTCACCTCGACCCGGCCGAGGATCTCCGGCGCGGGGTCGCCGCTTTCCGGGTCGGCCTCCGTGAGGCGCCATTCGACCGACGCCGCACTCAGCCGTGTGAGGAGGAGTCGGCGTCCTTGTTCCGTCCGGAGGCTCAACTGCCGCGACTTGACGAGTCCACGGGCACCGGCGGTGCCGATCTCCCGGTCCGCTCCGTCGGCGAAGTGGAACCGCACCGGCCCGAACTGCTGGAACGGCTCGACCCAGGAACGCTTCTCGATCCGGACGACGACCTCGCCGGACGTTCTCGTCAGGACGAAGTGCAGGTGGTCGATGTCCGTGACCTCGGCGAGCGGGGTCCCCTCCACGGTGGACACGGCCAGGGCGGGGCCCCTGTACGTGCGCCACTTCGAACGCTTCGGCTGCCCCACCACGACGGCTTCCAGCGCGAACAGATCGGGTTCCGCCATCGGTCGCCCCTCCCCCGCCCCGGCTTCCCCTCGACCGGGTACGTCCACTGTGGCCGAGAACCCGTCGGATCCCCACCCCTCGGGGCGCATCGACGCCTGCGCCGCGTTCACCGTCTGATCAGAGCTGGTTCGGGCCGAACCGCCAGGGCCGGAGCTTCTCCGGGTTCCGTACCGCCCAGATGTGCCTGATCCGGTCGCCCGCGACCTCGAAGGCGAAGACGGTCGCGACGGCGCCGTCCTGCTCGGCGACCAGGCCGGGCCGGCCGTTGACCGTGCACTCCAGGAACGTCGTGCGGTGGCCCGCCACGCGGGCGATCTCGGCGTAGGCACGGGCGATCCGCTCACCGCCCACGATCGGGTCGAGGTGGGTGACGGCCAGCCCGCCGCCGTCGGCGGTCGCGGTGGCGTCGGGGTCGAGCAGACCGATCAGGGCGTCGATGTCCTTGGCCTCCCACGCCGCTCGCCAGTCCCGAGTACGTCGTCAACAGCGTCGCCGCGGTCACCGAGACCGGCTCGCTCGTCCTCGCCTCGGGCAGTGGCAGCCAGCTCCCCGCCAACGCCGGCGGGGCGGCCCACGCGGTCTGGGTCGTCGGCGCGCAGAAGGTGGTGCCCGACCTGAACACGGCGCTGCGCCGCGTCGAGGAACACGCCCTCCCACTGGAGGACGCCCGCGCCCGGGAGGTGTACGGGTCACCCAGCGCCGTCAACCGGCTGCTCGTCCTCAACGCGGAGCCCCGCCCCGGGCGCGGCACGGTGCTGCTGCTCCGGGAGGCCGTCGGATACTGACCGGACGCGGCGGGTCCTGGTCGGTGGTTACGCTTCCGGCATGGCGAAGAAGCTGGTGATCAAGGTGACGGCGGGGGCGGACGCCCCCGAGCGGTGCTCGCAGGCGTTCACGGTGGCGGCGGTGGCCGTGGCGAGCGGCGTCGAGGTGTCGATGTGGCTGACCGGCGAGTCCGCGTGGTTCGCCCTGCCGGGCCGGGCCGCCGAGTTCGAGCTCCCGCACGCGGCCCCGCTCCCCGACCTGGTCGACTCGATCCTCGCGGGCGGCACGCTCACCCTCTGCACCCAGTGCGCGGCCCGCCGGGACATCACGGAGAAGGACGTCATCGAGGGCGTACGGATCGCGGGCGCGCAGGTCTTCGTGCAGGAGGCGATGGCGGACGGGGTGCAGGCGCTCGTGTACTAGACGGCCGGCTTCAGGACTGCCCAACGGGGCGATCGCGTTCTCACGCGCGGGTGCCCTGTGCGCCGGGGCGCTGCTTCTGCGCGTCGACGACGGCCCGTTCCAGCACGGCGGTGGATTCGATGACCGTGCCGGGCTTGATGCCGTCGGCCTGGGACGCCGAGCACGGCCGCCACCTCCGCGTAGCCGAGCCCGGACCACACGCAGAGCGTGAAGACCTCGCGCTCACCCCGGCGAAGCTTCTTCAGGGCCCGCTGGGCGGCGGCCAGTTCGTCGGCATCGGCGATGCGGCCGACGAGTTCGTCGGCGAAGTCCGGGACCGTCTCCTTGGCCGGCAGACGCTCCAGGGCCTGCCGGTGGCGGCGCGCGGCGCGGGTGGTGTTGCGCAGTACGTTCACGGCGATGCCCATCAGCCAGGGCCGCGGGCTGCCGCCCTCGTCCCGCAGCCTGGCGCGCAGCCGCCACGCCTCCAGGAAGGTCAGCGAGACGATGTCCTCGGCGACGGTCCAGTCCCCGGTCACCCGCACGGCGTGCCGGTGGACCAGTCGGGCGTGGTCACGGAAGAGCTCGCGGAACGCCTCGGGGTCGCCGGCCCGTATCCGGGTGTGCAGTGAATAGTCCACGTCAAGCCTTGTCCAAGCGGCGGGGCGGGTTCCCGTGGCGTGCGTCACACGATCGGGGTCCGGTCAGCCGGTGGGCGTGCCGACGTCGTCGCGTTCCAGTGCGGAGCGGAGGTTCGACAGGGTCTGCGCGACGGCCGGCAGTGCGGACCCGCCCAAGGTCTCCGTGAGCAGTTCGGCGAGCAGCTCGCCGGCTGTGGTCTCCGCCGCGTCGACGAGAGCCGTGCCGTCCTCGGTGAGCGCCAGCAGCGACGACCTGCGGTCCGCGGGATTGGCCTGCCGGACGACCCAGCCCTGCTTCTCCAGGCGGTCCACGCTCTTGCTGGTCGCGCCGACCCCGATGGCGAACCCGGCGGCGAGGTCCCCCACCCGGCACCCCGGACGGTCGCGGAGGTGGCGCAGCAGCTCGAACTGCGAGGTGACGATTGCGTGCCGCTCCCGGAGCCGGTCGTTGAGAGCGTTGTACAGACGCGTCTCACAACGGACGAGGTCGTGGAAGAAGCCCAGGAGAGCGTCGGTGCCATCGCTTGATTTATATGCCACGGCATATACTGTAGCGGCATATACATGCGAAGGGGAGCGGCGATGAGCAGGGAACAGCGCGCGATGATCGACGCGATGGTGCGGCAGCCTCGGCCCGAGGGCCCGCAGTCGGTCGAGGAGACTTTCCAGCACATTGGGATCCTAAGCTTAGAATTCCACGTGGACAAGTTGTCGCG
>JADMIO010838930.1_pt1 | contig 39220 bp, 26 predicted proteins | sample 8958161 | NCBI WGS metagenome assembly JADMIO01 (sample SAMN16585339, study PRJNA669376) | soil metagenome | isolation source: Crop rotation soil | place: USA: Cullars Rotation, Alabama | collected 2011 | reverse complement strand
CGCGACAACTTGTCCACGTGGAATTCTAAGCTTAGGATCCCAATGTGCTGGAAAGTTTTCATAAAAGTTCAGTAATATCTATAGAATCTAAATCTAAGAAATTTCTGTAGTCAACTGGTAGTCTCTTCATCCATTCATCTGCAAGTTGATATAATTTTTCTTCTTTATAGCGCATTATACATCGTATAATATTTAACAGATTTGTTTGTGCATTGTTATTGTCAATTGGTAGTCTCTTCATCCATTCATCTGCAAGTGGATATAAATTTTCGTATTTACCAAATATTATATTTCCTATAATATTTAATAATATTGTTTGTGTATTTTCGTTGTCAATTGGTAGTCTCTTCATCCATTTATCTGCAAATGGATATAAATTTTCGTTTTTACTGCGTATTATACCTTCTATAATATTTAACAATCTTGTTTGTCTATTTTCGTTGTCAATTGCTAGCCCATCTATTAAGTCTATCATGTATTGATAAAAATCTTTAAATTTTTTATCAAAAGTTATGCTTATAAGTTCAATAATAACAGGTCTATATATATTCCCATACAGCATCTTATTAAGTAGTTCATGATTCATTAATCCGGTGAAGAGAGGCTTATAGAGCTTTTCATCTTGAATGTATTCTATAAGCAGCTTCAAATTATGAGTGGTATACAAATCATCGATGGGCAATCTTTTTATCCATTGGGTTAAAAATGGATAAAATGCCTCTAACTTATTATCTATGATATGTTTTACTAGTTTTTGTATGGAACTCGCTTCTATATGTGTTGCATAAACATATGAAAGCCCATGTTTAGGAACAAAAAACTGTAGCCAATCATTTTGTTCCTCTTTGTTCATTCTCCAATCATTGGTTTCTGTTAAAATTTGATCAAAAGCAAAATGGCCCTTTTTTATCCCCAATATATAGGCTTTTTTTTGGTTGATAGAAAAAACGATACTGGTAAATTCATCTTTTAGCTCTTTCTTATCATCAATGCTCCAATCGAGCTTCCAATTGTCAGTGCTTAAAATCTGGCATAGGGCATCAAGTTTTTCTGCAGCTTCCTTAAGCCTGTCATTTCTATCCTCACTCCAAGGTTTTATCAGTGTCTCATTTGGTATAAGCTTTGATAGAACATTTAGTATATTTATTATGCCCACTACACCGATATGAGAAAAATTACTCTTTATTTCACATTCCCTTGCTTGACCTTTATCATTTTCTTCTGATGCCCTATAGCCTGGCAAATCGCTTCTACCATACTGAATATCATTTAAGCCCAATTTTCGTAAATCGCTTGGGTTCAATTTTGACACTCTTTGAGCCCATTCATTGTGGGCATCATCTGTACTGGCAGGAGTTAGGCTCGTATATTTTGTAAAATAATTTATTACGCTGTCCCGCAGGCCTATTTTTTCTAAAAAAGCTAAATCGATTTTCTTATTTTGAGTTTTGGGTGAAAGCAATGTTAAAAAATTTCTGATGGATGTTTCACCGCAGTCAGGAAAACTGCAGAGTTTTTCATGAGAACAATAGACCCCACCCATATAGGGCGCAGGTTTGGGAAATTTCTGTTCATAATCCTCAAAACCCTTGAGTAAAAAAAATCTTTTTTCTGGGTTGTTTTCTAAATTATATAGATCTTTATCTGAAGAATAATAATCATCTATAGTGTAAAAATCTCCGCTTAGTAACGCTGGATTTATTACTGAAGTCAATATTTTAAGATCATCTCTAGTATTGGCTATTCTTACAAAATAAGCGAGTAACATAGCAGGAACGATATTTTTTGGGTAAAGCTGTTTACTTTTATAAGCAGGATCAGGATTAGCGATTTCTTTTTGTGCTAAAAAAGCTTTTGCTATTGTTTCAGCTAATATTGGCCCATCTCTACGTATTTCTATGGGCACGTCGTTGAAAAATTGATCTTTATAGATATTAAAATTCTTAACCAAGTGCTCTAATAATTCATCATAATCTTTTGGTGTATCTTCTTCCGAGTCTATAATGTTTTTTATTATAATTTTTAAATCGTTATCAAGTAATTCATTTATTAGTTGATTCTTGCGGGTTCTCTTTTCTTTTTTATCGCTAATATTTTTAATTTCATGTATTAAATTATTATTTAATTCTATTATATCTAAAATGTTACTTAATGATTCTTTTTTGTTCTCCTTGAGATAGATTGATGTGATATTTGCGCGCATTATTTCTGCTAATTTATTATGATCTATATCTGATATATTTGAACGAGTCAAAACATCTAATATTTTATCTATAATTTTGGGATTTTCAGCAACAACTTTTCCTATGCCGCTGTCATTATAGGCCACAAAGTTATGATGGTCGGGGCTCGGGAATAGGTATTTTAATAGAGCAGCTATGTCATCTTTTGGTATGTCTTTTTTACCATCAGCTTCGTTATATTCGTAATTGCCATTAAATCTAATGCTTTTTAGGGCGTCGCTTTGCAGGGCAGCAAACCCCCAAAGTGGCGAATATTCTTTCTTGTCTTCTTTGGTAGCTTGATAGACGCCTTTTACCTCGTTAAACGGTATTTCAGCTCGCACAAAAAAAGATATTGTGATAATAAATAAGTAAATCTGTTTCATTTTATAAATCCTCCAGAAAGGATAGTGAGGTATATTGATTTTAAGTAAAAAGATCAAGCGTAAAATATAATATGGATTAATATTACTTAACTATTTAATTTGATTGTAGTTTTAATTCTGAGTGGTTTGTTGTAAAAAGTAGAGGGTGATAGGGGTTTCTAGGCTAGAATCGGTGTTAGCTATTTTTATAAAATTTAATTTTTATTGTGAATAGTTGTTAATATATTTTTAATCGACATTATAAATGGATTTTTTGCTAATTCATCCGATTTACGCCAGGTATGTGCGGCGATCAACTTCACTATTTCATCATAGGAAGTAGAAAAATTTTGTTTCGTTTTTAAAGCATCGAGGCTCTGTCCATAGGCTTTTTGAAAGTACTTTTCCTGAACATCAGATTGACTAATGTATGCTAGAACAAATAATTGGGCTAATTGCCAACTCCTCATACCTAAGATTTTTTGATCGCTTAACGCAAGCTTGGAAAGAGTTGTCTTAATGGACCGAGTAGCAGACTTCCAGGCAGGCTTCCAGCTGGTGATCCAGCAGTCTTTTCGTAAAGGCAGCAGATCACATATTTTGTCGCCCAGGATATTATAGAGGAGATGGGATGTTGCGATCTCAGCAACTTCCATAATACCATCCTCACCGGCTCGACGGCAGGCATTATAGGCGACCTCCCTCTCAGTGGCATCCGTGCCGATCGCGCCGACAGTATGCCCGATGGCGGAAATATTGATCATACAATATGCTGAGAAAAAGCTTAAAAGCTGATCGGGGCTTTTGATCTTCATATCTTCAGCCTTGCTTAATACCTTCTCTTCTAAACTTTTTATAAGACTACTTATTGCGTAATCATAATTATCTAATATATGTTCTGTTTTTTCTCTTGACCAGCTTTCCATATCAAGAATATCTTCCATACCGTCATAATAATTAATATTTTTACCCATGAAAGACTGTGGATTATTTTCATATAAATGTTTAAAAAATACCGATCCTATAATTCTAGATAAACCGTGGGTTATGATCTCATTATCGGTATTAATATTTTGTATAATATAATCACTTAATTCGCGATCTGGCAGATCATTTTTAATGCTATTAAAAATAAGATCACCAAGGTTTTTACTGGTATACCTGCTTGCAAATTCTAATGCATGCAAACTATAATTTTTATCTTCTAGTTCTTGAAGAGAAACTTTATTTAAAAAATTTTTTAAAGATTCATCAAAAGTTTTTTCGGCAAAGTCAAGCAATTCTATGTAAACCTGTATTGAAACGGGCTCCATATCAAGCGCTTCATCTGGTAAATAGATTGTTTTTATTATTAATTCAGTGGCCTCATTGGATATATCAAGCTCAATATAGCCTTGGGTGGATTCTTTGCATCCTGATTTTAATAAATTTTTCCAATAATCTAAATGAGCAGCCAGAACTACTTTATGGCAAGGATAGATCGAGCCATCCTGAGAATGAAGAGCATAGTCAGTAAAATCGCTATCTAATCGCAATTGATTTAGCTTTTGGCTTTGTGTAGCCATGCAATTAATGGCTAATAAAAATAGAGTTAGAAATTTGTTCATGATCACTCCTCAGTTTTTTGGCGTAGCTTTGCAGCATGTTTAGCTATAATGCCGCTGATACGCCTGAGCAGTGAACAGGTAAGAATGGGAATTAACTCCACTAGGATTCAATCAACAATTTGGATTTATCTTTTCCATCTCTCGAGCTTATGCATGCATAAAGTAAAAAGACCTGTTAAAAAGCCAGGAATACCAAATTCTTTTAGCTTCTCTTTTACCTTGGCTTTCATGTCTTCTAGGCTGGCATCGGGCCAGGTGAATTTACCATCTTTAAAGCAATGAGAACAGTATTTTTCGCTTTTAGAACCATCTGCATTGGTGCCGCCGCCCTTTTCATCACGTTTTAATGGCATGCCACAGCTTTGGCAGTTTTTATATGTATTGCAGCAAGAACCTATCATGAGTCTTCTCCGAGCGAGTATCTTAACAGGAGATACTATACTTGATATATGAATTTTGGAATACTGGTAAAATAAAATGGAGTTTATACCATGTCAAAGTCGCTTGATGAATTAATATTTTTAGAAAAAGATGCCCGAAATTTTGGTTTTGATTGGCCAAATAAAGAGACGATAATAGACCAAGCAATTAGCGAATGCGAGGAAATAAGAGATGCTTTGCATAAAAAAGAAAGTTTAGAAAGGGTCCAAGAGGAGATCGGCGATCTTTTACACACGGCCATATCGCTGTGCCTTTTTGCTTGTTTTGATGTAGAAGAAACTCTCAAAAAAACCTGTGAAAAATTTTCTTCTCGCATGAGTAAGTTAAAAGAGGAAACCCATAAGAACGATCTAAAAGACCTAAAAGGGCAGAGCGTAGAATTTTCTCTGTCTTTGTGGGAGAAGATAAAAAAGCTATAGGGCATAAAATATGAACTCTTTATCTTTTTCATCTACATAAGTTATGAGTTTTATTTTATCTAAACATTTTTTATAGTCATAGTTTTCTGTGATATTGTTATTACTAGTTGAATTAAAACAAATTTCATATACGTTAGCCAGTAATGCATCTGGATGAAAACCTAAATAGCCAATTTCCTGTACAAGATCAAGAAAGGAATTTCTATCACTCTTTAAAATATGCCCATTTTCCTCTGGAAGAGACATCTTTTTTATTGTATTTCTTATTTCATCTACTAAAATGCTAGTTATAGCGAATTGAAATATACCATCTCGAGCAAAGAAAAAGTTATGAAATAAATGTTCAAAAAAAGTAATTTGATAGGTGTAGGGAAAATGTGGTGGTCCTGATGTTACATGTGGTGCCTTAATAATCATTTCATTCATAAAATGTAGTGGGTGAAGATTAGTATCAGTGGGTATGGAACCCAATAAGCAATAACTGTTCTTTTTATGTTCATTTAGCATTTTGCTTGCTCCGCTAAATGCATTTATTATTTCATCTGGCGTTAATGTCTCATTTTGGTATAGTTCTCTTCCGACGATCTTCTTGATGATATCTCGTTCATTATCTGTTTTAAGTAGATATAAACAATTTAGAATTGAAAAATTAAAAATAAATTCTATATGGTTGGTGTATTGATATGGCAAATATGTATTATTATGTATTTTATTCTCGCGCACATAGTAAAGATCTGTTTTGATGTCATTTAATAAATAACTTGTGATGTTTTTTTTATTTTTAATATTTATTTCTTCATTATTATTTAGTATATTTAAATTTATATCAAATTGAGGGAAAGAATCTTGACGTTTTTCTGAGAGCATAACCGACGAGGTATTAAATAAAAGTTCTATCTTATTAAAAGATGATCCATTTAGACAAAATAGCAAGCAAAATATTATTACTTTTTTCATCTTTCCCTCAATTTTACATTATACTTGTCATTCCCGCGAAGGCGGGAATCTATTTATTGCTTACCAAATGGAGCCATTCTCTCTCCTCTTTCATTTGCATATGCAAGCTCATTTATTGCAGATGGACATGATGAAGATGGAGAAGTAACAGCATCACAATTATTTTTGGCATTGCCAACCATGGTGTCTACTGTATTGCTGAGAAGCAGTGTTCCTGAGCATGAGGTAGGGTAGGGAATTTTTTTATACTCATTGGCATAGTTTTTAAAGCAGATCACAGGAAAACCATCATAGGCGGGTCTGTAAATAAATCTGTGTAAGTAGCAATTCGTTACAGAGCAAATCGGTCCCCGAATTCAATACTAAACCGGTTGGCCGCAAGTGCCCAATCTCTGATCGGCATGGTCCATTTTTTCTCAATGTTCTTCAGCGCCAGATAGACTAACTTTAGCATGGAATCATCGTTTGGGAAGGCCCTCTTGTTTTTGATGACTTTTCGTATGGTCATATTCAAAGACTCGATGGCGTTGGTCGTATAAATGACCTTACGAATCTCAGGGGGATACTCAAAAAAAGTGATGATATTCAGCCAATGACGCTGCCAGCTGGCAGAAATGCTCGGATATTTTTTGTCCCATTTTTCGGCAAAGCTAGCCAAATTTAGTTCTGCCTCAGCGACTGTGGCTGAACGATAAATCTTGGCTAAATCAGCTGCCAACTCTTTTTTGTCCTTCCAGACCACATATTTTAGGCTGTTGCGCACCATGTGAACGATGCACAGCTGAACCTTGGTCTGGGGGAATACTCCAGTAATAGCGTCGGGAAAGCCGGTTAGGCCATCAACACAGGCAATGAAAATATCTTTCACGCCTCTATTTTTAAGCTCAGTCAACACAGCAAGCCAAAACTTAGCACCTTCGTTATCGACGATCCACATGCCTAAAAGCTCTTTATGCCCTTGAGTATTTACTCCAAGAGCCAAGCAAATAGCCTTATTAACAATGCGCTTGTTCTCATGGACTTTCACTACGATGGCATCAAAATAAACAATCGGATAAACCGCATCCAGAGTACGCGATTGCCAGGCATGGACTTCATCCATCACAGCATCGGTGACATCAGAAATCAGCGTTGGAGACACATCAACACCGTACATTTCTTTAAGCGCCGACTGCATATCCCGCGTGCTCATGCCGCGAGAGTACATAGCGATGATTTTGTCATCGAAGCCATCCCACCGACGCTGGCCTTTGGTAACAATTTTAGGCTCAAAACTCGCATCGCGATCTCGAGGAACCAAGATTTCAGCCTCGCCAAAATCACCCTTTAGCTTCTTGCTACTATGACCATTACGCGTATTATCCACGCCAGAAGGCCGTTTCTTGTGCTTATCGTAGCCAAGATGATCGTCCATCTCAGCATTCATTGCAGCTTCAATCAGGCTCTTAACCAACCCCTTGAGGATGCCTCCTTCACCTAAAATTTCTTCCCGACTTTTGCCTGATACCAGACTCTTCAATTCTTTCTCATTAAATAGCATCTTCTAATCTCCTGCTAGGATTGTTAGTGATGCTACTTACACAAATTTATTTACAGACTCTTGACTGTGGCCTTGTTCTCGGTGGTCTTGTCAACATGACTGGGCGTGCGTTTGCCTTGCCCATTCAGCAACGCGGTTTTATCGCGCATCCAAATCCTGAGCTTTTGGTGCAATTGGGTTTTGCGTTCTAAGCTCTGAACCTTCTTGCACGGGCTTATGCCAACATCGCTCAAAAGCTTATCCCGAAACTCAGGTTACTTAAGAGGAGGCAGTCAATGCTCACCCCGGTAATCAAAAAAATGGAATAAATATCATTACAGATATCCTTTTAACATCAAAGCGGAGGGATACCATGAAAAAATTCTTTTTTTTTATATTGTTAGTGTCATCTTTAAGTATGGCTACAATACATGGAATGTTGATAGATAATGAACAAAATCCTAAATCTATTAGAACAATAAATATTGAAGGAAAGTGGGCAATTTGTATTGAGAGTTCACAGACTTTTAATCCAGTGCAGATATCATGGGGGTTTGTGCTTAGCGATACATTTAACTATCGTGATGATGGTTTTATGGCAGTTACTATTTCATTAAATCACGCTGATTTAGAACTGTTTCCTGAGTATAAAAATAGAGTAAGATATCAAGATGGAAAATATTATCAAATCATGTATATCGATAAACTATTAAATATACTTCCAAGGGGAGATGATAGGTATATTAAAGATATAGATTTTATTGATAAAAATAAAGATAAAGTATCTTTATGTTTTATTTTTCAATGTTTTGATCCAAGTTCTGATGCCTATGACAGCCAACTAGTTTTTGGGGAAGTTTTACTTGGTAGCCTCAGTGAAAAATATATTTATCAAAGCAAATTTTGACAAATTTTGCAGATCTCGCTTATCTCCTGAAAGAACTAAAGTTCAAGTGCAATAGAAAAGTTGTAAGATAAATATTTAAAAGGATAAACATGCGTCTTGATATGTTTTTCAAAAATCGTTTTATGAGAAAAATATATTACAATAAAAAAGTAAAATTAGTTTGTGATGCCATATTATGGCTAAAAGAGGCTAAGGAGCGTCCATACAAAATATGTGCCATAGCGAATAAGAACTCAGGTGACAAGGAGCCATTTGCATATTGCTGAACACCAATCCCCTCATACTCTTTTAGCTACGGCTGCGGGCATCACCTATCACTCAAACAGCCCTAAAACATGCTTTAATTTAAGTACAGCTAAATTTACGCCCAAGTTTTGCGATACAATAGCTATCTCTGCTGTAGCCAAGCTATTGCTGGCATCGGTGAATTCTAAATAATTAGCAACCTCGGCTTTTAGGCTTTGATCGATAATTCTAAAATTTTCTCTAGCCAATTCTAGTTGTTTTTTAGCTTGTTCTAGATTGGCATCAGCGCTATTTAGATCTAATTTGGCTATCTCTATGTCTCTTTTGATCTCAAGCTCCTGTAAGCCCCTTTTAGCTCTTGCTTCTAAAGCTTTGCCGTTGGTCTCATAGATCTCAGCTTCTCTAGAGCCCCCATCCAAGATATTCCAAGTTAAATTTAAACCGATAGCCCATTGGTCTTTTCTCTTGCTAGCTATATTTTCTATATTAGATAGACTATATTGGGAAAATAGGCTTATATTAGGAAAATATCTAAGGAATCCCCAATTTTTTCTTGTTTGGGCTATGTCTTCTTCTAACTTAATAGCTCTCAGATCAAAGCGCTTATTATATATATTGTTTATATCTATATCTTCTCTAGTTAAACTCTCTGGGTTGGTGACATCGAAATCAGCATCTTTGTTTAATAAAACTGCCAATGCTAAGATAGCTGCTTTGTAAGTGTTTTCGGCTAAGACTAAATCCTGTCGGTTCTTAGCTGTTTCTATTTGAGCTCTGAGCAATTCTGCTTTAATTACATATTCTTGTTTAAATCTTGATAAGGCGTTTTTTTCATGAGCTTCTCGGCCCAAAAGCAAGCTCTTTTGGACTGCTATAGCCTCTTTGCTGGCTGCGGCTTTATAATAAGTCTGAGCGATACCAAATAGCATCTCGCGTTTAGCATGCTCAGTTTGCAGCTTTATTGCTTCGCTATATTTTCTTAAGCTAGTTAACTGGGTGATTAGCCAAGGCGATACTAGCATTTGGTTAAATTCAGCTTGGGCGCTAAGCTGATTAAGTGGCTTTATCGGCTTAGCTTCTGGCCTATTATGGATATAATTACCTGTAAGGGTTAATTTAGGCAAATAGCTAGACAAAGTTTTATAAAATAAAGAATTAGCTTGTATAAATTTAGCTTTAATAATTTGCAAGTTATAATTACTATCTTTACGAGCTATGTTTAAAGCTTCTTCTAAAGTTAAAATTTTTATCTCGCTAGAATTAGCATAACAGCCCACAAAAAAAGCAAAGATAACTAGCTTATAAAAATATATCATAAATCACTCATTTTTTTAAAGAAAATCTGTCCATGTATATATAAACTACAGGAACTACTATGAGGGTTAAAAAGGTCGATACTATCACCCCGCCTATGACAGCCGTGGCCATGGGAGCTCTAAAAGCAGAGCCTTCGCCGCCGGTTATAGCCGTGGGCAGCATGCCCAAGACCATGGCCGCTGATGTCATAAGAATGGGCCGGAGTCTAGTCGGTCCAGCCTTAAGAAGCGCCTCGGTTATGCTTGCTCCTTGTTCCCTTAGGGCATTAGCGCAGTCGACTAATAAAATAGCGTTTTTGGTCACCAAGCCCATCAATAATACTATGCCGATCATGGAAGGCATACCGATAGCAAAATCGCATAAGAATAGCAATAATAAAGCTCCGACTATGGCCAAAGGCAACGTGGCCATAATAGTAAATGGATGTATAAAAGACTCAAACTGAGAAGCGAGTATAAAATATATAAAAAATATAGCTACAAGGAGAGCAAGTAGCATATTAGAAAAAGTTTCTTTCATGCGCTGGGTTTCGCCACCAAAGACAAAGCTATAACCGCTAGGTTTTTCAATAGTTTTTAGCTGCTTTTCAATATTGGCCGATACTTCTCCCAAAGATCGACCTAGGGTGTTAGCTGAGACAATAATTTGCCGCCTTCTATCCATACGCTCTACTGTGGCCGGGCCTACTTGTTCTGATAGAGATGCTATATCAGAAATCTTTACTAGAGTCCCCGAATTGCTCATAACAGCAAAGTCTTTTATGGCTTCTTTATAAGATAGATCTTCTTTAGAAAGCTGAAGCCGGATATCGAAATCATGATCGACTTCTCTAAATTTTCCTACGATTTCACCTTCAATGGCTATTCTGGCTATTTGAGCGATAGAAGCGATATTTACCCCAAGATTATAAGCTTTATGCCTATTGGGTATAATTGCAAGTTCTGGTTTACCTCCCCTATAACTTAAGCCTACATCAGTAGTTCCCGGTACGCTCTTTACTTTTTCTAAAACCTCTCTGGCTAAGCTTACTAAAGTATCGTAATCTTCGCCTCTTACATATATAGTAATAGCTAATTCTTGGGGGCCGCTTTCGATCATTCCTATTTCAGCAATACTAAAAATTAGGCTTGGTATAGCGCTTAATTTTTCTCTTATGCTATTTTGGATATCTCGTTGGCTAACGCCTGGTCGCTCACGGGATTTTAAAGCATAAACTCTTATATTAGCTTTGTTCGATTCCCCGCCTGCGCCTATGATAGTAAAAAAAGATTTAATATAATGATTTTGCTTGATAATATCTTCTATATTAGCGATAACTTTTTCTGTTTCTATAAGAGAAGTTCCTGCTGGAAGCTCTAAATTAATTCTAAACTCGCCTCTATCGCCGTTGTTAACAAATTCTTTGCCCATAAAAGGCACTAGCGCTAACGATGCTATGAATATACCCAAAGCAAGCGAAATAACAGTTTTTTTATGAGAAAGAGCCCAAGACAGTATTTCGTAATAATAAAAATTTAGTGAGTCTAAGAATTTGACTATAGGACCGAATATTTTATGCTTTTTGAGATCTTCATGATTCCCTGGCTTTACTGGCTTCATAACTCTGGCTGACATCATAGGGTCAAGGGTAAAAGAGACAAATAAAGATACTAGTACGGCAGCTGTAACAGTCATACCAAACTGCTTAAACATCTTCCCAACTATGCCGTTCATAAAAGCGATAGGCACAAATACTGCAACAATTGCTAAAGTAGTAGCTAGGACGGCTAAAGCTATTTCAGAGGTACCCTTTTTGGCAGCCGTTATCGGATCTTCTCCTAGTTCCATATGTCTATATATATTTTCTCTGACTACCACAGCGTCATCTATGAGCAAGCCAATAGCCAAAGATAGTCCTAACAAAGACATCATGTTAAAAGTAAACCCGAGGCACCACATGACAAAAAAAGTAAATACTACAGATATGGGCAAGGCAAGTGATGATATAAAAGTAGAACGCCAGTCAAGCATGAATAAAAATATAATTAATATAGCCATCAAGCCGCCATATATTAAAGCTTCATTGACATCTTCGATATTTCGCCTAATAAAAATCGATGAATCGGCGACTGTTATTATTTTCACATCCTTAGGCAAGTTGATCTTAATATTATCTAATATGTTATAAACATTATTAGCTATATCAACAGTATTGCTGCCACCTTGCTTTTGGATATCAAAAGTTACAGCATCTATGCCATTCAGTCGAGCTATAACTTTTTCGCTTTTATAGCCATCTTCAATGCTGGCTATTTCCCCTAATAAGATTTGCGAACCATTTAGATGGGCTCCTATTACTAAATTGTTCAAATCGCTTAAGTCATGAAAACGGGCAGAAGTTTTAACTGCCAGATCTTCTTGGGGAAGACAAAGTTTTCCAGCCGGAATATCAGCACCGGCAGAAGTTATCTGGGCTGCTAATTTATCAAGGCTTAAGCCTAAAGATTCTGCCGATGTTCTATCTATTTTGATATGTATTTCGCGTTCAAGGCCTCCTACGATATTTACTGCTGCCACTCCGTCTACTGCTTCGATTACAGGTTTGATCTTGTCTTCTATTATTCTTCTGGTTTCAGCAGAAATTCTATCAGAAGAGACAGCATAGGTTAAAATAGGCAGAGCCGTTAAGTCCACCCTTTGGATAACTGGCTGTTTAATATCTTTGGGCAATTTGCCCATTATAGCCGCTACCTTATCCCTAACATCGGTGGCTGCTGATTTTATATCAGTTTCTAATCTAAACTGTATGATAACTGTAGAGTGAGAATCTCTGGAATAGCTTCTAACTTCATCAACGCCATTGATCGAAGAAACAGCTTCTTCTATAAGTTTGGTAACTAAACGCTCTACTTCAGCAGGTCCTGCTCCAGGATAAATTGTATTGACAGAGACTATGGGAAAAGAGATATCAGGAAATAGATCGACCCCAATATTTCTACTAGCCAGTATGCCCAGCATCATCATGCAGAGCATCACCATGGTAGTAAAAACTGGCCGCTTTATGCTTACATCTGATAACAACATTTTATTGCTCACCGGCGCTTACTTCGACAGTCTCACCATCGCGTAGCTCAGAAAGGTCGCTTATGGCGATCAAGTCACCTTCGCTTAGACCTTCTAGTACTTGGGAATTATTTTGATCTCTTAGGCCTAATTTTGGCGTGGTCATATTAACTTTATTATCTACTATTTTAAATATATAGATCTTATTATGTAATACATATAAACCCTTATTAGGGATAATTAAAATATTATCTAATTCTCGCAAATTCAAAAAGCCATCAATAAACATATTTGATACGATCTTATTTTCAGGATTAGTTATATCTATTTCTATCGCAGCCCTTCTCGATTTAGGATCTAGGCTTGGTGAAATAGTCAGAATCTTGCCAATAAAAGATTTCCCGACAATTTGATCAAAAGTTAATATAGCTTTGGTGTTTTTACTAATATTCATAAGAGTATTAGCATCTACCGAAGTCATAAGCTTAAGCTTAGAGATATCTTGTATACTAAATACAGAATTGTTAGGCGATACGTTTGCTCCTAGTGTAATAGTCTTTTTAGTAATAACTCCAGCTATAGGCGAAGTTATAAAAGCATTTTCTACTTGCTGCTTGGCTATATCTCTTTGGGCTTTACTGCTCAAGCTTTGTGCTTGTGCTTGCTCGAATTTTAGCTCTATCCCTTCCAGATGGGCCTTAGAAACAACTTGTTCTGAAAAAAGCTTTTTAGTGCGTTCTAAATCATTATAGACCGACTTCTCGTTGGCTTGAGCGATAGAAAAGGCTGCTGAGGCAGCTTTTTCTTGTAAAGCAAGTTCTTTATGCTCGATCACCCCTAATATATCGCCAGCTTTTACTTTATCGCCTATATCAAAATTAATAGAAGTCATACGGCCTGATATTTTAGGATAGATGTCTATTTCGTTAAATGGCTTAATAACGCCAGAAATTTTTACTTGGTCGACAATCTGACCTTTTGTTATCTTATGAGTTTTTATAACTAATACTTTTTTAATAGCTAAATCTTTTTGGGAATTTTTTTTAATACTAGCTGCTATTCTTATTCCGGCCAATATAAATAGCCCTAAGATAAGCACAGCAATAGCTATGCGAATAGATTTTTTTTTCATGAAACAGATTATATATCCTAGCTTAAGCTAAAAGAAAAGGAGAAGTTTATAGGAAAAATAAGCAGCCTTTTTCAATAATGCAAGTGGCTTATTTTGGGAAAGAACTAAATCTATTTTTTTTATGCTCTGCATTCCATACTGTCTGTGTTAAAGGCAAGATCCAGTTATCGGTGCCGAATAGTTTTTTTTCTTGTTTGCCCAAATCTACACTGGGATCTATAAGCCTTTGGGGCTTTCGGCCATTTAGACTAATTTTAGTATCAGCATAGACTTCTATGGGAGTTTCTCCCGGCAAGGTATTTTGATCGCGTAAAAAATGAGCAAATTGCAATATGAGATCTGGCCTTGTGGCCATTTTGCTATTTTGTCTTTTGGTTAAGTATAAAAATTGATTGGCTTTATAGCGCTGGCCTGTGCTTGGATCTTTAAGCCAAAATGTTATGCTGCCTTCTTTTTGTCTTAGTTTCATTTGCCAAGAGAATAGATGTCCCTCTTCGGTCCAGCTTACGTAGTTAGGGTATATAAAATGTCTTAGGGGAATAATTATTTGTATAAATATATGTAATCCCAAAATTAAAAGTCCTAAATTTTGTATAGTATAAGATTTTTTCTTGTCAGAATCTTGAGCATATGTAATCTCTTTTTTTCTTATCCGGCTTAAAAGCTTTGAGGCCCAATCGGGATCAAAGAACAGCGTAGTAGCTGCCATCATAAACCAGGGAAAAACGCCAATATTAAACATGAAGTGATTACTTAGATGAAAACCTATGCTAAGACAAAAACCCAGCATTCTAAAACGGGGTATAAGCAGCATGGGTATAATAATTAAATCGTATAATAGCCCTCCGTATACCAGAAAATATATCGCTATGGGCGAAGATATAATATATGTTTGAGCCCAATCAAGAAGAGGCATGCCATTAAGCCAATCCACGTTCATTTTAGCCAAAGCAGCATAAAAATAGACCAGGCCAATTTGAAATCTGACAAGCCAGATACACCAGTAAGGTATAGTATTTTTGGCTATATTTTTGCGAAAATAAGCATGTAAAGACCAAGCTCTATGGCAGGGGATAAATAGCATTATTAAGCTAAAAACTATTATTAAATATATATGATTTAAATAATTGCTTGCTTCAAATAAAAATAAATATGAAATTATGGCGCACGCAAATATAATAGCTATGTGATATAAAAGCCCCAAACATATGAATATGCCAGCCATGCCTAAAATTATGTGTAATATTTGCATGTTTTGGAGGGATAGGGGCTCTATCCATTCAAAGTAGGTAAACTTAAAGTTAAAGGGGTGTTCCAAATAAGCCACGGTAAATGCTTGTAAATTTACATAGCGAAAGCCCTCGTAAATTATAATAATCCCAAAGAATATTCTAAAAATGGCCATGCTAGAAATGTCTACGGGTTTAGATAAATAATTTTTAATATTATTTATCTGGCTTATTTTTGTCATATTATTTATATTAATAATAAATTAAATTAAGTTATATTTAAGCGCATTTTTTTATTTTTTATTTTTTAAAAACAGTAGGTTAGTTATCAAATTAGGGAGACAGGCTATTTTTTTAGATCAGGCTGGTAAAAAAAATGAACAAATTTATTTTTTTTCTTTTTTTAGGTATTGACAGGAATGAACTTGATTTTTAGATTGATATTACATCATGGTACCCTCGCCCGGCCTTGCCCCCCCTAACCGGGCGGGGGTTCTTTTTTGATGTATGTATTATTAATTTTTTGACAATCAGATTAATCTGGGTTGTCTTTTTTAAAAAAGAGTTTTACTTAGGGACATTAGAATTTGATGGATTTTGTCCTTTTTGATCAAAAACATGTTTTTTGAGCGGAGTAGTTGAATTTCATGGCCTACGCAATACAGCAAAACTTCGCAGCTCGGAAAAATTTTGCAAAAATCAGAGCTAAGTTAGAAATTCCTAGCCTGATAGCTATTCAAAAGAAGAGCTATGCCAAGTTTCTTCAGACTGATGTTCCTTTAGAAAACAGAGAACCAATAGGTTTACAAGGTGTATTCCAGTCGGTTTTTCCCATAAAAGACTATAACGAAACAGCGTCTTTGGAGTTTGTCAGCTACCAGCTAGATAAGCCCAAATATGATGTGGATGAATGTCGCTCTAGGGGCATGACCTTTGCAGCTCCTATTAGAGTGGTAGTTCGTTTGGTTATTTGGGATATAAACGAATCTACCCAAGAAAAATCTATTAGAGATGTCAAAGAGCAGGAAGTTTATTTTGGTGAAATACCTCTGATGACCGATTTTGGTACTTTCGTTATTAACGGTATCGAAAGAGTTATTGTCAGTCAGCTTCATCGAAGTCCTGGTGTCTTTTTTGATAGCGATAAGGGAAGAACTCACGCTTCAGGTAAGCTCTTGTATAATGCCAGAGTTATCCCCTATAGAGGCTCTTGGCTTGATTTTGAATTTGATCATAAAGATCTGATCTATGCCCGTATAGACAGAAGGCGAAAGTTTTTGGCCACTGTTTTGCTTAAGGCTTTGGGGTATGGAACAGAAGAGTTGCTAAAATACTTTTATAATTTTGAAACTTTGCTTATGCCTGAAAAAGGCGTATATGAGAAAGTGATAGATTATGATCTGCTTTTAGGTCAGCGCTCTACTAGAGACGTAAAAGATCCAATAAGTAAAGAAATTTTAGTTAGAAAAAACAGAAAGTTTACCAAGTTGTCTATTAAAAAAATGCAAGATGGAGGTCTTAAGACTCTCAGTATTTTTGAAGATGAAGTAGTTGGTCTGATTTCTGCCCAAGATGTAGTTGATGACAATACTGGTGAGATCTTAATAGAATGCAACGAATCTTTGTCTATTGATAAGCTTGAGGCTTTGCGTTTAAGCGGCAAAGATAGCATTAAAGTTCTTTTTATCGATGGGCTTAACGTTGGATCGTTTTTTTCAGATACTTTAAGGCAAGACAAAATCTCTACTCGCGAAGATGCTATATTTGAAATATACCGTAGGCTTCGCCCTGGTGAGCCTCCTACTATTGAGACAGCAGAAATTTTGTTTCAAAATCTCTTTTTTAATCCAGAGCGATATGATCTTTCTGAAGTCGGTCGTCTTAAGTTAAATCACAAGTTTAATATAGACGAGCCTTTGGATAATCGAGTTTTGACTAAACGAGATATTTTAGAAGTAGTAAAATATTTAATTAATTTGAGAAATGGCACCGGTGATGTAGACGACATCGATCACTTGGGTAACAGGCGGGTCAGAGCTGTAGGCGAACTTATTGAAAACCAATATCGCGTTGGTCTCGTAAGAATGGAGAGGGCGATCAAAGAGCGCATGAGTGTGCAAGAAGTAGATACTCTTATGCCTCATGATTTAATTAACAATAAGCCAGTGGCCGCAGTAGTAAAAGAATTTTTTGGTTCTTCTCAGCTTTCTCAGTTTATGGATCAGACCAATCCACTATCTGAAGTAACTCATAAAAGAAGGCTTTCTGCCCTAGGACCAGGCGGTCTTACTCGTGATCGGGCTGGTTTTGAAGTGCGCGACGTGCATCCGACCCATTATGGTAGGATCTGTCCGATTGAAACTCCGGAAGGACCCAATATCGGTTTGATCGCGTCTTTGTCTACTTTTGCTAGGGTTAACGAGTATGGTTTCGTTGAGACTCCCTATCGCAGGGTAATCGATGGGCGGCCTACGGATGAAATAAGCTATTTTTCGGCCTTGCAAGAAGAAAATGAAATTATCGCTCAGGCTAATACCAAACTTGATCCTAAAACTAATAAATTTATGGATAGCGTCATACAGGTAAGAAAGGGCGGCGAGCCAACTATGGTTCGCGCTGAAGAAGTGACTCTTATGGACGTATCGCCTAATCAGTTAGTTTCAGTGGCGGCTGGTTTGATACCGTTTTTGGAGCACGATGACGCAAACCGTGCTTTGATGGGCTCTAACATGCAGCGCCAAGCTGTGCCGCTTCTTCGCTCTGATGCTCCTTTGGTGGGCACCGGCATGGAAGCTGTGGTGGCTAGAGATTCGGGCGTATGTAAAGTAGCCAAAAGAGCTGGCGTAGTAGAAATGGTCGATGCTACTAGAATAGTAGTGCGGGTATTACCTGATGAGATCGATGATTCCGGATCGCAGGTAGATATTTATAAGCTTTCTAAGTTTCAGCGTTCCAATCATAGCACTTGTTTTAACCAAAAGCCGATCGTGCAAGTAGGCGATACCGTTGCTCGTGGTGACGTATTAGCTGATGGGCCTTCTACCGATTGCGGTGAACTTGCTCTAGGGCGAAACGTGGTAGCTGCACTTATGCCATGGGGTGGTTATAATTTCGAAGATAGTATTTTGATAAGCGAAAGACTATTAAGAGAAGATTATTATACTTCTATACATATCGAAGAGCACGAGTGTATATCTCGTGAAACTAGATTAGGGCCGGAAGAGATCACTAGAGATATTCCCAATGCTGGTGAAGAGATGCTCAAAGATCTCGATGAAGCTGGTGTTATAAGAATTGGCGCAGAGGTAAAAGCCGGAGATATTTTAGTTGGCAAAGTTACCCCTAAGGGTGAAACCCAGTTATCCCCTGAAGAAAAGCTTCTAAGGGCGATTTTTGGGGAAAAAGCTGGTGACGTAAAAGATTCAAGTTTGAGAGTTCCCCCTGGCGTCCAAGGCACTGTCATCGGTGCAGAGGTCTTTACGCGAAAAGGCGTAGAAGAAGATAGCCGTGCTAAAGCTAATAAAGAAGAGCTTGAGGCTCAGTTACTAAAAGATCAAAACGATGAAATTCGTATAATTAGAAATTCTGCCATAGAACGCATGGTAACCCTTCTTAATGGACATGTGGCGATTAATAAGCTTGTAGACGAAAAAGGCAAAGTTTTACTCAAAAAAGGCGATGAGCTTACGGAGAGCTTGCTGGCTGAAATCGACTGGCGATATTATGGCGATATTCCTATTTCTGATAAAGATATTAGAGACAGGGTAGCTAAAATAGTCAAAAGCACCAATCAGCAAGTAGACATTGTCAAAGAAAATTTTGGTGACAGGATCAAGAGACTTAAAGATGGAGATGAGTTGCCTCCTGGCGTTATCAAGATGGTTAAAGTATTCGTTGCCGTAAAAAGAAAACTTCAGCCTGGCGATAAAATGGCCGGTCGGCATGGTAATAAAGGTGTAATCTCAAGAGTGCTTCCTGAAGAAGATATGCCCTTTTTGCCTGATGGCACGCCTGTGGATATAGTTTTGAATCCTCTTGGCGTTCCTAGCCGTATGAACGTAGGTCAGATTCTGGAAGCCCATTTAGGATGGGCAGCTAAAGGCATTGGGAATCAGCTTAGTAAGATGCTTGAAGAGCGATGCGATCATGCTGGTATTAAGAAACTAGTGTGTGAAGTCTTTGGTGACAGTATCGATCAAAATATGGTGGAGTCGTTAAATAATGTTGATATCAAAAGACTGGTTGATAAGTTAAAAGACGGCACCGCTATGGCTACTCCAGTTTTCGATGGCGCCCCTGAAAGCAGCATAAGAGAGCTTTTGGAAAAGGGTGGCAGAGAGCAATCTGGGCAAAGTATTCTCTTTGATGGTAAAACCGGTGAGCCTTTTGACCAGGATGTGACTGTAGGTGTCATGTATATTTTGAAACTTCACCATCTAGTAGATGAAAAAATTCATGCGAGATCTATCGGTCCTTATAGTCTTGTGACTCAGCAACCACTGGGCGGTAAGGCTCAGTTTGGTGGTCAAAGACTTGGTGAAATGGAAGTTTGGGCTATGGAAGCATACGGCGCTGCCTATGCACTGCAAGAGTTTTTAACTGTTAAGTCTGATGACGTTGTTGGTAGAACAAGAATGTATGAGGCTATTGTCAAAGGTGAGCATGTTCTTGAGTCTGGTGTGCCTGAGTCTTTTAATGTCTTAATTAAAGAATTGCAGAGTTTGGCTTTAGATGTTCAGCTTTTAGAAGAAGTACCAAGTAGAAATTAGTAATAAGGCGAAAAATTATGAAAGATATTTTTAATTTTTTCGAAAAACCAAAAGAGTCTCTTGGTTTTAATGCCATTAAGATTCAGCTTGCGAGTCCAGATAAGATTCGCAGCTGGTCTCATGGGGAAGTAAAGAAGCCAGAAACGATTAACTATCGGACTTTTAAGCCGGAAAGGGATGGTCTGTTTTGTGCCAAAATATTTGGTCCCATTAAAGACTATGAGTGCATTTGCGGTAAATATAAGCGCATGAAGCACCGCGGTGTTGTCTGTGAAAAATGCGGTGTCGAAGTTATTCCGGCTAAAGTCAGAAGAGAAAGGCTAGGACATATTTTACTGGCAACTCCCGTGGCTCATATTTGGTTTTTAAAAAGCTTACCAGGAAGAATCGGTGCTTTACTCGATGTAACCCAAAAAGACTTAGAAAAAGTTTTATACTGTGAGTCTTACATGGTTGTCGATCCAGGTATTACTCCGTTTAAGGCAGGCGAGCTTCTTACTGAAGAGCAGTATCAGGAGGCCCTTGATGAGCATGGCGAAGATGCTTTTCTAGCACGTATGGGCGCTGAGGCGGTAAGAGAGCTTTTACGGCAAATTGAAAGGGGGCCAAACGGTGATGGCAAAGGCTTGGAATTTTTTTCCCAAAGCCTAAGAAGAGAGCTTGCTGAGTCTTCTTCTGAAGCTAAAAGAAAAAAAATATCTAAACGTCTTAAAGTTTTTGAAGCTTTTAGGAACTCTTCTAATAAACCAGAGCATATGTTATTAGAAGTGATTCCCGTTATTGCGCCTGATCTAAGGCCACTTGTGCCACTAGATGGTGGCCGGTTTGCTACTTCTGACTTAAACGATCTCTATAGGCGGGTAATTAATCGAAATAATAGGCTAAAAAGATTGCAGGAGCTTAACGCCCCAGAAATTATTATTCGTAACGAAAAGCGTATGTTGCAAGAGTCAGTAGACGCGCTTTTTGATAATGGCAGAAGGGGCAAAGTTATCACGGGTCCTAATAAGCGTCCGCTTAAGAGCTTAAGCGATATGCTTAAAGGCAAGCATGGGCGTTTTAGGCAAAATCTTTTGGGTAAACGGGTAGATTATTCTGGACGTTCGGTGATCGTAGTAGGTCCTGAGCTTAAATTGCACCAGTGCGGCCTTCCCAAAACTATGGCTCTCGAGCTATTTAAGCCTTTTATTTATAACAAGCTTGAAGAAAGGGGATACGTTACTACTATTAAGTCAGCCAAAAGAATGGTCGAGCAAGAAAAACCCGAAGTATGGGACGTATTAGATGACGTGATCAGGGAGCATCCAGTTATTTTGAATCGTGCTCCTACTCTTCATAGATTGGGTATGCAGGCCTTTGAGCCGGTTTTAATAGAAGGCAAAGCCATTCAGCTTCACCCCTTAGTATGTAGTGCTTTTAACGCTGACTTTGACGGCGATCAAATGGCCGTTCATATACCCCTATCTGTGGAAGCTCAGCTAGAAGCACGTGTGCTTATGATGAGTACCAATAATATTTTATCTCCGGCGTCAGGAAAGCCTATTATTGTCCCTAACCAAGATATCGTTCTTGGTTGCTATTATATGACCAGAGGGCGGCCCTTTACTAAAGGCGAAGGCATGATCTTTGCTAGCTCTGAAGAGCTTAGGGCAGCCTATGATTCTGGGGCTGTGGGCCTTCAGGCTGTCATAAAATGCCGCATGGATGGCAAGCTGGTTGAAACTACCGTTGGTAGAGTTTTGTTCTATGACGTTATACCAAGAGAAGTGCCTTTTTCGGCAGTAAACAAAGTTTTGGGTAAGAAAGAACTTGCTGGCCTAATTGACCGATGCTATCGCTTGAAGGGCCAAAAAGAGACGGTTTTATTGGCAGATAAAATTCGTACTTTAGGTTTTACCGAAGCTACTAGATCAGGCATATCTATTGCTATGATCAATATGGTGATTCCCGAAAAGAAAAAAGAAATCTTAGAAAGATGTCGCCAAGAAGTAGAAGAAATAACTAACCAGTATGTTGAAGGTCTTATTACTGACGGTGAGCGCCATAATAAAGTTATCGATATTTGGTCTAAAGCTGCTGAAGAAATTGCTCAAGAAATGATGAAGGTAGTCTCGACTACAGAAATAGTTTCAGAAGATGGTAAAGAAAAGAAGATTTCTCCTTCTTTTAATCCTCTCTATATTATGGCTGATTCAGGTGCTCGTGGTTCTACCCAGCAATTAAAGCAGCTTGCGGGTATGAGAGGTTTGATGGCCAAGCCCTCAGGTGAAATTATTGAAACTCCTATTACGGCTAATTTCAGAGAAGGCCTAACTGTACTTCAATACTTTAACTCTACCCACGGTGCCAGAAAGGGTTTGGCAGATACGGCGCTAAAAACAGCTAACTCCGGTTACTTAACCAGAAGGCTTGTAGACGTAGCTCAGGATTCTATTATTACAGAATATGACTGCGGTACTTTGGATGGCATAGAGATTACTCCGTTAGTTGAAGGCAATGACATCATAGAAGGCATCGGCGATAGGATATTGGGCCGCGTTACCCTAGACGAGGTAGTCGATCCCTTGAGCGGAGATGTTATCATCGAGTCCAGCAATGAGATCGACGAAGCATTGGTAGCAAAAATTGAGGACGCTGGTATATCACGGGTAAGAATACGATCGGTGCTAACCTGTCAAACTCGCCGAGGTATTTGTGTAAGATGCTACGGACGAGATCTGGCCAGAGGACATCTAGTAAACGTCGGTGAGGCTATTGGTGTAATAGCTGCTCAGTCGATCGGTGAGCCAGGAACTCAGCTTACCATGCAGACTTTCCATATTGGTGGTATTGCTTCTGGCGCTGCGCTTGAATCTAGCCATGAATGCCGCGCGGAAGGACGAATTGCTTTTGAAAACTTGGAAGTAGTTCGCCGTAGAGATGGTCGCTTGGTGACAGTTAATAGGCAAGGCGCAGTAAAAGTAATTGACGATACCGGCAGAGAAAGAGAGACTTATCCTGCTGCTTATGGTTCTGTGGTATTGGTTAACAATGGTGATGTCGTTCAACCTGGTACTAGGCTAGTAGAATGGGATCCTTATTCTGTGCCCATTTTGACCGAAGCTAAAGGAACAGTGCATTTTGGCGATCTAGTGGAAGGGCTTTCCATGGTAGAACAGGTCGATGAAGGTTCAGGTTTATCCCACAAAGTGGTAACTGAAAGCCGAGATCCAAGTGCTCGTCCTCGGATCACTATTAAAGATGCCCAAGGTAACGCTGTACCCTTAGGTAAGGGGACAGGGGTTGCCCGCTATATGTTGCCCCTAGGCGCGATTATTTTGGCCCAGGATGCCGCAGAGGTTGAACCTGGTGATGTACTAGCTAAAGTCAGCCGTGAAGCTGCTAGAACCAAAGATATTACCGGTGGTCTTCCTAGGGTAGTTGAGCTATTTGAAGCTAGAAGACCTAAAGATCATGCCGTGATATCAGAAGTGAGCGGCGTAGTATCTTTTGGTAAAGATACCAAGGGTAAGAGAAAGGTAGTAATTTCAGCTGAAATTGGCGATCCGAGAGAATATCTTATTCCTAAGGGAAAACACATCAGAGTAAGAGAGGGTGATTTTATCCGTGCAGGCGAGCCCCTTATGGATGGATCGGTTAATCCTCATGATATTCTAAACGTTTTAGGTGAAAAAGCCCTGGCAAAATATCTGGTTGAAGAAATTCAGGAAGTATATCGTTTGCAAGGTGTTAAGATTAATGACAAGCACATTGAGACGATAGTGCGTCAAATGGTTAGAAGAGTAAAAATAAAAGATCCCGGTGATACTCGTTTTCTAAACGATGAGCAGGTAGAAAAACAGGTGTTTGAATTAGAAAACGATAATGTCATGCAAGCAGGAGGAAATCCAGCTATAGCCGAGCCGCTTTTGCTCGGGTTAACTAAAGCTGCTCTTTCTACCGAGTCGTTTATCTCTGGGGCTTCTTTCCAAGATACTACCAAAGTCCTTACTGAGGCTGCTGTATCAAGTAAAGTTGATCACCTTAGGGGACTAAAAGAAAATGTGATTATCGGCCGACTGATACCCGCTGGCACTGGTCTTCCTAATTACAAATACTTAAATGTAGAAGTGGAAGATGACGGCGTGCTTAGCGAAGGTGGATTAATGCAAGGCGTTCCCATTGAGCTTTTGGAAAGTGCGTAATTAATCCCCCCGCCTTCGGCGCCCCCCTTTTTCAAAGGGGGGTAAGCAAAGTGCAACGCAGGCTGTCACAGAAATTTTTGTAAAAATTATGACAAAGTTAAAAGTTATATTTTTTTTGTATTAGTATTATTAAAATATAATTTTGCTTTGGCTGTAGATTATAACAATATTTTATTAACAGATTTGCCTGATGAATTAATATTAACTATTTTTAGTAATTCACACAAGAAAGACAGGCATAATTTTATTTGTTTTTCAAAAAAAAATATATAATATTATAAATAATAATATTTCATATGTGAAAATAAATTTTAAATGTAAAGATAGAAATATCGATATTTTTAATAATATTATTAGATCATGCTCAAGATTAACAAGCCTTGATATCAGTGGTGTTGGCCAGATAACCGATCAAAGTATTATTAATCTTACTAATTTAAGAATTATTAAAACATGTATTAATAGGCAGGTAACTGATGAAAGCATTAGTAGTCTAATCAATCTAACAAATATTTATATTAGTTATTCTAATATAACTGACGAAGGTATTAAAAGCTTAACTAAATTAAAAAGCATAACTATTCATAATAGTAAAAATATAACTGACGAAGGTGTTAAAAATTTAACTAAATTAAAAAGCATTATTGCATGTAATAAAAACATAACAGATAGCGGCTTAAAGAATCTAATTAATCTTACCAGTATAGATGTTAATTATAATGAAAATATAAGCACAAAAAGCATGGGTAGGCTTACTTGTTTAAAAGATCTTAAAATTAGCATGCATAACAGAAACGAAAATATTGTGAATTTAATTAAATTATCAAGCAAATTAACTGATTTTTAATTTAAGCCATACAGCCTACTGGGAGTGACAAAGCGAAGTGATTATGGCTGTAGCAAGTTTTTTAGGATATTTAGCAGAAATTTAACTTAAGTTATTTGACAAAGGCCGGAAAATACTAAATAAGAAAGATGATAAATTTTAGCCAAAAAACCACGGTTAGGACTTGTTAGTCCTTCCTGTTTTTTTGTAGGGCCATTTATTTGGCTATGTCGAGGGTTGGAACTTTTAGTATGAGGAAACAGGAAAATATAGATTTAAATGATGCTGAGCTTTCTTTTAAAGATCTCCTAGAAGAGCAATATGCTCGCGATGAGGTTCGTGAGGGTGAAGTTTTATCTGCAACAGTTTTATCTATTACAAAAGATCATGTATTGGTAGACGTTGGCTTTAAGTCAGAAGGTTTGATACCTTTAAGTGAGTTCTCCATAATAAATGGCGAAGCACAGATCAAACCTGGCGATAAAGTAGATGTTTTAGTCGAATCGAAAGAAGACGATTCGGGCCATATGGTATTAAGCAAAGAAAAAGCTGATAGACTAAAAGTTTGGGATGAGGTTTCTCAAGCTTGCGAACGTGAAGAAATAGTTGAAGGCGTGGTTTTAGGTCGTGTGAAGGGCGGGCTCCAAGTTGACATTGGTGTGAAAGCATTTTTGCCTGGAAGCCAAGTTGATCTAAGACCCATACGCAGGCTCGACGATCTTATCGGTAAAAAGTTTAAGTTTAAAGTCATAAAGTTTAATAAGAAACGCGGCAATATTGTTCTTTCTAGAAGAGTGCTTCTAGAAGAAGATAGAGAAGTCAAACGCAAAGAAACTTTGAAACACCTAAAAGAAGGCGCTGTCATGGAGGGGGTAATCAAAAACCTCACTGATTACGGTGCGTTCGTAGATCTCGGCGGTGTTGATGGGCTCTTGCATGTGACTGATATGAGCTGGGGACGTCTACAAAATCCCACCGGTCTTCTTGAAGTAGGCCAAAAAGTAAAAGTAGTTGTTCTTAAATACGACGAAGAAAATGAAAGGGTTTCCTTGGGTATGAAACAAACCCAGGAAGATCCGTGGCTCATGGCTCAGAGAGATTTCCCTGTGGGCACTAAAGTCAGCGGCAAAGTTGTGTCTTTGACTGATTATGGCGCTTTTATCGAGCTTAAACCTGGCGTGGAAGGGCTTATCCATGTCTCAGAGATGTCCTGGACCAAGCGGGTAAAGCATCCAAGCAAGATAGTAAGCATCGGTGATGAAGTAAACGCCGTTGTGCTTGATATCGATCAAGAAAACAAACGCATTTCTTTAGGCATGAAACAAGTTGAGCCCAATCCATGGACATTGCTTGAAGAAAAATATCCAGTTGGTACGGTTATTCGTGGTCAAGTAAGAAATATTACCGACTTTGGTATCTTTATCGGTGTAGAAGAAGGGATAGACGGCCTTGTGCACATAAGCGATCTTTCTTGGACTCAGCGAGTTAAGCATCCATCGGAAATGTTCCAAAAGAATGACGAAGTTGAAACCGTAGTATTAAATATAGACGTTCCTAACGAGCGTTTCTCTTTGGGTATTAAGCAGCTTCACGAAGATCCATGGGGCAAAATACCCCAGCTTTATCCAAGGGGAGCTAGGGTAAAAGGCAAAGTTAATAAAGTTACTGATTTTGGTGCCTTTATTGAGATCGAGCCAGGTATCGATGGTCTTTGCCATGTTTCAGAATTTTCTGAAGAGCATGTAGAAGATCCTAAGTCTTTCTTAAAGCCCGGTGATGAAGTGGAAGTCATGATCATCGATAACGATAAAGAAGAACGAAAAATCGGTCTTTCGATCAAAGCTGTTAAAAAAGCTGAAAAAGGACTTGATTATAGGGCTTACCTAGCTGATCAAAGTAATACTGGAACCAAAAAGAATAATATGGGCAAGCCATCATCTACTGGAATGGGAACTTTGGGAGATGCTCTAAAGGGCAAATTTAACCAAGGTGAATAAAGCTGGTATTTAGAGGTTTTTGCTAAAAAAGCGCGTTTTATAAGACGCGCTTTTTTATTGGAATTTACATGGAAAAAGCAATAACAAACGAAAACGAAGCAGGAAAAAGCCAAAATAGTATTGCTATTGGCGCTTTGATATTTGGTTTTTTTACTATATTATCAAGGGTTTTTGGTATGGTAAGAGACCTTATGGTATCGCATATCTTTGGCGCTTCTTTGGTAACAGATGCCTTTTGGCTAGCCTTTACTATTCCCAATACTTTGAGACAATTTTTTGGCGAAGGCTCTTTTGGCGTGGCCTTTGCCCCCGTGCATTTTACTACTTTAGAAAAAGAAGGAAAACCAGCCGCCAAAAAATTTTTCCAAGATGCTTTTGGCTTTTTGTTTATCTTGCTTTCTGTTATTTCTTTAATCGGTGTAGTTTTTCCCCAAATATTTACTTTTTTATTTGCCTTTGGTTTTAGAAAAAACCAAGAGCAATTTCTTTTGGCAACTAGTTTAACCCGTTATATGTTTCCTTATGTTTTGCTTATCAGTTTAGTTGCGCTTTTTGGGGCCTATTTGCAGTGCTATCGCAAATTTGCTGCCATGTCGGCCTCGCCCATTATACTTAACTTATCTATGATCATAGCTATGCTTTTAGGCAGCTATTTTACTCATCATATTTACTATTTAGCTTTCGGCGTAATTATAGGCGGTATCTTGCAAGTAATCTTAATGATCATAAGCTTAAAAAATAATCATCTTTGGCAACCACCTACTTTTGATTTTAATACAGAAAGTATGAAGCATTTAAGAAAATTATTATTACCTGGTTTATTTGGTATATTTGTTTATCAATTGAATATACTAGTCTTAAGACAAATAGCCAGTTTTTTAGGTGAAGGACAGCTCACCTATTATTACAATGCCGATCGCTTGACTCAGTTAGCCATAGGTGTATTTGCCGTATCTATTTCTAGTGCATCTTTGCCGGAAATAAATATAAACTATAATCGCTTTGGTGAGCGAGGACTTTTAGATACTTTAAGATTTACCATGAGCATGATCAGTTTTATAATCACGCCTTGCGCTTTTGGTTTATGCTTTTTTGCCAAACCCATTATTAGCATATTATTTTTGCATGGAGCTTTTACCCCTGAAGACGCTCATATTACAGCTAAAACGTTGGCAGCTTTTTCTCTGAGCCTTATACCATTTTGTTTTACTCGCCCTTTGATCCAGGGCTTTTATGCCATAGGTAATACTAAGATACCAGTAAAAATTGGCGTAATTACGCTAATATTAAATCTTATTTTAGGATTATTGCTTATTAAGCTCGAAGTTCCTGGCCTTGCTTTGACTATTTCTCTCTCGAGCGCCGCTCAGTTTTTTTTATTATGGTTTTCTTTAAAAAAGCAGCTAGGTTTAAATATTTTATTTGCTCTTAAAAAAACTTTTATAGCTCATGCTTGCTTATCTTTCTTTTCTTGTTTAGTTATATGGCCCATATCTCTTTTTGGTATGTGGGACCAAGGACCTACTATTTCGAATCTAATTATTTTGGCTATCTGTATAATTTTATGCTCGTCTTCATATTTTTTATTGGCATATTTTTTTAAGCTTCAAGAACTAATAAACATAATAGAAAAAATAAGAGTTTTAATAGCGAGAAAAAAATGATAAAAAAACTTTTGCTTTGTCTTCTAGGTGCCATAGGTTTAGGTCTTTCTCAGCCTTTTTTTATTAAGCTTGAAAATTTTGAGTTTTCGCTACTTAGCGACTATTGGGGTCTTTTATCGCTTGTATCTTATGTCCCATGGTTTTGGGCGGTAAGCCGCTCTAACCTAAAACAAACTTTTGGCTTAAGCCTTTTTGCCGGTACTATCCAATATAGCATAGTGCTTTACTGGATTTATATCGCCTGTCATGACTATGGCTATATCTCACCATGGCTATCTTTAATAATTACTTTTTTGCTAGCTCTGGTTATGGGTTTAGAAAATGCGCTATTTTTTACCATAGGCAGGCATATTAGTATTAAAAGCAATCGCTCTTTTTTTATTCTTGCCCCTTTTATGCTTTTGTCTTTGGAGTATTTTAGAAACTACCAACTTTTTGGTGGTTTTCCCTGGGGTAATCCTGGCTATTCTTTAGGACGAGTGGCAGAGTTTTGCCAAATAGCTTCTATTTTGGGCATATACGGATTAGTATTGCTAGTAGGAATAAGCAATGCCATTTTAGCCTATTCTATAAGTTCTTATTATTATAGTAAATATCGCTTTAAAATAGGCCTATTTATTTTATTTGGTTTTTTATGTTTAAGCTATCTTTTTGGTTATTTAAAAATAAATCAAGATTTAACTGGCGAAAAAAACATAAAAATAGCTTTACTGCAGGGAAATATTCCCCAAAGCTTAAAAAGCTCCCAGCGAGCTCATTCTTCTACCGTGCTTAATACTTATAAAGAACTAGTTAAAAAAGCTAAAGAAGAGGGAGTAAAATTAGTAATCTGGCCAGAGTCTGCTTATCCTAAGCTCTTAAAAGAAGATATTTCCCATACTCCAGAGGATCTTGACCTAGGGCTATCTTCTATTATGGGCGCAGTAGCCTATGGCTTTTCTGATAAAGACCAGAACGGCTATCATTATCAAAACTCGGCTTTTTTGATCGATTATAATAATAATATAACCGGACGTTATGACAAATCTCATCTGGTGCCTTTTGGGGAATATGTTCCTTGGCCTTTGCACGGTATTGTAAAAAAGGTTATCCCCGGTATGGGGGCATTTTTACCAGGGTTTTCCTATAAGCCAGTTTTATTGCCCATAGATAGCGAGACAAAAATAAGTCTTGGCGTGACTGTTTGCTATGAGGGAATTTTTCCTGAGATAAGCCTAAGCTATGCGCAAAAAAATGCCGAGCTTATGGTCAATATCACGAACGACGCTTGGTATGGCTTTTCTTCCGCGCCCTATCAGCATTTGCTTATGTATCGCATAAGAGCTGTAGAAACAGGACTTTCTTATATTAGAGCTACTAATTCTGGTATTTCGGCTATTATAAACCCCTATGGACATATTTTATCCCAAACCGGTCTTTTTACTCCTGAAGTTTTAATGTCTCAAATAAATATATTTAAATCTAATAATTTATATAAAAATATTGGCGATTTTCCTGTTAAAATAATTAATATTATATTTATGTTTTTATTTCTATTTTTTTCGTTGCCCGTTTTAGCTTTATTAAAAAAGCCGCCATTGATAAAAATTATCTTAAGCTTAGTGATCTTATTGGTTAGCTTTTTAGCGCAATATTATTATTCAGGAGCTAAATTTATCACCGATGAATCGGCTAATACCAAATCTTTGCTCATATTTACTTATTCTTTTATTATAATCTTAGGCCTACTTAGTAAAGCTAAGCAGGCTAGCTTAGCATTAAAAATAGCCGGGGCGATTTTATCAATTTTTGCGATAATTTTAGGTTTTATGGAGCAGGGGGCATTCTTTTGGGGATTGTTATTTGGTATAGGTCTTATGCTTTGGGGATTTAAGAAAAAAAGCTTTTGAGGAAAAATTTTATGTCATTATCATTATTGGAAGAACGGCGAACTCATACTTGCGATGATTTAAGAATAGCTGATTTAGCAAAAGAAGTTATATTAATGGGCTGGGTGCAGAGCCTGCGCGATCACGGGGGAAGAAGGTTTATTGATCTTCGCGATCGTTACGGGATAACCCAAATAGTTTTTAAGCCAGAAACTAACTCCATTTTGCACGAGCAAGCGCATTTATTAAGACCTGAGTGGTGCATTGGTATAAAGGGCATTGTCGAAGATAGAACTAAGAACGGCGGAGCCCCCAATGAGAGGTTAAGCACAGGCGCTATTGAAGTAGACGTAAAAGAGCTGATAATTTTTTCCAAAAGCGATACAGCGCCATTTTTGATCGAAGATAATATCGATACCAGTGAAGATAAGCGTTTGGCCCATCGCGTGCTTGATCTAAGAAGGCGCTCTTTGCAGCAAAACTTTATTTTAAGACATAAAGTTACCCAAAGCATAAGGCGATATTTCGATACAAATAATTTCTTAGAGATAGAAACCCCTACTTTAGTAAAATATACCCCCGGTGGGGCCAGAAACTTCTTGGTACCAAGCCGTCATATTCCTGGTAGCTTTTTTGCTTTGGCCGAAAGTCCACAGCTATTTAAACAGATGTTCATGATGAGCGGCTTTGATCGCTATTTTCAAATAGCCCGGTGCTATCGCGATGAAGACCTAAGAGGCGACAGGCAGCCTGAGTTTACCCAAGTAGACGTAGAGATGAGCTTTGCCACCGAAAGCATGGTCATGGACATAGCCGAAGGTTTAATAAAAACTATTTTTAAGCAAGTCTTGGGTCTTGGTCTAGAAGAAAAATTTAAACGTTTGACCTATAACGAAGCCATGGACAGATACGGCTCAGATAAACCAGATACCAGGTTTGGTCTTGAGCACTTAGATTTAACTAATAAAATCAAAAGCTTAAACGGCGCAGGAGTACCGCTTTTTATCAGTACTTTGGAAAACGGCGGTATTATCAAAGCTATGCTCATAGACAGCAAGTATGAGCTATCAAGAACCGAGCTTGATAAACTCGAAAGCCTAGTAAAAGAAATGGGCGGCTTTGGCCTAGGCCGAGCCAAAGTAAGTGACAATGGCGAAAACTGGAGCCAGTCGCCCTTTGCCAAAAATATGTCCAAAGAAGATATCAAAACTCTTAATCAAGCTTTAGCTGCCAAAGACGGCGATTTGATCTTGTGGCAAATGGGCAAGCCCAAGATGGTTCATACCGTTTTGTCAGGCCTTAGGCTCTTTTTGGGCAAAAAATTTGGCCTTATCGAAAGCGAAGGCCAAAAAGCCAAAAATTGGCACATATTATGGGTTACCGATTTTCCCTTATTTGAGCATGACGAAGAAAGTAACTCCTACATGGCTGCCCATCACCCTTTTACTTCTCCTAAGCTTACAGACATAGACAAGCTAAAAACCGACCCCAAAAATTGCTACGCTAGAGCTTACGATTTAGTGCTAAACGGCAACGAAATTGGCGGTGGGTCCATTAGGATTCATGACGAGAAGATGCAGATGGCCGTTTTTGATGCCTTGGGCATATCTCCTGACGAGCAAAGAGAGAAATTTGGCTTTTTGCTAGATGCCATGCGCTTTGGCCCCCCTCCCCATGGCGGTATTGCCATAGGCCTTGATCGCCTATGTATGCTCCTATGCGGGGGAAAATCTATCCGCGATGTCATAGCTTTTCCCAAAAGCCAACGGGGAACCGATCTTCTTACGAAAGCACCATCTCATGTAAGCTCTGAGCAGCTAAAAGAGCTGCATATAAAAAATATATGACAAAATAAGCTATGGCAGTTATAGATAGATGTGGTTCATCTTCTAAAATATTCAAATAATTCTAATAAATTATTGGCCATAGCTTTATTAAATTCTTCTGCTGTAATAAAAAATTCTTCTTTGGTTAAATAAGTTTTATTAGCCATCTTTTCCAGGTTATTAATAGCATATAAAAGTGAAATATTGAATCCAGGTTTAATTCCTGTAAATATACTAAAAATGCAGTCTATATCTTCGCCGATTTTTGCCTTTATTTTATTGTCAGCTTTTTCATGTTGATTAATTAATAACTCAAATGCATTAAATTTTTGATTTATGCTTAATAAATATTCAAAACAGTTTTCTAAGGCAGAAAAGTAGTGTTCATACTCCTGATCTATTGAGTTTATAAGCGATAATAAGATATTATTATTTGGCGTGTTAGCAGTATAATTATTTTCCAGGCTATATTGTGTAATATTATGGAGCATAGTATGGAACACGTAATTCTTTTCTTCAGCGGGTAATCTATTTATTTTAGCTATGCCATCTTTTTTAGTGATAAAATCATAATAGTCATCTACATCTTTTAGCTTATTTATTTTCTTAATAATATAATCATATACGCTGTAAAATCCTTCAGGCAAAAGATCTTTTGGTATGGCTTTAATTTTAACTAATTCATCAATTATTTCTGCGCTTACACCACACTTTTCAAAAATCAACGGCAGGCTATTCTTAAAGGCTCTGAGCAGTTTTGGCTTTTTTCGATAGTCAGAAAAATAGCTGCGACAATTATTGGTTATAAATTTGTTATTGTATCCATATTTACTGTGATAGAATTTAATGCCACTGTTTCTAATGAGTTCAATATTATCTATACTATATCTAGGAAGGACAGTTTCTCCATTATAGCGATACATCTTTCGGTTAAAATCTAGATATAAATCTGCATATATAATAAAAATTCTATTATTAACAATACATTCTGAAGTATTGGGTCGTATTTTATATATAATAATTTTTTTAGAATTTGGGTAAATCGCAATAGCCTGATCGTTGAATATTTTTATGTAGTGTTTTATCTTTTTTTCGTATCTTTTAATGCTTGCATCTATTGTTCTATAGTCATCTGCGATGTATATTTTATTTATATATGAATATTTTTTATCTCGAGAAAGATATTCATGAGCAATTTGATCATTAATGTAATGTTTTAGTGCCTTATGTTTGCAAGAGTAATGGTTTAATGTTATGTCTTTTGTTGATTGGTTGTATTCATATTTATTTTCTTTATAATCAAATTCTTCAAAATTAAAGTCATTATATTTTTTTTGGCTATTCATGGCTGAAAGCGAAGATGTAAATATTGTCGATATAAAAACAATGTAAAAATATCTAATCATGATTTCCCTTTGTTTATTCTTGTGTGCATTGTAGATACTATGGATATAAACAAAGTCAATAGCGAGATGAAAAACATGTCTACTATGACTATATCTCTAGCAATTGTTTATTGCAATTTTTTCTTTGGTATCATTTAAAAAATTAATATAGTCATCATATATAATTTTAAATTGATTAAAATTATTATTTTCTTGCTCTGGTGATTTATTTTCTTTTACGCAATTAATTACTTGCAGCTTGAATGGTTTAATATTATCTATTAAGCATTGTCTTATGGTTGGTTTATTAAGTTCAATATCATTATCATTTTGTTCTGAATGCATTTCATCAATATTGCTATCAATAAATTGTGCTATAAGGCTCCTTTCGTTCATCGCAATATTGTTTACCCAGGATGAGCAAAGCTTGACTTTAGTTATAAACTTATTTTTCTCAAACGTAGGCTGTTTATGATAACAGATACAGAGCTAAAAGCCATAGCGGCACTAGCGATGATAGGGCTTAGTACCACACCAAATATAGGATAGAGTATACCCGCTGCAATAGGAACACCCAGCGCATTATAGATAAAGGCAAAAAATAGATTCTGCCTCATATTCTGCATGGTTTTGCGACTTAAGTGCCGAGCTCGCACAACGCCCATTAAATCCCCCCCGATAAGGGTTATTCCAGCGCTCTTTATTGCAACATCAGCGCCTGTCCCCATTGCTATTCCCACATCTGCTTGAGCAAGCGCTGGAGCATCGTTGATACCATCACCTACCATGGCAACTTTCATTCCTTCTTGTTGAAGGTTTCTGATGACCGCATTTTTTTGCTCCGGTAAGAACTCAGCACGAACATCTTCGATACCTACCTCTTGAGCCACAGCCTTTGCGGTAGTTTTATTATCACCAGTGATCATAATGACGTTTAAACCGTCAGCTTTAAGTTGCTCGATTGCCTCTTTTGTTGTCGCTTTAATCGGATCTGCTACAGTCAAAATACCTGCGATTTCTTCATCAATGGCAATAAACATGGCTGTATGTCCCCTAGCTCGTCTATCTTCGGCTAGCTCTTCAAGATTGCTGTAATCTATGTTCATAGACTTCATAAGCGATAAATTGCCCAGAGCAGTGCGGTGTCCATCGATTACGCCGGCAACCCCCATGCCAGTAATGGACCTAAAATCGCTTACGTTAGACAGTGTCAATGATCTTTGTTGAGCTCCTTCTATAATTGCCTCAGCAAGCGGATGTTCACTGCTACGCTCAATGCTTGCAGCGTAGAATAGAACAGTTTCATCGTCAAAACTTTTTGTGGAAACAATATCGACAAGTTTTGGTTTTCCTTCGGTTATAGTTCCGGTCTTATCCAATATCAACGTATCGACTTTAGCAAATATCTCTAACGCCTGTGCATCTTTAATCAATACACCGCTTTGCGCTCCTCGGCCAAAACCGACCATAATAGCCATGGGGGTAGCAAGACCCAAAGCACAAGGGCAAGCAATAATTAGCACTGTTACCGCACTCAAAAGGGCATAAGTAATGCGCGGCTCGGGTCCTACGGTTCCCCAAATGAAGGCAGCAATAATAGCAATTATGATTACTATGGGTACGAAATAACCAGATACGCGGTCTGCTAGTCGTTGTATGGGAGCGCGCGTGCGTTGTGCCTTACTTACCATGTCAATGATTTGAGCAAGCATAGTTTCGCTACCTACTCGCTCTGCTCGCATGGTAAAACTACCTGTGCCATTAATAGTTGCACCTGTAACTTTATCACCTGCTGACTTTTCTATCGGTATTGATTCGCCGGTAATCATTGATTGATCCACAGCGCTGCTTCCTTCAATAACCATGCCATCTACAGGGATTTTATCCCCGGGGCGCACCCGCAATACATCACCGCGCTTTATCTCAGAAAGTGAGATATCCTCTTCGGTTCCATTGCCATGAACTATTCTGGCTGTCTTCGGGGCCAGGTTTAGGAGTGAACACATTACAGAGCTCGTCTGCGCCCGCGCCTTAAGCTCTAATACCTGGCCAAGCAATACCAGTGCTGTGATGATAGCTGCCGCCTCAAAATAAAGTTCAGGTCTCCCAGATTTTGTAAACGTTGTGAAGAATAGCTGTGGTGCAATTGTCGCTATTATACTGTAGACATAAGAAACCCCTACACCAAGCCCGATGAGAGTGAACATATTGAGATTTCTCTCTTTAAGAGAGAGCCAAAAGCGATAAAAGAATGGCCAGCCACACCCTAATACAACTGGTGTTGCGAGTATAAGCTGTAACCACGACGAAATATCACTCTCAAGCAAATTGTGGATCACTTTAAAAGGTAAAAGATGGGTTCCCATACCAAAAAGAAGCAGTGGCACTGAGAAGATGGCGGCAATCAAAAAGCGAATCGTCATTCCTTTCAGCTCAGTATTTTCTTCATCTCTGCTCTCCATCGTAATTGATTCCAGTGCCATGCCGCACTTGGGGCATATTCCAGGACCAACCTGCTGTACCTCGGGATGCATGGGACATGAATAAATCATTGCTGTTTTCGATCCGCTTTTAAAATTCTCCTGCTTTTCCCGCTGATCTAGGTGACAGCAAAGTTGGTTTTTCGTCATGCTTAATCCTCGTTGATGAATAGGTTTCACTTTAAACTAAATAAGTTGATATAAATAGGTCTAATAGCTGTCTAAAAATTAAATTTCACTATACATAGCGAAGTCGCACTAGAAATAATTACCTTCTAAAATATTCAAATAATTCTAGCATTTTATTGGCCATAGCTTTATTAAATTCTTCTTGTGTAATAAAAAATTCTTCTTTGGTTAAAATTTTATCTGCCATTTCCTCTAAATTATTAAGGGCATTTAAAACTGAAATATTAAATCCAGGTTTAATGCCTGTAAATACACTAAAAATGCAGTCTATATCATCGCCGATTTTTGCTCTTATTTTATTGCTTGCTCTATCATGCTGATTTATAAGTAAACAAAATGCTTTCAGGTTGTGATTTATACTTAATAAACATTCAAAACAGTTGTCGCCGACATAAACTATTATTATTTACTAGATTGTAATCGTCTTTAATATGTACTTGAGCGAGGTGATAGACATGCCTACTAGGACTGATATCCCTAGCAATTGTTTATTGTATTTTTTTCATAATTATCATATATAATTTTAAATTGATTAAAATATTTATTATAAATAGCCGGGGTTTGGCTTTTTGTTATGTAATTAATTATTGCTTTTTTCGTTATATGTATAGCCTGCTGTATTTTTATATCTGTAATAATCTCATCAAGCTGATGTTGCTTATGGTTTTTAGCAATGACCGTACTGACTAATATGCCGCCAATAGTTAATACACAGATTCTCAGTATAGAAATTTTATTATTTATACTTAATTCCGGCGATATAACTAAGTAAAATATGTCTATACAGGCGATTGTAAAAAATATTACTATATATGTTTCTTTGTCTATGTTTTGATCTATCGTACTCAGCAGATTCACTATGTCGCTATAAGTTTTTTCTTTATTTGTATTCTTTTGACTAAGCAACTTTTGAGCTTTTTCAATAAAATCATCTAGCTTAATATGGATTATCTCATCTTCATCAAAATCCAGAGTAAAGCTTTGCCAAGAAAAGCAAATGAGGATAGCTAAGTAGGACATTTTTTTCATAGCTTTGAAACATATAGTTAAAAATTTTATTTCCTTAGTAAGAAAATTAAAAATGAACAATACTAACTAAATGGTACCCCAATTAAAAGGAATTGATTAAAATACCATCCAAAATTAACTAATGAGCCGAATAGTAAAGCGTTCATCTTCCTCAATTAACACCGGTGTTGTGCCGTTATGCTCTCTCATTCCCTTAACTATTTTACGGGGTATTCCCATACCGGAATGTTCAAGATTACGATAATCTCTCATCACGTCTTTGATAAGCTGATTTCTGGCTGCCCGACAACCGCTAAGCATCCGTGCTGGTGTGATCCCGTTTGCTAAGCGACCTGGAGAAATAATTTCCAATCGATCTGAGTAAATAGAAAGCTCTATGTCCGTACTTGAAAGAAGGTAATCTCTATGAATAAGAGCATTTACTATGGCTTCACGCAGGGCTTCACGTGGATACTGGGAAATATCTTCACGGCGGCCTCCTTCAGCTTCTAATTTACTAGTAACGGTTGTATTTCTTTGAATAAATCCCATAGCTTGCTCAACCAAACCAGCTTCCACAATTTTTTTATCTCGGCTCAGAAGTGGTGTCATCGGCCCCCTCAAACTCCGCCGCTCACGGGCAGCATAGTCTTTTTCAGTGCCAAGATAAGCAGCTGCATCGATTCCAGCCTGTGGCAAAAAGCGATTGGGGTTCTTACCAAATAATAAAATGCCGGCAACTGTAATACCATCCTCAACCTTAGAAGTTTCCACATTCTTGACTATCTCAAAAAAAGGAATGATGGCAGGCCTAATCTTGTCGCGCGCAGTGGTCATTACCCACTCCTCAAGTTTCTCCCGCATAATCCCACTGATACTACCATTATCTTCTACCCCGAGGAGAACCATGCCCCCTTCAAAGTTTAATAACGCAACCAGCTCCTTTGCTAGCTCGTGACTTTGAATAGTATCGCGTTTAAATTCAACACCAGAATTTTCTCCGTTGTGAATGATTTCAAGTAGTTCAGCATGGGTGATAGTCATAACCAGAATCCATATTTTTAGCGTATAGTCTCAGCATAATTTTATAAGCTTACAAGATTTCTTCAGCCATCTTTAGTGCTTTTAATGCCTCATCCACATGTTGCTCCATGCTGGTCTGGGAAGAAAACGCTAGTATGCATCTGCCATCCTGGTCTATCACAAAGGTGACTCTGCTAGCTAAAAATCCCAAGGTTTTACCTACGCCAAAGGCTTTAGCTATTTCACCGTCTTTGTCACTAAAAAGCTGATAGGGGAGCTTATATTCCTCTTTAAACTTCTGGTGGCTTTCTTGAGTATCCTTGCTGATACCTATTACTTCGGCTCCATGCTCTTTAAACTCGGCATAAAAATCTCTGAAAGTACAGGCTTCTTTAGTACATCCTGGAGTAAAATTCTTGGGGTAAAAAAAGATTACCAGTTTGTTATTCTCGTAAAGACTCTTTAGCTTGGTCCTATGACCATCAGCAGTAGTAAGCTCCAAATCAGGAACCATTTGCCCAACGCTTAACATAGTTTTTTCTCCTTTAAAAATACCCTTATGGCATAGGCAGGAAAATAAGAAAATCGGTAGGGAAAG
>JADMIO011694159.1_pt1 | contig 39223 bp, 37 predicted proteins | sample 8958161 | NCBI WGS metagenome assembly JADMIO01 (sample SAMN16585339, study PRJNA669376) | soil metagenome | isolation source: Crop rotation soil | place: USA: Cullars Rotation, Alabama | collected 2011 | reverse complement strand
CAACATCGGCAAATGTGGTGGATGTTGGTCCCGAAGACCAACATCGGCAAATGTGGTGGATGTTGGTCCCGAAGACCAACATCGGCAAATGTGGTGGATGTTGGTCCCGAAGACCAACATCGGCTAAGAATTATAAGAATTCCAGACCAACATCGGCAAAGAATTATCGATCAACATTGGCTACTATTTTATATCGGCCAAGGCTTATATTCCAAACCATAATCCAAAAACAATTGCTCTGGCTTCAGGAAATCCCAATTACATATTCCATTGACATAAAAGGATGCAGATGAATATTTATAACTGACATCATCAAGACCCTTAGCAGCCAGGTTGCTGTGTATATAATTTATTTTCTGCCAGACTACATTTTCAAATATCAATTCGATATTCATTGGATTGCGCTGCCAGAATTGCATTATTCTGTCCTTCTTGTTGACAATAAATTTTTGTAATTCATCTGTTCGCCCTTCTTTTATCATTCGATTTTTTATCATTTGAGCAATATATTTCAGCATATCCCTTCGCACACCTGAAAGTTCATATGGGGGTAAAATTTGCCAGACCAAATGGATATGGGTCTCCATGATTACGAACGCAAGTATCAGGGCACGCCGGTTTAAGACTGCAAAGCGAAATGCATCTATGACTACATCCTTATTGGCATCTTCCCTGAATAACGGGTACCAATTAATTATAGTTGCCGTGGTGAAATAGAGGTCAATGTATTTTTTCATGGTAAAGTATTTTGCTTATAGAGATAGTGTCTCGAGAAAGCAAAATGTTACCGTGAATTGTAAAGAATTTTTCTTTGCAGCTAAAAAATCTTTGCCGTTGTTGGTTTTGAACTTAGCCTAGCCGTTGTTGGTCTTCGGGACCAACAACTACCGTGAGACTTTGCCGTTGTTGATTATGATCTTTGCCGTTGTTGGTCTTCGGGACCAACAACTACCGTGTGTCCTAGCCGTTGTTGGTCTTCGGGACCAACAACTACCGTGAGTCTTTGCCGTTGTTGGTCTTCGGGACCAACAACTACCGTGAGTCCTAGCCGATGTTGGTCCCGAAGACCAACATCGGCAAATGTGTTGGATGTTGGTCCCGAAGACCAACATCGGCAAAGAATTCCAGACCAACATCGGATAATAATCATCGGCCAAGATCAGCTAACAGGGAGAAGAAATATGTGAAGTTTTATAAGTAGAGGTTCATACCATCTGCGTCGGGTATTCTTTACGGAATTCATATTTCAATACATCGAAGGAGGTGACGATACCTTGCAATACACCTTCCTTTACAATGGGTACGGCATGAAATAAGTTTTCGAGAAACAATTCAGCGGCAGATCCCACTTTGTCCTCTGGTTCGAGCGTGGCCACATGCGTGGTCATCACATCTTTTACCAAAGTGCCATCATGGTGGCCATTGTTTCGGTGATACTTAAACATGTCGTAGGTAGTCAAAATCCCGACCAGCTTCCGTCCATCCACGATCGGTAAATGATGAACCCGGTTGCTCATGAAAATCTCCTGGGCAACCGCGAGCTTATCATTCGGTCCTGCGGTGATCACGTTGCGGGTCATAATCGAGGATAATGGTTCATTCATCATATTCCTGAGTGTTTTGATTTCTCCCCATAAGATACTAAAAGATTGCCGGTAGATGTTTGGCCGCTGTCATTTTTTCTTAGCTGCCAACTGACAAAAAATGGATCTGTGAATTAGTAAAAACATATTATAAAAATATTGTATATTTAAAATGCTAATTGTTAATAAACTGAATTTTCAAATTAAAAGAGAGTGTGAATCGGAAGTGTTTATTTTGCCTTCGAAATGAAAGTGCATCTGCTGCAGCAAGCCATCCGTCATTTTATTGATTCACAAGTACAATCCGATCAGGTTGATTGGTACTTTCCGCATTCCCTTGTTTATCATTTTCAAACAGAATGGCAAAAGTTGCCAGACCTGGGTTTGCGAGCAACTTTTGATCAATGCCTGCGCAGCGATATTTCTCAACGTTGGTGGAAACGCGATAAGGTAGATGCAAAAGTGATCATGCTGCAACTCATCGATGCTGATCCGGAACTGGCAGCCATCGCATGGAAAGATCTGGCGCAACCACAAGCTTCATTGGATGGTAGACTTTCGAGGTTCAATTATTATTGTGAGCAACTTCTTGACTTACATCGTGACCAATCTTCCAAATCATTGGAAACTTATCATCAGCAGGATGCAAAGATGATGAGCCTTTACCTGGCTGGTATTTTTCCGGAATCCAATGCACTCTATCCAGGTCTCGAAATTTTTCAAACATTTTGCAAAACCATTGGAAGCCCTGACATTCCAAAAGTGGATGACCTTGTCCGATATATGAAAGTGGCAAATATCATTTTCAATTTCCTCCAAAAAGATGAACGATACCCATGGTTATTAGAATCCAGGTTGCCACCCAAGCATAATGTTCCATGTATTCCTTTCCAGATTTCTTATGAAGTGGTAGTGCACGTTGCTTCACCTCCTCAACCTCGGGTAGAATGATCTATGATCTCGTTGTCATCGGTGGTGGTGCTGCAGGATGCTTTTGTGCAATCCGTTTAGCCGAATTGAAACCCGGATCAAAAATTCTGATCCTCGAAGCTGCACGCAAGCCATTGAGTAAAGTGGAAATCTCTGGGGGAGGACGCTGTAATGTTACACACGCATGTTTTGATCCGGAAGAATTGATTAATTATTATCCCCGTGGTGGAAAAGAATTACTAGAGCCTTTCAAAATATTCCAACCCAAGGATATCGTGGCCTGGTTCAAATCCTTAGGTGTCAGGATAAAAGCAGAAGAGGATGGAAGGATGTTTCCTGAAAGTGATTCTTCCTCCACGATCATTTCTTGTTTTCAAAATGCAATGAAACGATCAGGCATTGAATTGGTGACATCAACCAGGGCAGTAGGGTGGGAGAAAGAAAAAGAAAATGGTCTTTGGAAAATTCAGCTCATCGATGGAAAAACGCATGCAGCGAAAAATCTTTTGATCAGTGCGGGGAGCGATCAGCGCACCTGGGAATTGTTAAAGAAAGCCGGACACACGATTATTGAGCCTGTTCCATCTTTATTTACATTCCAGGCCAGGGATAAAACGATCACTTCACTTTCCGGGATCAGTCGTCCTCATGCACAGGTCAGTATTCCTGAGTTCAACTTTACCTCTTCAGGTCCGTTGTTGATCACGCATTGGGGATTCAGTGGCCCTGCAGTTTTGAAATTATCAGCATGGGGTGCAAGAGAACTGTACCAATGCGGTTACACTTTTGATTTTTCCATCAATTGGGCGGGAGAGGATAGCAGCATTTTAAAAGCAAAACTCAAAACCCTTTTTCAAAAAGAGACTAAAAAGAAAGTGCAGAACTTGTCTCTCTATGAAATACCATCCCGGCTTTGGAAATACTTATGCACCCGATCAGGAATCCAGGAGCAAACGAATTGCTCTGAGATGGGAAATGTATTGACCGATAAATTAGTACAGGTCCTCACTGCAGATGTTTATCGCATCGTCGGTAAAAGCACTTTCAAAGAGGAATTTGTTACCGCCGGTGGTGTTGATTTGAAAGAAATCGATTTTACGCGTTTTGAAAGTAAACTCATTCCAAATTTATTTGTGGTAGGAGAGGTGTTGAATATTGATGCGTTGACAGGAGGGTTTAATTTTCAGGCGGCCTGGACGGGAGCGGAGATTGTGGCGAGGAGCATAGAACAGGGAGCTTAAATTATACTTAGCCGTTGCTGGTCTTTTGCTTCATTAAACTTGAATTGAGAATGACCAGCAACCAGCACGGAGCCATACTTCGAAATCCGCACACAATTCTGTCCCATCGCAATTTCGAAGGGGCAGAAGCCTTCTTTGTTTACGCTGAAAGATGCTGGGAGAGCTGAAATATATCAGGCTGAATGTGTGTTATTTAGTCAAAAGCAAGAAACATTGTGAGTAGGATGCTGTTTTTAATGAGTAATAAAAGAGCATCATCATGAACCAGTCACCTATTGAACCCGTACGCGAACCTATCGAACCCGAAAAGGAAGATATGACCACACTGGTAGGCATCCTCAATCGCCTTCACAGAGATGGATACGAAGCTCAATTCAAAGTCACCAAAGCAGGACTTGAATCAACGGCATCAGGAAATTCATTCGCTCCTCAGCAGGTGTCTATCAAAAGTTTTTACCGGTTTGAAGGGGATTCCAGTGCTGATGATAATGCTATCGTCTACGCTATTGAAACTAATACAGGCGAGAAAGGCACACTGATCGATTCCTATGGAGCATACAGTGATCAATTATTAGCCAGGTTTATCAAAGATGTAGAGGAGATACAGAAGAAGGGGGCTTAAAACAAATTAATCAGGACCTGCACGAGATCAGCCTCCTGATTTGACTTTTTTTGGCTTCAGTATACTTCAGCAGGTAGATTCCATCTGGCGGGTTCATCAGGTCTATTTCACAACCCGATTCCAATTTTTTTATTTTGATATCAATTCGTTTCCCCATGGCATCAAATACTTCAATATTTGCTGCCAAAATTTCTTTTTGGCCAATCATGGTGAATATACCCGCAGCTGGATTCGGAAAAATTTTTATTACATCATCCATCCAGGATGTATAAATACTTGTTGAAAGAAATTCATCTGCGCCTATTTCAAAATTTGGCCCGACATACCTTGGTGTTTGATCTAGATCGTCCGGAACTTCATCTGTCAGGTTGATTCCGGCAATATCAATTAAAGAAGCAAGATGAAGATCTCCTGCTGCAGGATTCACAAACCAGTTGGATTGTGCCTGGTCTATGTTTGATTCTACCAGGCCGGTACCACCATCTCGCGATTTGATAACTTTATTAGTTAAGTTGTTCGCAATATGGACACCGGTTGTGATTTGAAATCGATATTCAATCGCATTTTGATAGGGGATGAAAATGGAATTGTTATAAACCTGAGTGCCCGGAGAACTTTCAAGACTGATCCCTACATCATTAAATGTTCCAGCACCATTATTGTATATCATATTATTGCGAATCATGCCACCGGTATTCGGACTGGTTCCCAGTCCAAAACCGATGCCCCGGTCACAATTGATGATCATGTTTCGCTCGATCGTATTGTTTTGACTATTATTCCAAAAATGAATGGCATGCTCAGCCACTGAGCCAGACGGACTGATGATATTTTTAAAAATATTATCCCTGACAATCCATCCGTTTCCTTTATGAATATCCAGTCCACCGATGTAGAAATTCGGGCCAGTTGCATCCGGGTACTCAAACAGTGAGCATTGAACAACTGCCGAGTCGATAGTTGAAGCACCAGTTGCCCCTTTCAACATTTGTTGGTAAGTATTCTGAATACGCACATTGTGTACAAAAAGATGATGACCACTCACCTGGATGCCATGATTTCCTACATCTTTTATGGTGATATCTGCTATCGTGACATAATCTCCGGCGAGATGTAATCCATCTTCTGTATTCGGTGCGGTGTCTTTCATTCCTTCTCCATGCAAGATGACCTTGTCGCGATTTCCTGATGCACTGCGGATGACCAGGTTGCTGGCTGTGATGTAAGGATAGGAGACAGGAGATGCGATTTCATAGTCACCATCGGCAATCAGGATGGTCATATTTCCACCATTGGCATTGGCCTGGTTGATGGCATTTCGGAATGAGGTAGCAGAGTTTACGTTTACTATTATTCCAATGACCAAATCGCAAGGAGAAACAGTATTGGTTTGGACCTGGGATATATTGCAAGTACAGGACTGGGCAGAAATGGTACTTGCTTCACTAAAAAAGATCAGGCAAAAAAATAGTAATCGGAATTCACAAAACATACGTTCGAGATTTTATAAATCCTTATAGATCAATGAAGATAGAATCAAAAATTAGTAAATCCAATTTGGCTTACCGGGTTGTGTCGTGCGATGCCTGAATAATCCATACCTTTACGTACTAATCAATTCAGGATATAATGACAAAATTCATATTTGCTTTCGCACTTAGCCTATGTGCGACTTTCGTTTTTTCACAGGGCATGGTTCCTGCTGCACCCGATGCAGTGCTGAAAGGTTTCATCAAAAATTATGGAAAGGAGCAAGCCAGCTGGAAAGAAAACGATGGTTTGTATGAAGCAACGTTTAAATTGATAGGCATGCCTGCCGTTGCCTGGTTTGATTCAACAGGTCACCGGACATTGGTTAAGGTAGAAATAACTACTGAGCAAGTGCCAGCGATTGCAAAATCCTACATCGACAGAAATTATCCGAAAGCAAAAATTACAAAGGCATGGAAGTGGACCGATGAGAAAGGGAATACATTCCAGACCGAAATAAAATTGGGTGCCGAAACAAAGAATTTTATGTTTACTTCAAGAGGAGATTTTATTAAGGAGGTAGGGAAGGAGTAAAATCTGTATTTTCTAAGTTTGAATTTTAATACTAAATGATTGTATGCTTAAACGCAGCCTCAACCTCCGTCTTGATCTTACAAGATGAGCATAATTTTCGGATATTATTCTCCTTCTATAAAATCTTATACACCTAAAGAACTCCAAGTGGAGCGCCTGCTGCCTCCTGATGTTTCGATTGAGGTATTGCAGAAAGCAGGACACATGTTCTTTATTCCTGTTTTTCCGATTGAGAAATTATTTGTGTTCAGGAGAGACAATGGGCTTAATTAGCAATTTGGGTCTTCCTCCATTCAATGCAACAATTACTGCCCAGAAAGTAGCAATAGCCCCAAGAATCTGTCCGATGGCACCAATTGTATTCCAAAAATCTGGACTTATTGAAACAAGAAGATTGATTTACATAATATGGGTCGACTGTTCAAGTGAGAAGTTTATTCAACCGGCCACTTCACCAGTTGAAAACAATACTTAGCTAATGAAAATTCACGAGAAATCAATTAAAAGCCTGAGAGGCTCTTCACCTCCCAGTCGCTTGTTGGTAGGTACCAAAGAGAGAATGTCAGTATACTGCAGGAAGCACGGTCTGAAGGTGTTGCTGTGTTTGCAGCTCTCGATCGTGGCAAGCGGGCTTATGATGTAGTAACACTTCGATGGACTAACATCCAGAATGGCCGGCTCCAATACCGTGCTCAAAAATCACCATTTGGTAAAAAGGGGAAGGAGTTTGACATTAAAATCACTCCAGCCATGGAGTGTCTAAAATTATGTGTCAATAATAGAGAGTATGTATTTCCATGTGTGAATGATTTGCCTGGACAGCAAGATTCGAAGGATCCAAACGTGATTCAGAATCGGTATAGGAAGGTTGGCAGTGCTTTGTCCAGAGTGAATAAAATATTGAAAGAGGTCGCAAAGGAATGTGACATCGAGAAGAACCTTTCGATGCATATTGCCCGTCACACCTTTGCTTTCCTAGCTGATGACGGTGGTCTTCCTTTGGGTATCATTCAGAACTTACGTGGCCATGGTGATATCATGGTGACCAGGGCATATGTGGAATCAATACGGAAATCGGATGAATTGGATAAGGCTACTGAAGTAGTTTTTTAATAAAATACGTATTGTGCTGATAGAGATAAACCTATTCTGAAATTATGAGAGTCGGATCGGTCCTTACCGCCAGAACCTGCTAGGTAAGGATAAACATAAAATGATGACTCCTCAGATTGAGTAAAATCATAGTCTGTAAAAAATCCAAGCCCAATTAAAAGTCTGTCGCCAATAAGCTTTTGAATTTCAACTTCACCAGTAACACCAAACAGAACTTTATTGTACTGATAAGGTACATCATGATAAAACTCATTATAAACAGGAGGACTCCCTTGTAAAATGCGTTGGTAAATCTTGCCAGGTGTTTGATGAATATAATTAAGGATGCTATCATATAGTATCCGCTCAGCAAAGAAATCAAATGCATAGTTAGTAGAAGATGATTCATAATTAGTCAAAAATGAAATTTGAGGGCCCAAATTAAAATTTAAATAAAGGCCACTTTTATAGCCTAACTCACTATTGAATGTTAAATAAACAGGTACATTAATCATATGGAAAGATGCCTCAACATCAGTGTTATAAAAATACTTTTCATTGAGGGAGTCTCCGTGATTAGTTATAACTGTGTAGGATTTGAAATGTTGACTTTGATTTCCAAATAAAGTTCCAATGGTTATTTTGAATTTATCATTAACTGGAATCTGTACTTTAAGCCCATAGGCAGATCCATTTAGCTGACCAGTTCCTGATGGATATGAATCAGGCAAATTATTCCAATCGTATTTGTTATAATTCTGATAAGCAAATGTCCTATAAGCAGCTCCGATTGAGAATAAATAGTTTTGGGCATGTGATAACATCACTTGCCCAAAACATAACAATATGAGTGTTAATTGTCGGTATGTCATCAGTAATTATTTAACAACGGAAAGCTTTTGAGTAATGCTCTTATTGGAATTAAAGATCCTGGTAATAAACATTCCTTGACCAATATCAGTAATGTTCAAATTTAAGAAATTTGAATCATTCGTAGCCGATTTAACCAGCCTTCCATTGATATCATATATTTCGATCGAAAATCCGGTTTCAAAATTTGTATAAATTGAAATACTATTTGAAGCCGGATTTGGATAAATTAAAGCACCTCCAGGATCTATTGATGTGCTCCTCGGAGTTATAGGCTCTGACAGTTTCCCTTTTGAAGAAACCAATTTTTTGCCCAAAGTGTCAGATGGAGGATTTACAATTGGATCCTCAACACAGTCCTCAGGAAGGTAAACTGTATACGTTCGACAAGTGTTGCCACTACCGCAAAGGTTTCGGTAACATACTTCAACAGATACAGAACCATGATGATGATTATGGGGAGAAGCTAAAAGGAAACTTGGATTGACGGTAATTATTCCATTAGCATAAGTACCATCATAAATTGAGTACCAGCCTACATTGTCATCGTTACACGGATCATATTCTTCAGGCAGAACAGGCACTAAAGTAACATTACCGCTAGGGGTGGGGGGAGTTCCTGAATCGTAAATAGAAACATTCAAATTAGAAGATGCAGTACAGCCACCAGGAAAATAAGCTGTTGCTGTCACATTAACAACCGTTCCATTGGCCGCCAAATTATTTGGTCTATAAGTTGCGCTAGTTGTTCCTTGCCTGGAATTTCCGCCCATATTGACCCCCATTTTCCGCTGCAAATTGACCCCCCGACCGGTACCCCTGTTTTCATCTCGTTTCAATGTTGATTTAGCGGGTTAAAAATTTAGTTTTCAAAATCATTTTCTTTCGTTCCTCTTCCTCTTGTTTTTCGCAAGGATTCACCTGTCAGTTCAACCCGATGTGCATCGTGAACAATACGATCCAAAATGGCATCTGCTACTGTCTTTTCACCTATCACTTCATACCACTGTCTGACGGGTAACTGTGATGCAAAAATGGTTGAACGCTTACCGTGTCGATCCTCAATGATCTCCAGTAAAGTTAATCGACTTTGAGCATCGAAGGGTTGTATTCCAAAATCATCAAGAATCAATAAATCCTGCTTTTCGAGTTTAATCATCTCCCTCATGGATGAACCATCAGCCTTGGCCATTTTGATCTGATTAAACAATCGCAAGGTATTGGAGTAATACACTTTGAAACCTAACTGACAAGCCTGATATCCAAGAGCAGAAGCAAGAAAACTTTTACCTGTTCCGGTAGGACCAGTTATGATAAGATTTTCCTTGCGCGAGATAAATGTTCCCTCTGCTAAACGATGGATCTGGTTCTTATCCATTCCTCGTCCGATGCTGTAGTCAATATTTTCCACTGCTGCCTGGTAGCGGAACTTTGCATTCTTCATGCTGCGATCGATGCTTCGATTGTGGCGATCATCCCATTCGTGATCGATGAGAAATGCAGCGAGTTCGTCTGGTGTAAATTGATCAGTACGTCCTTTCTCCAGGCACCCGGAGAAAGCGCTGTGCATGCCCAGCAAGCGCATACTTTTCATCTTGTTTAAGGTTTGTTGATTATTCATTCTATTTGGATTTAATGATTAATGGTTGGAAGTTATTGATAGTATTGCTCTCCTCTGATGTTGTCATGCGTTGGCATTTGTTCGTCTGTATCCTCCGATTCTAATTGATGACGATCCAATTGCTTTTCAAGGATACTGAGCAAGATTGGATAATTGAAGATTTGATAATTCAGTGCACGCCCGCAGGCATGAATGAGTCTTTCCTTTCCCACTTTGCGTTGCAGGTGCAATATGCCTGAACAGGATTTGTATGCTTGTTCAGGATGTGCTTTGTTTTCCAGAACACCTTCGATAAATTGTCTGACGATGGGATCTATGGCGTCTGCTTCGCGAATAAACTTCTCTGGCGACCACTCGGAGAGAAAGCGATGCGAACTGGCTAAATGTGCTTCAGCTGTCGTATAGGCGAAACGCCGTTGATCCCGCTGGTGCGTGGCGATTCGCTCGTAATTACTGAAGATCTCGACCCTTTCTGAGCTATAATAGAGCTTTACTTTACGGCCAATGTAGGTATAAGGTACGCTGTAGTAATGCTTGTCTGCAGAGAGGATGATGTGACCGTTTTTCATGACGGTGACCGATTTATATTCCCGGATTTCAAATCGAAAGGCAGGAAGAGAATGCAAAGCATCCTTTTCTACTTCTTCAAAAAGTTGACGCCGACTGTAATTGCGTTTTGTCAGCGTGGTATTGTTGTGAGTTTCAAGTTCTGCAGCAATAGCTCTGTTGAGATCTTCGAGGGTATGAAATGTGCGATGCTCAATATTAGCGTAGATGCGGCGATAACTGATTTTAACGATGCCTTCCACCAGGGATTTGTCTTTAGGGCGATAGGCACGGGCAGGAATAACAGCGAGTCCATAATGATCAGCAAATGCTGCAAAACTTTCGTTAATCACCGGATCATACTTGCTGCTTTGAATAACAGCACTTTTAAGATTGTCAGGAACAATGGCTTTCGGTGATCCTCCAAAGTAATGCAAAGCATTCTCGCAGCACCTGATCAGATCTTCTTTCTTCTGTGATGGAATAGCTTGCACATATGTCAATTGACTGCAGCCCAGGATAGCAGCAAATACTTCAACAGGATGCTGTTCACCGCTATTTGGATCAGTCAGGTAAAGTTTCTTTCCTGCAAAGTCAATGTACATTTTATCACCTGCTTTGTGCTCAATGTGCATGACTGGCTTAACCTGATTCGTGTACAATCGGAAGTACCTGTAAAACTGAGTATGGCCATATCCATTTGGATGTTCAGCTCGATATTCTTCCCAGAGTCGAGTCAGCGTTACTCCTGGTCGTCTGAGTTTCTTTTCCAACTGTGGTAATAAGTTTTGCAATTCCTCCAACCTTGGATCAGGTTGAATATCCGTAAGGTTGGCAAACAGCATATCCAGTTCATAATCACTCATCCGTTCGATATCCGTCCAAGTGAGTTCTTCGACAATGAACTGACGGATGTATCGCTTCACTGTATTGCGGGAAATACTCGTTAAGCGACAGATTTCTTTCAGGCTGATATCCTGCTGATGGTAGCCCAGAATTTGTCTAACTTTAGTCATAAGGATCATTTTGTTGGCCATAGGTTCATGTTGTTTTTAGGCTAACAACATGAACATTTATGGCTGCTAAAACAAGCCTTGAAACAAATGAAAACAGGGGGTCAATTTAGAGCGGAAAAGGGGGGTCAATTTGCTCCGGAAAGGTGGGGTCAGTTTGGAGCGGAATTAGGGGGTCAGTTTGAGCGGATTTTCCAGTATTGCGGAGCATCTTGGTTAATTCAATGCACATTTACTTCATTCTAATAAGTGAAAGTAACTCCAGCACCTAAGCCCATATCACTATCATAGTGTGTAGAAACAGAGAGGTACTTGAATACAATATATCGGAGCCCTGTCATATACTCTTTATCTGTATTGATCATCCATTTCCACCTTAGGCGGGAGGTAATCGAAATATCTTCCCGGCTCAACTGAAAACGTAACTTACCATCTCCATCTATGCGCATATCTGCCTCGATTAACAGTGGCAGGGTATAAACTAATCCGAGAACAGGGGCTTGCCGATCATTCTTATTGCTTTCTTGTCCAAACCAATTTTCTGACTCATCTCCAAAAATATTTTCTGGGCCACCATGATGCTTCATATGATAATCAAATCCAACGTAAGGAAAAAGCCACTGCATTTTGCCGATGTATCGCCCTGCTGAAAACTCAGCTTCATACCCGTGTTCAGGTTTATAACCCAGGTGCCACATTCCACCAACTTTCCAACGTGTATTACCTAACATTACTTCCCCTTCCGTTCCATTTGTTTCTATCCCTACTTCAGCCATAAGATGAAACATACGATCATCCGCAAACAATTTGCGCTGGGCTAATTTTTGATCAGGAATTTCCGGGTTTGGAGGTGAATTCTCATAACTAAAAATACGCCCCATTCCACTCATCATGTGATACAGGATATGGCAATGAAAGAACCAATCTCCAGTAGCATTAGGTGTAAACTCAATTGTATCCGTTTCCATTGGCATTATATCAAAAACATTTTTCAAAGGTGCAAAATCGCCCTGTCCATTTAGTAATCGAAACTCATGACCATGCAGATGCATCGGGTGACGCATCATCGAATTATTATAAATGATCATACGGATGTTTTCTCCTTCATGCACCAATATTTTATCAGCCTCGGAAACGGTTTTATTATCAATGGTCCATGCGTAACGATTCATATTTCCGGTTAAGTGAAACTCGAAAGTTCTGTAGGGTGCAGCCTTTAGGGTAGTTTTTTTCGTTGATTTCAACATGGCATAATTCAAGGTGACTATTTCGGCATCATCCATTTTCATCTTATCATCTTGCATGGTGTGATCATGATGTGAATGTTCCATGTCACCTAATGGCATTTGATCTTTTCCTTTTTTATCTTCTTCTCCACTGATTTCAGGATACATGACCTCATTCATATCCATAGTCTGATTGCTCATCTTCATACCCATATCATCAAGGTTACCATCCATCTTCATCATCCCGTTCATCATTTTCATGCCTTCAAAATATTTCAGTTTAGGTAGAGGTTGTGCTGGCATCTTCATTCCATTGCCAAGCCAGAGGGAAGCATTACTTGTTCTATCCTCAGGTGTGACTAAAAGCTCATAAGCCATGTCCTCAGGTATTGTCACTATTACATCTATGGTTTCAGAGACAGCTAATAAAAACCTATCCACCTCCACGGGCTCAACATCATTACCATCATTCGCTACCACAGTCATTTTCCCTCCTGACCAGGTGACCCAGAAATAACTTGAAGCTCCGCCGTTTATAATTCGTAATCTGACTTTGTCCCCCTTTTTATATTGAGTGGCCTCACTCTCTTCCTTTCCATTAATCAGAAAACTCTCATAATACACATCACTCACATCCATCGCATTCATCCGTTTCCACTCATTCGTCACTTTTACACCAAATTTTCCATGGCCTATAGCCTCAGCGTAACTCTGCGTTGTCCCCTTTTTAATGGCAAACCAATCGGTACCATTATGCAGGGATCTATCCACTTCACTGGGTTTCATATCAGTCCAATCACTAAGAACTAAAGGAATGGTTGGTATTGCTGGTTCTTTCTCCCTTTTCAATAAAATTAATGCGCCATACATACCGCTTTGCTCCTGCAATTCGGAATGACTGTGATACCAATAGGTGCCATTTTGGATGATGGGAAAAGTATAAAGATGAGTTTCATGAGCTGGAATTGGCATTTGCGTCAAGTATGGAACGCCATCAAACTGATTAGGTAGAAAAATACCATGCCAATGGAGTGTTGTACCTACATCCAGTAAATTATGCACATAAATTTCAGCCGTATCTCCCTGGGTGAATACCAATGTTGGTGCGGGAATTGTTCCATTGATTGCAATGGCATGTTTTTCTTTTCCTGAAAAGTTGACTATCGTATCTTTTACATACAAATCGTAGCGAACTGTTTTTGGTTTACCAATTTTCAGGAATTCAGCAGAATGTTGCTCCTTTGGTATTTCATTCTTTTTCACTTCATCCGGTTCATCTTTTTTAGTATCATCGTGCATATGATCCATTTCTTCATGTTTGGGAATTGAATCCACCACAGGGACTGAGCCTTCCTTCTTTTTAGCTTTTACAGTCGCTTTGGGTTTTGTAGTTTTTATTTTTTGAGGGACGAGATCCATGCCACATTTAGGACAGTTGCCAGGCACCATGGAGGTCACTTCAGGATGCATGGGACATACATACTGTATAGTTTGCTGACCATAGAGAAATGAAAATATGGTCACGAAAATCAATGTGAAATATAAGCGCTTCATTTTCCTTTTCTTTAAATCACTTAGAATCAATTGTCATTATTGAACTTTAGCAGGCTGGCATTGATGGCTACAACTACTGTGCTTAGCGTCATAAGAATGGCTCCTGCTGCAGGACTTAACAATAATCCTTGCTTATAAAGAATCCCAGCTGCTAAAGGAATAGCTATGACGTTGTAGCCTGTTGCCCAGATCAGGTTTTGAATCATCTTCTTATAAGTGGCTTTTCCAAACAAAATGAGATTTGCCACATCTTTGGGATTACTATTGACTAAAATAATCCCTGCTGTTTCAGCGGCAATATCGCTCCCGCTTCCAACAGCAATACCCACGTCAGCAATAGCTAAGGCTGGGGCATCATTTACGCCATCACCCGTCATGGCCACAAATTCACCCTTTGCTTGTAATGCTTTTATCTTTTCCAGTTTTTGATGAGGTAAAACTTCACTTTCATAACTGTCAATGCCCACCGCTTCACTCACACTTTTTGCAACCACGTTATTGTCTCCGGTCAGCAATACGGACTTTATCCCTTTTTGATGTAGAATGCTGATAGCGTCTTTGGATTCAGGCCGTAGTTTATCCGATAGCGCAATATATCCTGCCATGACATTATCAACTAACAAAAAGACAACTGTTTCTATTCCATTGGCGACAAACCCTTCTGGCATACCTAAATCAATGCTCTTTAGATATCCAGGGCTGACCACTAAAATATTTTTACCATCCAATTTACCTTCTATCCCTTTGCCTGTAATAGCCTTGACCTGATTAGCTTGCGGAATACGAATAGAAAGCTCTTTTGCTTTTTGGAGAATACCAGACGCAATGGGATGTTCTGACTTTTGCTCCAGGGCAACAGCTAATTCAATGATATCCTTTTCAGAAAGTGCTTTTTGTAAGGATACCACTCTTGATACTTCAAATTTTCCCACCGTCAAAGTGCCCGTCTTATCAAAGACTATGGTTGTAATTTTTCTTGAATTCTCAAAAGCTGTTCGGTTCTTTATCAATAATCCATTTTTAGCTGAAATGGCGGTCGACTTCGCCACTACTAAAGGAACGGCAAGTCCTAATGCATGCGGACAACAAATCACAATCACAGTGACCATCCTTTCTACTGCAAAAGAGATGGATTGCCCAGTCAAATACCAGTATAAAAAAGTAACAATCCCTGCGGTGATGGCTATAATCGTCAACCATCGCGCAGCCCGGTCAGCAAGTAGCTGCGTTTTGGATTTAGATTTCTGCGCATCTTCTACCAGCTTAACGACCTGGGACAGGTACGAATCTTTTGCTGAGTGAGAAACTGAGATTTTCAAGACACCATTGCCATTAATAGATCCCGCAATTACTTTTTCACCTTTGCCTTTCTCAACGGGTTTAGATTCTCCTGTAAGCATCGATTCATTCACAGCGCTTTCACCTTCCAGGATTATTCCATCTGCGGCTACCTTTTCTCCTGGTTTGATCAGGATAGTATCATTTACTTTAAGCGTTACTGTTTTTACTTCGGTTACCTTATCAGTAGTGACAAGATGAGCCTCCGATGGCATCAGCTGAACAAGCAATTCTAATTCCCTGGATGCACCAGCAACGGATTTCATTTCGATCCAGTGCCCTAAAAGCATTACAAGAATCAGGGTTGTGAGTTCCCAGAAAAAATCCATCCCCATAAGTCCAAATACTACCGCAACGCTGTAGATATAAGCCACTGAGATCGCGAATCCGATTAAAGTCATCATGCCGGGATTCTTTACGCTGATTTCGCCCACTAAGCCTTTTAAGAATGGCCAGCCTCCATAGAAGAACACTATTGAGGAAAGTGCAAACAGTATATATTGATCGCCTGGAAAACTGAATTGAATATGCAACCAGGATTGAATCATGTCAGACAATAACATGATGGGGAAAGTCAATATTAAAACAACAATAAATCGTTTCCTAAAATCTGCAATGCCCGAAGCATGAGATCCGTGACCTGAACCCTCTGTCGATTTAGTCAGCGGCACCAAAGTCATCCCACATAAAGGGCACTTTCCTGGTATATCTGAGATGATCTGGGGGTGCATCGGACAGGTATACTTTTCATGGAGATTAATCCCATGATTAGAATTAGGATCATTTGCACTATGATCATGGTTGTGGTGATCATGTTGGTGATTTTCATGGTCACGATGATGGTGATCCTTATCATCAGCATTTTTTATGTGCTTCACACCTTCTTCCAAAACAGATTTCTCAGATCCGGTTTTCAAAGGAACCAGGTGCATTCCACATTTGGGGCAATCCCCAGGCCTATCCTGCATGATTTCAGGATGCATGGGGCAGGTATATTGTTTCGTATTCATTTTGTAAACCATTTGATGAGGAGTTGTTTTTGAGTTTCCGTAAGCCGTGCTTCTCTATGCAACCAGGTATATGATCTTATGGGCATTTGATTCTCCCTGATCTGGTTTGCAGAAGCTTTCATCTTACTCTTTCTTCTTCTTTCGGAATAATTGGCGATTGAATCAAAATTCAATTCTGATTTCCCTTTTACAATATGGTGATTAAGAATCCAGCCAACTGGTTGGATTTCACTATACCAGGGATAATTTGTGTGATTACTATGACAATCATAGCAGGCATTTTGCAATAACTGATTGATACTATCGGTAATAACATACAGCCTGTCCATACCAGCCTCAGATTTCTTTAAAGATTGATTACGAACAGGCCGGATAAATTGAATGCCTACCCATATCACCAGGAAGAATGACAGAACAAGAGACTTCCGGACTTTCATCCTGATTATCGTTCTATGGTCTCTTGTATTGTTCCACAGGTTAACATTTTCTTCCCATAGTAAGGGTTCACGATTTCCTCCTTTTCACTAATCCAGATCGCTTTTACCATCGGGCAGGAATCTTTATAAACTTTTTGGGAAGTGCCCAGTAACTTGAGCAGGTCATACATTTCTGTACTCAATTCCTGGAAATGTTCTCGCTGATGTTTGATATTTCCAGCATTTTCTCCTATGTGTTCAGCGTGTTCTTTCGCATCATCTACAATCTCTTTAACTTCTTTTTGTTCATCTGCTGTTAAAGATGATGTAGGGAGAGCTGACAGGGCCTGAAACATTTTCTCTCCTGCACTTGCAGCTTCCTTAGTGCCATCAGAGGTAAGTGCATTTTTTAATTCCAAATAATGATCCAACACATCCTTTATGATCGGAGTCTGCTCGGAGACAGAATTGACGTTTTGATCTGGAATGGAATCTGTGGCTAAAGAGGTTGAATCTGTAGCTTGCTTTTTTTCATCGATCTTAGCTGAGGACGAATTTTGACATGCGATAAGCATGCTGGTAGCAAGTACAAAAATGACTGATAACTTTTTCATTTGAATTAGGTTAATGCGTAATAAATAATTAGAACAGGTCATGACCGGGATAGTCACGCACCAAATACCACATTACCTAAATTCAAATCAGGAAAACACAATGCTGAATATGACGTCTCGGGCCTTGTAAATCAGGTGGGTCATGGATTTGTAAATCTGACTGATCTATGCTTTGGAATTTGTAATCCTCAATGAAAAAAGAACTCAATACAGACCCGGTCAGTGATTGGGGGAAAGCAAGAACAAAACTGGTTTTTTGATGATTATCTTTTATTTTGATGTGATGGTGGACGTCCTTGCAGCAACCTTCCCTTTTTTCAGTCATTCCACATTTACCACATTTGTCATCCTTTTCTTTCCAAAGACTCCATCCGGCAAATCTATCCATGCAGTAATGCAAATGAACAGAAACACCAACAGCAGTCAGGCTATAGGTGGCTAGCAGAAATATGACAAAAACTCTTTTCAACCTGTGGTTTCGTTTACTACCAAGATAAGGGAATCCCCATTATATTCAAAACAGCGTATTTCGGTTTTGGTTCATTTCATCGTCAGCTGAATATTTACAAGGCTTTTTATGCCTAAATTAGGATCATGGTTAACCCGTTTTCAAAGCAAGTCCTCGGTTTCATATTGACATTTGTCGTAGGACTCAGTTATGGTCAAAGTGATATTTTTGGCCACGTCCAAAACAACACCGGCCAACCCATTTCTGGAGCAAGAATCACCCTGTTTACACCTGGCTTCACTTATTTCAAAGAGGAAAGATCTAATCCAAGCGGAGATTTTATCTTTTTGAATATACCTGATGGCAATTACCAGCTTGGTGTGGCGAAGAAAGGCAAGGACTATCAGGAAAAGAATGTTGCTTTACCAAATTCAACTCAACATGTGTTTGTCCTGGAAAACGAATCGAACTTAGGTGATTGGAAAGTTATCGTTCAATCACCCGAAGCCTTGGGAGGAACTGATATGGGAGTACTATTGCCAGATGGAAACATTTATTATTGCCATAGCACTAAGGATCCATTTTATTTTAACCCAATCTTGAATGATACTATTTCAGCTTTTGGCAGCGACAGCATTCAGGGATGTGTTGGTCCTTTGCTGAATGAAGATGGAAAAGTTTGGTTTATAGGTGGAACTCTTCAAGAGATTTATGGACCGGGGACAAGGAAAGTGAAATGGTTTGATCCCATAGCCAATATTTGGAAGACCCAAAAAAGCATGCTGGATTATCGCTGGTATCCATCGGTTGCATTCTTACCCAGTGGAAAGTTTTTAGTAGCAGGTGGAGGCAATCTAAATAATCCAGAACGTACCAAAACATCGGAAATCTATGATCCGAAAACCGGTATAAGTTCGTTTACCGACGACCTGGCTATCGGGAATGAGATTTCTCCTACTGTTGTACTTTATAATGGCAAAGTATTGATGACGCATCGGCCACCACAATTGTTTGATCCGAATACAAACAACTGGGATAACGCAGGAAGTTTTGTACAAAGTCCCCGAACACCAAATGGAGATCACAGTGATTGTGAATTAGTATTGATGCCTGATGGGGAAGCTATTGCCGTCGGATATAAAACTTTTACTCCTGGTGTATATGGTACTTTTATCGAGCGTTATGATCCTGATCAGGATAGTTGGTCGCTTGGAACAAGTATGCTTCCCATTCGCTCACGTGCAAAGACATGCTTGTTGCCGGATAAAAAAATACTGGTAATGGGAGGATATAAAGAAGATACTACTTCTATACAAACTAATCAATGGGGTTACATGAATCTGACAGATTTGTATGATCCCGCTTCGGATACCTGGAGAAGGTTAGATAACCTAAATTATTTCCGGGAATATCATGCGTTATCTATTTTGGTTCCGGATGGAAGAGTGATTGTCGTTGGTGGAGAAGGGCAGCCTGGCAATGAGCCCCCGTTTAGTGTTATAGAGGCGTTTCAACCTCCATATCTATTCAGGGGAGTTCAGCCTGAAATCCTGAATCTAAATTCAACCTCCTTTGAAAGAGGTGCTAAAATTGATTTTGACTTTTCCAAAACAGATTCAGTGACCGAAGTCATCCTAATGTCGAATGCAGTTGTTTCCCATTTTATGAACAGTGGAACTAACAGGTTTCTTTCTTTAGATTTTACCCAAGTTGGAAATCACATCACTGCTACATTACCAATTGACTCTGTAAAATTGATTCCCGGTTATTATATGATGTTTATTATGGTTGATGACATTCCTTCTGTAGGGAAGATCCTTCATATCAAAAATGAAAAGGTGATCACTTCTACAGCATTCGCCAAAAATGAAATCTTAGGAGAGGTTTTTCCAAACCCTGCCTCGAATTCAATTCAAATCAAGATACCTGAAACAATCAAGAATTTTGAGCTTGATGTATTCGATGATTTGGGAGAAAGAGTCTATCAAGCTCAGAATAAAACAGAAGTCGATATCTCAAATTGGGCATCTGGGATTTATTTCGTTCACATTACTGACGGGATAAGGTTTGGGGTTATGAAATTTGTAAAGTTGTGAATTATAACAAGGGTTGAAGTCTTTTTTAGGAATAGGATGCTTTCTTAAAAGCATTAGTATTAAATGAATATATTTTCAGGAGTGGAGCGTATGAAAATACTGCGTGATTTTGTTTTCATAACTAAAGGTTTTTTAAAATAAATGCTACTCTTTCTTCCGGAGGAAAAACAGGGACACGAACAATTGTAAAATGCAAGGATTGATATACATCGATTAACAGATCATGAATTCTTTCCTGCGCATCGCTATCTTCAGTCCTTGCGTAATCCATTTTTATTGGAAGGGAATCCAATACAAATATTTTCTTATAAGAAACTGTTTGCAATGCCTGGGTTAATTTATCGTCTACCGGAAGTTTAAGAAATCGATAGTAAGCAAGAGCGTCTGGAATAGCTCTATCAAGAAATACCATCACATCCGGTGAAATCTCGCTCTCCTGTTCAATTTGCATTTGCAAAACCCCTATCTGAAATTCACTTTGCTTTTTCCTTGTTTCTTCAACTGTTTTTCCTTTCAGACGCTGTGTATCTAAGTAATGTCTTGCATGCTCAAAAGTGGTTATATATCCTCTGTCTTTAAGCAAATTTATAGTTGTCGTTTTCCCTGAACTTGGTCCTCCAGTAATTACATACCAATTCGTAGGTTTTAATGCGGTCGATATTGTCATTGGTATAAAATATTGGAATTCTTTATTTGGTTAGCTTCCTATTTATTGTGTTTCAAACAGCTATCATATCTACAGTAAAAAGACCTTCAATGAAGTTGACTGAGGATACATGAGTAGGTGCAATAAATGTCAATATCCGCAACAAGAGCGTGATTGATATCACCAAAATTGGATCATTAATTTCCTTCATTTGATGATTAATATCGGATAGCAGAATGATTTTCATCAATTTTGGAATTATTATGGTAAGAAACCGTAATGACTTGATTCTATACTGACAACTCTGCATATAACAGAATGGATCGCGAAAAGCCTTTGGAAAACAAGAAATTTTCTCTATTGGGAGATATCAGACTCTTCCATGATCTCACGAAAAAATTCCGGATAAGGGTACTTCAAGAATATAACCAGCGTATACGAAACGAGGGCGGGTGTTTTTTTGGTACCCCCCCGGTCATGTTTCGGAAGTTTGTAGATTTAGAATTGCAATCAGAAAAATTATAAAGGATAGGCGTGATTGATTGCCTTCATTAGACTCAACTAATAAGCAGGTTCAAGGAAGAAATCACAGTCAATTTAAATTTCAAGCTGAAGTGTAAGAAAGGGTAAAATTTCATGAATGTGTCACGATTGTGTCACGATAGCAAAATATCTAAAACAACAAACGGGGCTACAAGCCCCGTCGTTATTGTGTCGGGATACCAGGATTTGAACCTGGGACCCCCTGCTCCCAAAGCAGGTGCGCTACCGGACTGCGCTACATCCCGAATTTTATCAGTTAAAAGTTAAAAGCTAAAAGTTAAAAGCAATTTCAAAGTCATTCCACTTTTAACTTTTCACTTTTAGCTTTTCACTTATACTGCGGTGAGGGAGAGATTCGAACTCTCGGTACATGTTTCCACGTACGACGGTTTAGCAAACCGTTGGTTTAAGCCACTCACCCACCTCACCTGGTAAATTTTTCCCTTTGGAAATCAACAGATTAGGCTGAATAGTTTCTTCAAAAAAAATTCCTAACCAACCACCAGGGCTATTAGGAGCGGCAAAGATAGAAATTCCGGCTTCATCTGAAAGTTTTATTGCATACCTCCGTTTTAGTCTCAATCCCTCATATTTGCACCTATGAAATCAGCACCCAAACACTTCCGCCTCTTCCACCTTTTCTGCCTTTTCTGCCTCTTTTGCCTTTTCTCCTGCAAATCAAATGCTCCTAAGGAACAAATCCCTGAATCTCCATCTACAGAGTTACAGGGCATTGCTGATTCACTCCATGGTAAGATGGATACCACGATCAAGGCACCTGTTGTAGTTGAAAAGGAAGAAGCTACTAAACCGGTGATCACAGATCACATCTGCAATCCTAATGTCACTTTGCTGGTCAAACCTGCTGCCGGCAAACAAATCTTCTATGTTACCGGGTTTGATGAAAAGGAATTCAAATGCTGGGAAGAAGTCCTGAAACATGCCACTAAGATTTGTGGTGAAGAAAACTGCACACTGTATTATGTAGATGGTGCAGAGATCAAAGTTGTCCCTGGTGCAACTGACCTGATGGATCCTGCGGTATTAAAGGAACATGGTGTAGCTAAATTCGTACAGGTGAAGAAGACCTATAATTTCAATGGTTCCAGCATATGGAAAAGAAAAGGAAATGGTTGGGCGTATTATAATACTAATAACCAGGCTGGAGGATAAATTTCTCTCCTCCTTTCTATAAGGATGAGTAATTAATTATTCACAAGGTTTCAAAAAATAATTTAATTAAACAAAACCATCAGCATTCCGGAAACTAACAACGCAATTACCGCAACCAACTTTGACCTGAACTTAAGTAAAATAAACAAAGAGACCAGGAATAATAATAGACTAATCCAGGTATCGATCACTCTTATAAACAGCTTAATGGCTGTAATTGAGATAATTCCTATTACAGCAGCAGTGACACCAGTCATCCTCAATGGCTTTTTTATTTTTACCTGCCTATGAAATTCAAAGCAATCTTTAGCGACGCCTTTCGCACGCAAGTACCCTTGCCTGCCCAGTATTCGCTGAGCATTGCTGTGTTTTTTCTCCTGGCTTTGATAGGTACGCTGCTAAAGAACGCTATAGGATACCAGGGTGTGGCTATAATCATGTTGTTGGTCATGTCGATGCTGGCCATGATCTTTGATATACTTCCAGTCCTGATTGCAGCCGTATTAAGTGCATTGACGTGGAATTATTTTTTCATCCCACCAGTATACTCCTTCACTTTAGAAAACAGGGAGGACTTATTTCTTTTCCTGATGTTTTTCTTAATTGCTATAGTAAATGTGGCGTTAAGTTTCCGGCAAAAAGCAAGAAATAAAAAGCTCCGTGAAAAAGAAGAGAAGGAAAAGACAATTTCCTTCTACAATACCATTTTGAATTCTTTATCTCATGAATTGCGTACGCCTATTGCTACTATCATCGGTGCCATGGACATGCTCAATGATCAAAAGGGAAATCTCCCCGAACACCATCAGCGGGAATTGATGGAGGAAGTCAATAAAGCCTCATTGCGCCTCAACCAGCAGGTTGAAAACTTATTAGGCTTAAGCCGTTTAGATGCTGGTATGGTTAAGCTCCATTTGGACTGGACGGATATCAATGAGCTTATACATAATGTGATTCAAAAATTTGAGCAGGAAAATAAATCCCATAAAATCATTTTTACACCCGGGGAAAATTTACCTTTTTTCAAGCTCGATACGGTCATAGTTGAGCAAGTATTAGTCAACTTACTACAAAACGCCATTAAGTACACGCCGGAAATGTCAGCGATCCAGATATCGACTCACTTTGCAGCCGGAAATTGCCAAATTATTTTCAAAGACAACGGCCCGGGATTTGCACCAGCTTTCATTTCTACAGCATTCGATCGTTTCAATCGGCATACGCAAACCACGACAAAAGGCACTGGCCTTGGCCTTTCCATTGTCAGGGGATTTATTGAAGCGCATAATGGCCAGGTGACATTAACCAATAATCCTGAGGGTGGAGCTTGTTTTGAAATCAATATTCCGGTCGAAACTTCGTTTGTTCAAGTATAAACTATGAATAAACAAACTATACTCGTCATTGACGATGAACCGCAAATCCAGAAGTTATTGACGATTGCTTTGGAAAGTACAGGTTATAAAGTAGTTAACGCCAATACAGGATCAGATGGAATTGCGCTTGCTGCAGCCAATCAGCCTGATTTGATATTACTTGATCTCGGATTGCCTGATAAAGATGGATTGCAGGTCCTGAAAGATCTGAAGCAATGGTTTTCTAATCCCATCATGATAGTATCCGTTCAAAATCATGAAGAAGATATAGTCCGTGCTTTGGATTTAGGGGCTGATGATTATATCACTAAACCTTTTAGAACCGGGGAATTGCTTGCGCGCACACGGACAGCACTTCGTCGTGAAGCTAAGAGTAGTGGAAGCAGTAAAATAATCGCGGGCCCTATCACCATTGATTTCGAAGCACGAACTGTGATTTGCAATGGTCAGCACCTTAAACTGACTGTAACCGAATATAATTTATTATCGCTCCTGATCCGGAATGAAGGCAAGGTCCTTACTCATGGTTTTTTGCTTGTTGAAGTTTGGGGGCCAGCTTATCAATCTGAAACTCAGTATCTCCGTGTTTTTATTGGCCAGCTACGAAAGAAGATTGAGCAGAATGCAAATCATCCGAAGCACATCATTACAGAGAGTGGAGTAGGATACCGGTTTGTATCCGAAAGTGCATCTTAAAAGCCTTAAAAATTTTCACTCACTCACTCGGAAAGATTTTCTCTCTTTTCTCCACTCATGGAAAGGTGGGAAATAGAGGGGAAAGAAAATTTTTGGATAATCTTCTTTATAAAATCTTTATAAAGTCTTTATTAAATCTTTATACGCCTGCCCACTGATTATATTATTAATTAATATGATTTGCTCGAACTTTGCTTCATCAAATCAGGGGTGAATTAAGATTCATTGGTTTGATTTCATTTTTTGATAAAAGTGACTTTCCCATAACTATCATACTATGTGAACATCACCTTTTGAACCACTATGTGTAAAATTAATAGAGGGTGGCCAGAGGGATTGTTCGGCCAGGAGGGGGTCAAAGGACCTCCTTTTTTTTTCAGGGTTAACTGAAATCCATAATCTAAAATCCAAAATCCAAAATAAAATTATTGCTTTTGGGAGCCTGGATTCCAGTATCCGGGGAGATCGGATGGGATCCTACGTAAAGGAGTTACTATGTGACTCCTTTTTTTTTATTGCTATGAACCTCCTTGCTGATATCCTGTATCTACTATGTACACCATCCCCCAATGAAGCTCCTAAAAAACCATATTTTGCCGCCACAACGTATGAACATGTGGCTGACCATATTCTCCGTCTTGACTTTGCTGATGTGCAGATCCCAGGCGGGCTCAGAAAGGAATGTTGTTCATGACAGTGAGGTTAAACTGGTCGGTCTGACGAAAGAAAGTGAAGTTGCCAAAGATACCATCACCTTAGACACAACCCTTTATAACGAAATCCTGCAATACCTGGTCCATAATCAACCTTCTGAAAAATGGCCTGTCAATTCTCCCATACCATTACCAGGTTCTATCGTGCCCTTCAGCAGGATCATTGCCTTTTATGGCAATTTATATTCAAAAGGAATGGGGGTATTGGGGGCATTGCCTGAAAAGACCATGTTGGATAAACTATCAAAGACCGTGGAGGAGTGGAATGCAGTGGATACCGTGTTACATTCGATCCCCGCATTGCATTACATAGCTGTAACTGCACAGCCAGAACCCGGTGCAGGAAATAAGTATAGACTACGCATGCCGTTTAGTCAAATCGATAAGGTTATTCGAATGGCGGATACTATTAATGCTATTGTCATTCTCGACATTCAACCCGGTCACAGCAATGTCGAATCTGAAATTCCACAACTTCGGAAATACCTGCAAATGCCGAATGTGCACCTGGGCATTGATCCTGAGTATTCCATGCATGGGGAGTCAATACCGTGTCAACGAATTGGCACGCTTGATGCAAAGGATATTAATTACGCTGCTACATATTTAGCCGATCTGGTGAAGGAATACAATCTTCCTCCTAAGATCCTCGTCATTCATCGTTTCACAAAGGACATGATGACGAATTATGCTAAAATTGAAACAAGACCTGAAGTACAAATAATTATCAACATGGATGGATTTGGATCTCCTGCACATAAAAAGGATACTTATCAATCCTGCGTAGTGAATCAGCCCGTACAATTTGCCGGTTTCAAATTATTCTATCGACAGGACGTTCCCACAATGATGAAACCTGCAGATGTGATGAGGTTGAATCCAAGACCGGTTTACATCCAGTACCAGTAGAAAATAAGAGAAAACATATAAGGATTGAAATTTTGGATATAAAAAAGAAGGGGCTCAAAATCTTGAGCCCCTTCTTTTTTATATCCAAAATTTCTGCTCACTACTCACTACTCTCTAATGGCTTGTCTTCACAATCATCATCGAACTTTCACGATTGCATAATAACTCCGTGATGCTAATGGAATAGATTCCGTCAGGAATCCTGCTCACATCTAATCTTCCTTCACCTGCCTCGACAATTTTCCTCATGAGCAAATGCCCATGTAAATCAAACAGGCTTGCTTCAACAGAAGATGCAGAACGAATATTTATGAATTCAGTAAACGGATTCGGATAAATTGAAACTTCAGATGGCGCGGACTGATCATGATCAACCGATGTCATCAGACCAGTTTCATAACGTGCAGCAACTATATCAAACTTAGGTACATTGAAACTTGCTCCAACTGCAACCAATTTGCCATCTTCTTGCAAAGCAATGGCTTCAATACCAGCATTTGCACCAACGGGCGTGATCACTACTCCGCCATTTCCAAAAGAAGGATCGAGATCGCCACTATCATCCAGGCGTGCAATGGCAAATCGATCTCCATTTCCTGAAAGGGATGATCCGGCTACAATAATATGACCATCCGGTTGAATGGCAAGATCTGTAATTTGATTGTTCTCCGCTCCATACGTATTGTGCACTATACCATGATCTCCAAATAAAAGATCAATACTTCCAGTAATTTCGTAACGGGCGACTGTAAAAAGGTTATTGGATTGTGCCGTACCACTGTATCCACCTACTAAAATTCTTTGATCAGGTTGTATTTGAATGGTACTTATGGTAGCATCTTTATTAGGAATGGCTGTCAATACTATTCCATCTTCATCCCATGAAACATCGAGTGAGCCATCATCATGATATCGAACGATAGCAATCTCCCAATGGAATGTCGCATCCCGAAGAGCCTGTCCCGCTAACAAAATCTTACCATCAGGTTGAATAATTAGTGCATTAGCAACAGCTGCACCGATATTTAAATTGGTCAATACGAGGCCGTTTTCTCCAAATGTATCATCAGGTGTCCCATTTGTAAGTAATCGAACTAATGCAAACTCATTGGTACCCGATTGAGGATTGGTTGCATAACCACCGAGGACAATTTTCTGGTCTGCTTGTATAGCTACTCCTTTACAAAATCCGGAAGTGCCTACAGGAATAACGACTTTACCATTTACTCCGAATGTTGAATCTGGTATTCCATCGGATGAATACCGTGCAACAGCAAAGAGAAATCCGTCACCACTATCCGTATATCCAGCTACAATGATCCGGCCTGATGAATCAATAGCCATACTTTCTGCTGCATCGGTCAAATTTGCAAAATCAGTGAAGACCATTCCGTTTTCGCCGAAATCAGGATCTATATTACCATCCTCATCCAGGCGCATCACTACAAAGTCATTGGCATTTCCATTACTTGCAATGCCAGCGATCAGGATTTTGCCATCGTGTTGGATTGCGACATCTTTCCCAAAGCCGCTACCGGTACCGGCAGTAATTATTTTTTTTCCCTGGTCACCAAAGGACAGATCAGGTGTTCCGGGGTTCTGGGACAAAAGAAATGTTGGAAGTAGAATTAAGCCTATGACAGCTGATCGGATGGTAATTCGGTGCATAATGTGGTTTTTTTTTCGAGGCGAAGGTAAAAGATCAGAAAACAGCGTGTTGGCTTTTCGGTCCAGGTGACAGGTTGCCTGATGAGCTGTTATTAATCCCCGATGAACTGTATTCATTCCAATTTCAAGATTTGCCTAAAGCTTTCATCTGGTCATTCGGCTGTAGTTTATTATTATTGTCAAGTATTCTTAATATTTTACATAAAAGACATTTTATGAGAAAAAATATTTTACTCTTCATGCTGCAAATTGCCCCTCTATTTCTTTTTGCACAAACACACACCCTCTTAAAGAATATCGGCACTGGGTCGGAGAATGGTATCCCTTCAAAGAATCAATCTACCGTTTGGAACAGTAAAGCTTATTTTATCACCCTTTCCCCGGATGGTTTTTCGAATCGTATTTGGTCCACGGATGGTACATCAGTCAATACCAAACAAGTATTAACATCCGATTATCCGGAAATGAATTTTTTAACCTCGATCAATAATGGTTTAATATTTAGTGCATGGAAGGATACCAACCCGGGAATTTATAAATCTAATGGTACCCAGGCTGGGACTATTTTGCTGAAGAGTTTCCCTCAACGTGAAGTTGTTTTTATGCATGCGCTTAATGATCACAAAGTCATTTTTGTTACATCGAATTTTGCTGAAGACTCCACTTCGCTTTGGTCAACAGATGGTACAGCAAATGGGACCATCCTATTAGGAAATTTTGAAATCAAACCTGATTTCATAAGGTTCAGTTTTTATATGGACAGGATGGTTTTTACGGAGAAGAGTACCAATTTTGATTTGTTTCCACCACTCATTACAGATGGATCAGTGCAAGGAACCCAGACTGTTGAAAACTTTATTAATAGCGTGATTCTCGGGGCTGTCAATGGCGTATCATCAGCCGTAGGAACAGAAGATTTTCTATTTGTCCAAACCACTCCCGGAGGAAAAGTATTCGATGGTACTGCACTGGCCAACTTTTCTTTCTCTACAGCATATAATCATGGGTTTAAACTCGGAAAAAAGAACATCATATTTTCCAGTGCACAAATAGTCATCTATGATTCGTTGACTAAAATTTCAACCGCCTTGAATATTAATCCGCTTTATTTTTCGGAGCCGATTTTGGCTGGAGGCAGAGTTTATTTTCACGATGATTTCGAGGAACATGTGTATAGTATGGATGGAAATAATGGTGGGACTAAAGAATTGAGTTCCCAGTCACCCGGTCAATTTAACTACGATCCTTATCTCGTGGCTTACCAGAATAATATATTATACACTTCAAACCAGGGAAGTAACACTGAGCTTTGGAGTATTGACCTGGCTACTGAAACTGACTCTTCCTTTAGCCAGATCAAATCGGCAAGTAGTTTCAGCGTTACACCATATGCTTTTTCTATTGGGGATTACCTCGTATATGCAAGGAATACAATTGCTGAAGGTAATGAGTATTGGGTCTATACACCAATGATAACAGGAACCAATGAACCGGTTCAATATCGGCCTATAGCTATTGCACCAAATCCTGCATCGGATGAGATCCAATTTTCATTTGATGGTCCGGTTGCGGTCTCGACTGTAATTACCATCTTTGATATTCATGGAATAGTGGTGCAGAAAATTCCGATTTCAACTAATGCAGGTACCATTGATGTGACCTCATTGGTGGCGGGACAGTATTTTGTTTGCGTAAAGAGTAATTTGGATTACTTATTCAAAGGTTCTTTCATCAAGAAGTAGATCAAAAACGGACGCTACTCACTATTTGAGTAAATGGATTGGATAAAGGATTGGAGCTCATAACCATGGAGATTCTTAGCCAGTATCTTTCCATCAGTATCCAATAAGTAATTAGCAGGAATTGTAGAAATCCTCAGGGTATCCATAAATGGTGTCGAATCTCCTGTCAAATGTGAAGCATGTTTCCAAGTCGAACCATCTTTCCATATTGCATTCTTCCAGGGATCTTCATTTGCATCTATCGAATAACCGATGATCTGAAATCCTTTATCCCGATATTGATTCCACAATGGTATCAATTCTTCACGGGTTTCTTTACGACACGGAGCACACCAGGAAGCCCATAAGTCAACCAGGGTTAGCTTTTTTCCAAGTATTGAAGAAAGGGTGACGGTATCTCCAGTCACTAATGGCAAATTCATGTCAGGCATATAATCTCCTGTCATCAAGGGCAGCTTGTCTTTCTGCGCGGTCAAACAAAATTCATTGATGAAAACATTTCCGGGGTTTGAAACTGACCACTTTTGACATTGACCAAAAATGAATTCAGGGATACGCTCATAATCATTGGCAGGACTAATCCAGCGAATAGCAACCATTGCTGCCTCAGGCACCGCGGTTGAATCAGCAAATGTCATCATTGCGCCTATGTAATCTGTATATGCTCTTTCCTTTTGGATGAGAAGTGAATCATCTTCCATCTCACTGCTTAATCCAATATATTTTTCAAAAGCATTCTTTCGGATATCCCTTAAAGCCAGCAGATTCAAATTTTCTTTCGAAGCAGATTTTATTGAAAATGTGGGTTGAAAGGAGTTGGCATCAGCAGTGATCTCAAAGCTTTCACCTGGAGAATAAATCACCGGCATGTAATTGGCTGTCGATAGAGCATCATCAATCAAATGATTAGCATATCGACTTCCTTTTTTTTGAATAGCAACAATGAACAATGTTTTCTTGTCCGGTAGGTTTGTGGTTTGAAACACAAAAGATCCATCCGCAGCAATTTCTGCTGAATCAATCACGGGCGCGAGATAATCAGCAGCTATTTCCTGAAAATGCCTGGGTTTAATCAAATAGACGATGGGCTTCCAATCCGGTTGAAATCCAAGCTTTCCGCTGATTTGCTTTTGAGGTTGTGCTTTGCATCCCGAAGCATTTAAGATCAGAAGACAACCCAACAGGTTAAAAAGCAGCAAAATATTTTTCATCTGCCGGACGCAGGTGCCCATTTGGATATCCCGGATCGGTTATTACCATTAACCAGTATACCAATCCTGAAGAGGAGATCGGTTACCTGCATAGCAATTCGAGATGACATGAAATATTAAAACCGGATAATCCCTTTAAACCGGAGATAATCAGCGACGCGAGCCTCTTTACCGCCCACCAGGTCCACAGCATGCTGCAGTTGTTCACGGGTGATGCGCCACTTACCGGTCCAATAACTGACATCATCGGGAAGGTTCATGTTGATGACTTTTCTGGCGATGCCACCAGAGACATTTGGATTGTCTGACATAATAAAAATGGGAATGTTGAGCCGTAAAGGTACGGGTATTAGGTAAGAAGGTCAGATTTATATTCTACTCATTCTTCCCCAAACTGTATTTGTCCTTTTTATCATCTTCACCTTATATTTCCGTGCTTTGAAGAAATTTCTCCTCATCAGCTACTACTGGCCTCCCGCAGGAGGCGCCGGAGTCATGCGCTGGGCCAAGATGTCCAAATATATTTCTGAATTCGATTGGGAACCGGTCATTTACACACCCTCTAATGGCGAAACCGGTATGCATGATGAAAGCCTTTTAAATGAAATACCATCCCACATTGAAATCGTAAAGACCCCGATTTGGGAACCGTATGATTTATATAAAACATTCCTCGGCAGATCAAAGAAGGATAAAGTCTATTCCGGTTTCATTAATGAGAAGAAGAAAGTTTCATTAGCCCAACGAATTTCAGTTTTCATTCGCGGAAATTTCTTTATTCCGGATGCACGCATGTTTTGGATCAGGCCTTCAGTGAAATTTTTAAGAAATTATTTGAAAGAACATCCTGTCGATGCCATCGTATCAACGGGTCCTCCGCATAGTATGCATATGATTGCAGAGAAAATTCATCGCATCACAGGCATTCCCTGGATTGCAGACTTTAGGGATCCATGGACCAATATTGATTTCTACAGGGACCTGCAATTAACCGGATGGGCTGATAAAAAACATCACCGGTTAGAATTGAAGGTGTTGAAGCATGCATCTAAAATTGTCACCGTGACCTGGCGCTCGCGCGATGAATTCAAAGCCTTATGCGGAAGAGATGATATCGAAGTAGTTCCGAATGGTTTTGATGAAGCGGATTTTCCAAAAATAAATGACGAACAACTGGATAAAGAATTTTCCTTCATTCATGTCGGTTCTATGAATAAGGATAGAAATCCTGTTGCATTTTGGGATGCCTTTAAGAATGCTCTCCAACAAAGGCCAGAAATTCAACGCGATTTAAAAATCAAGTTAGTCGGTCCGGTAGATTTTAGCGTGCGCGAATCCGTGAAAGAGATGGGGCTGAGCGATGTGACAGAATTCATTGAATATGTTCCACACACGCAAGCAGTGCAGCTGCAGCAAAAAGCACAAGTTGTTTTATTGGTGATCAATAATTCTCCGAATTCACGGACGATCATTCCTGGAAAGCTTTATGAATACCTGGGATCAGCGCGACCTTTGTTAGTGATCGGTCCGAAAGGGAGTGATTCCGCGAAAGTGATTGGAATCACAAAAGGTGGGGTAGTGCACGAGCATGATGATGTTGCCGGATTGACCTCCAGGATCATTGAATATTATGATCTATACAAATCAGGGAAGCTAAAAGGGAATGCGGAGGGATTGCAGCAGTTTACAAGGGAGAATTTGGCGAAGGATTTTGCAAGTGTATTGGATAAGTTACATTAAGATTGCTGCTTTGCCTTAAAAGGCGAAAATAAGGTATCATCCTCCCCCGGCCTTAAAAGGCCGGGCAATTAAAGCCGGGCAATTAAAGCCGGGCAATTAAAGCCGGGCAATTAAAGCCACATTACTTTTTACTCCATCTCTTCCGCCTATTCTGCCTCTTCCTCCCATTTAAGCTGGCTGCCTAAGCTTCTTCTCAATATCTTTTACTGTGCGCTTAAACTCAGCATCGGTGTCAAGCATATCGTTCACAGCCCGTACAGAATAAATCACCGTGCTGTGATCTCGTCCGCCGAAACTATCACCGATGGCTTTCAGAGAATGATTGGTGATATTCTTAGCAAAGTACATGGAGAGTTGACGGGCAAGCACAACATTGCGCTTGCGGGTCTGTGATTTGAGTTTATCGATAGGTACTTCGTAATGATCAGCTACGCACTTCTTAATATGATCCAGTGTGATGACAGACCCGGTGTTGATCACCACATTATAGATCACGCGTTGTGCAAGCTCGAGATCGATTTCTTTGCGGGTGAGTGAAGCGTGTGCGATGAGATTAACGATCACGCCTTCGAGCTCACGGATATTGTGGCGGATATTGTCGCAGATATAATGTTTGACTTCTGGCGTGAAGTTGATGCCGGCCGCTACAGACTTATGCTCCAGGATGGCCATCATGGTTTCATAATCCGGAGCCTGGAGGTCAGCGGAGAGTCCCCATTTGAAACGACTGATCAGGCGCTCTTCCATTCCTTGCAGATCTTTTGGTGGACGATCTGAAGTCAATACGATTTGATTGCCGCTTTGATGCAGTTGATTGAAGATATGGAAGAAGATCTCCTGGGTCTTTTGCTTTCCTGCTAAAAACTGGATGTCATCGATGATGAGCAGGTTGACCAGTTGATAGAAATTAGTGAAGTCACCGACGGCATTATTCTTAATGGCTTCGATGATCTGGTTGGTAAACTTCTCGGAACTAACGTATAAAACGGTCTTGTCTTCACGCGATTTCACGACAGCATTACCGATCGCCTGGGCGAGGTGGGTTTTTCCTAATCCTACATCACCGAAAATGAAAAGCGGATTGAAAGCGGTACCCCCCGGATTCTTTGCAATCGCTTCTGCAGCACTGTATGCAAGCTTATTGCAATCACCGACGATCAGGTTTTCGAATGTATAAGAAGTATTTAACTGCGGGTCGATTTTCAGCCGCTTGATACCTGGAATTACAAATGGATTTCGAATATCAATTTCCGCTTCTGCAGAAGTAGCAGCAGCGGGTTGTGCCTGGCGGCCTTTCTTTTGCCAGGGATCTTCTTTGACGTAATTGTATTCGATGTTGCCTTTAGAGCCGAGGATTTGTTTTACCGATTTGCGAAGCACCTGGAGATAATGTTCTTCTAACCATTCATAGAAGAATCGATTCGGCACCTGGAGTATAAGTGTGTTGTCATTTAAGCGGATGGGACGGATGGGTTCAAACCATGTCTTAAAACTTTGTTCGCTGATTTCTTCGCGAATCACATTCAGACAACCATTCCATACCGCGTTGCAGTCCTGCACCATTAGAGAGACATAAAAAAGTTACTGAATATTCCCTAAAGCGTGGCCGGCTGATAGCTCCGGGGGGAGTCCTTGGGTCGGTAGAGCTTTTGTATTTACGCTATGTTCTTGCATCACTATTCGCTGGGATCAGACAAAGATGGAAAAATTTTAGTCGCTGCCTTCACCACACATCATTTTTTAACGTATAAAAAAAAATTAGTTTCAAACCGCTAATTGCCAAATGCTTATATATGGATTTTTTACAATTTGATAATCGGTTGAAATTCAGCTTCAAGTTTCGCCGCGCTGCGGCTGGCGTTGAATGTTGCTTATATATCTGCTTAAGAACATTTTACCACTATGCGGCTAAATCATTTAGAAAACAAAATGAATTATTCATCAGTTGCGAATGAAGATTGCCGACTGAAAGTTTCGACTCTAGACTCTTGACTCTCTACTTTCTACTCTTGACTCTCTACTTTCTACTTTCTACACTCTACATTCTACATTCTACGTTCTACATTCTACCTTCTACTCACTACTCACTACTCACTACTCACTACTCACGATTTCACCCAAATCCCCTCGCACGTAACACATTTCCCTGGCTTATTCTTTTCAAACGAAACATCAATTTTTCCTAAACGCAATCCGGCCCATCCTACCTGATTGATCAGTACATATTGTCCCTGACTGTTGCGATAATAATCCGGCTGGTCCATAAAGGTGTGTGTATGCCCGCCGAGAATAATATCGATCGAACGACTGTTTTGAGCCAGCGTTATATCACATACTTTTTCCCTTTCATATTTATATCCCAAATGGGATAAGCAAATCACCAGGTCACATTTCTCATCATGCTTTAATATGTCTGCTTGTTCACTTGCATTTTTGATTGGATCGAGATAACGAGTGTTGTCAATGAGTTTATCCGGCACCAATCCTGTCATTTCAATTCCAACACCGGTTAAACCAATTTTAATATTTCCCTTTTGTATGATGTGACGCGATTTATACCGATCATGCATGACCGTATCACTGAAATCGTAATTGCTGATCAACAGCGGGAAATTTCCATGCTCTCGCAATTGCTTTTCGAAATTTTCCAACCCCCCATCAAAATCATGATTACCCATCGTGCACGCTTCATAGCCCATTTGAGTCATCAATTTAATATCGAGCTCCCCGAGGAAGAAATTGAAATAGGGTGTACCTTGAAAAATATCGCCGGAATCCACGAGCAAAACATGTTCGTTTTCTTTCCGGATCTTTTCAATCAAAGCAGCACGTGGAGCAGCTCCTCCAAGTCCCGCATTTCTTGAACCATCCATCGGGAAAGGTTCCACACGACTGTGTACATCATTAGTATGCAGTATGACAAGCTTACTGATCTCTTCTTTGAATAAAAAAGAAGAAGCGTTCATCCAGCCGGGTACAATCATGGCTGCACTGGCTGCACTGGTTTTTAATACGAATTCTCTTCTTGATTTCATAGGGTGGTTATTCTTTGACGATTCGTCCTTCGAGGCTGACATTGATATCATTTCCCATCCTGGCAGTTTCTGCCGCGTACTGTATGATTAAATCGCGCTGGAGAAATCCAGTTTGTATCCGTTGAAGTCCAATCATGAATCGAGCATCATCACCACCATTAGCCACATAATCGGGTGTGACTACTTTATATGTTTTGGCAGGATCGATGGGTTGTCCATGGATGAGGCAACTTGTCATTTTGCCATCTTTCATTGTCATCTTGATTCCTTTGCTCACTGGCCAGCCACCCCGTGCGGCGACAAGTTGTAAAAGTGTATCAACATAATTTCCCGGCATGTCCACAACCATAATCATGTTATCGAAAGGAGAGAGTTCAAAAATTTCACCCATAGTCAATGGGCCTGTTGTGATGACCGGTACCCGCATGCCTCCATAATTGCATACTGCAAAATCACCTTGCATATTAGCACGCTGGACCCCGAGGAGCATGGCATCTGCAGTCCAATTGCCCATAGTAGATTCAGGTTGCCGCTTGGTTAATTCCGTTCCGACATTGGCTACAACGGAATTCATCTGGGCATCCAATTGTGATTTGTAAGGAGCAACCGTTTCATCGATAGCTGCATCTGCTGAGGTGGTTTGGGGTGAAGGCACCACGTAACTCACATCTGTTTTGCTGATGTGTTGCACACTGGTGCAACTCAAGATCAGCACACCAGGGAGAAAGAGTAGGAGTTTTAAATTTTTCATAACCAAAGTGACGATTCAGATTTTACAGCTGACTTTGCAATTTGAGAAGGAAGTCGTTCTTCTTTATTGGCGAGTTCAAACAGGTTTTTTACATAATCATCTCCGGATGCATTCGAAGGAAGGGATTGAAATGCGAGACTCAACAAATCCATGGTTTTGTTTTTTGCCAGCACTAACACTTTCCAAAGTTCTTCCGATACATACAATTGTTGCGTAAGATTGTGTTCGTATTCCTGCTGAATAGCCACCAGCAATGCAGATTGCAATTCGCTCGCAGAACTGCCCGGTGTCTTCAGTCGTAAAATCAGGTCCGCGATTTCAATGCGTTCGCACAATAAAGTTAACCGTTCATACGCTTGTAAGCGCATCGGCAAGGTGAGGTTTTCCCTGCCTTTTTTGCCTTGAATGATGATGGTTTGCATTTGGTGGTTGAAGTATTGACGGAACATCAGGAATACTGCAATAAGCACCACCACAGAAGGGATTGTTAACCCCAGGATCGTTTGCCAGGTCATGAGACAAAAGTAAGAATTGAACCTTCACTTTTGGGCCGTTGTTCCTTATCTTTGCGGCCTGAATTCAAGTTAGCTATGACAGAGACAACCGTTGCATCTCCAATTACATTCACCCCCGGGGCAGTGGCTCAATTGGTCCGATTGCGGCAGGAACAAGGTGTTCCGGCCAATTATGGCCTTCGTATCGGGGTCAAAGGTGGCGGTTGCTCAGGCTTCTCCTACCTGCTCGGTTTTGATGAGCAAAAAGAAAGGGATACGGTTTACGATTTTTCCGGTGTCAGGATTTTTATGGACAAAGCACACTCGCTATACCTGATTGGGATGGAAATTGACTGGACGGAGGGACTCAATAACAGGGGATTTGTTTTCAATAACCCAAATGCCACCGAGACTTGCGGCTGCGGCACTTCGTTCTCAGCCTGATTGGTCAATTTTTTACCCGTCTTTGTAGATAATGGACTTGTGATCCGGTTAGCCCTGCAGAATTTTGCTTAACAATTAATCCATATATAATTATGCGTTTCTTAGCTACTCTAGTTTGCTGTTTGCTTTTTTCCGCCAGCGCGGTTTGGGGACAGCTCAACAAAATTGAATTCCAGGAATATGACCTGGCTAATGGTTTACATGTGATCCTCCACCAGGACAAGTCAACTCCGATCGTTGCCGTTTCTGTCATGTATCATGTTGGATCCAAAAACGAAAATCCTGAACGTACAGGGTTCGCACATTTCTTCGAACACCTCATGTTTGAAGGCAGTGATAACATCGGCAGGGGAGAATATGACAAATACGTGCAAAATGCAGGGGGTACTTTAAATGCAAATACCACTTTCGATCGCACATATTATTTCGAAGTGCTTCCAAGCAATGAACTTCCATTGGGACTTTGGCTCGAATCCGAAAGAATGATGCATGCTAAAGTAGACGAGAAAGGAATTGAGACACAACGCCAGGTAGTGAAAGAAGAGCGCCGTCAACGCATCGACAATCAGCCTTATGGTACGATCCTTGAAGAGACTTTCAAGAGAGCATACACATCACATCCTTATCATTGGCCGGTGATTGGCTCTATGGCACATCTTGAAGCTGCACAGGAAGCCGATTACAAACAGTTTTATAAAGATTTTTATGTGCCCAACAACGCGGTACTTTCCATAGCAGGTGATATTGATTTTGATGAAGCTAAGACCTGGATCGATAAGTACTTCTCTGGTATTCCTAAATCAGCCGGTGCTGTTTATCGTCCCCGCGTAGTGGAACCCAATCTTCCGCACGAAATCCGCGATACTGTTTTTGACAACATTCAGTTGCCTGCCGTTGTGCAAGCTTATCGCATTCCAGCACAAGGCACCAAAGATTATTATGCTGTTGACATGGTGTCTAAATTGTTATCTAACGGCGAAAGTTCAAGATTGTATCGTGCATTGGTGGATGAGCAACAAAAAGCACTTTTTGTTGGAAGCTTTCCTTTAGCACTGGAAGATCCCGGTGTTACACTTCAATTTGGAATCACCAATATGGGTGTTAATGTAGCTGACCTGGAGATGGCTATGGACAAAGAAGTTCAAAAAGTGCAAAGCGAATTGATCTCTGAAACAGAATTTCAAAAATTGCGTAACCAGGTGGAGTCAGATTATGTCACGAGCAACAGCCGTGTTGCAGGAATAGCAGAGAGCCTGGCTACCTATTATATGTTCTTCGGTGATGCTAACCTCTTTCCAGCACAGTGGGATCCGAAGCTTGGAATTCACGTGACTTGAAGTCGCGGCCGCACTGACCCTATAGTGAGTCGTATTAATTTAAATCATACCAACATGGTCAAATAAAACGAAAGGCTCAGTCGAAAGACTGGGCCTTTCGTTTTAATCTGATCGGCACGTAAGAGGTTCCAACTTTCACCATAATGAAATAAGATCACTACCGGGCGTATTTTTTGAGTTATCGAGATTTTCAGGAGCTAAGGAAGCTAAAATGGAGAAAAAAATCACTGGATATACCACCGTTGATATATCCCAATGGCATCGTAAAGAACATTTTGAGGCATTTCAGTCAGTTGCTCAATGTACCTATAACCAGACCGTTCAGCTGGATATTACGGCCTTTTTAAAGACCGTAAAGAAAAATAAGCACAAGTTTTATCCGGCCTTTATTCACATTCTTGCCCGCCTGATGAATGCTCATCCGGAATTTCGTATGGCAATGAAAGACGGTGAGCTGGTGA
>JADMIO011475788.1_pt1 | contig 39231 bp, 31 predicted proteins | sample 8958161 | NCBI WGS metagenome assembly JADMIO01 (sample SAMN16585339, study PRJNA669376) | soil metagenome | isolation source: Crop rotation soil | place: USA: Cullars Rotation, Alabama | collected 2011 | reverse complement strand
CCTCCACCGCACGAAACAGCCGGGCATATGCCCGGCTGTTTCGTGCGGTGGAGGCGGGGGGACTCGAACCCCCGACCTCTACAGTGCGATTGTAGCGCTCTCCCAGCTGAGCTACGCCCCCGCGGTGAACGGCCCACAGTATAGAAAGAAACCACCCCAAACGTCAATGTGAAATCGGGAAAAATCGATCCGGAAATACTAGGAATTTCCTAGGAAAACGCTGGATTGATCCTACGGTATCCAAACCGTTGACATCTCGACATGGATTGATCGGGCTGCTATCCTTCCCTCCAGAGAGCACGGGCGGGTGTAACTCAGTTGGTAGAGTGTCTGCTTCCCAAGCAGAATGTCGTCGGTTCGAGTCCGATCACCCGCTCCAAAATACAAATCCCCATCTCCCAGCCAACCATTCCAGTACATCCAAAAATACGATCATCTCGGCACTTCAAACGCCGGGCACGCTGAACACCATCGCACGGCGGCCAAAAGCGTTTGAGACGGCACAGATTGCTGCTCAAACGAGCAACACCTATTGGAGAACCAATCCCTCGTCAAGCGATTCCGATTCAATCAACGGCGCCGATTCGCGCACGATCAGGCTGCATGGAACCCGGACCGATCCAGATAACTGCTCCCCTTCAACTTGCGCCAGCAAGCGCTGGGCCGCTTGAACTCCGAGTTCGTGCAAATTCATATCGATCGTTGTTAACGGCGGTCGCGTCTCTTCCGCAATCACATCCCAGTTGTCGAATCCTATGACGGCGACATCTCCCGGCACATTCCGCCCTGATTCACGCAGGCGATCGAGAACTCCACGCGCGATGATGTCGCTCCCGCAAAACACCGCATCGAAATCGGCGTGTTGATCGACCAATCTCCCAGTCGCCTCATATCCCCAGCGTTCCGTCCATTCGCCATGAAGTATGAGCTCGGAATCCGCGTTCAAGCCATGTCGCGCGAGTGTTTCCTCCATCGCCGATCGTCGCAACCGCACCGCTTCTCGAGCTTCCGGGCCGCTGATGTGCGCAATCCGCTTTCGCCCGAGCCCAATAAGATGCTCGACTGCCAGGGTCGCACCCTGAGCATCGTCAGGAAGCACACTCACGCTTGGGCCCTCGACGTGCGAGAACGCATAGACCACGGGAATCGACGATCGCCCGATGTCGATTGGCGGCCGGATATCAATGCGCCGGCCCATCACGATGATGCCGTCAACCTGCTTGGCGAGCAGCGCCTGAATGACTCGCCGTTCGCGATCGGGATCATCACGCGTGTTGCAAACGAAGACCAAAATTTCGACCGACCCGAGCGCATCTTCGATTCCCGCAACAACCGGCATGTTGAACCGACCGAAGTAGTCTGTGGTAATCAACCCAACCGTATAGGTGCGTCCCCGGAGCAAACTCCGCACGAGATCGTTCGGCCGGAAATCGATCCGTTCCGCCGCGGCCAAAACGCGAGTTCGTGTTTCGGCACGCATCCGCCCGACGCCATTGAGCGCCTTCGATGCGGTACCGATTGAAACCCCCGCCTCTCGCGCCACATCGTGGATCGTCGACGGCCGCGGCCGCATGAGGCGCTGTTCGCCGTCAGGCACTGGTCATCCCTCTACCCGAATCGCGATCCTACAAGTGAAACATCGTCTGGGAGCAATCACTCGCTGCCGATTCACCTTCCCCGAGAAACGATAGTACCAAAGCATCGATCGCAATAGGACGAAGTTGGAAAAAGGGTTTTCCCAAAATCTATTGACAATCGCCTGCCACAGGAATAGGCTGCTTGCACAATGGTCAATCAGCTTCTCGGTTCCGCCTAGCCGTCAGAAAAACTCCCAAGCAAACAAGAGATTCAACCGGACGCAGCGCCAACCGGTCCGCTGCGCCGTGCCTAGTGCGCCCTGAATTGATCGCCACCAGGAAAGGAGCCATCGATCACGCATCCGGAAGGCAAAAACGGCGTCGCACTTGCATCGCCATCGCGTTCACGAGTCTCGAGCCTACGGCCAGACTCCAAACCAAGGGGAAACGCCCATGCCGGCTAATCACCCTCAAGAAGTAATCCAATCATTTTTCCAGGGTCGGCTCTCCCGCCGCGGATTCATCGCCCGGGCCACAGCACTCGGATTATCGGCGGCAACAATCTCCGCCGCGATATCCAGTCGCAATGCATTAGCACAAGATGCGCCAACACCGACCCCGGTCACCCCCGTCCAACACGGCTCCGCGGATGCGGCCGTGAAAATCCGCTACTGGACGATTCTCTCCGGTCCGGACGGCGCAACGATGAATGCGCTCGTCGATAAATTCACCACCGAAAATCCTGATATCGGCGTGGAGTCATTGCAGGGGCTCACGGACTTCGTCCCGAAAATGCAGGCAGCATCAATCAGCGGCACTGCGCCCGATGTTGCGCTGCTCCGGAATCACTACATCGGCGCCTTTGCCGCTAAAGGCGTGCTCACGCCAATCACGGCGGATGAGCTCACGCAAGGCGGCATCAACGAAGCAGATTTCGATCCCACCGTCTGGTCGTTCACCAAATACCAGGATCAGCAGTACACCGTTCCCCTCGATATTCACTGCTTTGCGATGTTCTACAACAAAAAACTGCTCACCGGCGCCAACGTCCAGGTTCCCACCACCCTCGATGAGTGGAAAGCGGTCAATCAAGCAACAACTACCGCCGATGTCAACGGCTATCAAAACTGGATTCTGAACAATAACGATCCCGCCAACTTCACCTGGCTCTGGTTCAACTTCCAGAAACAATTCGGCGGGCAATTCCTCAGCGAAGATGCGTCGAAAGCGGCATTCAACACCGCCGAAGGTATTGCCGCGCTGACCTGGATGAAAGAGATGGAGGACATCGGCAATCCGAAACACCTCCCCTACTTCGATCTCCAACGCAACGGTCAGGTGGCAACTTGGCCCGATGGTCCGTGGATCATTACGGCGATGTTCGATCCGGAGCAGGCTCCCGCCGCGGCCGATCTCGACGTCACCACCCTGCCCCAGCACGATCCGGCGGCTCCCGCCGTGTGGGCGCAGAGTCATCAGCTTTCGCTGCCAAAACAGGGCGATGCCGATGATGCCCGCCGCGAAGCATCCTTGAAGTTCATCGATTGGATGACCGATCACGCGGTCGATTGGGCCAAAGCCGGGCAAGTCCCCGCCCGGAACTCGGCGCGCGAGGAAACTCTCGCCAGCACCGATCCCTACCTCATGCGGATCAAAACGTGGGCTGACGAGCTTGCCTACGCCGACTTCATGCCTACCGATGTTCCGACCATTCTCGAGCTGTTGCCTCGGCTCGGCAGTCACGTCATCGGAGCGCTCCTCGGCCAGGAAAGCATCGAGGACGCCCTCAAGAACGCCGAATCCGAAGTCAACGACATTATCGAAAACGGCTAGATCGAGAGCGGCGTCCGGGCAAAGCGCCCGGACGCCGGTTCGATTGGGGGCGCCATGGCAACTGCTGCTCATTCAGCTCGTTCCGCGACGCAAAATCGCAAATCGCGATCCTGGCTAACCGGAAACGAAGGCATCTTGCCGCCGCTTCTTTTTCTGAGTCCGTTTCTTCTCTTTTTCGGGGTATTTTTGCTCTATCCGATCGGGTACGGCTTCTACATCAGTCTCACCAAATGGGACTTGCTCACACCGCCACAATGGGTCGGACTGGATAACTATCGTCGCCTGCTCCACAACACGCTCTTCGAAAAATCACTCCGCAATACGCTCTTCTTTGTCGCGCTCAACGTTCCACTCTCGGTGGTGATTCCGTTAGCTCTCGCGATGCTCGTCGACACACCGGTTCTCGGCCGAACCTTTTTCCGCAGCGCCTTTACTACCCCGCTCATGATGTCCGTCACGACCGTCGGTCTGCTCTGGGTCTGGTTTTTGAACCCGACGTTCGGTGTGATCAACCACTATCTCGATATGCTCGGATTGCCGAAGCAGTACTGGTTAACGCAAACCCCGTGGTCGCTGGTCGCTATCGTTATCGCCACGGTTTGGTGGCAAACGGGATTCAATCTCGTGCTGTTCTTGGCCGGATTGCAGGACATTCCCGAAGATCTCTACGATGCCGCCAAAGTTGATGGAGCCGGAACCTGGTCGCTTTTCCGCAACATCACGCTCCCGGGCATGCGAGCGACGCTTCTCTTCGTCACCGCAACTACGATCATCGGCTCATTCCGCGTTTTCGGGCAGGTCTACGTTATGACCAACGGCGGACCGGCTGACGGATCGCGCACCATCGTCTATCACATCTATCAAACCGGTTTTCAAAACTTCCGCATGGGCGGAGCGTCCGCTGTTGCCTGGGTGCTCTTTTTCATCGTCGCCATTTTCACGCTGATCCAGTTCCGCCTGCTGCGTGAGAAGGATTGAGGAGCTAAACGATGGCGAGCAACCTGGCACAAACTCCGTACGATCCACGGATGTACCTGACCCGGACGCGCAAACCGATCCGATGGCGAACTGTGGTTCGCCTGCTCATCCTTTCGCTGTTCGCGGTGATTTGGTTGTCTCCGGTCGTTTGGATGGTGCTGACATCGCTCAAACCCGAAGTCCAAACCATGACCGATCCGCCGCGTTGGTTTCCCAATCACCTCAGCGATTTCACCCTGAAAAACTATCGCGATGTCATCGAGCGGCCACTCGGGATCGACCTCATCACCGCCTTCAAAAACAGTCTCATCGTTGCCTCGCTGGGTGCGTTGCTCACGGTGATCATTGACGTTCCGGCCGGCTATGTCTTCGCGCGGATGCGCTTTCCCGGACGCAATATCATTTTTGCGATTGTGGTGGCGTCGCTGATCGTACCCGGGGAAATTTTGCTGGTTCCCAATTACGTGATCGTCTGGAAACTCGGTTGGCTGAACGAATACCGCGCGCTCATCGTGCCGCCTTTGTCCAGCGCCTTCGGGGTATTCCTGATGCGTCAATTCATGCTCGGAATCCCGAGAGAACTCGAAGACGCCGCGAAGCTCGATGGAGCCGGTCACGCCCGCATCCTCTGGGACATCATTATTCCGGTCACGCGCGGCGCCATCGCCGCGCTGGCGATCTTCACCTTTATTTTTTACTGGAACGAGTTCACCTGGCCCTACATCACGATCAGCGTCGCCGATAAAATGACTTTGCCCGTGGCGCTTATTCAATTCCGAAGCGATTTTCAAACGGTCTATGGCAAGCAAATGGCCGGCAATGTGCTCTCCGCGCTTCCCGCGGTCATCGTTTTTCTCGGCGCCCAACGCATGATCATCCGCTCGATTACGCTCACCGGTATCAAGGGATAAAGGCGATCGATCGTAACGAATTCGGGAGAGACACCTTGGTCATCGAAAGCAACCGCCGAACCGCGTCCACCAGTGTAGTAACCGACACCTCGAAAAGTGGCAACGCCAAACTTCGCCCGGTGCCGGTGTCGGATGTCACCATCGACGACGCTTTCTGGGCGCCTCGGATGCGGATCAATCGCCAGAACACGCTCCCATCTCAGTATCGCCAGCTTTGGCTGACCGGCCGTTTCGACAATCTTCTTCGCGTCGCGGGAAAACATAAAGGACCGTTCCAAGGCCGGTACTTCAACGACACCGATGTCTACAAATGGATCGAAGCTGCCTCCTGGGCGCTCGCATCGGCGCCGGATCCAGATCTCACCAAATGGATCGACGAAGCGATCGAGATCATCGAAGGCGCCCAGCGCCCCGATGGGTATCTCGATTCGTATTTCGAGCTTGAACGCGCCGAGGAGCGCTGGACCGATCACGATCTGCACGAGATGTATTGCGCCGGACATCTGATCCAGGCAGCAGTTGCCCACTATCGCACCACCGGCTCAACCCGGCTGCTCGATGTCGCGATCCGCTTCGCCGATCACATCGACGCCACATTCGGGCCACCTGAATCAGGGAAACGGATCGGCACCGACGGGCATCCCGAAATCGAAATGGGGCTTGTCGAGCTGGCGCGAGTCACCGGCGATCGCAAGTATCTCGATCTCGCGGAGTTTCTGGTTGATGTTCGCGGTCACGGTTTTCTGGGCAATGCCTACGATCGCTTTGGCACGAAATACCACCAGGATCACCAGCCATTCCGCGATCTCGACGAGATTGTTGGACACGCGGTGCGCGCCGTCTATCTCAACGCCGGTGTTGCTGATATCTATCTTGAAACGGGTGAGGCAGCTTTAGGAACCGCGCTCGATCGCCTCTGGCACAACATGACCGAGCGCAAAATGTACGCCAGCGGCGGTATCGGCTCGCGGTATATCGGCGAGGCATTCGGTGAAGATTACGAGCTTCCGAATGCCCTAGCTTACACGGAGACCTGCGCCGCAATCGGCAGCGCCATGTGGAACTGGCGCATGCTCGCGGTCGATGCCGAGGCCCGATTTGCTGACATCATCGAGCTCCAGCTCTATAACGCCATGCTCGCCGGGGTCTCGCTCGACGGTGAATCGTACTTCTATCAAAACCCGCTTTCGGATGAAGGAAGCCATCGCCGCTCCGAGTGGTTCCACGTCTCGTGCTGCCCACCTAATGTGGCTCGCACACTGGCGTCACTTCCCGGATATCTCTATTCCGTTTCCGACTCCGCAATCTGGGCGCATTTCTATGCGCAAAACACCGCTAATCTCACCCTGCCCGATGGACAAACGGTTTCGCTGCGTCAATCGACGAATTACCCGTGGAACGGCGAGATTGAGATTGAAGTCCAGACATCGGCTTCCTTCAGTCTCAATCTCCGTATCCCCGGGTGGTGCGAACACGCTGCACTAACGGTCAACGGCGAATCGATTCAATCGGCGCTGGCTCCGTCGAGCTACGTTGAAATCGAGCGAGACTGGACCGCTGGCGACACCATCACGCTTTCCCTCCCGATGCCGATTCGCCGCATTCACTGCCATCCGTACGTCGAAGAAAACTCCGGCCGCGTCGCGTTGATGCGCGGGCCGCTTCTCTACTGCGTTGAACAGGTCGATAACGCAAATGTCGATCTTCGAGAGCTCGGTATCGCCGACCTCTCCGCACTCAATTCGGAACACCGGGGCTCGCTGCTTGGGGGAATCACCGTCATTTCTGGTGAAGCGGCCGTGGCCTCTTTCCCGGCTTGGAAGGGCTCACTCTATCAACCGATGTCCGTTTCCACCGCGCCCTCGACCGTTTCGCCGGTGTCGATTGCGGCCATTCCATACTTCGCCTGGGGTAATCGCGAACCGGGTCGCATGCGTGTTTGGCTTCGCGATTTACCCGAGCAATAGCCGCGAGAGTCCTCACAACTTAGGGAGCACAACCCAGCAATATGGGGAGCGCTCCCGATGATCGAGACCAGACCCGCAGCTCATTATCGAGGTGCGGGTTTTGCCCTTACGGTCTCGAATAAATCCAAGCGTGGATGACATCGACGATCGGACCACCGGCCCGTGAGGAGGGGGCTCCATGCCTCGTTACGTCGTCGAGCGCGTCTTTCCGGATGGGTTGCACATTCCGGTAACCGAGTCCGGCGCCGCTGCTTGTCTCAACGTCGTCGATAAGAACGCCGTTGAAGGAGTCACCTGGGTGCACTCCTATGTCAGCGAGGATAAATCGAAAACATTTTGCATCTACGACGGTCCGAATCCGGATTCGATTCGCGCCGCCGCAGAGCGGACTGGTCTCCCGGTCACCACGATCACCAAGGTTTCTGTTCTCGATCCCTACTTTTACCGGTAAGCGCCGGTATCAAATCGCAGTTGTGATTCACGAAAAGGAAGTGTTCATGAAACGTCTCATCGTTCGCACAGTGCCCATGTTGGCGCTGTTCTTCGCAATGTTTATGTCGGGCGCAATGACCATGGCGGTCAGCGCTCAGGACGCAACCCCGCCCGCCGGGCCGATCACGGTCAACGAGGTCGCTCCCGGCGTCACCGCCGAGGTTCTCGCCGCGGCGCCATCAATGCTGGCCCCGGGTCAGACCGTTTACACCGTTCGCTTCATCTTCCAGGCGGGAGCGGATATCTTCCCGCACGGTCACCCGGGCACCACTGTTCTCGGTGTGCTCTCCGGTTCGTTCGGCTGGACATTGCAGCAGGGCGAGGCTTACGTGGTCCGTGGCGCCGGCAGCGGCGGAACCGAAGTCGAGGAGCTCACGGTTCCCGGCACCGAAGTCATTCTCGAACCGGGCGATGCCATCTATTACGAGTCGGATGTGATTCACACCGCCCGCGGCGCCGGTAACGAGCCAGCGGTTGTGATGGGCACGCTCATTCTCCAAGCCGGCGCACCGCTGCTGATGCCCGCCGATATGATGATGGGCACCCCGACCTCCTAAATATCACTTCATTCCCCTCCCAAGGAGCGGGGCTGATGGATACGCATCCATCAGCCCCGCTCCTTGTTTCTCGTGAATTTCCAAGTCATTGTGAAAGGCTTTACAGGGTTAATCCCCTGTTCATATGGAGTGCGCATTGCGCATCTACGCTAAAGGAGATTGGGCTCTGTTTGATGAGGTAAACGAACGAGGGGGTTGGTTTGGGGCGATTCGTGGCACGGAGAATCGGGCGCAGCATTCTCACGCTGTGGCTGGTGGTTACCGTGGCGTTCGTGGTGCTCCGAACATCCGGCGATCCGACGATGGCCATGTTAGGACCCGACGCGCCACCCGAAGCTCTCGCGGCCTTTCGCAAAAATTTCGGTCTCGATGATTCTCTTTTCACCCAGTATTTCAGATATCTCCAACAGCTCATTTCCGGCGATCTCGGCACATCGATGCAATACCATCGCCCGGTAACCGAACTCTTCTGGCAGCGATTACCCGCGACGCTCGAGCTCGCCGGGGTCGCCCTCGTTATCGCCGTTCTAATCGGAATTCCGGCCGGAACTCTGGCCGCGCTTAAGCGCAATTCAGTTTGGGACCGCACGACGATGTTCGCCGCATTTGCCGGGCAATCGTCTCCAAACTTTTTCATCGGTATTCTCTTGATCTTCTTTCTCAGCATGAGGTTAGGCTGGCTTCCGAGCTCCGGGCGCGGCAGTTTCGAACAGCTGATCATGCCGTCAATCACGCTCGCGACCGGGCTTCTGGCCGGACTTGCGCGCATGACCCGGTCTTCGGTTCTTGAAGTCTCACGCGCCGATTACGTGCGAACCGCCCGCGCCAAAGGCTTGCCGAACAGTCAGGTGTTGAGCGGGCATATTCTGCGAAATGCCGCGCTGCCGATCGTGACCATGTTCGGGATGTGGATTTCCGGTGCGATCGGCGGCACAGCCGTCACCGAAACTGTATTTGCTTGGCCAGGTGTCGGCCGGCTGATCGTCGACGCCGTTACCCGACGCGATTTCCCAATTGTGCAAACCCTCATTTTGTTTATCGCCATGAGTGTCGTACTCGTGAATCTTGTTGTCGATCTCGCCTACGGCTGGCTCGATCCAAGAATTTCGGTGACGTCCTAATGAGGTCTCCACACGTGGAAGCCGCCACTTCGGGCACAACCACGATTAGTTCTCCGGTTCGCATTGGCGACTCGCCGCTTCAAAATGCGTTGAGCACCCGTACAGAAACCGTATCAACTAACCGCTGGGCGTGGGTTCGAACCCTTTCCCCGCTGCATTGGGTTTTGCTCGTGGTCCTGGCGACCATCATTATCGCGGCAGTTTTCGCCGGTTCAGTGGCGCCACACGATCCCAAATTGAACGAGCTTCGCGGTCGGTTGCTCCCTCCCGCCTGGGAATCAGGCGGTTCGACCGATCACCTGCTCGGCACAGATCAGCTTGGACGCGACGTTTTCAGCCGAATCATCTACGGCGCGCGAATTTCGCTGGCAATCGCGGTGCTCGGCACGCTTGCCGGTGCAACGTTCGGTGCGCTTTGCGGGCTCGTCTCGGGATTTCGTCGCGGCGCGATCGATGAAATCGTCATGCTCGTTGTTGACGCGTTCATGTCGCTGCCGTTCATCATCATCGCCCTCGCGGTGATCGCCATGCTCGGTTCGAGTTTTGGGGTACTGATCTTTCTTGCGGCGCTTTCCGGGTTCACCGGGTACACCCGAATCGCTCGTGGTCTGGCGATGCAGGTGTCGAACGAGCAATACATTCTGGCCGCGCAATCGATCGGTGTTTCATCGACTCGCGTTCTACTCCGCCACACGCTGCCGAACATGCTGGCGCCGATGATCGTTCTCGCCACGATGGAAATGGCCTCAATCATCCTGCTCGAAGCATCGCTTTCCTTTCTCGGATTCGGCATCCAACCTCCCACGCCCTCCTGGGGACAGATGGTCAGTGACGGCCGCCAGTACCTCAACGACTCGTGGTGGGTTGGAGTGCCTCCCGGCGTCGCGATCATGGTGGTGGCGATGTGCATCAGCTTGCTTGGCGACTGGCTCCGCGATCTGCTCGATCCGACAACCAAGGCGTGATCGCACGGTAATCCCATTTTTCAATGCGGCATGACTCGCTCGTTCGAGCGACATGCGCCGCGGCAATGCCGTGGCGCCGGAGCGGCGCGGGCCGTTCGGCAGGTACAGTTGGAGGTAGAAATGAACCGCCCCTCGGAAATGACTCGACGCCGGCTGCTTGCCTCCGGTGCGTCGTCATTCCTCGTCATTGCCCTGATGCGCGATGTCGCCTTCGCGCAAGATGCTTCGCCTGAAGCCGGCGCTCCCGAGTTCGCCGCCACCCCGGAAGGCAATTTCGCTCCACAAACCGGGATCGAACGCGATGAACTGATCATCGGCGTGCAGGGGCTTCCGGCCACACTTGATCCAGCGCAGGAGCTCAGCAACGTTGGTTCCCGCGTCAACTGGACGCCGTACGACACCCTGATTCGCCGCGACTTTTTGAACGGCGATGTCAATGTGCCCCACCTCGCGGAAAGCTGGGCTCGCGTCAGCGATACCGTTCTCGAGCTGAAGCTTCGAGAAGGAGTGACCTTCCACGACGGCAGCCCGTTCACCGCCGATGATGTTGTTTTCACGTTCGACCGTCTCTTCACTGCCGCCGAGGACAGCAATCTCGTCGAAGCCGGCACCTATTTCGCGACGTTCGATAAAGTCGAGAAAATCGACGATTTCAACGTCCGCATCACCACCAAGGCTCCCGATCCGGTGTTGCTGAACCGGCTCGCGTCCTGGGGTGGCTGGATCGTTTCGAAGAACTACATCGAAACGGCCGGCCAGGATGAATTCCAGCGCACGGGGATGGGCACCGGTCCATTCAAATTCACAAGCTTCACCCCCGACAACGAAATCGTTCTCGAGCGCTACGACGGCTATTGGGGCAATCTGCCGCCCGTCAAGCGCGTCACATTCCGGGTCATTCCGGAAGTCGCCGCTCGTGTCACGGCGTTGGTCAACGATGAAGTGCAGCTCATCACTAACGTTCCGCCCGATCAGGTCGCCTCGATCGAAGAACACGACAATGTCGAGGTTCGCGACGTTGTGCTCTCGAACGTTCACGTGCTTGTCTACAACACCCATCAGCCAGGCTTGACCGACAAACGCCTCCGCCAGGCGCTCAATCTCGGAATCGATCGCCAATTGCTGATCGACACGATTTGGCAAGGGAAAGCCCGGGCGAAGCACGGCCATCAATTCGCTGAATACGGCGCGCTTTTCAATGCCGATCGCCCGCTCACGCCGTACGATCCAGTGAAAGCCCAGCAATTGGTGGATGAATCGGATTACAACGGCGAGCATCTGACCTTTCAGACCCGGAATGGCTACTACACGCTTTCGGTCGAAGCCGCGCAGGCGATCGTGCCGATGTGGCAGTCAATTGGAATCGACTGCGAGGTCGTCATTTCCGAGGAAGCCGCTCCGCTGGAAGAGCAGTTCATTACCAACTGGTCGAACTCCTCGATCCTCGCCGATCCCGATGGCTGCCTCGTCCGTGGCTGGGGTCCGGGTTCCGCCCGGCAGTTGCAGGTTTGGGATGCTCCGCAGGAATTCAATGACCTCGCCGTTCAGGCTCGTTCGACCCTGGATACCCAAGTTCGCTACGACTGCTACCAGCGCATGCTCGACATTTGGGAAGACGATGCGCCCGGCACCGTGTTGTACGATCCGGCCGAGTTCTATGGTGTCAGCAAATCGGTGAACTGGACCCCCTACCCGCTCTACAACATGGACCTCCGCGCCTACAACCTTTCATTCAACGACTAATAAACATCGAGTATCGAGCGGCCAGGAGGAGTTCAAACGACTCTTGGCCGCCAGTTCCCGGGGGCAATATCGTGGCTGAATCAAATCGACGAGTTCTCGTGATCGGCGCCGACGGCTTGCGCCCGGATCAAATCGATCCCAATATCATGCCGAATTTGACGAAGCTCGCCGAAACCGGCGTGCGGTTCACCGATCATCACGCCGCTTATCCTTCGCACACACGCGTCAACTCCAGCACCTTCTCGACCGGACGCACTCCTGGGCAGCACGGCATCGTGGCGAATACGATGATCGTGCCGAATGCGACCGAAGATCACATCATCGACACGGGCAACTACCAGCACCTCGATGCGCTCGGTGCAAGCGATCCAGGCGGTACCCAGCTCGTCGAATCACTCAGCGATGTCCTGGTCAAAAACGGCTTTCGCCTAGCAGTCGCCGGCACTGGCTCCAGCGGTTCGAATGTGCTCTGGACGTACAAAGATCGCGGCCGGATCGTCAATCCAAACAGCGCGTACGGAATCGCCGATCTCTACGATCTCCGCGACAAGCTCGGGGTGATTCCCGAGAAATCCATCCCTGGGACGGCGTTGAATCGCTACGCAACCAGTGCGGTAACCGACATCTACCTGCGCGATCCCGAAGCAAAAGTGATCACGCTCTGGCTCGCCGAACCCGATTCTTCATTGCACTACACCGGGATCGGCTCGCCGGAAACCATCGAAGCGATGATCAGCGTTGATGCCTGCATCGGTTTGATTCTCGACGCCATGAATCGACTCGGGATCAGGGATCAATTCGACATCCTGTTTCTCTCCGATCACGGGCACTCAACCGTTCGCGCGCACCGCACCCTCCGCGAATATCTCAGTGACGCCAAAACCGAGCTCAACGGTCATCTCCCGGCTCTGACCACGGCCAGCGACTTCATTTACACCCAGCCGGGAACCCCGGAACCGACCGCGGAGCAACTCGCGCCGCTCGTCGAATGGCTGCAGGCGCAATCCTGGACCGACGTCGTCATCGGCGGATTCGAAGGCACCGATCAACTGCCGGGAGTATTTCCGCTCAAAGCGCTTTGGAACGGGCACACCAATCATCGCCGCCCATTGCTCGCGGTTTCACCGGTCTGGAGTAACGACCGCAACGAATTCGGCGTCCCGGGAACAGTCTCGTCTTTGACCACGCAATCGGCCCTGAAATCGTCGCACGGCTCACTCTCCCCGTACGACATGCACGCCACCTTTATCGCCAACGGTCCCTCGTTCAAGGAAGGCGTCGTTTCCAATGTACCGACCGGCGCCACCGACATCATGCCGACGATCCTCTCCCTTCTCAACCTTCAAATTCCAACCGGAATCGATGGCCGCATCGTCAATGAGGCGCTAGCTTCGCCCGCCGACACACTGGAAACGGTCGAGACATTCGGTCTCGAAGCCGCGACGGCCGGCCCTCAATCTCGCAAACTGCTCCTTCACAAAGTTGATTCCACGACCTACGTCCACGGCACCGCAACCGGCGGTGAGTTCCCAATCTAGGGTTGCCCTCGCTGCACCAGGTTCGAGGACGCCACTCAAAGCGCTCACTTTTTAGCGAGCGCTTTGAGTGGCGTCTTGGCAGCTTTGACCATAATGTAGTAATTGCTACTCATCTGATTTCAGGCAAATCTCCCATCCAAAACGCCCAATTCGAACCCCCAACTATTGGGCAAGGCCGAACTTATCGGCCATGCTCCACATATCTAGAATCGATAAGCAGCGCGTTCAATTATCGTTCGAGGAAGAGCGGCGAATTTCGTCGTTCGATCCCGACATCCATCGACCACGTTGACTCATCAATCAAGAGGGGGCGGCATGTCGAAACAGGATCCATCTCCGCAATCGCGAAACCATGAATTCGGCGAGCTTCGACGCCAACTGCACGCCGGAACGCTCTCTCGACGTGATTTCGCGAAGCGCGCGGCTGCACTCGGTTTCGGAACGGCTGCTGTCGGCTGGATGATCGATGTATACGGGGCAAGCGCAAGTCCGTCCCCGTCCGCGCCGAAGATATTGACGAGCCTGCAAGACTCGGACAATCCAATCACGGTCACAATTGGTGGAACACCGATCGCATCGACCGAAGAAGACATTTCCACTGCCGCGGCCGGTGGCACCCTGCGATTCGCCCGCGGCCAAGATTCAAACAAGCTCGATCCGGTCACCACCGACGCCAATACCGAGATCTGGATATTCATGAATATCTACGATCAGTTGCTTCGCGTGGCGCCCTCGGGCATCGAGCTCGAACCATCGCTCGCGGAATCGTGGGAGATATCCGACGACGGTATTACCTATACATTCCACCTTCGTCAGGGCGTGATGTTCAGCGATGGCTCTCCCATGACCTCCGCTGATGTCGTCTATTCCTTGGTCCGCGCCGCCGACGATCCCGGTCAAACCTGGACCTTCACCCTCACCGCGCTCCAACGCGACGCCAATGGCGCGGTGCAAGGCATCACGGCGCCGGACGCGAACACCGTGGTGATCGAGCTCGCTCAGGCCTGGGCGCCGTTTCTCTCCGATCTCGCGATGTTCAATTGCTCGATCGTTTCCGAAGCGTTCGCAAAAGGCAACGAAGCGAAGCTCGTCGACCAACCGATGGGCACCGGTCCGTTCATGCTGGGCGAATGGAAAAAAGGCGAATCGCTCGAACTGCTCAAGAACCCCCACTACTGGGACACTGGGCTGCCACTGCTTGATGGCGTGATGGTCAACGTGGTTCCGGATGATAACAACCGGATCATCCAAATTCAGGGCGGCGACCTCGACGCTATCTACGATGTCCCGTCCGCTCGCGTTCCCGATCTCAAGCAGAGCGGCGATCTCAAGGTTATCGAGTTTCCTTCAACCTACATTCAGTACATCACTTTCAACTGCCGGAATGCCCCATTGAACGACGTCAACGCCCGCCTGGCGCTCTCCTACGCCACTGACCGCAAAACCCTGGTCGACGTCGTGCTCTTCGGAACCGGCATTGTCGCAACCACGTTCATGCCCAAGGGCGCGCTCTACTGGGATGACCAGATTCCAGAGATCACCGTCGATCTCGACAAGGCCAAGGAATATCTCGCTGCCTCAGCGACACCGGACGGGTTCGATATCTCGCTCACCTACATCGCCGGAAGCGCCGAGGGCGATCAGCTCGCAGCGGTGCTCAAAGACATGTGGAGCCAGATCGGAGTCAATCTCACCCTCAATCCGGTCGAATCCGGTGTCTACACCGACAACTATCAAAATCACGAGTTCGAAACCATGATCAATTACTGGACCAACGACATCATCGATCCCGATGAGCTCGTCGCCTACGTCATCCTTCCCGAAAGCTCCGAGGCCTACCAAACCGGCTGGTCAAATGCGGAAGCTGTTCAGCTTGCGAAGGACGGCGCTTCCGAGCTCGACCCTGCCAAGCGTAAAGAAATCTACTTCCGTATCCAGGAAATCTACGCCGCTGATTCTCCTATGCTTTACCTCTATCACAAGCCCTACGTCGATGTGACGTCACTGAAGGTACACAACTTTTCCCAACCTCCAACCGGACAATGGGTCTGGAAGAAAACCTGGATCGAAGCCTGATCGTACGAGGCGCCGCGATCTCCGAAAAGGGGAGATCGCGGTCGCTGAGGTGACACTCTATGGGCCAGGGCCAATACCTGATTCGTCGTTTGGTGTTCATGATTCCGGTGTTGATCGGTGTCACGATCATCTCATTCGTGTTGATCCATCTCATTCCCGGCGACCCCGCCCAGGTCATCCTCGGCGTGCACGCCCAACCCGACAATCTGAAGGCCCTGCGCCACGAATTGGGTCTCGATCGCCCGCTCTGGAAGCAGTACGGCTTCTACCTCGGCGACTTGCTCCGTCTCGATCTCGGCTCGTCGATCAAATTTCAGCAGAGCGTTGAATCACTGATCCAGAAACGCATCGGTCTCACCCTGTTTCTGATCGGCTTTGCCACCTTGCTCACGATCGCAATCTCCCTCCCCCTCGGCATTATGGCCGCGCTCAAGAAGAACAGTTTCTTCGATCAAATCGTCCGAGCGGTACTCATGGTGACCATGGTGATGCCGGCGTTCTGGGTCGGCATTCTTCTTCTTATTCTCTTCGGCGTGAAACTCGATCTCTTGCCGGTTTCAGGGTATGGCGAAGGTTTTGTCGATCACGTTCGCCATCTCTTTCTCCCCGCGCTCACCATCGCTCTCTCACTCGCGCCGATATTGGTCCGCTCCCTGCGGGCAAGCATTCTCCAGGCGATGGATTCTGACTACGTTCGCACCGCCAGAGCAAAAGGCTTGCAGGATCGCGCGGTGCTCAATCGTCACGTCATGAAAAACGCGCTCATTCCATCAGTCACGTTGCTCGGTCTCTCCATCGGCTATCTCATGGGGAGCACGGTGATTGTGGAGAGGGTTTTCAGTCTCCCCGGGGTCGGTTCGCTCCTGGTTGACTCGATCAGTGCTCGCGATTACCCGGTGGTCCAGGCGATGACATTGATCTTTGCCGTCTTCGTCATCCTGGTCAATATCGCCACGGATGTCGTCTACACGATGCTCGACCCTCGCGTTCAACTGAGTTAGGACACTGCATGGGCGCGAACGCAACCACAAAATCAATCGTCTCGATCCACCAAACCGCGGACCTGAAGCTCTCGCAGCAAGCCCTGCCCGCCCGATCGAAATTCTGGCGAAAGCTGCTCCAGCGCAATCTCGTCGCCGGAGGCGCGATTGTCTTCGCCATCGTTGTGCTCGCGATTTTCGCTCCGGTCATCGCTCCGAGCGGACCGCAGGATACCGATTACACCGCCCGCTTGGTCGGTCCCAGTCTCGATCACCTTTTCGGTACCGACAACCTCGGCAAAGACATTTTCTCGCGGGTCATTTACGGCGCTCGCATCGATCTCCGCGTCGGGATCTACAGCGTGATTCCGCCCTTCATCATCGGCGCGATTCTCGGCTGTTTGACCGGCTACTACGGCGGTAAAATCGACGGGTTGGTCATGCGCCTGGTCGATGTCGTTCAAGCGTTCCCATTTCTCGTGCTTGTCATCGCGATCGTCGCGGTGCTCGGACCCGGTTTACGCAATATGTACATCGCGGTCGCGCTGGTCGCCTGGGTAACGTACTGCCGCTTACTTCGGGGCGAGATCCTCGTGGCCAAACATCGCGAGTACGTCGAAGCCGCTCGTGCGATCGGCGGCACCGATCTCCGCATCATTGGTCGCCACATCCTGCCCAACGTCATCAGCTCGTCGCTTGTTTACGCCATGGCGGACATCATTCTCTACATCGTCCTCGCCGCGAGTTTGAGCTACCTTGGCCTCGGCGAGCGCCCACCGGCTCCTGAATGGGGCGCCATGGTCACCGATGGTCGCACCTTCATGGCCACCGGTTGGTGGATCAGCGTTTTCCCCGGTCTGGCTATCGTTATCACCGGCATTGGCTTTTCGCTCATCGGCGACGGTCTCTCCGACGTGCTCCGGCCAGGCCGCCGCTAATCCGGCTGGCAAACCTCAAAACACAAACTCCGATACTATGCGCATCAGCTAGTCATCGGAGTCTTGGGATGATGCCGTGGGCCTTCCTCATTTCAATGCTTTTGGCAGTATCCGCGATTCAGTCGGGTGTCCAAACGAGCGCTATTCAATCCACCGATCCCTGCGACCACTACCTCTTCAATGGCGACAACTATCTCGGCGCAGTCGATTGCCCGAACCTCCCGACCATCGACCAAACCGGCTTTGTTCGAGCCGAGCTCCCACCGGGGGCTCGCAAAGCCCGGGTTCGCCGCATCTACGACGGCGATACCATCTTTGTCAGCATCGGTCACGACTACTTCACCGTCCGGATCATGGGTGTCGACACTCCGGAAGAGTTCGATCCCGATCGCCCGGTCGAGTGTTTCGCCGCCGAAGCGGCTAATCGCACCGCGGAGCTCATTCCGGTGGGCACATTGATCTATCTCGATCCCGATGTCACCGACCACGATCGCTTCGGCCGGGATCTGCGCTCGGTCTGGTATGTCGATAGCAATGGACATTACCGGCTGCTCGAGGATGTGCTCGTGCGCGAGGGCTACGCGGTAACCGAGGTGATCAAGCCGGACATCGAATACGCGGTCTTCCTCGCCGAGGCGCAAGCCCGCGCCTGGGAAAACGGCCGTGGTCTTTGGAGCGCCTGCGGGGGCGCCGATACTCCCTTTGGTTCCCCGGCTCCCACCCCAACTCCAACGCCGGCACAGCCAGCCGTTTGCGATCCCGCCTACCTGGGAGTCTGCATTCCTCCCGTTTCTCTATCCGGCGATCTCGACTGCCGGGACGTCTTCTATCGCTGGTTTGTGGTGCTCCCACCGGATCCGCACAACTTCGATGTCGATGGAGACGGATACGGCTGCCAATCGTGAGCCCGGGTTTAGCTATTCCCCATTCGCAGAACGTTCGCAATCTCCTCGATCTGCACCAGGTGAATGCGTTCGTGTTCAGCGAGCAGCTGGGCGTAAGCCAACACTGTCCAATCGCGAATGTTGCCCGATTTCGTCACCACTGCTTTTCGTGACCAGTCGTCGACGCTCAAGGCTTCGAGAACGCTCACCAGCTCGCATCGCTGGGAGACGAACTCGCTAAACGAAGGGGAAAACTCGAGGGAGGGATAGTCGGTCCGCTTGATCCACGTTCTGGGGCTGATCGCGCGAATCGCCGGCGTATCCTCGGCAATGATCCGCGCGATACACCCGCCCCAAACATCCGCACAGGCGCGAAGGTGGGCGAGCACATCGCTCACCGACCATCCGTCTTCCTCAGTTGACGCTCTTAATTGATCCGCGGACAACCCCGCAACGATTGACTCAATCAGTGCAGGGTGTCTACGCAGTAAATCGAGGATTTCGTCTCGCGTCATTGCTGATGAAGCCATCGTCCAAGATCCTCATCCTCGATCCAAACGCTACGTCGCGCGATCAGTTCGCATCCCATTATGGGGCTCCAAACCAGGTCGCCAGGGCGTCGTGCAATCCGGTATCTGTGCCACCCCCGACCCAGGCGACGTACCGGATCTCGATGGTGCGCCCCCCAGACCGCCCGCGCGCGTACCGATGAGTTCCTGATTAGGGCGTCGCTCGACAATGGCAACATCGACCCCAGCTAAGGCCAATTCACCCGCCAGCATCAACCCAGTCGGACCAGCGCCGGCCACTAAAACCGCATGCTCGGTCATACTCCCCCCTTCGAGAACCCGGGCTCAGCCCACTGCTGCGAGCCGAAATGGATTTTTCGATACGCCCCGAGGACAAGATCGGCCGGACAGCATACCACGAGTGCCATTGACGCCCGTCGCTGAACCAGATCAAAGAAAACACGGGCTAAGTCTTGCAATGCTCCGCGATGAAAGGCCTGGCCAGAAATTTGCGCGCTTCAACTGTCGGTCGTCTCGGGATCCGAGAAGCTCGATCACCGCGCTTCCAACCGCCGCAAGCGAATGGATAAGCACGCCGCAAGCGGTAGGGAGCCTAGCAATGTCTCCGCAATGGGTCATCTCGATTATCACTATTAGTATCGTATTCGCGATTCTTTGGTGGGAAATCAAGCGCCGCCGTCAATGACCGGGTGGCGATCCTGCCTGCGGTACATTTTTTCTGAATATCGGTTTCATCTCGTTTGGTTAGGGCTTTCCAAGTCTAGACCGACAAAAAGAAAAACTCCCGAACATGCGGGAGTTTTTTCCAAGTGAGCCGGGTGGGACTCGAACCCACAACCAACTGATTAAGAGTCAGTTGCTCTGCCATTGAGCTACCGGCCCGCACAAAGTATAGTCATTTTCCGCATCGTTTCAAGAGAATCTAACAATGGCGGACGTCTCATGGGTGGGTCAGAAAGCCGGGGTCAGGAGATCGCGAACCCCGCCTGTTGCTTCAATTTCGTCAAATATTGAATCGGATCCTCGCCCGCGGAGTGCAACAGATCGGCGAGCAACGTTAGCCACGAATCCAGCAACGATTCGCACCAAATACTCGCCAGCTCGGTCATTTCGTGACCGCCGGTTCCAAGCGAAATCGCGTTGAGATCATCTTCCGAAAGTTGAGCTAGGTGCAGCAACGCATCGAAAAAACTACCGAGGATTTTGTTCGCCACGGCGTTCAGCACCACATCATCGGTCGCGAATTCGAACGTCGGTCGCATCACGGTCGCCGCGCGCTCATCACCCGCGGCGAGACGCTCGCGAAACCCGTCGCCTTCGCTTCTTGGAAACGCAGCCTGAAGCCCGGAACCAGCCGTCAACCAGCTTTTGAAAAACGACTTCACATCCGCCGGAGCTTGGTGCTCGATCTCCGGTTGTCGTTGCTCGGGTTTCGATGTTCTCATGAGCGTGCCTTTAGCCTGGCGAGTAATTTCGTCAATGCTAACAAAGGAAAGAGCCGGGACTCACCCGGCTCACTTCCTTATGAAATCGAATTGAATCGGGAGGAATTACCCGATCGCCGGATGCGCGTCTTTCCAATTCTCAGATTGTTCGTAGGCGTGCGCCACCTGCAGCACCGTTGCCTCGTCGAACGACTTACCGAGGACCTGCAAGCTCACGGGCATCCCATCGCTGAATCCGCACGGAATCGCGATCCCTGGAATGCCAGCCATGTTGGCCGGAATCGTCCAGACATCCGCCAAATACATCTGATACGGATCGTCAGTTCGCGCTCCAATCGGGAACGCAACCGTCGGCGAAGTCGGCGCCACGATCGCATCTACTTGGGTAAACGCGTCGTCAAAGTCCTGCTTGATCAGCGTGCGAACTTTTTGCGCTTTGACATAGTACGCATCGTAATAGCCGCTCGACAGCGCGTAGGTTCCGAGCATGATCCGTCGCTTTACTTCCGGACCGAACCCTTCACCACGCGTGCGCTCGTACATTTCTTTAAGCGAATTCGACTCAATCGACAGCCCGTACTTCACCCCATCGAACCGGGCGAGATTTGCACTCGCCTCTGCCGGCGCGGTGATGTAATACGTCGGCAAGGCGTACTTCGTGTGGGGCAGCGAAACTTCCACGACCTCTGCCCCGAGCTCGCGCAGGCGTTCGATCGCGGCATTGACCGCCTTTTCGACACCCGCTTCCATGCCGTCGATCCGATATTCCCGCGCGACGCCAATGCGCTTTCCGCGAATATCTCCCGTTAGGGACGCTCGATAGTCCGGGACAGGTAGCGAAACCGAGGTTGAATCGTTCGGATCGTTGCCCGCGATCGTTTGCAACATGATCGCGGCATCTTCGACCGTCCGCGTAAACGGTCCGATCTGATCGAGACTGCTTGCAAAGGCGATCAAGCCGTATCGCGACACCCGCCCGTAGGTCGGCTTCAACCCGACAACCCCACAGAAACCCGCCGGTTGCCGAATCGATCCGCCGGTGTCTGAACCGAGCGAAAGCATCGCCTCTCCGGCGGCAACTGATGCCGAGGCTCCGCCTGAACTACCGCCCGGTACCCGCGAGAGATCCCAGGGATTGTGAGTTACGCCAAAGGCAGAGTTTTCCGTCGAGGAGCCCATCGCGAACTCGTCGGTGTTCACCTTCCCAAGGAAAACCGCTCCACTCTCGCGCAACCGGTTCACGACAGTCGCATCGTACGGGGAACGGTACCCTTCGAGGATCTTCGAAGCCGCTGTTGTCGGCGCATCTTTCGTCACAAGTACGTCTTTGAGTGCTACCGGAACGCCAGTCAAGGGCGCGGCATCACCGGCCGCGATTCGCGCGTCCGCCGCTTTCGCCTGCTCCAGCGCGACATCGGCCATCACGTGCAAGTACGCGTGCAAATCGCCGTCAACAGCTTCGATCCGGCGCAAATGAGCCTCGGTCAGCTCGACCGAGCTGATTTCTTTGCCATCGAGCTGCTTCCGGGCTTCGGCCGCGGTGATCCAGGTCAGTTCTCGATCGCTCATGCTCCGCCCTCGTCGCTTCCGCCGAGCACGGCATCGACCTCGAAGAACCCTTCAAACTGCCGCGGCGCGTTCGCCAGCACCTGCTCGCGTGGCAGCGAACCGGTGGCGATGTCGTCGCGCATTACATTAGAAAGCGGCACAACCTGCGCGGTTGGGGAAATGGCCGATGTATCGATTTCGGAAAGCGCATCTATGTGTTGAAGAATCGACGAAAGCTGATCGCGCAATCGCTCTTTTTCCTCGGCCGAAAGCCCGAGGCGAGCGAGCGCCGCAACGTGTTCGACATCGGCAATCGTGAGCGACATTCCCAACTCCGGATACCAGGGGTGCAGCAGTCATTGAACCCGCGTTGTCGGCGGTTTCGAACGTCCGAGTCTAGCACAACACCCCGGATTTACCGGATGCAAGCGGGAAACCTGAAACGCTAAATGGTGCGATCGCTCATCAACAACCGGTCGACGGCATGAACCGAACTGAAGGCATCGGTTCCGAGAAATTCTGCGTTGACCCGGCGCCGCAGCTCCGGCCGGGTGGTAAAGATCGATCCGACGTATCCCACCACGGGCCGGATCGCTTCACCCCGCTCACGCTCAAATCGGTCGACCAACTCGGTAATCGTGTAATTGAGGTTATCGATATCAGTCTCATTTGTTGCAGAGAGCAGCACGAATGGTGCGTTCAGCGATCGTGCCGCCTGGATCAGATCGCCAGCCGGGAGATTCGGACCCATGTAAATGACGTGATAGCCATAGCGCGAGAGAAAGAGCGACGTTACCAGCAGCCCGATTTCGCGATGATCGCCCTGAACGCCGGCGGCCACGATCGGACCGCGACCGGTGTGCGGACGTGAAATATTGAAGAGCACGTTGATCTTGCGAAGAATGAACGCGGTTGCGAAGTTTTCAGCCCCGGCACTCAGCGTTCCGCGCTCGCGCTGTCTGCTGATCTCCGCCAGGACCGGTTCAAGAATGTGGCAGCAAATCTCTTCCACCGCAGTGAAAACGAGCAATTCCTCGATGACGCGCTCAGCCCGCTGGTCGTCGAATCGAGCCAGCGCATCACCAATTTCCCCGCACATCCGCGCCAACGGAATCCGAGATCGGAAGGTCGGCGCTTGCTCCGGATGTGCCGGTGAGGCAACACGATCGAAAAAGAGGGTCGGTTGCACGTCGTCCGCGACAGGAGCGCGATCGACCACCGCGGTCATCCCGGGGAGCGCTTCGACTGCGACCGGACCACTGTCTTTACACATCGAGTGATAGAGGGCCACTGCCTGGCTGATCGTCAAACCGGCACGGGTTTGATCGCGAAGCCAACAAATGAGCGCCAAATCCTTTTCGGAATAGAGACGCTGATTCCCCGTAGTGCGGCAAGGAGCGGGCGATCCATAGCGCCGCTCCCACGCTCGTATGGTGTCGGCGGGGACTCCAGTACGCTGAACCACTGCACGCGTGTTGTACACTGGTTCGGTGTGGAGCCGGTCGAACATCGGCATAAACGAGTACCTCCAGGGCAGGACTATAAGAATCTGCCCAGTCCCTGTCAACGTTTTGCACACCATTGCGCTACGGAGTCAATCGGCTTATGCACGAGGTACGGCGCGACGGCGGTGACCGGGTGCGGTCGCGGCGCTGGTTTCGCCTTCACCTGATTCTGACAGGGTTGATCGCGCTCTCCGTTTTGGCGGCCTGCGGCAGTGATGACAACGCCACCGTCGAAGATCGCCGCTTTGCCACCGACCCCATGGAACCGACGTCAACCGCCGCTGCCACTGAAACACCCGCTACCCAGCTCGAAACGGCGATATCCGCGTCAACAGCGACGAGCACGATCGTTGTCTCCCCGACACCGGCGATCGCTTCGACGGTCACAACCGTCTACGCCATCGCTGAAGACGCCGTAATCGCCGTTGACACTGCCTCGAACGCGACACGGGTGCTCGATCGCTCAAACGACGAGCGTTCAGTGGCGCGAATTTCATCATCGCTCGACGGTGAATCCGTCGCGATTCTCTATTCGGTTGCCAACGGTGATGACACTCGTTACGACCTCAGTATTCGCAACAAAAATGGTGACGAAACCGCGCATTGGACCGATATAGAATCGGCACTTGATCGCATGAATGAACCCGGCAAGGGACGACTCTTGCTCGATTGGTCGAACTCCGCCGGCAAAATCGCGGTCGCATTTCCCGATGGAGGAGCAATCGTTGTCACTCAAGGCGAGGATCCCCACGTGCTGCTGAGGCGCAGCCAGGCGCCGACGCCGACATCGCTGCAGTGGTCGCCAAAAGGCGACGCCATCGCCTTTGTTTCGAAAAACGCAAACGGCGATGGCTCCTATCTTTCGATTGCTTCGGCTCAGGCGTTGCCAGTCGATCCGGTCAAAATCAACGGAACGGGTGGAGATCGCCCGATCCTCTCCCTCGCCTGGATGCAAGACAGCTCGGCGATTCTCGCTATCCAGGGCAGTACGAGCCGGGACGACCAGGTCGGCGGCGATCTAATCCGTGTCGATCGGCGCACGCTCAAACCAACGCTCGTCACCGGAGCAAGTCTCTTCGGTCCCTCGGCCCAAATCGTTGCCGCGTCGCCGTCACCCGATGGGCAGACGATTGCCTACGTTTCGGTTGAACCAAAAGACAACGGAGGGTGGCTGGCGACGGTGTGGGTCGTCGATAACGGCGTGCCAGTCCAGCAGCGAGTGGCGCTCGACGAGGATCCACCGGTAGCCGATATCGGATGGACTGCTGCCGGACTCGCCGTTACCCTGCTCGAACCCGATCGGGTCAGCGTCGTGACGGTTGACGAAGGAGGAGCAATTGTAGGCGAGGCTGAGGCTACCGAGATTGCCTCGCCGTCCGCCCCCCCTGATGCCTTCCCTTCTCCTGAGCTATCCGCATCCGCGCCAACTCAGGAATCAACCCCGGCGTCTCCCCAACCATAGCTCGGTAGATGTAGCCTGAATCGACTCATCGATCGATCGAGTTTTGCGATTTGTGCGCCACATTGGGCACGATCTGGTACCATTCCCCATTGACCGCTCGCGGTGACTCCGCGGCGGTTTTTCGCTGAAAACCTCTGTTGTGCCGGGTTTCCGCGCACATCCCCTCATTTCGAGAGGCCCGAATGCCCGTCGTCAGCCCGCTTTCGCATCGCCGTGTCGATCTCATTCCGAGCACCACCGGAACCATTTCGGCGGTGGCTCATGGATCGCTGGCGGCCGAATTGGGCATCGTTGCCGGCGATCGCATTGTTTCAATCAATGACAAACCGTTGCTCGACGCACTCGATTTTCAATTCAACGCCCAGTCAGAGCGCGTGACCTTCGAGGTCGATCATAAAGGGCAGTTGTTTCGTCACGAGCTTCAGCTCGAAGGCGACGAATATTGGGGAATCACCTTCGGTGATCCCACCTTCGATGGCGTGCGCATCTGCGAAAACGCCTGCCCTTTCTGTTTCATCAAGCAAATTCCGAAGGGCATGCGCAAATCGCTTTACGTCATGGACGATGATTTCCGGTATTCCATGCTCTACGGTGCCTTCGTCACCCTCACGAATCTCGACGAAGCGGACTGGGAGCGCATCGAGCGCGAAAAGATCAGCCCGATGCATGTTTCCGTGCATGCCACAAACCCCGAGCTTCGCGTCGCCCTGGTGGGAAATCCCAAAGGCGGGCAGGTTCTCGAAGATCTTGCTCGTCTCGAACGAGCCGGTATCGATTTCCACGCCCAGCTCGTGATGGTTCCCAGGGTCAATGACGGCGCCGAGCTCGATCGCAGTCTCGAGGATCTCTCGCAGTTCAAGCGATTGCTCTCGATCGCCGCAGTACCGGTCGGTTTGACCCGATACGGTCTGGAACGGCAGAGCAAGCAGGTCCGGCTGTCACGCACCTGCATGCGCACCCTGCCCGGCAAGCAAATCGCGGTCCGTCGCTACGAGAAAGACGAAGCGCTCGCGGTCGTTGAGCAAGCAGAGCAGTGGCAAGCCCGGTTCCGCAAAGAGCGCGGCGAAACGTTTTTCCATCTCGGCGATGAGTACTATCTGATGTGCGATCTCCCGGTGCCCACAGCCGATCACTACGATGGCTACCCGCAGATCGAAGATGGCATCGGCATCACCCGCCACTTGCTCGAGAACCTTGACGGCATGATCCGTCGCACTCGAGCGGGCAGTCTCAGCGGCGCGACCGGCACCATCGCCTGCGCCACCCTCATCGGGCCGACCATGAGCGAAGCCGTTGACAGGTTCAACGCGCACACTGGTTCGATGCTCGACGTCGCCATCGTCGAGAATCATTTTTTCGGAACCGAGATCAATGTTTCGGGACTGCTCACCGGCCAAGATTTGATCGATCGCCTGAGCGAACACCCCGGAACCGGACCGGTCTACATCTCAAACCGCATGGTTTCGGACCGCACCCACACCCTGCTCGACGACCTGCCGGTCGCGGAGCTCAGCCGCCGTCTCGGCCGCGAGGTGGTTCCTTGCGGCCTAATGAGCGACGTCGCCCGCGACATGCGCGCCCGAATCCGGGATCGCTCCACCCTGATGATGGCGACCGCTTAGACGGTCTGCCGCCGGCTAGTCCTTGATTTCCACCGACACTGGGCAGTGATCCGAACCCATCACATCGGGGTGAATCTCGGCTGCCACGATCCGGTCTTGAAGCGCCTTGGACGCGACCATGTAGTCGATCCTCCAGCCCACATTCCTGGCGCGAGCACCGGAAAATTGCGACCACCAGGTGTAGGCGGCGGTTCGATCCGGATAGAACATCCGGAACGTATCGATGAACCCGGCGTCCAGGAAGTCCTGGAACCGCTCGCGCTCCTCCTTCGTGAACCCATGCTTACCCATATTCGGTTTGGGATTGGCGAGATCGATTTCCTTATGGGCGACATTGAGATCGCCACAGAAAATCACCGGTTTGGTTTGCTCCAACCGTTTCATATACGTCAGAAACGCCGGATCCCATTGCTTGTAGCGCAAATCAAGCCGCGTGAGATCGTCCTTGCTGTTCGGCGTGTAGACACTCACCAGCCAGAGCGCGTCAAACTCGGCGGCGATCATCCGCCCTTCTTTATTCGGGTCGCCGTACCCGTCGTCGCCTAATTCAAACTGGGTGGCGATGTCTTCGGGGAAATCGTTGATGACCTGGATCGGCGGAACTTTGCTGAAAATCGCTGTACCGCTGTACCCCGCCTTCGCCGCCGAATTCCAATGTTCGGTGTAGCCAGCTAGGTCAATCTGCGCCTGTCCCTGCTGGGCCTTGGTTTCGTTTAGGCAGAGCAAATCCGGCTGATGCTGTTCCATAAACGGCTGAAACAGTCCCTTTTTCACGACCGCTCTAATGCCGTTGACGTTCCAGGAGTAGATTTTCATGCTGCGCTCACTCGTCCTTTGCTGTTAGCCCCGGCTTAGGGCTCGCTTCCGGTAGACAATCGAGACCCAGTCTTCTTCCTGGCGGCGTTCGATGAAATCAAGCGGGTATTGCTCGTAAATCGCCCGGGTTTCTTCTTCGCGATTCTCAATAATGCCGCTCAAAACCAGGATTCCGCCCGGTTTCACTCGCGCGACAATACCCTCGTTGAGTTCGATCAGGATCCGGGCAATGATGTTCGCGAGCACGAGATCGTATTCAACCCCGTCAAATGGCTCACCCTGCCCGATCGAGCCTGTTTCGAGATGCACCGGGATGCCAAGCTCATTCCGCTCAACATTCTCGATTGCAGTGCGCACCGACACCGGATCGATATCGACGCCGTCCACATGCTTAGCGCCGAGTTTCGCCGCCGCAATCGCGAGAATTCCGGAGCCGGTTCCTCCGTCGTAAACGGTCATCCCCGGTTCAATCATTGTTTCCAGCCCGATCAACGCCAATCGCGTAGTGTGATGGGTGCCGTTACCGAAGGCCATGCCGGGATCGAGCACCACAACGATCTCATCGTGCCCCGCCTCGTACTCGAGCCACGGCGGACGCACAACGGTTTTTGTCCCAACCTTCACCGGGCGGTAAAACTCTTTCCAGGTGTTGGCCCAATCCTCTTCCTTGCGACGCTCGACCACCAGCTCTCCGACCGGGCGGATCAACCCCAAACTCCACAATCCGGACCGGATTGCTTCGATCGTTTCATCATCGATCGATTCCGCCGGCAGGTAGGTGCGCACTCGCACCGGTTTGGTGACATCGACGGCGAGATTGTCGCCATCCGGATCCTGCTTGAACGGTTCCTCGATGACCACGCCTTCGTTATAGCCAAAGCGGCCAAACAGTTCCGCCACGCTTTCGATCGCCTCGCGATCGGCCTCAACCACTAATTCAAGCCACTCGCCTGTTTGCAAAGGAGCTGTTTCTGAAGCGTCGGTCATGGTCCTCACACACGGGTGACGGCGTTATCGCCAATATGAATCGTGTTGATCTTGCCCTCGACAACCGCCGATCGACCAACCACCGAGTTTTCGATAATGGTTCGCTCCACCGTCGCCCCGTCATCGATGATGGCGTTGCGCACGATTGCATCGCGGATAACCGCGCCGGCGCCGATTGAAGCATACGGCCCGATGACCGAACCCTCGATCACCGCGTCATCAGCTATGATCGATGGATGCACGATCAGCGCTTCTTCTCGCGGCTCAGCCGGCGGCATCAGATCGAGCAGATACCGATTTGTGGAAAGCAGCACATCGATGTTGCCGCAATCTTCCCAGACCGAAACCGGCGCCGTGACCACCTTGTGACCGCGATCGATCATGATCTGGATCGCGTCGGCGATGAAGTATTCGTTCTTCATCGTCATCCCGCGTTCCATCTGTTCGTCGATAGCGTCGTACAGATCGGCCATGGATCGGAAGTAATAAATGCCTACGACCGCCTCGTTCGAGATCGGTTCCACCGGTTTTTCGACCAGGCGCACAACCTGGCCATTCTCCTCGACGGTGACTCCGAAACGCGACGGATCGTCGACGAATTTCGTGTAGATCACGACATCGGCATCGGTTGTTTCCAGATGCGTAAAATCGGCTTCAAAAACCATGTCGGGGAAAAGAATCAAACCGGAACCCTGGCAAAGCGCGCGCGTTCGCACGATCGCGTCGGTTTGCCCGCGCATCTCCGGTTGTTCGACAAAGGCAAGCGGCAGATCGTATTCCGCCTCGGCCCATTCTTCAATCTGTTTGCCAAGAAATCCGGTGATAAAGATGAGACGGTCAGGCTCCGCTGGCAGCACGCGATCGATCACGTGAGCGAGAATCGGCTTACCGCCGACACTCACCAGCGGTTTCGGCCTGCTCCACGTCAGCGGTCTCAGGCGCGAACCCAGACCTGCCACGGGAAGAATGACATCCATGCGTTCCGCCTCCCAGCCTCTGAATAGTGCGCACGTGCTCCCGCTCGCCGGCAGGCTCCGGCGATACAATCACACGATGGCGTTGTTGTAGTAAAGCAGATGGATCGAATGTTTCACGAGCAAACGGATAGCCACTTCGGGCTCACTCTTACGGAGCTCGACGAGCTGATTACCCGACGAATGGACCAACTTGACAGTTTACAAGAGGACCAGGAGAACCTGGGACCTTTCGGCGACCTGCTACGGAGTGCAACGCAAATTGCATTCCATCGCGCTGCAGAATTGATCGATGCCAACAACAAACGATTGACCGAGCAATTTGCCGATCTCTTGAAACGGAATGGCTTCCCAGGCGGGTAAACCGACGCCAACAAGAAAAGACCACCGAGATAACTCGGTGGTCTTTGGTACTCCCAGCGGGATTCGAACCCGCGATCTTCACCTTGAAAGGGTGACGTCCTGGGCCGCTAGACTATGGGAGCGAGCCGCACGAAATGCTAATCCGCCATGCCGTTTTTGTCAACGTGATCCGGCATAATTCAGCCTCCGCCTCCGCAGATTTCTCCCCAGATATCGCCACTCCCCGCCAAAACCGGCGAGTGCGCAAAGCACCACCATTACGCCCGTAAGCATCAGCCGCTCATCAACCGATGGTAACGAAGCAACCTGCCAATCTTGCCCGTAAATTCTCGCCACGTAGAGGAGGAGATCGATGGGAATGCGAGCGATCGGCATGAATGCCTCCCCGATCCGCTCATTGATCCGCAGTAGGAAAAGCTCCAAACAGCTGAATGGGAATGCGATCACCATGATCGGCGCTGCCACGATATTGGCGAAGATCGAAAGCAGCGAAATCCTTCCAAATGTCGTTCCGATTACGATCGCTGTTGCAACCTGCGCGTAGATCGCCGCCCCGATCCAGCTGGTCAACGGTCGGTGAGCTTCCCTCGGATATCGTCCCAATCCCGCCGACAAACCGATTGATGCGACGACGGAAAGCAAAAAAGAGATCGAGAAGGCATCTTGGGGACGCAGGATCAGCTGCATCACCGCCGTCGAAATCGCAAGCGAAAATGGATCGATCGGACGGCCGGCAACTCTGCCGCCGATCACGACCGTGGTGAGCAAGGCAGCCCTGAGTGTGGGTGGAGAAAGACCAACAAACACCGCGTAGAACCAGGCTAGCGCTAATCCGACGACGAAGATGGACTGCCGGCGGCGTCCTGTTACTCTTCCGAACCTGAACGCGATGGCAACAGCGAACGCCAGGTTTGCTCCGGAAACAGCGGTGAGGTGAGTCAGCCCTGCATTCTTGAATTCCTGATCAGTCGTCCCAGTCAACTTTCCGTCATCTCCGGTGACCAGACCCGCAATCAGCGAACCGGCATCTCCCGGAGCGGCATTCATGGCGCGGCGAACGATTCGTTGACGCTCGCGATTCATCCACGAAAGGAGTCCCGAACCTTGCCGGTCAATCTCGATCGATCCTGCATAGATTTGAGCGCTTGCCCCACGTCCGTCGAGATATGCGCGATAACTCGGCTCGTCGAGTGATTCACGCGGCTGAAGCACGCCGGTGACGTAAATTTCGTCGCCGAAAACAACCGAGTGATCATCGAAGGTGTAGACGAGAATCGATTCTCCGGCTCCGGCGCCATCACGAATCTTGGCGTCGAAACTCCAGCCCTGCGCTCGCATCGCCGGCATCGAGGTGACTTCGAGTCTCCAAGCATATTGCTCGGAGGCTGCGGGATCGATCGCCGGAGGTGAAGCCCGATTGACCCAGAGCGCGGCAATAACCGCGAGCGGAATGTGAATCAGCATCCGAGGTCCGAACCGGAGACTTCCGATCAGGCTCAGAATTGCGATCAACCCGACAAAGGGCCAACCACCGATGGCGGCGATGAGGAAAGCGCTCCCGACCGATAGCGCACTCATTCGGCCACCGTGATCAACGGCCGCAGTTTTTCGAGGAGGCTCTCACTGATTCCCTCGACCGCGAGCAGTCCTTCGACGGAATTGAACGGTCCGTTTTGATTTCGATAGTCGACGATTGCCTGCGCTTTCACCTCACCGATATCTGGCAAGTCAATCAGCTGCTCCACGGTCGCGGTATTGATATTGAGTGGACCTGCGGCGAGTGAAACCGGCGCGTCTGCTTCGGCCACCGCGGCGAGAAACGGCACGGTCACCTTTTGCCCATCCGTCAAAAACGCCGCTTGATTGATCCCGCTCAGATCGGCATTGCTGAGCGAGCCCCCGGCGGCATTAATGCCGTCATTCACCCGGGACTCAATTGGAAGCTCGTACAACCCGGGAGTGGCAACCGCTCCCGAAATCTGAACGGTGATCGACGTAGCCTGCAAACCCGGCAGAACGATGATGGCCGGAGCGCTATCGCGGTCCCGCCATTGATAGATCCCGATCGCGGCCGTGACCACGACGACAATGACGAAAAACCAAAGAATCAGCGCATCGCGCCACTCCCCCAACCTCGCGCTAAGTTGACGTAGGCGACTGATCAAAACCGCACTTCCGCATTACACTTGCGCGCTCAGTACCGGGTGCATCGCGCATCCGGCGTTTCGGCACGCCCATTCGCCGTCGATGGAGGACTTGGTGACTTTAACCCATCTTCTTCCAAGTTTGCAGAGGGAGCCGGTAATTGCCGAGCTCGCGGCGTTTGCGGCTGGCGAGAATTCCCGGGTTTCGATTACCGACTTGCCGTCGTCGTTCCGTCCAGCTGCGATCGCCGCGATCGGCAATGCCGCCCAGCGACCGGTGCTCATCGTTACCTCGCGCGCCGATCGCGCCGATCTGCTCTGCACCGCGATCAACGAATTTCTACCGGCCGAACGGCAGGCTCGACTCTGGGTGGGCCCGGAAGCACTCCCGTACGAGCAACTACCCTTCGATCTGGCCGCGTCTGCCGATCGCGTCGCCTTGCTCGGATCGCTAACCGAACAAGCGCAGATGGCCCCGATCGTGGTGGCGTCGGCCCACGGCCTGATGCACCTCGTCACCCCACCCGAGGAACTCGGCAAGTACACGATCAAACTCCGCTCCGGTATCCGGCTGAGTATCGAAACGCTCCTCTCTTTTGCAACAAGAATCGGCTTTCAACCCGTTCCGCTGGTTCAAGAGCCGGGCCAGGTCGCCAAGCGCGGCGGAATCATCGATCTTTGGCCGGCATCGGCGGAACATCCGATCCGGATCGATTTCTTCGGCGACGAGATCGATTCGATTCGCCGGTTCAATTCAAATACGCAGCGATCTGATCGAACGCTTGGCGAAGTAACGATTCATCCCGCCACCGAGATTCCGCTCTGGCGCCTTCCCAATGCCGCTCAAGCGATTCGCGAGCTCGACACGGCGACGCTGCGTCCCGAAGTCCAGCAGGAATGGGAGCACCTGATCGCGCAAATGGAAGCGGGAATAACCCCCGCGTCCATCGATCTCTTCGCTCCCTATCTCGTCGGCGAGCAGGCGACGCTCGTCGACTACTTTCCGGAATCGACGCTGGTGGTTATCGACGAGCCGTCATCGGTGCAAGTCGCGTTTTCCAATCTCGAACAGCAAGCGGAGGAGCTACGCCAGGCGTTCGAAGCAAACGGCGAGCTTCCCTCCGGATTGATTCGCCCATTTGCCACCTGGAACGAGCTGGAACCGAAACTCGAAACCGGTGCCTCAATCCACCTTGGTGTCGAGATTCTCGAACGCGAGCGCGAGATTCTCAGCCTTGCCTCAGTTGCGGAAGCGCCATTTTTCGCCGGTCGCGTGCAACGCATCACCAACGAAATCGGCGAAATGCTCGAACAAGGCTGGGCGATTGTCATAGCCTCGGATCAAGTCGATCGCCTGACCGAGCTTTTCGACGACCGCGATATCCCGGTCATCCGCGGCGCGCGCAGCGATACGCCACCATCACGAGTCACGCCGGGCACGCTCGAAATTCGTCCAGCCGATATCGATGGCGGATGGACGCTCCCCGATCTCAAAATCGGGCTCTTCACCGATTTGGAGCTTTTCGGTTTTCGCAAGGCGGTCCGCCATCAAAGCCGGCGCTCGCTGACCGACAATGTCGCCTTCGCAGCGAGTCTCACACCCGGCGAATTCGTGGTCCATATCGATCACGGGATCGCGAAATTTACCGGTCTCACGCGCGCCGAAGCCGGCGGCGTTGAACGCGAGTACCTCCTGCTTGAATACGCCAAAGGGGACAAGCTCTACGTTCCGGTCGATCAGAGCGATCGCGTCACTCGATACAGCGGTGGCGGCGTCGATCCCCAGGTCACAAAACTCGGCTCGGGGGAATGGGTTCGCGTCAAGCAGCGCGTGCGCAAGGCTGTGCGCGAGATGGCCTACGAGCTCGTCCAGCTCTACGCGGTGCGTGAAGCCGGAACGGGTCACGCCTTTCAAGCCGACACCACCTGGGATTACGAGCTCGCCGAATCGTTCCCGTACACGGAAACCGTCGATCAGCAAAAGGCGATCGATGACGTTCGCGCTGATCTCGAATCACCACGCCCGATGGACCGTCTCGTTTGCGGCGACGTCGGCTTCGGCAAAACCGAGGTCGCGCTGCGGGCCGCATTCAAAGCTGTTAACGGCGGCATGCAGGTCGCGATTCTGGTGCCGACCACCGTGCTCGCATTGCAGCACTTCGAGACGTTTACCCGGCGCTTGCACACGTTCCCTGTCAAGATCGAGATGCTTTCCCGTCTCCGCAATAAAGCCGAGCAGCGCAAAATCGTCGATGGACTGGCCGAGGGTTCGGTGGACATCGTGATTGGCACCCATCGCCTGGTCCAGCGCGATATCAAGTTCAAGAATCTTGGGTTGGTCATCATCGACGAGGAACAGCGGTTCGGAGTTCGCCACAAGGAATTTCTCAAGCAGCTGCGCACCGAAGTCGATGTCATGACGATGAGCGCCACGCCGATCCCGCGCACGCTCCACATGTCGCTCGCCGGAATTCGCGATATCAGCATCATCAACACCGCGCCGCAAGCCCGCCTGCCAATCCGGACGTTCGTCACCGAATCGAGCGATCAATTGATGCGGGAAGTCATCCTGCGCGAGATCGATCGCGGCGGGCAAATTTACGTCGTCCACAACCGCGTGCAATCGATCGATCGTCTCGCCGCGCATCTGCGCCATCTCGTGCCCGAAGCAACCTTCGGTGTCGGCCACGGGCAAATGGATGAGGAAGTGCTCGAACAGGTCATCCTCTCATTCGTCCGTCAGGAATACGACGTATTGGTGGCCACCACGATCATCGAATCGGGTGTCGATATTCCGAACGTCAACACGATCATCATCGATAACGCCGATACGCTCGGTCTCACGCAGCTCTATCAGTTGCGCGGTCGGGTCGGTCGCGGCGCCAAGCGGGCCTACGCCTATCTCGTTTATCGCCCCAAGAAACCGTTGAGCATGGAAGCTCAGGAACGGCTCGAAGCGATCCAGGAAGCCACCGAGCTCGGGGCCGGGCTGCAAGTCGCCATGCGGGATATGGAGATCCGCGGCGCCGGCAACATCCTCGGCGCCGAGCAGAGCGGTCACATTGGCGCGATTGGCTACGATCTCTACATCCGGTTGCTCAGCCAGGCGGTCGAAGAGGTCAAACAGGGCCGGCCGTTCGAGGAACAACCGGTGATCACGCTCGATCTCCCGCTCACCGCGCTAATTCCGGAGGGTTACATTGCCGATACCGAGCTTCGGCTTGCCACCTATCGCAAGGTCGCAGCGGTCTCGTCATTCGAGGAGCTCGGCGAAATGCGATCCGAGCTTGAAGATCGATTCGGTGCTCCGCCGGAAGAGGTCGAGCGTCTGCTCGCACTCATCCAATTGAGATTGCGGTGCGAAATGCTCGGGATTGAATCGATCGTCGAGCGTGAGCGCGAAATCGTTTTGCGCCCAGTGGTCACCAAACTTCTCGATGCCCGCCGCTTTGATCGCGAATTCGGCAGTTCCGTCCGCCTCACGCCAAACTCGGTCCGCATCCGCCTCGTCGATCTCAAACGCCCGTGGCAAGACGCGCTCAACCTCATCCTCGACGCCATTGAACGTGTGCAACCCCTGCTCGAACAATCCGCTTAAGGTGCGCTATCGTCGGCGGCGACCTAAACATTCGTCAACGATCGCCCAGCCGCGATGCTCCTCGTCGGTTTCATCAACCCGCTGGAATCCGAACTTCTGATAGAGCCCAATTGCCCGCCAGCTATGTGTCTGGGTATGCAGATGCGCCGAATGATCAAACTCGGCCATCAGCGACAATGCAGCCACTAGCAACGGCGACGACAATCCCCGCCCGTGATACTCCGATTTCAATGCCACCCAGTGAATGAGCCCAATCTCTTCGCCGCGAAACTCACCCCACCAGGCCGTGGTTGTTCCCATCGGACCCACGCCATCTACTTCGAGAAAAAGCATCCGCCGCTTCACGTCCGGAATGTGGTCGCCGAAATCACGATCGAAGGCTTCTCGGGCGCGTTCGATCGTGGTGAATTCGCCCGCGCTCATTTCGATCTGCGCCCAGTTCTCGCGGTCGCCATCACGAAACAGGCGAATCGAATATCCCGGCGGCAACGGCACCGCCGGGATATCGCGAAGGTTTGGCCGGAACATTGTCAGACCGATGTATTCGAGACTGTGATCCACGCCTGCTCCTAATTGGCCCGGAGATACGCGACCGTCGCGCCTTCCCCGCCTTCGTTTGATGGCGCCATTTCATGACGTTGCACCACTGGGCTTGCCTGCAGTGCCTCCCGCACGACCTGACGCAATGCTCCCGTTCCTTTACCGTGGATGATGCGCACCATCGGCAGACCCGAGCGATAGGCTTCATCGAGATAGCGCTCAAGCGTCGGCTCGACTTCGGCCGCCCGATTCCCACGGATATCCAGCTCCATCGGAACGTATGGCAACGGGGCGATCGTCGGCACGCGTTGTTCGACGGCTTCCGGCCGCGCCCGGCCGATCCGGCGCAATCCGTTCAGTGATTGCCGGGTTTTCAGTGAGCCGATCTGGACTTCCGCATCGGAGCCGCTCACGGAAACGACCTCGCCCTCCTGCCCGACCGATTCGATCACCACACGGTCACCAACGCGGATTTCACGAGGCTGCTGCGTAACGGGTTGCGGTCGCGCCACACGTTGGCGGCGAAACTCCTTGACGATTTCCTCCGCTCGGGTGGCTTCGTCCTGCCGCTGGGCGACGTGATCACGTGTCGCGCCGATCATTTCGCGGTCGCGTTGCAATCGCCTGAGCGTATCGCGGACCTCGGCAAGCTCGACTTCGGCCTCAGCCAGGGCTTCCTGGCGGGCGGTCTGCCGCGCCAGCTCAGCGGCGTGGCGCTCTTTTTCAACCTCCGCCCGGAGCAATACGATCTCGCGATCGCGTTCCCGGGCGCTTTGCAATGCCACTTCTGCTTCATCTCGACGCTTGCGAATGTCCTGAAGCAGCGTATCGGCGCGAAGCTCATCCGGATCGAGCATTCCGGCGGCATCGTCGAGAATCGCTTTCGGCATGCCGAGACGCCGGGCAATCGCCAGCGCGTTCGATCGACCAGGCACCCCAATCATCAGCCGGTAAGTCGGCGATAAGGTTTTCAGATCGAACTCGACGCTGGCGTTCTCGACTCCTGCAGTCGCATAGGCAAACGCCTTTACTTCGGAGTAGTGAGTGGTGCCGATCACAATCGCGCCCTTGGCGAGCAGCGCCGAGATGATCGCGCGCGCCAGCGCCGAGCCTTCCTGCGGATCGGTTCCGGCTCCGAGCTCATCGAGCAATACCAGACTGTCTGAACTGACGTGCCGGAGCATTCCGATCACCGTTTTCATGTGCCCGGAGAAGGTTGAAAGACTCTGCTCGATACTTTGCTCGTCGCCAATATCGACGAAAATCGCCGGGAATACCGAGACGACCGAACCTTCATCAGCTGGGATATACATCCCGGACTGGGCCATCAACGTCAGTAGACCAACCGTTTTCAACGCGACGGTTTTACCGCCGGTATTTGGTCCGGTGATCAGCAGCACACGGTAGTTTTCACCGATCACAAAATTGATCGGAACGACCGATTTTGGATCGAGCAGCGGGTGTCGTGCTTGATTCAGCACCACCCTGTGAGTCAGGTGACCGTCACGATTACGGTTAACACCGTTCCAGAGTTGCGGACGCGTCGCTTTCATATCGAACGCCACTCGCGCTTTGGCCATGGCTAGATCGATAGCGGCCACCGCTTCGACAGTCAATTGCAAGGCATCGTTTTTCTCGCCGACACGATCGCTGAGCATGTCGAGAATACGGTCGATCTCGTGCTGTTCATCGATCTGCGCCTCGCGCCATTTGTTGTTCAGCTCCACCACAGCAAGCGGCTCGACGAAGAGCGTCTGACCGCTCGCCGATGTGTCGTGAACCACGCCGGGCACCTGCGCTCGCGAATCGGCCCGGATCGGGATCACATAGCGACCATCGCGCATGGTGATTAGTGAATCCTGCACCGCGCCGCCAAGCCGTCCGGAGGCAAGCATCGAATTCAGACGATCCATGAGCCGGCTGTGCGCCACGCGAATATCACGGCGAATCTTGCTCAATTCCGGCGATGCGGTATCCAGCACGTCGCCTCGCGCGCCGATCGAACGCGAAATATCGGTTTCAAGATCGTGAAGATCGGCAAGATGAATCGCGAAATCGCTCAAACCCGGAAAGCGCGTTTCCGCATCCGGCAACCGGAAAAAGCTGCGCCGCAAATTCCGGCTCGCGTTGATCATATCGAGCACGAGCAGCAAATCGGCCGGTTGCAACCGGCCGCCCTTTTCCGCCCGCGTTGCGATCGCGCGGATATCACGCGCACCGCCGATCGAAAGATCGGGGAACGCGGTAATCAGATCGACCGCTTCATCGGTGATCGACAGCAAATAATTGACCTGTTGCGGTTCCCCGCTCGGCCCGACCTCAAGCGCGCGCTCGGCGGCAACCGAAAACTGGCAGGCTGCCGAAAGCTTCTCGAGTACCTGTGAAAACTCGAGTTTACGAAGCGTTGCTTCGTGTACAGAACTGGTTTGGGTCTCCATTGGCCCAGAACGCCTTCCTCGCGTAACCGCCATCCCGGTCTTGAAATCGGAAGCCACGACGGTGCGGAATATAGGAGCGCATGACGGCGCCGGTGATCGTTTCCGAATCGAAATTGCACTGAAAGTGAAGCGTGAAACTCCAACATCACATTTTACGACGCGCCGTCAATATCACGGCGTGTCTGAATTAGAGGCGTACGTACTTTGGAACCTACGTTCCGAAAGCATGTTCTTGACACGAACATGTGTTCGCGGTATCTTCAAGCCAGACCGATCGTTCGCCGGCTCGGGATTGAGCGGCCATTATGAGGGTTGCGCTATGAAAGATCTTTCGGACCGGCAGGCCGCTATCCTCGATTATATCGCCAGATTTCTCGATGATAACGACTATCCGCCGACCATTCGCGACATTCAAAACGCGCTGGGCATCTCATCGACAAGTGTTGTCGATTACAACCTGAAGGTGCTCGAGCAGCGGAACTATATTCGTCGCAACAAGAACATCTCCCGTGGTATCGAAGTCGTCCACAAGGCGGCTAAGAACAATATCGTGTCAATTCCTGTAGTCGGTCAGATTGCCGCCGGTCTCCCCATTCCGGTGCCTGAGGATCTGCAAACCACCGAATTCGAGATGATCAATCTCAGTCTTTCCAGCACAGTGGGATCCGAAGCTTGGAATTCACGTGACTTGAAGTCGCG
>JADMIO010957445.1_pt1 | contig 39236 bp, 28 predicted proteins | sample 8958161 | NCBI WGS metagenome assembly JADMIO01 (sample SAMN16585339, study PRJNA669376) | soil metagenome | isolation source: Crop rotation soil | place: USA: Cullars Rotation, Alabama | collected 2011 | reverse complement strand
GCCGCGACTTCAAGTCACGTGAATTCCAAGCTTCGGATCCCACTGTGCTGGAAAGGCCGCGCTTACCCGTCTAGTACGGTCCGTGCCCGAGGTGATGGAAGCGCATCTTCCACAGTGCTACGTCGAAGGAGAAATGCCCAAGCCCGCGCAAGTGCTGTTTGTGGTGTTCGCGAACTCTGTCCCGCATGCGACGATGCAGAAGATCGCCGCAGGGCTCGCGGACATCGTGCCGGCCGGGGAGTTCTTGGACATTTGGCCGGTGACGCTCAAAGAAGAGTTGCTCGAGACAGTTCGCGGGGCTGGCTGTCGAATTCATACCCGTTCACTCAAGAGACCGTGGTGGAGGTTCTGGCAACGGGCCGTCTAGCTCCGGAACACGGCGCGGCTCACCCATCGGCCTACACGGCCGATCGCTAACGCGGCAGGAACGCCCTTCGGGCTAAGGCCGGAGTGCGGGACAGTCAGAGAAGCCGCCGTCTAAGGCATGTCGCGATTCGGCCGGGGGTGCGGGGGCGGCACGCCCCTGCGATGCATTTGATGAACTTCCCTGCGATGCATTTGATTCTCCTCCCTGCGCTTGCATTGCATCCTCCCGTGCTTGTCCCGGCTCGCGCGCGTCCGTAGGTTTACACGTCGATGAGTGAAGTCGTTCTCAGCGCGGATCAGGTGCAGGTGCAGTTTGGCGGCTTCACGGCTGTTGCGGATGTCTCGCTGGATCTGCGCGGCGGGCATCTGCTGGGGCTGATCGGGCCGAACGGTGCGGGGAAGACCACCCTGTTGCGGGCGCTGGCGGGGATTCAGCCGCTGACGCGCGGGGTCGTGCGAATCCTGGGCGAGACGGTGACAGCCGGAGCCTCGCCGCTGCTGCGGCATGTCGGGTTCACGCCGGATGTGCCGCCGCTGTATGACGACTTGAGCGTTCGCGATTTCCTGCGGTTTATCGGCAAGGGCTATGACCTGTCGCATTCGGAGACCGAAGAGCGAATCGACTTTTGGCTGGAGAAGGTGTGGCTCAGCGAGAAGGCGTCGATGAAGATCAAGGCACTTTCGCGGGGGATGAAGCAGCGCGTCGGCATCGCGCGCACCCTGCTGCCGAATCCATCGCTCGTCCTGCTCGATGAACCGTCGTCCGGCCTCGATCCGGCTGGGCGGGTGCAGTTCCGCCAGTTGCTGTGCAACCTGCGCGATCAGGGGAAGGCGATCATCGTCTCATCGCACAATCTGCTGGACATGGAGGACTACTGCACGCACATCGGCATCATGAGCAAGGGCCGGTTGATGCAGTACGGCACGGTCAGCGAGATCGCCGGCGGCGGCGATGCGTCGCGCTGCCGGTACACGATCCAGCTCGCGCATCCGGTCACGAAAGTGGAAGAGATGCTCGAAGCGATCGAAGGCGTGAGCGGTTTGAACGTCGACGGGGATCGCATCGCCCTGGAGTTCTCCAGTTCCCCCGACTCGGCGGCGAAACTCCTGGCGGAGCTGGTGGCGAAGAAGCTGCCGGTTGCATCATTTTCGCCGAATGCAGCGGGGCTTGAAGAAGCGTATCTGCGAACGGAAATCGCGCAAGTGGACTGAAGAGTTGTCATCCTGAGGTACTCCGAAGCATCTGGCATCGATCGACGAATAACGCAGATGCTTCGGAGTACCTCAGCATGACCGTGTTCATTGCGCAGGAAACTTGAGGATGGCATTGATCGGCTCCAACAACGCACTCGGCTGGGCGCACTTCCGCCTTCGCGGGGGATGGCCGCGCACCTTGATGGTGACGCTTGGCGCGACGGCGTTTCTTGCGATTCTGATCGTCGGATCGGTGCAGGCGAATCCCAAGATCGCGACGAATACGTTGTGGGGCTGGACGACCGGGCTTCTCGTGCTGCAGACGGCGAACTTCGTGCTCTTTACCGTCGGCCGGATCAATGCGGTCATTCGGCAGGATGTTCAAAGCCGGATGATCGAATCGCATCGCATGATGCCGATCGAGCCGGCCGAGGCGGTGACCGGATACCTGCTGGGGGCGGCCCTGCAACCGCTCGTCTTCGCCGCGGGGATTTACGTCCTGGGCGCGGTCACTTCAGGCATGGTGAGCATGTCGCTCGCTCGCTGGACGTTTGCCAACATCGTCGTGCTCGCGTTTTCGGTCTTCCTGTGGGTGATGTCCAGCTATGCATCGTTCAGCCTCAAGGTCGGCTCGATGCTCGTCTTCCTGCCGATGTTTTCGCCGCTGATGACCGATGGCGACATTCTTATCGCGGTTCCGGGGCTGACGGTGCTGCTCAGTCCCTTGATCGGACGTTCGGTCTTCGACTTCCGCACCGGCGCCGCCACGCTTCCGCCGGCATACACGCTGTCATTCATGGCGCAGGCGGCGTTTATCGCGATCTTTTTCATCGCGGCGATGCGGAAGTATCGCAGTTCGAACGAGATCGGGATCGACACCTTCCTAGGCATGGCGGTGGTCATCGTGTGGGCGTTGATCACGATCCTCGGCATGCGCGCATGGGAGGACATTCGCCCGCAGGGCTGGCAGCGCGGTCAAGTCGGCCCACCGACCCGCATCATCAGTTCCGTCGCACTCGGCATGTTTTTCGCGATCGCATCCGTATCTGCTAACGCGCTGGAGCGGGTGCGCTGGCGGCGGCATGAAGCGCTCAGGGATCCCGCGCCGATGCGCAAGCCGATTAGCGCGATTTACCCCATCACCGCCGCCATGCTGGCGCTGGTAGCCATCGCGCCGGCGGCGCCGACCACCATGCCGCTGCAATTGAAGCAGCTCATTCTCACCGCGATTTTGATCGTATTGTTCCTGACTGGCTTGTACTTCATCTTCCTGACGCGCTACGCGCTAAACAAGAAGGCGGTGGTGTTCGTGATCGTGTGGCTGATGCTCACATTGTCGCTGCCCATCATCGCCGACTACATGCGATACGTGTTGACCGACGGCTTCAATGACGGCGAAGCGATGACCGTCTTTAGTAGTTGCAGTCCGATCGGCGCGCTGATCCTGATCTGGAAACGCCCGGAGCTAAATCTGTGGCCGGGCATTTTTGTGCAGGCGCTGATGTGCGGCGTCGGATTCTTCATGTGGGTCGGCGTCCCGCGCCAGTCCGATGAGGCGAACCTCGTGCCGGACAGCGCGCCGTTATAATGCGATGTCGTTCCGGTAACGCTGATCTAACTCGTTGGTTCAAAGCCATTTAACTCGGTCGCCGCGCGGACAGTTTTCCTTCCCACGCCGTGTAATCCCGATACGATTTTCTCATCCGTGTGACGTGTGATCTGAAGGCTTGAGACCTCGATCGTCGGGGCCTTTTGCAAGAGTCAGATTGAGCGGCACCCGGACGGGAGGTAATCATGTTCACGATGTTGGCCGCAGGCACCGGGACGGTGTTATTGCTGGTCTTCTCATTCCTCGCGCTGGCGACGCTGGTCGTGCTCGGGGTGCGTTTCATCCCCAACGATCGCGCCGGCATCGTCGAGAAACTCTGGTCAATGCGCGGCTCGGTGGGTGAAGGCCGAATCATGGCCTTCAACGGGCAGGCGGGCTATGAGTCCAATTTGCTCCGCGGTGGTATCCACTTCGGCAAATGGATGTGGCAGTACCGCATCCACAAGGTGCCGCTGGTGACGATTCCGCAGGGCAAAATCGGTTACGTGTACGCCCGCGACGGCGAGCCGCTGAGCGCCGGGCAGACGCTCGGTCGCGTCGCCGATTGCTCGAACTTCCAGAACGCGGAGTGGTTCCTCCGCGGCCGACCGGTGAAGGCCGGTGAAGAAATCGTCGTCGGCCAGCGCGGCCGACAACGCTCGATCCTGCGTGAAGGCGTCTACGCGATTAACCTCGCGCTCTTCGTCGTCATCACGGAAGACCGCGTCTATAGCCTGAACGTCGAAGGCAAGACCGAGCTTCAACAGCTCCTAGGCTGGCAGAAAGAGCTCAAGAGCGTCGACGGCTTCAATCCGATCGTCATCGGCGAGGAATTGTCGGCGATCGATCCGCTCAACCCTGATAAAGGCATGGCGGTCGACTCGATCGGCATCGTGACCGTTCACGATGGCCCAAGCCTTTCGCCTGGCGAGATCATCGCGCCCGCGATGGGCAATGACCCGGCCGATGTGAACTATCACAACAACTTCCAGGACCCCGAAGCGTTCATTCGCGGCGGCGGACGGCGCGGACGTCAGTATGTCCCGCTGACCGATGGCACCTACTTCATCAACCGCTGGTTCGCGACGGTGGAGCATCACCCCAAGACCGTGGTGCCCATCGGCCACGTCGGTGTGGTGGTCAGCTACTACGGCCCGATGGGCAAGGACCTGTCCGGCGACAGCTTCCGCCACGGCGAACGCGTCGCCCGCGGCGAGCGCGGCGTCTGGGAAAAGCCCCTCGGCCCCGGCAAATACCCGTTCAATACGTACGCGGGCATCATGGTGCTCGTGCCGACGACGAACTTCGTCCTGCACTGGGTCACCGGCCGCACGGAAACGCACCGCTACGATGACACCCTCAAGTCGATCGAGATGGTGACGCGCGATGCGTACGAGCCGACGCTGCCCCTGAGCGTGGTCGTGCATATCGACTACATGAAGGCGCCGTCGGTCATTCAGCGCTTCGGCGATGTGAAGAAGCTCATCACGCAGACGCTGGACCCGATGCTGTCGGCGTTCTTCCGGGACGTCGCGCACAAGCGCACGATGCTCGAGCTGCTGCAACAGCGCGATTCGATTCAGCAGGAAGCGCGTAAGGAGCTGCAGCGCCGATTCGCGGAGTTTGATATCGAGTGCGTCGACGTCCTGATCGGTAAACCCGACACCCAGGAGGCCGGCGGCAAGATCGAGACACTGCTCGAGCAGTTACGACAGCGTCAGTTGTCGGTCGAGCAGATCGAGACCTACCAGCGTCAACGCGCCGCGGCGGAGGAGCAGAAGAAGCTCAACGAAGCCCAGGCGACAGCGCAGCGTCAGACGGAACTGACCGGCTCGAAGGTGCAGATCGAAATCGCCCGCAACCAGGCGGACGCGGACTTGGAGCGTGCGAGAAAGCACGCAGAGCAAACGATCATCACCGCTGAGGCGGAATCAAAGCAGCGCATCCTCGCTGGCCAAGGCGAAGCGAAGCGTATTGCTGAGATCGGTCAGGCCGAAGCCCAGGTGCTTCAGCAGAAAGTTGCCAGCTTCATGGACCCGAAGCTCTACGCGGTCTCGATCCTGGCCGAGCACCTCAGCAAGAGCACGCAGCCGCTGGTCCCGCAGCAGGTATTTATGGGCGGCGGAAATGGTGCCAGCGGCGGGTCAGATTCGGGCCTTGGGATGATGGGCACGCTCGTAAACTTGCTCATCGCCGAGAAGTCGGGGTTTAAAATGCCGAACGGCAACGGAGCGCCGAAAGCAATCGTTCGCGCTGTAGCCGGGACAGAACCGGCCCTGACGGGGTCAAAAACCGAGGGGTCCCAGAAGTTAACTTGTTAAGCAATTTTCGTTAGCTCTTCACTACCGGGCGGCGCGCAAGCGTCGCCCGGCTTTTGTTTGTTTTTTATGGAGATTTCATTCGTTTTTACTGGACTGCATTGTATACTGGAGTTTGGTTAGGGCCTACCGAGAGAGTGACTCGGTAATCACATCGCTGAGAAACGCCCGGGGTTTCTTGGGTGGGTCTCAGATTTAGGAGCAAGAGCATGTCTAAGAGAGGGCGATTGGCCGCTGCGGCGGCAATGAGTCTGGTCCTGTGCGGAGTCAGTGCCTCGCGCGCGGCTACCGTCTACAGCGACGACTTCAACACGAACACCAGCGCAAATTACAATCAATACATCACCGCCGGTTCAACCGGCCCGTCAGGCGATGTAACGTTCGCGTACGATTACGGTGCGGCCCCCGCTTCCGGCGGACTTTCCCTGCCGCTCGCGCCGAACACGACTGATAACACCAAGATCGGCGTGCGCATCCGTACTGACAACCTTCAGAGTTCTGTGGGCACCGTCGTCGGCGCGACTGAACTCGTCACGAAGAACCTTGTCCTTCCATCGACCTACACCGTGCAGGTTGACGTTTGGTCTAACTACATCGGCGGAGCTAGCAGCATTGCCGCTAGCGGCACCAACGGAAGTACCGGCGTCGCGATGGGACTTGGCACCAGCGGCAACCAGTTGCAATACATCGTCGCGAACGATGGACTGCTGCTTGAAGCCTTCGGCGACAACGGGGGTGGTGCGGATGGCGCGTATCGCATCTACACCAACAACGTTTCCCCGCGACCGGTTCCCACGAACTCGAACTACTATGCCGCCGGTACCACCGCGGGCTCGGCGACTTTTAGCAACGCCTACTACACGGGCAAGTTCCCCTCAACGGCAGCACCTGCAGGTCAGTCGGCGTTTGCAGCGAGCCAAGGCGGCGCCACTCCGGCGGGCGTACAGGGCTTTGCCTGGCACACGTGGCAGATCACCAATGACGGCTCCAACCTCAAGTGGCTCATCGACGGTTATCTGATCGGCACGGTACCCGTGGCGAACGTGACGTTCGGAGGAAGCCAGGTTTCGTTCGGTAACGACGACACCGGCCTGACGGGCAGTTCCGCGGCCAACAATCAGCTGTTCAACGCCCAGATCTTCGACAACTTCATCATCACGGACGTGGTACCGGAACCAGCCTCCCTCGGCCTGCTCGGCCTCGGCGTGGTCAGCCTGCTCCGCCGTCGTCGTACGATGTAACGTGATTGAGAAACTGATCTACGAGGGGGCGACATGCGTGTCGCCCCTTCTTTTTTTCGCAGATCAATCGCGAAGACTCCACCCGACGGCGTTCGTCCACAGCGTCTTCATCGCCGAGCTGTCGAATGCCTTCAGGTCGTGACCGTTTGCGAGGTATGCAACCTTCCCGGCTCCCGCGACGCGTCCGCCGGTTGCGGTCATCACCATCGGTAGCCGCTTACCATTGAACTCCGCCTCGGCGTGGTTCGTGACGCTCAGTCCGGGCGTGATCGCGATGTCGTAGTACAGTTCATCGTGAATTCGAAAATCGCCGACGCCCGCGATGATCGGGTGCCCCGTCGGCAGCGAGCGCACGAGGTAATCCCCTACGGGCGAATGATTCGTCTTGCCCCAGATCCACGCGAAGCCCACCAGTTCGCCGAAGCGCGTCCAATCGTCGTAACTCGCGATCGCGCCGTGATGCGCGATGATCGGACGGCCCGACGCGACATACTTCTCGAACGCGGCCTTATGTTCGTCGCGCATTGGCTCGTACGCCGGGCTGTCGCCTTGGCCGGTCCAATAAAGCCCCATGAGCACGAGCAGATCTGTCTCGCGCAAGTGCTGAAAGGCGTCGAGTCCTTCATAGAACGAGTATTGATACGACTCACCCAGCCATCCGCTGATGGCCCGTGCCTGTTCGCCAACCGGATGGAACGCGGGCCCGCCGACATGGAAGAGAATTCGTTTTCGCACGTGACGAAGTATCCCTGTCGCAGTCATTCGGTCAAAAGGTCGGCCGAGCCCGCTGTAGACATCGAAAAACCGCCCTTTTTACCTCGCTCGCCCGGGCGCGCCAGTTGCTTAGACCTCAATGGGGCACAACCGAGGCACATGTCAGGAGGACATCGTCAGCTTTCGACGTTCGAAAGCGACGCGTGCATCGCGGGTGCCCTCAGGGAAGTTGAAAACCTAGTCAAGGAGGACTGAGCCGTGACCCAGCATGGCGATGTCATCCTCCATTCTCGCTCCGCGCCGTCGCTCCGCGAAAGCGGCCGTGCCAATGCCGCAGCACATCCAGCCCATGCTGGCGGTGCTGTCGCAGCTGCCGGCCGATGATTGGAATTGGGCGTTCGAATACAAGTGGGACGGCGTGCGCGCTATCGCCTACCACGAGCGCGACCGCTTCCTCATCGAAAGCCGCAACCAACTCGACATCACGCGTCGGTACCCCGAGCTGACAGCTCTGCACGATTCGCTCGGCAAGCGGAACGCAATTCTCGACGGCGAGATCGTCGCGCTGGATAACCTCGATCGCCCTAGCTTCGCACGCCTGCAACGCCGCATGCACGTGAATGATGCGAGCCAGATCGCACGCTTCGTCGGCGAAGTGCCGATTCTTTACGTCCTGTTCGACGTGCTTCACTTGGACGGCAAGTCGCTGATGGATCGTCCGTACACCGAGCGTCGCGCGATCCTGGAAGAACTCACGCTTGCCGGCCCGGCCTGGCAGGTGACGCCTTCCTACGTCGCCCGCGGCGTGCAGATGCTCGAGGCCGCGCGGCAAAACGCGCTGGAAGGCCTCGTCGCAAAGAAGCTCGATAGCGATTACGTACCCGGGCGGCGGTCGCCGGATTGGCTGAAGATCAAGATCATCCAGCGGCAGGAGTTCGTGATCGCCGGCTGGACTCCGGAATCGACCGGCCTGCGTGATCGCATCGGCACGATGCTCCTCGGCTACTACGACTGCAACGGCAAGCTGCGTTACGCCGGGCATGTGGGAACCGGGCTGGTCGGGCAGGATCACCCGGTGCTGATGCGGCAATTCGAGAAGCTAGCGCGCACGACAAACCCCTTCGTCGAAAAACTGCCCGCCGCCCGCCGCGGCGGAGCCAAGATCATGTTCCTGGAACCGCAACTGGTCGGCGAAGTCGAATATCGTCGCTGGCCTGAAGCCGGACTGGTTCAACAAGCGTCTTTCAAAGGATTGCGCCGCGACAAGTCGGCGAAACTCGTGGTCAAGGAAGTGCCCGTCTGATTTACAGGGAGCGAGCTATGGAAAAGGCATCTTCTCGACCAATCTGGAGTGGTTCGATCAGCTTCGGGCTGGTCACCATTCCGGTACGTCTCTTCACCGCCGTGCGCGAAAAGCGGCTGCACTTTCGCACGCTGCATGACCAGGACAAGGTCCCTCTCAAGCAGAAAATGGTCTGCCCCGCGGACGGGAAGGAAGTGCATCCGGAGCACACCGTCAAAGGGTATGAAATTGAGAAAGATCGCTTCGTCATCATCCGCCAGGATGAGTTGGAGGCCGTTGCGCCCAAGCGGACGAAAGCGATCGAGATTCAGGATTTTGTAGAACTCGATGAGATCGATCCGCTCTTCTTCGACCGTCCGTACTACGTTGCTCCTAAGCCCGAGGGCGCCAAGCCGTACAAACTGCTGCTCGAGGCGATGGAGCGCACCAAGAAGGTGGGCATCGCGAAGGTTGTCATGTGGAACAAGGAGTATCTTGCAGCGCTGCGTCCGATGGATGGGACGCTGGTGATGGAGACGATGCACTTCAACGACGAAGTTGTGAAATCCGACAGTGTCGCGGGGCTGGAAGTCAAAGCGAAGGTGGATGACCGCGAGCTGAAGATGGCGACGCAGCTGATCGATTCACTGACGACCGAGTTCAAGCCCGCGAAGTATAAGGACGAGTACCGCGAACAGGTGATGGCGATGATCGAGCGCAAGGCCGCGGGGGAAGAGATTCACACCGCTCCCACGCGCGAAGAGAAAGGCACCGGCCGGGCGACAAACCTGATGGCCGCGCTGGAAGCGAGCCTGGCGAAATCGCGTCCGCACGCTACCGCAAGGACCACGCGGCGGCGCAAGAGCGCCTGATCGCTGTACAACTTTTTTCCGTAGGGGCGACGCACGCGTCGCCCCTCTTTTTTGCGCGAGACCAACTAGCGCCCCGACTTCCCCGCCACCCGCCGAATCGCCTCGCGCAATTGCGCGAGGTTGACCGGCTTCACGAGATGCTCCACAAACCCTGCCTCGCGACTCTGGCGGATATCGTCCTCCATCCCAAATCCGCTCATCGCGATGCCCAGGACAGGCCGCTGCCGCCGTAATTCGCGCATCAGGTCATACCCGGTTCCATCCGGCAGCCCCAAATCGCTCACCACCACATCAAAATTGCCAGCCTGCGAAAGCGCCTTCGCCGCCGCCACCGAACTGGCCCACTGCACGTCGATTCCATCCAGCCGCAGCAGTTTGACGAGAATCTTCGCCGAATCGGCATGATCTTCGACCAGCAGCAGCCGTACCGGAGACGCCTTCGCATCACCCGATTCGGCGCCAGGGCGCGGTTCGTTCGCAGCGGTCTCGCCGCTGAGCGGGAGCGTGACGGTGAAGGTGGCGCCCTTCCCCACGCCTTCGCTCGCCGCGCGAATGGTGCCCTGATGCAGATCCACCACCGCCTTGGCGATCGCCAGGCCCAAACCCATCCCGCCAAAGCGACGTGTCACTTCGGCATCGCCTTGCTCGAACGGATCGAAGATATGCGGCAACGTCTCGGCCGCGATGCCAATGCCGCTGTCGACCACCTCGATCACCACCGCCGACGGTTCGTTGCGCGTCGAGATCGTGATGCGCCCGCCAGCCGCCGTGAACTTGGCGGCATTCTTCAGGAGGTTCCACAGCGTCTGCTGCAACCGGGCGGGATCGACATTGACGTGATCGTTACGCGCGTCCAGTTTCGTCTCAACGCGCAACTGCTTCTCGTGCAGTTCTGCCCCGACGGTTTCCAGCACGTGATGGATGAGCCGATGGATGTTCGTCGGCTGTGGGTTGAGTCGTAGCTTGCCGCTGGTGACCCGGCTGAGATCGAGCAGATCATCGATCAGCCGCGTCTCCAGCTCCACATTTCGCCGGACCATTGCCACATCTTCACGGAATTCAAACGGCAGCCGCGGATCCATCTCCATCGCCGTCGCGGCCAGCGCCACCGGCGTCAGCGGCGTCCGCAGCTCATGACTGAGCACCGCTAAGAAGCGATCCTTCGCGCGACTGGCCGCCTCGGCTTCGGCGCGAGCGATTCGTTCAGATTCCAGCAGCGATTCGTTCAACTCCTGAAGCAGCTTGCGATCGTGCAGATCGGTGCAGGTGCCGAACCAGCGCACCACGTTCCCCGCAGTGTCTTTGATCGGCATGGCGCGGACGAGGAACCATCGATACGCCCCGGCTGCGTCCCGCACGCGGAATTCGGTGGCGTACGGCTCACCGCTTCCAATCGCCCTAGCCCATTCTCCGCCCGCGTAAGCCAGGTCATCGGGGTGCACGAACTGGTCCCACCGCGCCGCGTCGCCGGCGGTTTCGGGAAGATTGATGTACTCGAACCAGCGACGGTTGTAATAGTCCAACACGCCATCGGGGCGCGATGCCCAGACAATCTGCGGCATCGCATCGGCCAGTTCGCGGAAGCGCTGTTCGCTTTCCCGCATCGCGCGCAGAACCCGCCCGCGTTCGATCGACTCCCAGCACCGCGCCGCCACGGCGCGCACCAGATCTACCTCACCGGCAGACCATCGCCGTGGCGTGCGCTGATGCACCGCCATCGCGGCCACGAACCGCCCCGCCTTGTGCAGCGGAACGCAGATGACCGCGCGAATCATCGTCTGGCGGTAATAGGTCAGGTCATCGACGCGCGGCTGATGCGTATCGATGTCTTCGACGACATAAGGCTGGTCTTCGCGCATCAACTGCAGCACTTCAGCGCCAAAATCGGTAAAGCGGTACCGGCCGACGATGCTCGGCACGCCGCGGTTGTAATCACCGGTGAGATTGAACGTGTCTTGATCCGCTTCCACGTCCGCGTACGCGGATCGATCCGCCGCGAGATGCTCGCCCAGCAACCGCGCGCACGCGGCGGTGATTTCATCGGGGGCGGTTAGCGAGCGCACTTCATCATCGATCGCGACGAGCAGCCTGCTGCGATCCTCTGAGGCCTTGCGCTGCGTAATGTCCATCGTCACGCCGTCGAAGCGCGTGGGCCTGCCATCGGCGTTGTAGAATCCGCGTCCCATCGCGCGGATCCAACGCTGCCGGCCATCGGGCGAAAGCGTGCGGTATTCAATGTCGTACGCCTTGTGGTGAAAAACGGCCTCCTCCACCGCGGCACGGGTCCGTTCCCGGTCGTTGGGATGAAGCAGTGAGTAGAACAAATCGAAATCGATCTCGGCGTCGGGAGGCAGGAAAAAGTGTTCCTTGCACTTGTCATTCCATTCGATTCGTCCCATCGGCATCGGGCAGAAAAATGTGCCGAGCTCCGCGGCCTGTACCGAGAACGCGAGGCGTTCCTCGCTCATGCGGCGGCGTTCTTCGCTGGCCTGCACGGCTTTGCGTGCCAGCACCATTTCCGTGACGTCCACACCATGCGCGAAGATGCCTGATACCTTTCCATCGGGACCGGGCATCGGCTGGTAAACGAAATTGACGAACCGGGTTTCCAGCGATTCCCCGCCGCCTTTAGGGCGGAGGAGAATCGGCATTTCGTTGCCGTGGAATGTCTTGCCGGAACGATAGACTTCGTCGAGAAGCTCTAAGAAGCCCTGACCTTCGATCTCGGGCATCGCTTCCCGCAGGCGCTTGCCGATGATGTCCCGCCTACCGGCTATCTCGTAATACCGCTCATTCGCCAGTTCGAACACGTGATCCGGCCCGCGAAGCGAGCAGATGAACGCCGGCGCGTGCTCGATCAGCGCGGCCAGGCGCGAGCGCTGGTTTTCCAGCGCGAGCAGCAGGCGCTCGCGTTCGGACTCGAGATGCTTTCGGGTGGTAATGACGCGTGTGGAGCCGGCCACCGCGTCGACCGTGCCATCGGCGGCGATCACCGGCGAGAAGATGTACTCGTAATACCCAACCGCGCCGGCCGGGCTCGTGTACGCCGTCTCATCGACCAGTCGCAGCTTCGTATGGAAGACCTGTTGGATCTGGCGCTGCAGCTTGGCCGCGAGCTCGGGTTCGTATTTGAGGTCGAAGAAGTTTTTGCCGACCGCTTGCTCCAGCGTCAGCCCCCACAAATCGAGCAGCGGCTTATTCACATAAACGAACCGCCCTTCGCGATCGAATGTGTACGTGAAGTCCTGCGTGTTCGACAGCGCGGTATCCAGGGTATGGATCTGCCGCTCGACGCGAACTTTCGCGGTTGTGTCCGCCAGCGTGAGCAACACCCCCGCGACGCCCCCAACGTCGTTGCGAATCGGACCGATCGCGATGTCGAAAAAGGCGTCGCCTACTCGGACATCCCGCAGCGATGCGGGTTCGCCGTTGGAAGTCACTCGATCGCATGACGGCGACACGATCGTCGCGAGTTCAGGCCAAGCGTCGCGCGCAGGCGTGCCGCCGCGGGGTTGATTCCTCCCCGCCGCCGCCCAGAACGTCGCGTTGCCGTGCAACGACAGTTCCCGGCCCCACGCGACCGCCATCGGCGCGGGCTGATCGGCGATCAGTTCCACCGCCTTTTGCAGCGCGGGGGCGAGGTCGACATCGGGCTTCGCTGGGGATTTGGTTGTCACGTGTTGAACGCGGCGCAAGGAGCCCTCTCAGGACCGCTAAGGATATCCGCCGGGGCAAATCCACGCCGCCGGAAATATTCTTGGTTCGATTGCGACGCCAGGTTGCCCGTCAAAACGAGCCGTTCGGGCAGATTTGCGACGATTCCGCCTATGGAAAGTAGCAATGCGCCCCCGATCGCGTGCATCGCCACCTCGCCCCATCCGCCGACGATCGCGTCGGCTAGGTAAGCCGTGAGATCGCTATTCTGGTCGCCGGACTGGGGGTCATTCAGGCCTGAAAGGATCGCGAGCGCGAGGAGGCTGTAAAAGACGGCCACCTCGAGTCCGATGATCCATATCGCCTTTCCCAGCGTTGAAGCCATGGGGTGCTCGACAGCGTCGGCCACGTCATCAACCGCATCGACGCCGCTCAGTTCGAGCATTCCGAGCGCAACGGGAATCCACAGCGCCCCCCGGCGTTTTCGGACCGCCTCGAGGCGTTGCGGCAGCTTCCACCAGCTTGCGCCCGGGAGCGCGAAAGCGGCGATCAGCATCACGAGAAACGCCATCCCCGTGGGAATGGCCGCGAACGGACGCGAGCGCGCAGCCGGCGCGGGCCGGCCGTGGGTCACGGCTTGCATGATGGTGCATCCAACGATTGAACGGTCCCTATAGCGCGGTCCTGCCCGCGTCAGGGCTCGGTTCGATCATCAACGCACAGCGTGGCTCAGGGGTGGAAAGCGACGTGAACGACCGTCTGCCTTCGCAGGAGTGAGCGCGACGTTGTGCCCTTTCACGTGCCTACGGGGTTAGCTGACGGGCTGGGGCTTGAAAGTGCCCTGGGACTTTTGTGAGTCCCTTCGCCCCCGGCGTCGATCCAACCTGCGATCGACGCCCTTGGGTCCCCCGCCCTCAGGTCTGGCAACCTGAGACTCGGCGGTCACATTGGCTCCATAAACGGTAAATCTCAGCCCCACGATGTCAACGTCAGGCAGCCTGACTTGTTGGCGGACTGCTCGGCGGCGGCAGTAACAGCACTTCGACCTTAACATCAGGCGGCAAAAGGGCTTCCAACTTATTCTGGAAGCTTCCTTTGATAAGATGGTGAAGCGCGCCGCGGCGGCTGGAACCGATCAAAACCCGCGAAACGCCGTTGATCGCGGCCTGCTCGGCGATGAGCTCCACGCCGTTGGTTCCGGTGTCGTAAACCGGAATGATCGGAACCCCCACGCTGTGCCCGTGCGCGAGGAAATCGGTGAACAGGTTCTGGGCCGCTGGATCGGTATCGAGCGTCAGCCGTGATTCCGCTTCCACGCGGAAATTCAGCGCGACTTCGCGAATAAAGCACACCACGAGCGAAGCGTTTTCCTTCTTCGCCAACTCCAGCGCCGCGCCCGCAAGCGTGTCCGACCCCGCCGTCGCAAGGAGCAGCCGCGGGCGGACGAGCGCATCCGGCGTCAACTGCTCCACGATCGCCTGACGCAACAAACTCGGCTTCGGCCGGCGCGTCGCGGCCATGCGCGTTAGCTGACGAAGCGTCAGGCCGATGACCAGCACGATCGAGACGAAAATCAGAGCATGGATCTTCGTGACGGCCAGCGTCACCCAAATAGCCACCAGCAGCAGCCCCAACCCCGCCATGCCCGCTTTGCGCCAGGTCTTGCGCAATCGCGGATGGAAAACGGTGATGCAACAGTTGATCGCAACCGCGCCGACGATGCCGATCGCGTAAAGATGCGCGAGTGATTCCAAGTCGTGGACGAAAACGAGCACCAGCGCGGGCACACCGGCGGCGACAACCGCGCCGATCCACGGCGCACCGAAGCCATTCAGCTTCTGGAAAAATCGGGGGAGCTCATTGTCGCGGCTCATCACGTAGAGCACGCTCATCAGGCCATTGACGGCGGTGTTCGTCGCGGAAAGCAGCAGCAAGCCTCCGAGGATTCGCACCGGCCATTCGCCGATCGGGCCGACGTAGTGCCCCGCCATGAACGCGAGCATGTCTTCCTTGTGCGCCTCCCGGCCAAGCGGGTAGATCGCGCACATCACCGCGGCCAAGATGCAGTTGAAGACCGCCACTTCCAGCGCAACGACCCAGATTGATTTCTTCGCGGTCTGATAGACCGGCTTCTTCATAACTCCCGTCAGATTTGCGATCGCTTCAACCCCCGAAAGCGCCAGCACAATCGAGACGAATGCCTCCCACATCTTCAGCGGTGGATGGTTCAAATGGCCTAGGTCGACATGTGCCCAATCCACCTTTGGCACCGCGAAAACGACGATAATCAGGGTGATGACGATCATCCCCGCCGCGGCAAACAGCGCGAAGGCGGCCGAGTGCTTCGGGCCCAGCAGGTTAAACGCGCCCAGCGCGATGATCGCCCCGATCGCCCATAGGCCGGGGCTGCGGAGATTCCACATCGACTCGGCGTGTTCGGCTTTCTCCTGCTCGGCTAGCTCACCTTCCAGCTTGATGTCGGAACCGGCGTCGTCAGCAGCATTAGTCACCTGCGCCGCGTGTGTATTGCCGAGCCCGAAATAGTGAAATGCCTCCACGGCGGAGAGGGATGCGGTGATGGTGTAATCGGCAAAGAGTAGCAGCGCGCCAACCACGCCCAGCAGCGCACTGCGATGCCGTGCCGCGGTGTAAACGCCGCCGCCATCGGGGTAGATCCGGCAAATCTCGGTGTACGCCCAGCCGACGATCAGGATGAGGACACTCATCCCCGCGATGAGCCAAAAGCTGCTCCGCCCCGCGACGAGGAAAGCCAGACCAAGCACATACAGCCGGCTGGTGCCCCAGTCGCCGAAGAGCAGTGCCCCGGCTTGAAACCAATTCACATTTCGCGGCCTCTCACTGGCAAGCATGGCCAGCGCAGCAGGCTTTTCCCGATCCAATTCGGCGGCGTGCATGGAAAGACTTTCAGCAATCAACGACCAAGCTCGCGCGGTCCTGTCCGCGCGAAGCGAGCCGAAGATCTACGCACAGCGTGGCTCGGAGGTGGAAGAGCAGGCCAGATGCCTGTCTTCGCAGGAGGAGCTCGCGTTGTGCCCTTTCACGTGCCTACGGGGTTAGCTGACGGGCTAGGGCTTGAAAGTGCCCTGGGACTTTTGTGAGTCCCTGCGCCCCCGGTGCCGATCCACTTTACGATCGACACCCCTGGGTTCCCCGCGTCAGAGTCTGGCAACCCCGACCTCGGCGGTCACATCGAAGGGGTAGGGTAGGCAGGCGGGGTTTGAACTGTCAATTGTGCGAACGGAAGGCGGCGCGCCGTGAATCGACGTAGTGGACATAAATAGCTAGCACGTCACAGCTTATGCCCCATCTTCGCCTTCTTCGTCTGCAGATACCTGAGATTGTGCTCCCCGGGCTCGATGCGGATGGGGACCTCTTCCACCACGCTCAACCCATACCCTTCGATCCCGTAAATCTTCTTCGGGTTGTTGGTCATGATGCGAAGCTTGCTCAAACCCAAATCGCGCAGGATCTGGCTGCCGATGCCGTAGTCGCGCTTGTCGATCGGCAGGCCGAGGCGTTCGTTGGCCTCGACCGTGTCCAAGCCCTTTTCCTGCAGCGCGTAGGCGTGCAGCTTGTTCGCCAGGCCGATGCCGCGGCCTTCCTGCCTTAGATAGAGCAGGACGCCCTTCCCTGCCGATTCGATCATCTGCATCGCGGCCGAGAGTTGCGGGCCGCAATCGCATTTGCCGGATCCGAACACATCGCCGGTCAAACATTCGCTGTGGACGCGAACGAGCGTCGGCTCATCGTGCGGGATGATTTTTCCTTCCGCATCGCGATCGCCGATCCCACCTTTGCACAGAGCGAGATGCGGCTGCGGGTCAACCGCGCTCTGATACGCGTGCAGCGTGAACACGCCCCAATCTGTAGGAAGCGAGACCGTTTCGATGCGCTTGACGAACTGCTCCCGCTTCAAGCGATAGCTGATCAGATCCGCAACGGTGCACATCTTGAGGTTGTGCTCGCGGCAGAACGTTTCCAGATCGTCGCGACGCATCATTTCACCGTCGTCGCGCATGATTTCGCAGATCACGGCCGCGGGCTTTAATCCGGCGAGACGAGCGAGATCGACGCTTCCTTCGGTCTGACCTGATCGCACCAGCACGCCGCCTTCGCGGGCGCGCAGCGGATTGATATGTCCGGGACGGAGCAGATCCTGCGGCTGCGCATCTTCCGCGATGGCGACTTCGATCGTCTTGGCGCGATCGCGCGCGGAAACGCCGGTCGTCACGCCGAACCGTTTATGTGCATCGACGGTCACGGTGAACGCCGTGCCAAGCTGCGCGGTGTTGCGCTCAACCTGCGCGTGGAGGTGCAGCTTGTCGCATCGCTCCGGCGTGAGCGCGAGGCAGACCAGGCCGCGCGCCTTGGTGATCATGAAATTGATGGATTCCGGCGTGACCTTTTCCGCGGCGATGACGAGATCGCCTTCGTTTTCGCGGTCTTCATCGTCCACCAGGACGATCATTCGCCCGGCTTTGAGCTCATCGAGCACTTCAGGGATGGAGGCAAACGGCATAGTGGCGAATTGTAGTCGACTTTGCGGCCAGGCGTCGAAATCACATTAAATCGACGAGATAGCGGCACTTTTCCGTCTCCCCGCGCGACCGAAACGGATGATCGCGCGGAATGCTGACGGTGTCGATCAGCTTCGCACCCAGCCGCTCGCACGTGCGGCGGGAAGCGAGGTTATCGGGGTTGCAGGTGATCCAAAGCCGCTCCATCCCATGCCGCCGGGCGAGCGGAAAGACCAGGCGACAGGCCCGTTCGGCGAAGCGGTTGCCGCGGGCTGTGGGATACACGTGATAGCCGATATTGCCGCTGTAACGCTCGATCTCCGCGTTGTTGCCGATGCGCAAGCCCAATCCGCCGACGATTCGAATCGGCGGCGGCGTGCCCATCGGCGTGTCGAGCAGCATCCAGAAGTGATAGGCGGGAACCCGCCCCATCGACGGCTCGCCGAGCTGTCGACCCAGCGGCGCGGCGCGCAGGAAATCAATCAGCTTCGCGCGATTCATTTGCGCGTCGACGGAGTTTTCTTTCATGGTCTCCGGATGCGCGCAGCTTCGAAGAACGTCATCCACCCAACGCGGTTCCGGAGCGACGAGCTGCAACTCATTGTCGACCAGAGGGCCCGGGTCGAGGAAGCCGAACGGCATATGCAGAGTTTAACGCATCAATCGCAATCGTGACGGGAAGAAAGTGAGGCGCGTTGTGCCTGAGAGGTGTCGGCTAAGCGCATAAAAATGGCTCGGGCGGGATGCCCAAGCCATGGAAAGTTCAAATTGCAAAACTCGGCTCGATTACATCAACCCGCCAACCGCGCCAGCTCGCATAAACAGCACGATCAGACCGATGATCTGCACGATCACCGCGGCGGCGGCGAGGCCGGTATAGACGTTGTTTGACGGGCGGACGGTAATCGTTTCTCCGGCAGCGACACGGCTCATGGAAGACCTCACAAAAACGGGCGATTACTCGGCGATTCGGCAGTTCGATTAGAGCTGCGTGCGGACTTCGACGCCCGGCTTGATGGCGGCCACGTTCGGGCCGAAGACCCGGCCGGTCGCTTCGTTCGGCTCAACCTGATCGACGACCAGCGTCCCCAGGAAGTTGCCGCTGGCGCGATCCAGGACCTTGAACTCCATGCCGCGCGAAACCTGGTCGGCCGAGCCGACGGAGATCGTCGCGTACTGGTTGCCGGCGATCGTGCGGACGTCACGAACGACGCCGTTGATCTTCGGCAGGCCCGAGCGGTTGACCGCGGCCTGAACCTGACCAGCGTCGAGGCCCGCGCCCTTAATGGCCGCGCCCAAGCGCTGATTCTCGCCTTGCGTCTGCGTGAGCTGTTCAGCCAGCAGACGACGTTCACGTTCGGTCTGATCCAAGCGATTCGTCAGGTCCGAAACCGACGCGTTCAGATCAGAAGTCTGGCGGACCATCGTGTCGTTGGCGGTGCGGAGCCGCGCGATTTCCTCGCCCTGCTTCGTCGAGCTGGCCTGCGTCGCGTTGAGCGCTTCGGTCATGCGGCTGATGTCGAGCTGCTGCGTGGCGGCCTTGCTGGTGGCGTTCGCAAGTTCAACCTGCAGGCGGGAAATTTCCTGCTGCTGCGTGCCAAGCTGCGCGGTGGCGCGGCCGGCCTGGTCGTTCGCCTGCTGCTGAGCGGCGGTCAGGTTCTGCTGAGCGGCGGATAACTGCTGCTGCAGCGCGGCGGCTTCCGCCTTGGCGGCGTTGTACTGCGCCTGCGTGGTGGCAAGGCTGGTCTTCTGAACGTCTTCCTTATTCACATAAACCACCGTCGCGGCCGTAAGCAGCAACGACAGGACGACTTGCAGAACGACAAACAGCTTCGTGAGGGGACTCAAGTGCGGCTCCTTGGACGAGGGTGTCCAACAACGGTGTCCGGCAGCGGTGCCAACTTCATACTGGCTGGCGCGTGGGGTCAGAAGATCGATGAATCCGAGGCATAAAACCCTCGAATTACGCGATTTGTAATGTTAATCCTGCGGGCAGAAGTGTCAAGTTTTTCCCGCGAAATGGACAGCCACAACCTCTTGCCCATTCGTCATTTCAATTGCAGCAGTGCCGTTGCCGCCGCGAGGCGAACATCCTGCTCCGGATCCTTCATGAGCTTGGCTAACTGATCCTGGGCGTCGCTGCGTCCAATGGCCCCAAAAGCCAGCGCCGCGAGCATGCGTTCACGGGGGTCATTGCTCTTGGCGCCCTTCAATGCGACGCCGTACCCGGCGTCCGAGCCCAGCATCCCGGCCGACCGGGCGGCCACGAGGCTCACGGCGTCGTACCCATCCTCGTTCACCAGCGCCCCCTCGACGTGACCCAGCACCCGCCGATCCCGCGGGCCGGCGAGGGCTGCGAGCGCGATCATCTGGTCGTCGGGAAACTTGCTGATGCTGGACGCCACCAGCGACTCCATGCCGGTTTGGTTGCCCAGTCGCCACAACGCCTCGGCCGCCTGGAGGCGAACCGCGGGACTGCGATCGAAAAGCATCGGTAGCAGCAGTTTCTGACCGCTGGGCTCGCCGAGCAGGCCCAGGACGAGTGCGGTATCGCCGCGCGTACGCGGCTGAGGATCCTTCGACGCGGCCTCCAGATCATGGCTTTGCCGCGTATCGCCGATGCGATGCAACGCGAATTTCGCTCCGATGCGGACGGACGGGTCGGCATCGTCGCTGAGCACCAGAAGCTGGTCCTTGGCTTGGCTCAGGCGCAACTCCCCGGTCGCCATGGCGGCGGCGAAGCGAACGATCGCTTCGGGGTCGGTCAACCCCTTCATGATCAGGTCGGCCGCGGAGGCGCCCATGCCCTCTTTCATCGCTTCGATCGCGTGAGCGCGAATGATCGGCATCCCCGATGCCGCGGCGGTACGGATCTCCTGCCGAGCGGACTCCAGCAGCGCCTGATCAAGCGCCACCGCCCGCTGCGGCGGAACCGCCGGCGGTTCCTTGGGGTTCTTGTTCAGCCGCACCTGCTTCGTCTTATTCCGCCCGCCGCAGCCGGTGGCGGCGATAGAGACGCACAGCAACGCAACGACCAGCATCGTGACGCGACCGATCTTGATGAATCCATTCATGATGCGTCCTTTATCGTTCAATGTTGCGGAAGGTCAAACTCAGAGCTCCGTCGAATCCGTCGCCGAAGCCTTCCATCCGCTCGATGATTTCTTGAGCCGAAACGTCGCGATGCGATTCGCCGCGAGCTTGGGCAGTCGTACCGATTTGCCGAGCAGCTTCAACTTGGCCGTCGTCGCCTTGCCGCTGGTCTCCTGCACGCGAAGGATCAGCCCCTTCCGATCCTCTGCCGGCTTCAGCGCCAGCACCTGGACCGTATCCGGCGACAACTCCGCCAACGATCCCTCCCGCCCCAGCTTTCCTTTATGCGGCGGGACAATGAGCGTCACCGGCGGCTGCTCGAGCTGCCGCGCCAAGATCGGCAATCGGTCGTCGCCGGGCGAGAGAAGGAATTTGAACCGCAACTCCCCCGCATCGACGGCCGCCCGCCAGGGCTCATGATCGGCCGGGGTGTTCACGTCATCAGCGTAGCGGCTCGCGCGGCAGATCGTGGCGCGGAAGACACCGTCGGCGGCGTCGAAGTCGTACAGCGCATCCGATGCGAAGCCGACCGTCCCGCGTGGACCCGTAATCCGCACGTACCGGCCCCCGGGGACTTGTCCGAGATTGGGATTGCGTGCGACCGTGCCGCCGGGGACCTGGAACGTCGCGTGATCGCCGCAGGGAAGGACGAGCTTCAATCGCGAAGAACGCTCGTTCCAAAGCACTCGCGCGGAGACATCGACAGACTCCCGTTTGCGGCCAAGGCTGATAGTCAGTTCCAAGCGGCTGTTCCCCGCTTCCAGCTTGACCCACATCATCGCGCGGAGAGGTCCGGTTTCGAGGATTTGAACGTCGGTGATCGTCCACTGATGACGCAACGTTTCGAGCTTGAAGGAGTCCGGCTCCTCTGCCATCCCACCCCATGAACCCCACGGATCTTCGACGGTGATCGCGCCCAGACCATGCCCATCGAAGATAGGCACGCCGCGGAGGAGGATTTCGATCCCGGGTGAGCCTTTGGTAGCGCGGACGGTGTACACACCGTTAGAGATCTCGTTGTCACTCGCGGTGACCGGCTCGTCGACGAGGATCACCTCGGCATCTTCGACATACGCCATCTCGATGATGTTCCACCCACACGCGGGAAGGTCAGCGTCGATGATCGCCCGTTTCCGCCACGCGAGCTCGACCATCGAGTGGTGCTCGGTCGCGGTGAGTTGATGCGGCAGCACCTCGCCATCCGCGCCTTTGAGCTGCACCGGCAGCGCATCGACGTTCTTGTGATATTTCCAGATCGGGCGGTAATCGAGACTCGTCTCGATCTCCACCGGCCCGCGATAGGGATGCGGATGCGGGTTCCACACGAGCACCGCGACGCCGGAAGGCATATCCCCCGCCGGCGTATCGACGCGAGTGTCGCATTGCAGCGCAAGCGCGTTCAGCGCATCGAACTCGGCCCGCTGGGCCGCGTGGTACGCGCCGCCGAGCCAGGCGATTTGATCGTCGAAAGCGCGCTCGATGCTCGAGCCCGGGAGGATGTCATGAAAGCTGTTGAAGAGCAGATCATGCCAGGCATTCTTCAACGTAGCATGGGCGTCTCGCCCATGTTCTTTGGGCAGCGGCGAGACGCCCATGCTACGAATGACTGCATCCGTCTTCTCCGCGCGCAGCAGCAGGTTCTCCGTCTTCCGATACATGAACTTGAACTTCGCGACGGAGCTGTAGCATCCCCGCAAAACGAAATTCAGCTCGCCGCGATGGACAGGGAGGAACGACTTCGGCTTCTTCGCGATCTCGCGCTCCAGCGCATCAAAAAACCGATGCAGGCCGGAGAAGACAAGCTTCACTTCAGGATGCGACTTGCCCCACGCGCGAATTTCATCCAGATGCCGTTTCGTCGGCCCGCCGCCGTGATTGCCAAGTCCGAAGAACGCGCCGACGTTCGTCAGCTCGCCCTTTCGCGCTTCTTCGAGATACCCATCAAACCGCTTGACGATCTCCTCGCGCTCGCAGCCATACCACCCGATCGGAGGACGATACGAGAGGATTCGCGAACCCCCTGGCCCTTCCCACCAGAACGCGGGTTTGTCGATGTGAACGATGTTCTCCGCCGGGCGGGTGAACGCGAAGCATTCGATCCCGCTGGCCGCGAGGATCTCCGGCAGGCCTTCCGCATGCCCAAACGAATCCGCCGCCCACGCAACGCGCGCGGTCTTGCCAAATCGGCTCTTCAAATACCGCTGGCCATGCGTGAAATGCCGCGCGAAGGTCTCGGTGTCAGGCAGATTTGTATCCGGCTGAATCACTGTCCCGCCCACCGGGTCCCACCGCCCCGCCTTCACGTATTTTCGAATGCGCTCAAACGTCGCTGGGTCGGCGTGTTCGATGTGCTCATAAATCGCGGTCTCGCCGCGGATGAACGTCAGGTCTTTGTCGCGATCCATCATGTCGAGGATCGTGCGGCATGTGATCAGGCCTTCGTTCAAGCCCTCGCGCCAATCCCAAAGCCAGACCGGATCGAGATGCGCGTTGGGAATGAGATGGAATGTGTAATCAGGCATTGGTGATTGATGATGGTTGATTGACGAATTTCGAATAGCGCCACACCGCGTACGCCATCGCAAGATTGATCGGAAGCACGAGCGCCATCGGCTCGCCATTCACTTGGTTCAGCCATGGCAGCACCTGCGCGACGATGCCAAGGATCGTAGAAATCGCCACGATCATCGCCAGCTTCATTGCGAGCCTGCCGGCCCGTTTGGATCTTCGCATGAGCAGCGGAACCAGCAGCACGAGCGGCAACGCGACCGGCGAATAGCCAAACAAGTTCTCATTCCGCCACGCGGCCCAGTGATCGGTGAAGAGCCAGAAGAACAGCCCGATCACCCCGCACAGGCCGATGAGGAAGCTGTAGAGGATCATCACGAGCCCAAGCGTTACCCGCGCGGCCTTTCGATCGTGCAATCGTCGCGACAACCCCCACATCCCCGCCGCCACCGCGACGCCGACCAGAAAGTACTGCACGATCCAATTCGGCGGCGATTGCGGCTCCTGGCCGCGGTTGCTCTCGAACAGCGTTCGCTCCGATTTCACCAGCGGTACCAGCTTGCCGTTCTCTTCATAAGCAATCACATCGCGTAATCGATCATGCAACTGGATCGGCAGGAAACACTCGCCCCACGCGGTGATCGGCACATCCGTCGCCGGGCCGAAAACGAGGTTGAAAGCGGTGTACCACAGCACGTCGTCGCGCGTCACGCGACTGGTTTCAGAGCGAAACGTCTTCCCTCGCGTCTCGCGATCGAGCTGGCGCTTGAGATTCCCATCCGTCACTCGATCGATGGCATCGCGCACGCGCGTCGAGCAGTTGTCCATGAAATAGTTGTATTGGTAATTCGCATTCTCCGGCTGTTCGTTCCAGCGGAGAAAATCGCGCATCTTCACGCGCTGCGCCGGCGTGAGATTCAGCTCCTGCACCCAGATCGAGCGGTTCTGCCCCTTGTACCAGTTGATCGTCCCCTGCAGATCGAACCCGCCCATCGAATAATTCAGATGGCCGAGCGCGAAGTTGACGAAGAACCGCTTCTGGTTGAAATCGAACAGGCCCCAGTTGTAGACGATGTCGGAGTTGTCGTTGGCGTCGTGGACCCAGATCGTGTTGTGCGCGAACTTTTCGAAGACCTCGTCCCCGCGCTCGAAGGTCATGACGGAAATCGTCAGTTCCTCCCCCTCCTCGGCCGCGAGCGCCGGCAGCGGGACCGCCAGAAGAATGAGGATGACCCACGGCCAGCGCACGAAACAGCGAATCAGACCGGATGCTGCGGCGTTTTTCCAGCCGCCAGGTCCGATAACTCGCCTCACGCAAGCGACACCGACCCATCCGCCGATGATGAGCCATCGAGCTCTCAGCACGACAAGATCGATCTCCCCTGCGCACGCGGTTCTGGATCGCCGGGCTCGCGCTCGCGCTATTCATCAGCGCAATCTTCGCTCTTAACGCGATGCAGGCCGGCGACCAGTCGATGTCGCGTAAATCGACCGGCCACGACTTCCTCGCCTTCTACACCGCCGGCCAGTTCGTCCGCACCGGCCGCAGCATTGATCTTTACAACCTGCCAGCCGTGCAGGCGTTTCAACGCGAGGTCGTCGCCCGCGAAGGCATCGATCTCGTTCACGCCAACGACTTCGGCCCCTTCTGGAACCCGCCGATCTTCGCGTGGGTGTTCGCCCCGCTGTCCGCGCTGCCCTACCCGACGGCCGGGACGGTTTGGACTGTCATCAACCTGATCTGCCTCGCCGGCGCGATGACCATTCTCTGCCGCATCGTCGGCGGCGACTTCAAGACATGGGCCCTCGTCCCGCTGCTCACGATGACGTCGATGCCCTTCCTTCAATCCATCGGCCACGGGCAGAACACCTGCATCTCGCTCCTGCTGCTGGCCGGCACCGTTGCGCTCTGGCGACGTCAACCCCGTGGCTTGGCCGTCTCGCCCGAGCCCGTTTCTGAAAAAGGGCTCGGGCGAGACGCCCAAGCCACGAAAACTTCCCTCGCCGCCGGCATCGTCTGCGGGCTGCTCTTTTACAAACCCCAACTCGGCACGATCGTCGCCGCGGGACTGATTTTGAGCCTCGGCTGGCGCGCGCTCGCCGGCCTGGCGATCACTGGCTCGGCGATGCTGCTGATTAACCTGATCACGCTCCCCGGCACGCTCACCGCGTTTCTTAAACAGCTCGGGCCGAACATCGCCTACATGCAGATTGAGCGGCCATACCACTGGGAACGCCACGTCACCCTCAAAGCCTTTTGGCGACTGCTCCTCCAAGGCCACGACATCGGCCCGCTGTGGACGATCACAAACATCCTCTGGATCGCGACCACGCTCGCGCTTCTGGCGGGCGTGGCATTCGTCGCACTCAAGCTACGCCGCAACGACGACTCGATCTCCCCCGATCGCGTCATTTCCCTCACCATCCTCGCCATGCCGCTGCTCATGCCGTTCTACTTCGATTATGATCTGCTCCTGTTGGCCGTCCCGGCGGCGTTGATCGCGCGTGAACGCCTCGAAACCGGCCAGGCCGATCGCCGGCTGACGATCGCATGGTGCGTCCTGTTCGGCTTGATGATGATCAACAGTCCCATCGGGGCGATGACGAGAGTGAACGGTACCGTGATCCTGATGATGACGATCGCAACAATCCTGATCGCGCGATCGCTGCGAAAACCGGAGATGGCGCGAATCGAACTGTCCCAGACCGAGCCGCTAAGAGCCGCCGCGTGATCTGGCCCTAATGGAGAGAATATGAAACTGAACTTCTGGCAATGGCTCGGCGTCCTCTTCGCAGTGCTCGCGGGCATCTTCATTTACCGCCGCGAATTCGGCGATCGTCCCCAGCCGGCAAATCCCGCGCCTAATTTATCCACCCCTGCCCCCGCGACGCAGCCTGTCCCTTGAGCGACTCCAGCTCCTCAATCCGCCGAGACATCGCCAGCGCGTACGTTGTCACCGCCGCCCGGGTGCTCGGCTGGGTCGTTGTCTCCGGCGTGATCTTTCGAAATTACGGAGCCGTTGCCCTCGGCCTGATCACGCTAATCCGCGCCACGATCGGCATCCTCAGCTACACCTCGCTCGGCCTCGGCCCCGCGCTCGTCCGAAAATTCGCCGAGATTTCCGGGGCACAGGTCACGGAGAGGGAACTTGTCGCCGAAGCGATGGAAATCGATCGCGCGACGCCGCCGCCGGTGCTCGATTACGCCAGCACTTCCCAATTTGCTAATCCGACCGCGTACCGAATGCTCGCCGCCTATACGACCGGAAACTCCGTGGCGACGCTCTGCGGCATCGTAGCGCTGGCCGTCTCGTTCCTTTATGCATCGCAGTTCTATCGACTTCATGAAATCTACTTTGATCGTTCCGTTGGAGAGTTGCTCGTTACAACTTTTGGTTTCGGAACGGTAATGAGGTTACTCAGCGAACCGGCGTCAGCCCTGTTGCAATCGCGCGGCAAGATCGCGCTCGATAACTCGCTTGTAGCCATCGCGGAAGTGTTTTGGGCTGCGGCATCAGTAGTCGCGCTTCTGGATGCAAGGTCCGGCCGGCTGCAGTTCGTGGGAATCCTCTTTGCCATTGTCTCGACCGCGCTGTTGTTCGCGCGTCGCAGGTTTGCGAGATGGGAAGGGCGAAAACTGCTCTCCCAACATGTGCCATCGGACTCCAAGCTCGCGCGCGAGTTGATCGCCTTTGGCTCCCTGATCGTAATTTCGCAAGTCGCTGATTTCCTTTACGCCCCTACCGACTGCCTCCTCATCAACCATCTGATCGGCGCCGAAGCCGTCGCGTGGTACTCGCCGGCGATCCAGATTGACGCGGGCTTATTGTTACTCGTCAGCGGCCTGGCGGCCGCGCTGTATCCGCATTCGTCGATCGCCCACGCCGCGGGGGATGTGCCGCTCGTCCGGCGGTATTACCTGCGGGGAACGCTCGCGAGCTTCGCGTTGCTCACCGTCGCGGGCCTGGCCGTGTGGGCGTTGTCGCCGTTCATCTTCAAAATCTGGTTCGGCGAGGATCTCCCACAAACCCGCGAGATCCTTCCCCTGCTCCTCATCCACACCGTGGTCGGCGGGTCGAGCGCCGTCGGACGTTCAGTCCTCCTGGCCGCCGGGAAGGTCAAACCGTTCACCATCGCGGTTCTCATTGCCGGCGTCTCCAACGTCATCCTCAGCTACATCTTCGTGCGCCACCTGCACTTGGGACTGAAAGGGATCGTCCTGGGCACGATCATCGTCGTCGTCGCCCGGGCCGGGATCTGGATGCCCTGGTACGTGCTGCGGACCCTTCGGCAGGAAAAAATCGCGGGCTGATATTTTCCGCTCAACCGAATCGGGCAAAATATCACTAACCTGACGACGTTCATTCTTTGGACGCGCATCCTTACTCCGCGGGAGATCATCATGAGCCGCACTTCCGGTTGCTTCATGCAGGCGCTTGAGTCGCGAACGTTTCTGTCCGCCGCCCCGGTGATGAGGCCGCCCGTCCCGCGCGATCCGCCGCCGCGCCCGCCGATCGATCAACCAAACGACATCGTCCAGAACGAAGACGTCGCCGCCGCCCGCGAAGCGCTTCGCGCGGCCACCGATCAGCTCCGCCGCGATCAAATGGCCGGGCGACGCACGATCGGCGAGGACCAGAAAGCCGTTCGCACCGAGTTCCAGAAGCTGATCGACGACCAGGGCGCCGAAGCCGTGAACGCCGCGATCCAGCCCCTCAAGGACGAGCTTCGTGCCGACGAAATCGCCAAGAACAAGGAACTCCGCACCGCCGGCGAAGAGTTGCGCATAGCCAAGCGAAAGGCGCGTCAGCTCATCGGCGCCGATCTGCAGGCGCTGGCCGAAGCGACCCAAGCCAACGATCAGGAAGCGATTGACGCCGCGAAGGACAAGCTGGAGGCCGACCGGGCGCAGATCCAGGAAGATCTCGAGCCGATCCGCACCAACATCATGGCGATCAAGGACCGCTGGCGGCCAATCATCACGGCGGACCACCAGGCAATCGAAGACAAGCTCGTCGAGCTCGATCCCGCGCTCGCGCCGCTTTACGACAAACTGAACGAAGACGCCGCAGCGCTGCAGGCCAAGCTCGCGGCCGACACCGCGGTAGTCGCCGACGCCGCGGAAAAGCTCAAGCAAGCGATCCAAGACGCGATGAACACCGCCACGGCGTAATTGAAAGTCTTTACATCACCCCCAAAAAGGCAGGCGCGGACGCGGGTCCCCCTGTCTTTCTTTTATTGGAAGCCTACTGCGCACTGCTCCTCCGATCGTCGTGTCATGCTGAGGTACCCCGAAGCATCTGCGTAATCCGACGACCGGTGCCAGATCCTTCGGAGTACCTCAGGATGACACGTCTGCGCACTTCGCCTTTAGGGGTGCGGGGGCGAAGCCCCTGCGATGCGATTCATCCTGCGATTCATTTACTCGATGCTTTGAACATCGTGCTGTCGCTGGGGAACCAGTGATCGAAGACGCCCGTCGCGACGGACTTCCCGTCCTTGGTCACCTGCGAGAACACCACCCGGTTCTTGTACGTGCACCCCTTCAGGTAGGAGTCGATCCGGCTCTGCTGGAACAGCTTCTCGACCATGTTCCCGCCCTCGGCCTGGGAGCGCTGGGTGTACCACGTCTTGAAGCTCGCTTCGCTCGGGCACGTCAGCGCTGCCCCGCCGGCCAGGAGCACGACCAGCACGAGAATAATCAGGGATTTGATCACGATCTCACCTTACCGACGTCGCGGTGCAAAGTCAGTTTTCCCTGGGCCTCGCGACTGAAGAAAAGGCCGATTTTGCTAATATTTTTGGTGACTTTTGCCTGCGCGCACGATAAGCTATTTCCCGACGTTTCCCCCACCGTTTCCTGCTTTTCCGGGTCATTCCTGCCCCATCCAGCTGGTTGCACCTGCTCAAAAGGAGGCTTGATGCGATGTGATTTTGATCAAAATGCGCTCGCACTGCGCGGGTTTTTGAACCCGCACCCCCCTCAAACGTGTCTCAAAATGTCTCACTTTGTCTCACTTTCACGGACTGTCGCAACGATGGCTCCAGTTGAGACTGGCAGGCGCATTCCCGCGAAATTGACAGCAATTTCCACCACTTCTATACTCCGCCCCTCATTCGCGGCGAGGATTTTCCCTTGAGAAGAGGGTCGTAACCACGCACGTCGACATTCACTGTCGGCAGACTTACTCGTCTGCCCCTTACGGAGTTGCCAAAGATGCCTGCGACCATGTCCAAACCGAAGAAGAAAGCCAAAACCGTCAACCGCGCCATCAGCAAAGCGCCCGCCAAAGGTGGATCTGCCAAAGGTGTGAAGCGCGTCTACTTCTTCGGCAACGGCAAGGCCGAGGGCAATGCCAACATGAAGGACCTGCTCGGCGGCAAGGGTGCGAACCTGGCCGACATGACGCTCGTCCCGCTCCCGGTTCCCCCGGGCTTCACGATCACGACCGACACCTGCGGCGACTACAACGACGCCGGCCAGAAGCTCCCGCGCGGGCTGATGGAAGAAGTGCGGGCCAACATCGCCAAGGTGGAAAAAGCCACCGGTAAGAAGTTCGGCGATCCGAAGAACCCGCTGCTCGTCGCCGCCCGCTCGGGCGCCAAGTTCTCCATGCCCGGCATGATGGACACCGTGCTGAACATCGGCATGAACGACCGCGTCGTCGAAGGCCTGGCAGCCCTCAGCGGCAATCCCCGCTTCGCGTATGACAGCTACCGCCGCTTGATCAACATGTTCGGCGACACCGTGATGGGCGTGGATCATCATCACTTCGAGCATGAGCTGTCGGCCGTCAAAGAAGCCCGCGGCGCTGCCCAGGACACCGACCTTGACGTCGATGGCTTGAAGGAAGTCGTCGAGCGTTACAAGAAGGTCTATCGCCAGCACGTCGGCGAAGACTTCCCCACCGACCCGTTCGTGCAGCTCGAGGCCGCGATCGAAGCGGTCTTCAAGAGCTGGATGGGCGACCGCGCGATCCGCTATCGCGAGTTGAACGACATCCGCGGCATTCGCGGCACGGCCGTCAACGTGCAGTCGATGGTCTTCGGCAACATGGGCGATGACTCCGCCACCGGCGTGGCGTTCACCCGCGACCCCAGCACCGGTGAAAACGTTTTCTACGGCGAGTTCCTGGTGAACGCGCAAGGCGAAGACGTCGTCGCCGGCATCCGCACGCCGCTCGAATGCAAAACCGAGATGGGCAAGTGGAGCCAGAAGAGCTGGAAGGAACTGCTCAACATCAAGAACGTCCTGGAGAAGCGCTACAAGGACGTGCAGGACTTCGAGTTCACGATCGAAAAGGGCAAGCTGTACATGCTCCAGACCCGCAACGGCAAACGAACCGCCCCCGCTGCCGTGCGCATCGCCGTTGAGATGGTGAAAGAGCGGCTCATCGATGAAAAGACTGCGATTTTGCGGGTCGATCCCGCTTCGCTGGATCAGTTGCTCCACCCGACCTTCAACCCGCACATCGACAAGACTGTGATCGCCAAGGGCCTGCCCGCATCACCGGGCGCGGCCGTCGGCAAGCTGGCGTTTACGGCTGAAGAAGCCGAACAGCGCGTGGCCGCGGGCGAGAAGATCATCCTCGTGCGTCGTGAGACCGAGCCGGCGGACATCGGCGGCATGCACGTTTCCGAAGGCATCCTGACCAGCACCGGCGGCATGACCAGCCACGCGGCGGTCGTCGCCCGCGGCATGGGAACCCCCTGCGTCGCCGGTGCGGGCGCCCTGCACATCGACGCAGCGAAAAAGCAGCTCAGCGTCGACGGAAAGACCTACGGCCCGAACGATTGGCTATCACTCGACGGCGGCGTCGGTGAAGTCTACGAAGGCCAAGTTGCGACGCAGGAAGCATCGCTCGCCGGTGCGTTTGCCCAGATCATGAAGTGGGCCGACAAGTATCGCACGCTGAAGGTGCGAACGAACGCCGACACGCCGCACGATGCGGAAGTGGCTCGAAACTTCGGCGCCGAAGGCATCGGCCTGACCCGCACCGAGCACATGTTCTTCGATCCGCAGCGCATCCATAACATGCGCGAGATGATCCTGGCTTCGGACACCGAAGGCCGGAAGAAAGCGCTCGAGAAGCTGCTGCCCTACCAGCGTGAAGACTTCATCGGGATCTTCCAGGCGATGAAGGGCCTGCCCGTGACCATCCGCCTGCTCGATCCGCCGCTGCATGAGTTCCTGCCGCACAACGAGAAGGACCAGGTGGAGTTGGCCCGCTCGCTGGGCATGTCGGCGGAGCAGGTGAAGACCCGGGTGCAGCAGCTTCACGAAGCCAACCCGATGCTCGGCCATCGCGGCGACCGCCTGGCGGTCACGTATCCCGAGATCCTGGAGATGCAGGTTCGCGCCATCCTCGAGGCCGCGGTTGAAGTGAAGAAACAGGGCATCAAAGTTCTGCCCGAGATCATGATCCCGCTGGCCGGCACCAAGGCCGAGTTGGATTACCTGAAGAAGATCACCGTCGACACCGCCAACGCCGTCTTCGCTGAGAAGAAGTCGAAGGTGGAATACCTGTACGGCACGATGATCGAAGTCCCCCGCGCCGCGATCACCGCCGATGAGCTGGCGGAAACGGCGGAGTTCTTCAGCTTCGGCACGAACGACCTCACGCAGATGACGTTCGGCTACAGCCGCGACGACGCCGGAGTCTTCCTGCCGGAATACGTGAAGAAGGAAATCCTGGAGCGTGACCCGTTTCAGACGATCGATTTCGGCGGCGTGGGCAAGCTGATCCGCATGGGCGTGGAATTGGGTCGCAAGACCAACCCGACCCTCAAGTGCGGCATCTGCGGCGAACACGGCGGCGATCCGAAGTCGGTCGAGTTCTGTCACGAAGTCGGCTTGAACTACGTGAGCTGCTCGCCCTTCCGAGTCCCCATCGCCCGCCTCGCAGCGGCACACGCGGCGATTAAGGAATCGGCGAACGGAAAAGCCGGCGCGAAGAAGGCAAAGAAGAAGTAGTCGCGGAAACGCAGCTGCTTTGAATGGCGGTGTTTGAGGTGCTCAGTCTCACTGACGGGCACCTCAAACATCGTTGTGGCCGAGGAGAATTGTTGCCGGTCGCTCTCGCCATGATGTCAGTCAACGAACTTCAAAGAGGAGCTTGCGATGGAAAACCCAATCAACATCACCGTGACCGAACGTGTCGGCCGCAAGTGTGCAAGCTCTGGTTCGAAGTGGGAACCCGTGATGGGCTACTCTCGCGCGGTGCGTAGCGGGAGCCATATCGCGGTGACCGGGACGGTCGGCATCAATGCCGATGGCACCTATTGCAAGACAATGGGCGATCAGACGCGACGCTCATTGAAGATTATCGCGGCCGCGATCGAGGCGCTGGGCGGAAACATCAAGCACGTGATCCGCACGCGGATGTACGTGACGGATGTGAGCCAGTGGGAAGAGGTCGCCCGCGTGCATGGCGAGGTCTTCGCGGAGATCCGGCCGGCAACATCCATCCTGGAGGTGCCGCGACTGATCGACAAAGACGCTTTGATCGAGATCGAAGCGGATGCGATCGTCGACGAGGCCTAGCTTGCCGCGCGGAGCGATGGCTCGGGTGACTGATCCGCCTCGGCCACGACAACTTGGTTCCGGCCCCGCTGCTTCGCGCGATAAAGCGCCGCATCAGCCGCCGAAACGATATTCTTGTCGCCGCAGGTCGGTAGATCAGCGATCCCAAAGCTGCAGGTGATCGCAACCGGCATCCCGCGATGCGAAAGCGGCAGCTTTTCAATGTTCTTCCGCAGCCGCTCCGCGAGAATGATCGCCTTCTCGCTAGGCGTGTTCGGAACGATGATCCCGAACTCCTCTCCACCGAAACGGCAGACCACATCTTCAATCCGGCAAGTAGCCTGCATGCTCGCGGCGACGATGCGAAGGGCTTCGTCACCCGTGAGATGACCGCAGCCGTCATTAATGCGTTTGAAATGATCCAGATCACCGATCACGACCGAAACCGCGTGCCCGCAACGCCGTGCGAGCGAGACCTGCGCAGCCAAGGTCTGGTCAAAGTACGTGCGATTCCAAAGCCCGGTCAGGCCGTCGATCATGGCCTTCTTGCTGAGCAGATCGAGCAGATACTTCGTCCGCAACGCGGCGCGCACGCGAGCGCGAAGCTCGGCGGGCTCGAAAGGCTTGGTGACGTAGTCCACGGCGCCCAGTTCGAGCCCGCGAATCTTGGCATCGGTGGAGCCGGCGCCGGTGAGGAACACGATCGGGATATTCATCGTCGCCGGCTGAGCCTTGAGCCGTCGGCAGACTTCAAAGCCGTCGATGTCGGGCATGTCGACGTCAAGCAGGATCAAGTCGGGCAACGCCGTCGCGGCCATGGCCAAGCCATCTGCGCTGCTGAAGGCGGACTGCATTTCAACCGGTTCACCCGCGAGTCGGGCTTTCACCAGCGCATGAATGCTCTGGCTGTCGTCAATAATTACGATTCGCTGCGTCATACGAGCACTCCCGCTTGCGCGGCTTGAGGACGATACCCCTCAACGGTTTTGATCAAGTCGATGAGGTCGCGCACCTGCGCGGTCGCGGCCTCAACGCTTTCAGTCTCGCTGATTCGCTGCTCAGCGCGAGCGGCCACCTCTGTGAGCGGCATGAAGCCGTAGCCCCCGCCGCTACCTTTGATTTGATGCACTGCGCGACGCAGTGAAGTGATGTCATTCTCCGCCAACAGCTTCTCGAGCTGATTTACTTGCGCCGGCAAACCATTGACGAAGCCGCTGAGGACCTCGCGCATCTCCGTGTCGCCAGCAAAATCGCTGCGAAGAGTCGAACGTTGAGCCGTTGCCTGGACCACCGGCGCCGAAACTTCAGGAAGCTTTGCAGCCTCGGGCGGTACAACTTCCGCTGCTGGCTGGAGGTGGCCACGAATCGTTTCGATCAGCTTATGTCGCGAGATCGGCTTGCTCATGTAGTCCGAGCAGCCGGCCGCGATGCACTTGGCGCGATCGTCGGACATCGCGTGTGCCGTCAAAGCGATGATCGGAAGCGTAATCCCGCGACGGCGAAGCTCACCGGTCGCAGAGTAGCCATCCATCTCGGGCATCTGCATGTCCATCAGTATCAAATCGAACGGCCGCGCCTGGACCATCTCCAGCGCGAGCAGTCCGTTCTCCGCCACGGCAACTTCTGCGCCGGACTTGCGAAGGTAGGAAGAAATGAGCCTTTGGTTATCGATGCCATCTTCAACCAGCAGCACGCGCGCTGACAATTTCGCCGAAGGCCCCGGTTCCAGTTCGTCGCGCTTCGCACGTGTGGAATTGGGATTGTGCGGATGAATCGCTTCGTTCAGCCCGCGGAGCAGTGCAGCTTCATCCACCGGGCCGCCGGCGATGGTGACGCTGAACACGGTTCCGACGAGCGGCGTCGATCGAACCGCGATCTCGCCGCCCATCAAGGCTGCGAGACGTTTACTGATGGTCAGCCCCAGCCCCGTTCCGCCGAATCGGCGCGACATCGAGCTGTCGGCCTGGCTGAACGGCTGAAACAGCCGCTCGGTTTGCTGCTGGGTCAGGCCGATGCCGGTGTCGACAACGTCAAAGCGGATCGTGCTGGTGTTTTCCTCGTGCGGCTGTTTCGGCTTGTGCACTTCGCAGGACACGCAGAGCTGCACTTTGCCTTTTTCGGTGAACTTGATCGCATTGCCAACGAGATTCACAAGGACCTGCTTCAACCGAAGCGGGTCCGTTTTGATTCGCTGCGGGATTCCACCTTCGAAGAGAAGCTGGAACTGCAGCCCTTTCTCCAATGCGCGCGGCCGCATCATCGATGAGACTTCGGCCGCAATCTGTGGAAGGTCGGTCACGATCTGCTCGGCAATCATCTTGCCGGCTTCGATCTTGGAGATGTCGAGCACGTTGTTGATCAGTTCGAGCAGATGACGCGCGTTTCGGCGGATGGTCTGCAGGCAATCAAGACGATCGGAGCTGGTTTGATCCGGCTCCAGCAGGTTGTCGGCGTACCCGAGAATCGCCGTCATCGGCGTGCGGATCTCGTGGCTCATATTGGCCAGGAAGTTGCTCTTCGCGACGTTCGCCTGCTCCGCCGCCTGCTTCGCCTGCTGTAGACGCTGTTCCGCAGCACGCCGATGCGCGACGTAGTAGTTCACGATCACGAAGCTGACACCGAGAATGAGAAAGTTCAGCGATGCGACGGCCCAGAAGGAATTCATTCCCTCCGACATGCTGTTATGAAGGGCCCCGCTGCGTTCTTCCAGCATCCGCTGCTCTTCGCGGCACATTTTGTCGAGCACGGATCGCGCAAGTTCCATCTGAGTCGCTGGGGCGATTGAGTCATTTGAAACGCCGGACGGCTTGGGCCTGCGTGACTGAATTGTCTGCTTCAGCGCGGCCTCTAATGAGTCCATCACGGGCTCGAGCCGCTTGACGCGCTGCTGTTGCACTTCATCGTTGATCGTCAGTGCGGCGAAACGCGCAAGTTCGCTGCGGGCTTGTACGATCGAGGTTTGATACTGCGCTAGTTCCCGTTCCGAGCCACTGATCGTATAGCCGCGCTTCGCGCCTTCCGCCGACACAAGGTGACGCAACGTTCCCTCGAGAGCATTCAGGACCTCATGCGAGTGCAGCACTTGCTTATTGGACTCGATCAGCCGGGCCTTGTTCCGCTGGACGGAAAGCGGCACGAGCGTCAACGCGGCGAATGCCAGCGTGAAGCCAAGCGTGATCTTTCGGTCTGTCGTAAACTTGCCCATTGCGCACCTTTCGCGCGGAACTGCCCTAATGGATATCGGGCACCCTTCTGCGTGACTTAATGGTGATGAGGGTTGTCCGGCCTATAACGCGCGAACGTCAGGCCACGCGCGCATTGCACGGTGGCTTCGCGAGATGCGCTGCGGCACAACGCAGCAGCTGGCGGCGATCGATCGGCTTGGTCAGATAATCCGTGCAGCCTGACCGTCGCTAACCCGCTCCTCGGCGTGATCGGCATCGCGGGCGACGTCACCAGCGCCATCAAGGGCGCGTTCTTCGAGATTGGCGATCTGGCCGACAATCTAGGCGAATCGGCGGAGAAGATCGGTGTGTCGACCGAGTTCCTCAGCGGCATCGGGGCCGCCTTCGATGACGCGGGCTCCTCTGCTGAAGGGCTCGCAGACTCGATCAAGTTCCTCAACAAGAACGCCGCCGACGCGGCCAGCGGGAACAAGGAGGCGATCGCGAGCTTCGAGAAGCTGGGCCTCTCCGCTGACTTTGTGCGAGACCACTTGGGTGACAGTGAGACGCTGTTCTTCGCCGTTGCGGACGGCATTGCCGGCATGAGCACCGCGGCCCAAAAGACCGAAGCCGCGATGGGACTGCTGGGGCGTGGCGGCAGCGACGCACTAGCAGCGTTGAATAAGGGCAGCGGCGGCCTAAAGCAGTTCTCCGCCGACATCGAGAAGCTCGGCGCGGTGATTCACTCCGACCTCGCAGAAGCTGGCGATTCGTTCGGGACGCTGACGACGCTAGCCGGCGCCGCGCTCGAGGGAATCAAGATTGCCGCGGCGCAACCGCTTCTCGAAGGCCTCCACGAGCATTTCGACGAGATCAAAGAGGGGATCATTCACGTTGCGGAAGTGATGCGAACGGCCATCAGCGGAGCGATCGACTGGGTTGTCGCCAACATGCCGGACATCAAATCGGCAGTGGTCGAAACGATCATCGCGACGACGAAGGGTATTGCAGATCTGGTTGACTTCGTAAACGACCAGAAGGGATTGTTTGGCTTCCTCAAACAGACACTTTTCGAGTTCGCCAGCACTGCGAAATCTTTCGCGGAGTCGATGGGACTTATCGCCGAGGAGACCGAGAGCGGCGGCGCGGCACGCGCCTGGGCGGATCAGTGGTCTCAGTCGTTTCGCGAAGCGACGCTGGGCATCGACAACTTCAACGAGAAGCTGAACGGCGGCGGTGACTTCGGCGGCGACTTTGACGGTGGACCTGCAAAAGGCGGGACGGCAGATTTCGGCGACGACTTCGTGGAGCCGCCAAAGGTCGGCGATGCAGGGGGCGGCGGCGATTTTGGGGGCATCGGTGACCACGCCACGAATGCCGCTGACCAGGTCACCGCGGCGATGGAGCGGATGCGCCGCGAGGTTGGCCGACGTTGCCGTGCACCTTCTCGATCATCCAACGCGATGGAACGCTCCGCAGCGGGACCGGCACGGTCACCGCGACGACGCTGACGTCGGATGACCTGGAGCTGCAGACGCTGCTCGATGCCGAGCGGACGGTGATCATTGCCTTCGGCTGGACGCGTCACTACTACCGGCGGGTGAAGTTCCTTTACGAGCGTTCGGTCTTCGTCCCCAGCCGCAACGAAGAGGGCGACGGCCTGGAGCTGCCGCCAACCGAAGAGTTCCCCGGTGAGTGGGAGACGACGCCGGCCAGCACGACGTACGCGGAGTACTTGGACAAGGGGCTGCTGGAGCAGAGCGGCCCGGCCTTCGTCGAGGATGAGGCGGCACGCTACACCGCCGATGATCACCCGACGACCGACGACGCCGGGGAGACGATCGCGTTGGAGACCGGCTACCGGGATCTCGCATATCAGGGGATGCCCGCGCCGGAGCAGGTCAGCACTTGGCCGCGATGGACATTGAAGGGAACGGCGACGGGCGGCGGCTCTTTCTCCCTTCAGGATGCCAACAGCCTTCGCTGGATGAGCGGCACGCCGCTGATCGTGCACGAGTTTGAGATCGATGATGGCTCCCCGTCTGGGTCATCCTGCGAGACAAAGCAATCCGTTTCATTGGCGGTTGCAAGGCCCTTGGATCGCTGACCGGCCAGCCGCGTCGCCTAGCAGTGGCTGCACGGCCGGTCGATCAGATGAATCTACCGTTCCGCGAGCCTCGAACCATTCTGCTCTTTCGAATGGCGCGGTGCGAAATGACGGCGAACGTATTCTCGCTGGCTGGTGACTGCTCTACCGGCGAGGGTGAGTGGCGATGGCTGGGAACAATCTACGCGCCGATTGATGACGTCATTGATCTGGCGCAACAAGGGCTAATCTCTCTCCGGCTCGCGGCCATTGATTGGGGTGAGCGCGAGCTTATTGCAGCTACCAATGCGAGCATCGGTGGCGTCATAGCGGCCCTTCGGAATACCCGCCGAGAATTGAATGACCGTCAAGTCGGATACTCGTCGTGCTGGCAGGAGCGAATGAGCCAACGCGAATGGACAATCCTTGACGCCCATGCAGAGTTCTGGAAGGACAGGGTTACGACCGGCGTTTCATGACGCCTTCAACCGATTCACTTGTAGGTCAAAAGACCCCAACGATACTGGCCACCATGTCACGTCCGGTAAACAAGTTCGCATATCTGCTCTTGCAGCTTTCCGCTGGCATCAATACCGGCGAACCCCATGGGCTTGTGCCCGGAGCAATGGCAAAGGCCGGAGAGAGCATCGGCGTCGAGTTTTGGAGTGCCAGCGTCGTTGAGAGGCGGCGTGAACAACCATTCGGCCATCATCGAATCTTTTTCCGCTTAGATGGCAGAATCAGAGACGATGAGCGGGCCACCGAGGTCGGCGAAGGGATTCTCCTGTTGACCGAGTTGTTCCAAGGGCCTCTGTTCGAGCTCGCTGAATCTCATTTCGTGTTTCCTTTCCAGCTGGCTGTTGTCGAGAAGCCAAAAGTGTTTACGACTGCTGCGCTTCTAAAAAATATTGAGCGCACGGTTGAAGATAGCCATACCATTTTCACTGATCAGATGGTGCGTGGGTTCAACGGCGTCACAGAGGACACGGTTGCGTTAGCTTTTAAAGCATTGCCGACGTTCCTAGAGCATGAGCACATTCCTTTCCAGCACATTGGGATCCTAAGCTTAGAATTCCACGTGGACAAGTTGTCGCG
>JADMIO011644071.1_pt1 | contig 39238 bp, 44 predicted proteins | sample 8958161 | NCBI WGS metagenome assembly JADMIO01 (sample SAMN16585339, study PRJNA669376) | soil metagenome | isolation source: Crop rotation soil | place: USA: Cullars Rotation, Alabama | collected 2011 | reverse complement strand
GCCGCGACTTCAAGTCACGTGAATTCCAAGCTTCGGATCCCACTGTGCTGGAAAGTATGCAAACAGTGCCAAGCTTCCCGATCCAGAGCATCCAGCTGCTGGAACGACTCTGACTATCCCAGGTAAAGATAGCAAGCTTGTGGAACAAAGCAATTTTCCAGAAAGACTGAGCCCAGTACAACCCTTGCAAGTGCAATATGATAAAGCCACCAATACCTTGCTTGTCACTGGACGAGGCCAACATGTAACCCTCTCAGATATTCGAGATCACGGTGGCGCTGATTACCTGCAAGAAGTTGCACCACGACAATGGTATGCATCTGCCACCATCTTTATCTATAACGGTGTGAGTCTTGACTTGGATAAACGAGAGGTGGAATGGCTCAAGCTTGAAAGTAACAAATATGGCTTTGTAATGCTTCGCGCTTTCAATGGCGATATCCGTATTGATGGCGTGAAGGTCACTTCATGGGATTTGTACAACGAAGATTATGATAAAGATCTCTCAGATGGACGAGCGTTTGTGATGGTAAAAAACAATGCCAGAATGGATATCTACAACTCTGAGCTTGCGTATCTTGGTTTTGGTCGCACACCTGATTTGGCAGTATCACCATATGGCGTTTCTTGGAAAATGAGCCGAGCAGGACTGAAAAATACCATGCTTACTGGTGAAGTCGTAGGCAGTAAATTCCACGACAATTACTTTGGTGCATATACCTGGGGTGCCACAGGGATGCTTTGGAAAGGCAATGAGTTTTATGACAATGTGCGATATGGCTTAGATCCTCATGATGATTCTGATGGATTCTTAGTGGAAAATAATAGTGCACATAACAACGGCTCACACGGCATTATTTTCTCAAAGCGCTGTATGTATAACATCATCGTCAATAATGTTTCCTATGACAACAAACTTCACGGCATCATGCTGCATGAAACATCCAACTATAATATTGTCAAAGACAATGTCTTAACAGGCAATACCAGTGGTGTGGCTATCTGGCATTCATCCAACAATCTTGTCCAAGGCAATACTATCAAATCAAACAGACACGGTGTGCGCCTCAATATGCAATCTGACAATAATTTGATCACGAAAAATACGATTTCAGATACGCAGCTGTATGGCTTTTATCTCTATGATGATGCAAATACAAACGCAATGATCCAAAATACGCTGACGAACAACAAAGTAGCAATGTATGTCAAATCCAGCAGTAATGTCATTGAGAAAAACACCCTTATGAACAACAGTGTGGGTATTTATCTTCTTGATAAAGCAGAAAAAAATCAATTAGCAGACAATGACATCAGACAAAGTAAAACCTATGGAATCTACACCAAAGTCGAACACTCACTCTTTAATTCTTTAGGCTACAACAACCTCTCCCAAAACCGCAAAGATATCTTAGGCCAGTAACTACTTACTACCAAACTACTATCTACTCCACAGTCTGTTCAGGTCCTGCTCCATGATATGCTTGAATAAATTCTGTCATTTTATCTTTATCAAAACTTTGGAATTTCTCCAGTCTTCCCCACGCCGTAAACACAATTGGCGCATCCAGGTTCGTTCGTGGGACAATAACGATTCTTTGAAAATCATTCAAAAACGTTGCGAGATTATTGACCAGTTGCTTACACGAAGCTGACTGGAATGATGCGGGAGGATCGATAGCTTCTTTAGGCATGCTTTGGGGGAAAAATGGCTCCATCACTTGATTGGCATCACCTGGCATGGTCGTGAGTGGGTCTCCCCCTTTGTATGTCAGACTACTTTGCGGCTTAGCAAGCGGTCCACAATTATATGACATCACGATATATCCATGTTCAAGTGAATGAATTTGATAGCCATCTGAAAATATTTTTGGATATACTCCCCGCTTTGCCCACAGCGGAAAATGAGTACCGGAAGTCGGAGGATTTGAGCTATACGTGACACCCGCAATATCATTCACATGATCACGACCCAGTACTTTTTCAGCAGTTCCGGGAAGAGGTTTGGCTGGCTCATTTGCTTTAAAAAGAACAATCCCAACCAGTGCGACGACGCCAATCACCACTGCACCAATAATAAACCACTTTTGCTTTATCGAAGACTGAGCTTGTTCCAACTGCTGCATCTGCCGCTCTTCTCTAGCTTGTTGTTTTCGCTCTTTTTTGGTTAGTTTTCGATCTTCATCCATACAATTTAATTATCCTAGCACCTCAATTTTTTCTTAGCAACCCCAAAACTACTTACTTGCATTTATACCTTCTCATGAAACTGTCCAAAGTCATAAGGAATAGGATTTTTAGCATGACCATAACGCTGAATATAAATAATTGATCGCAATAACTTTGCAATAAATTTGGCCCGTCCTTCATACTTTAACCTTCGAATAGAAGTGTTAAATATGGGACGCATATAGACATGAAACGAATATGCTGCTTTGGCAACACGAGACACAAATTCAAAGTCTTCAGCAACTCGAACTTTCTCTGAAAACCCATCTAGCGCAAAGAAAACACTTCGTTTAACATATAAATTCATGGTCGTACCCATAGGCTTGATTGGTCGCATAACACTATAGATAACGTTTCCTGTTCCATAGAGAAATTTATCTATCATTTCATCAGAAAGCGGCATCACATAACAGGTAGCTACATCGGGCTGATTTGTTTGGATTTTTGTCCAAAACTTTTTCAAGGTGTCTTTTTCTAAAAGTAACATATCAGCATCTAAGAAAAGTAAATGCGCTGCAGTACTTTTCTTAGCACCGAAATTTCTTTGTTTAGCAATAGTTTTTTTAGCAATAACATAAAAAGACAATGATGGGTAATTCTCCATTCGTTTTCTTACTTGCTCTTCTGTTTTATCGGTTGATTGAGCATCAACCACGATGATTTCTTTCGGTTGGATTGTTTGTTTGTACAATGAATCGAGCAACTCACCAATGTAATACTGCTCATTGAGTGTTGGAATGATAACTGCAAGATCAACAATCTTTTTCATAATCATCCTAATTCATCACGTTTTGTGTGTAAGAAATAGAATAGCTGCTCAAAAAAAGCAAAAAGTTCCTTAAATGGTGTTTCAATCACAAAATCAAACAGAAAGATAATAAAGTTGACTTGTGAAATACCTTCGGTGAGTTGACGTCCTACTCGAATAATTGGCAGCAATAAGAAATCAATAACTGGGGTGAGGAGATTTTGTGTTTCTCCCAATCTATAGACAGAAGCTGTGACACTGATACGGTAGGCCAAAAATGACACGATGGCTGAGAAGAAAACAAACATACCCATACTCACAATATTAAATTGTAATAAGTACAACACATAAATAAGTGCGCCAAACGAAAGGAAAAATGCGAGTGTCCAGAGAAAAACAAATACTGTATCCAAAGCTCCCGCGGATTTTTTCTCTTTACTCACCCGAAGCGATTGACCAATTTTTGGATTATCTACTGTTAATATATGTTCTAAGTAGGCAAAAATGCGCTGCGTATTATTTTTGTCTGGAGTTTGGATCATAAATCCAACGATTACCATCATCAGAGGTGGGATACCAGTATTGATCATAATAGAACGCCATTGAATCTCACCATACACAAACCGTTCATACGTTCCCTCAATCGCAAAAGCGATAAACAGCTTGGTAAGCAAAATAAAGACAAAACTTCGAATAATTGCTGTGGTGACTTTTGTTCGTATGTTTTGATATCTTCGCTCACAGATTTTATAAACTGCTCCCTTAAATCCAGTTCCTTCTAAGAATGACTCTAAGTCTCCTTTATTTTCATGGAATACATCAAGCAAGATCAAATATGGTGCTGTTTGTTTTTTTATATAACCATAAATAATATCTTTTTTTGGATATTGTAGTTGCTTATTGATCTCGGCAAACCCTTTGGGGAAGGATGTAGCAATCGATTCTAAATTTTCTCGCTTAAGAACACCAAAAATTTGCCCAAACATATAAAACCGCAAAAATGCCCGATCATCCCTGGCAAATGATTTTCGAACAGCCAAATACACCTGCGCATCTCGAGTTTGTTCTGAGTCATCAGGAATTTCTACATTATCTTTGAGAACTTGAAACATGAAATTAGCAATCAGTACATTTTCTTTATTTGGGCGAAGCACTTGTTCAATATGTGCTGACATCAAATCATAGGTCCACTCATTGAGCGTCCGATCTGAAAAACGATGGTTATGCAAAATAGCAAGACGCAATGTCAAATAGAGATCGATTACCTCCTCCACTTTTCCAACCATTGATTCACCTACGGTATCCTCAGGCAAATATCTGGCCCAAATCAGCTCTCGAATTAGCGGCGCTGCAGTGGTTTTGGCATTGCCACCCAAAAGCAATCTTCTTCGTAATACTCGTTCAATGGTGGCGCGTAAAATTACCTCCTCTTCACGATATTCCATGGCATTTCGAAGCTTTTCATACCAGCTGGCTACTTTTGAAACCACCGGGTTAACGCTAAGATGTCGCTCGTTGAGTGAGGGTGTTTTTTTTGCAAATGCACTCACCACGACCTGTGCAAGTTTTGAAAGATGTAACGGTCCTGATGTATGTGAAGAAGCTGCAGGTTCACTATGATGAGACTGATCATGATGGGACTCTGAAGCACTACTATGAGAATCGGTATGAGCAGAAGCGGGCTGATGATCATGCGAAGGCGCATGTGTTGTGTCCATAAATGCCTTCTTATTATATACGAATTACGGCTAAACTTCAAAAATCAGGACAAAATATCATGCAGCTTTGCAAATTGTTTTTTTCTTTTTTTATGAAAATTAACGCCAAGATGATGATCTTTTTGTATCACTACTCCCTCATCAAGAAGTTTTTTTAGTGCAATACTCACCGTTTCTCGTGAAATACCAACACATACTGAAATATCTTTATGAGTGAGGACAAAAGGCAACAGATGAGAGGCAGTTTTGCCACCAAATCGTTGACTCAAAAGAAGTAAAAAGGCATATACTTTTTCCTGTGCTTTTGCCGAAAATGAAAAATACGCCATATGTTGTACTAAATCATCTACTCTCTCAAGCGTACTTTTAAGCAATGCTGCCACGACATCCGGATTGCTTGTAAGAAATGTCGTAAATGCTTTTTTGGGGCAGGAGTATACGGTAACAAAAGACATAGTTTCTACATAGCGATATTTTCTCTCTTTTCCTGTTATTGTTCCAATGAGAGGAAATATACTCCCTGGACCTAAAATAACGACCGTTTGCTCTTCTCCTTGGGAGGAAAGAATGAACTGACGAACATAGCCACTTTTGATATAAAACACTCCTTGCGCATGTTCGTCACCTCCTAACAGGATTACTTTTTTAGGATAATTTTGTAAAGAAAACTTAGAAAAAAATCTTTCTATTTTACCCATAGAATATATGAACTACTAGCATCAGTATAAAGTATTTTCTTACATAATTCTTACTGATTATGTGAGTATTCTCACAGTTTTTTACTGTATATTTTATATAATACTTATTAATCCCTCGTAAATCTCTTAATCCCAAAAAAGAAAGGCAGGAACTATGGAACGTAATACAACTTACGATGTTTTTCCTAACGAATCAAACACATTTTTTTTGCTTCCAGGGGAAAAAGTCATTCTTCATAAAAGACAACATGTCTTTGCTGTTATTATTCCAACAGCTATATCAATTATATTAGGTGTAGGATTCATACTGGGTATATCAGCGACTGCGGTTTTTTTCTATAACGCACGATTCCTTATGTTACTAAGCTACGGTGTCGTTATTACTGCCTCATTGTTTCTGATTACTAAAGTTATCATTGATTGGTATTTCCATATCTATATTGTTACCAACAGAAGAATCTTGGAAATTCAGTACAGACCATTTTTTTCTCAAGACATCAATGATGTGCTCTTGGATCAAGTACGTTGTACAGAAATTGATGTCCAAATCCATGGATATATTCACGGGCTGATGGATGTGGGCGATGTCATTGTCACATTTGATAGACCTACCCATCAACAAGAATTTGTCTTGCATGATATTAAATCTCCTAGAAAAATTGGAACATTGCTTGGCCATATGCTCAATACGCCCAAAGAAACGCTGCCAAATATTTCGTGGTATAAACCCACTGCCGGTGAACAAACAGAAAAACGATATATATTTTCAGAAGAATTTTTTCCTAAAAGTACCGTACTAAATGTTTAATATGAATATTATTTTTTTACTCTCATTTGTCTTATTTGTCAGTCTTTTGATACTTGGTGGTTATTCTTTGTTATATACTCGTGAGGTATTAAGGCTTGAAAACACTATTGGTGTATCGATCCCTTCCTATATTCATAAGCTATTAAAAACGACAACAATACTCTCATTTACGTTTGCTATTGTTGGGCTGCTTTCTGCTACCCTTTCTTACTTTTTTTAATGAGCTTCCTTGACAGCAAAAATCAAACTGACTTACAATAAAGTACTGTCATGAAAACACCTACTGCTTTCTTACTTACTCTTGGTATTGCAATAACCTATTTTACGTTTGCTGTTTTTTTGTTGAACACCTCACTTGTTCTCCAAACACTCTATGCTTCCACATCAGTGCTAAGTAAACTCTCGTTATATACAGCGCTTTTACAAAGTTCCTGGGATGCATTTGGACATACGAACTTTTACCTGCTTGTCGTAACTGCATTATTAGTCGGAACCAATGTGACGCTTTCAATCTCACTACTTCATAAAATGCAAAAACTCGGGAAAGTCTCGTTTAGTATGGGAGGAGGCACATTTATCGGCGTATTTTCAGCAGGATGCACTAGTTGTGGATTTTCAGCCCTCTCACTTTTTGGACTATCAGGCACTGTAGCACTTTTCCCACTCCACGGCGCAGAACTCTATATTTTAGCCATCAGTCTTTTAACCCTCAGTCTTTACTACAACATCACCAAACTCAACGCCCCAATTGCGTGTACCACAAAACAAAAAAAATAATAACATCTATGTGAGTAATGCAACAAATACCAATGCATACGATATAATACGAGTATGATTTCTGTTATTATCCCTGCATATAATGAAGAAAAAAATATTGGTCGATGTCTTGATGCGCTGGTCAAACAAATAACAACACAACCATTTGAAGTCATTGTTGTTGATAATAACTCTACAGATACCACAGCAAGTATTGTCAAATCATATGAAAAAAAACTTGATCTGCTGCTTGTTATGGAAAAAGAAAAAGGAAGAGGACCAGCCAGACACACAGGATTTTCAAAAGCTCAGGGAGATATACTTCTTTCCACCGATGCAGATACCATCGTTCCTCCCGACTGGATTGACATTTTGTCTCATGAACTTTCCCGCAGTCATGCTATCGCCGCAACGGGTACTTGCAAGGTCATAGATTGTGGAATAGTGAAAAACACTACTATTAGTTTGTTACAACCACTTGCGATGCATATCTATCGATTACTCTTTGGTCATTATTGGTTAAGTGGTTTTAATTTTGCCATTGTTAAAGATGCCTACATAAAAAGTGGTGGATTTGATAGAAGGCTTAACGCGTTAGAAGACATCGATCTTTCCTTTAATGTACACAAAATCGGAAAGATTCATTTTATTAGTAATACACCAGTAATCTTTTCAGGAAGACGATTTCAGCATGGTCTGTTCACAGGTCTTTTCCCTTATGTAAGTACATTTACTGAATACTTTTTCTTTAAAAAGAATACAATTGTATTACAAGACATCCGTACCTAGGTAGTAAATCTCGTAATAATAAAAATAAATAATACCCCAAGAATAGTTAATCCTATCATCTTAAAAGAACTTTTTTGGCTATGTGCTTCAGGGAGTAGATCTGATGCGCCGATATAGAGTAAAAATCCTGCAAAAAATCCTAGATACAACCGCAATACATCATCTGGGATAGTAAAAATGTATGTTGAAGCTGCTCCAAGCACTGGTGTGATGGCATCCAATAAAAGAAATAACAGTGATCGTTTTTTCGAGTTTTTGTTTGAAAGCATGAGTGTCACTGTATTGAGACCATCAGAAAAGTCATGGGCAATAACAGCTAAAGCAATAAGCAAACCCACATGCGCATTCACATGAAATCCAAGCCCTATCCCCACACCATCTAAAAAGCTATGAAAAGACAGTCCTGATGCGCTAATAACTCCAACAGATGGATGCTTATGCGACGCATATTCGTGCTCATGACTACTATGAATCACTGCCAGTTTTTCTAAAATATGAATCACTAAAAATCCTATTACCAAAGCGATAAGTGAAGGTGTTGGATCCAGATGGTGCTCTTGCACAAGAGAAAAAATTTCTGGCATGATATCAAAAAAACAAACGGCAATCAGTACTCCGGCGGTAAAGCTCATAATGTCATGCAATCTTTTCTGATGACGCAATGCAAACAATCCTCCAAAAAGGGTTGAGAAAAATGTGGTAATAGCTAAAAAAATGACTTCCATATTATGGTTGGCAATCAGCACATAAGCCAAAAAATTCAAGCGAGTGTCGTTTTACTAAAAACTTCTTTTTCTTTTGAATATCTTTCTCAAGACGAGGTATCCCACAGTCTGAAATATCTTCTATCTTACCGCAACTTTCACAAATAAGATGATGATGCTCCTCTTTTGTAGCCAACTCATACCGAAACTTTCCTTCATTGAGCTGAATTTGTCTGGCAATTCCCTTTTGGGTAAACGTATTAATAATGCGAAATGCAGTGGCCTGATCAATAGCAATATCTTGTTCTTGTAAAACATCCAAAATAGACGCCACATCCAACGGCGCTTTTGTCGACTCTAGCAGCTGTAATACAGCAATACGAGCGGGTGTGGCTTTCAAAGAAGCCACCCGTAACTCATCTCGACAATTGTGGTCTTGTTGTACGTTCATGATGCGAATAACTTGCATCATTATATGCGACTTATTCGCATTTGTCAAGTAGTCTTGATACGTTGCATATTTTTCTTATTTATTTCACAATAACCTATATGGCTGAAGGGAACCAAGGCGCTCACTTTGAACAAGCAAAAGCACCTCTTGTGCAAACTGGTAACAAAGCTTTCTCCTACGAGCCTGGCCAAAGACCAGATGGAACATCAATACTACGAGGAACCAACAGTGTTATTCACTATACTTGTAATGCCCCTGACGAAGAAAGACTAAATCAGTTAGGTATTATGTCTGTAGGAAAAACTTTCGGAGTCGCTGCCCGAGAAGTGGTTATTATCCCCGCTGAATTATTTGATGAAGCAGGATTCCCACCAGAAGAAAGAAACACTATAACGGCAGAACAATTACTCAGATCACTCACTCGCAGAAAAGCTGCGTAAGCAATGTTATAATACATGCATGCAAAAATTTATCTTCATTTTTGCTTATAGCTTAGTAATTATTATTTTTTGTTTATTGCCTATCCACGTCTTTGCTCAACAAGGCTTACAAATTGCCGGGCAGCCACAAGACGGTCCGAAAGAAAGTTATGAGAAAGCTACTGTTTCTCAAATAGTCAAAGAAGGAACAAAGCAAGTCGGTACTGACACGAATTTTTATCAAGATATTACAGCCACTCTTGCTAGTGGAAAAACTGTATCGTTGGAATATGGAGGTATTACCAAACTAGATCCTTCGCAAAAACTGCACGCTGGTGATGAATTAGTAGTGCTTTCCTCTACCCTTCCTGGCAAGTCGACTGAATATCATATTATGGATCGATATCGGCTGACTCCACTTCCCTTTCTAATCATCGGGTTTTTTATTTTAGTTATTGCCTTTGGCGGAAAACGAGGTATTGGATCAATTATCGGGATGCTGGTTAGTCTAGGTGTGATTATGCTGCTTATTGTTCCCCAAATTCTAGCTGGAAATGATCCGCTGCTGATTAGTATTATTGGGGCGCTAATTATTATGGTTATTACCATTTACCTTTCGCATGGATTTTCAAGACAGACAACAGTAGCAGTGGTTTCAACATTCTTCTCTTTGCTGATAACGGGTATATTAGCTATTTACTCGGTAAAACTGCTTGGGCTTTCAGGAACAGGCAACGAAGATAATGCATCTTTGGCTTTTGGTGCTTCATTTATCAATCTACAGGGGCTACTTCTCGGAGGTATTATTATCGGAACCCTTGGTGTGTTGGATGATACGACGACCACTCAAGCATCAGCAGTGTTTGAATTTGCCAGAATTGATCCAAAACTTACCTTTGAACAACTCCTGCAAAAAGGATTGAATATAGGGAAAGAACATATTGCAGCTTTAGTTAATACCTTAGTACTTGCGTATGCAGGCGTTTCACTTTCATTGTTTATCTTTTTTGTCTTAAATCCTGCAAAACAGCCGTACTGGGTAATCTTTAATAGTGAAAGTGTTGTTGAAGAAGTGGTCCGAACTATTACGGGTAGTATTGGACTGGTTTTGGCAGTACCGCTCACCACTGCACTAGCTTGTTGGGCAGCTAAATTTTCTATAAAATCTCAAACTCCGTATACGGAAATGTCTCCAAAAGCCAAGAAACAGTAACGTTTCGAACCTCTGAAAGCATCGGTCCGACGTGACATAGTTCTATCATTTTCTCCAATGCTATTTTTTCACCCTGAAACATTGCCTCAAGTGTTTTATCTTCATTGTTTTGTGCCCAACCAGTCAATCCCAATGATTTAGCATTAGATTTAAGAAATTGCCGAAACCCAACTCCATGCACTCTCCCCGCAATAATCACATGTACTGCCTTCATACTGTTTTCGGTTTGGTTTCTGTTTTTAACTGTTTTAACTTCCACATAAACAGTGCCCCTTTGTTTTTGGCGTTACTGTCTGATACAAAGGAAAGTGCTTTTTCAAGAATTGATCGATGCGTTGTTTTGGCAAGTTTTATGTAGAGTGCTCTATGCTTATAATCATCCAGCTCTTCTGCCAAATGCACACCAAATGATTGAAATTCCCGGGAAACATATTTGTCTTTTTGTGGATTAAAGTTTTTAAGAATAGCCCCAACTTTTTGCATGTCTCTATTCTATCATGCTGCTTGCTGCTCAACACGACGTGCTTTCTGAGACGATTCTAATGCAGCCCTATCTAGTAAAAAGCCTCCTTCTAGTCTGCCGAGCTGTCCAAAATATTGTTCATTATAGATAATATCGAAGACAACACCAGGAACATTTGTCGAAAGTCTTAGATGTGTAGGCTCTCTTTCTCCACGATCTTTCAACCGCATATTTTCTTTTTTCCATGCATCTGATTTTTGATTGTATACTTCTTGTATCGCACGTAAATAATCTTCCACCGATGATCCATCTGGTGCATGGATATCAAAATGCTGCGCTAGTGCGTCCATAAACGGCCAATAGATCTCCGGTTTAGCCTTCGCTAAAGTCCAAAGTCCAACACCTCTCATTTCATAATCATTTCCATCTGCTCTTTCATCTATAAATTTTTCTGGACCGTCAAAAAGCTTTGCAAAACCACCATCCTCTATTGCTTGTACTGCCTTTCTTACTTCCCGGAAGTCATCTTGTAATACTGTTACTAAACCTTCTCGGATTTGCTGGGGTACTTGAGAAAATGTTGGGTCAGTGTCATTGCCCGCTCTTGCTACGACTGCGTCAAGGCCCTCTTTGATTTTTCCCAATGCGTTGCGTGCTCTTTCTTCCGGAGTCGACGCCACTTCTTCAGACGTCACTTCTTCCTGTTGCTGACCATCCACATTTTCTCCTCCTTCACCCATAGCTTCATCATTAACCACTAAATAAACATCTGCACCATAGAGACTGTCTTCATTAGACGAAAAACCTAACTTCTGTGGATCAACTGTCCGTTGAAGAGTAAACTGAATTCCTTTCATTCCAGGAATATCCAAAACAAGTCCTTGATCAATCAGTCCTGGTTTCATTCCTGATTGTATATATTGTTTACGTATTTGATCATCCATTCCCCTTACCAAATCTCGTAAATTAGAATACGTTCTCCCATCAATTTGTGGCAACTCCACACCCAAAGCTGTTGCAAATTTATTTGCTAACCAGAGGCGTCCCATACTTGGGTTTATTGCATTAATATTTCCACGTATCTTTTGGAAAGTATCAAATCGCATAACATAGCGGTTTTGGTCTGTTGGTGTTCCCTCTGCTGGTCCATTTTTGGCAATCCCTTCTAAAATTCGTTCTACATTGAGACCAGCTATTCCTGTTTGTTCCATTACTCTTTTAAATCTATTCATATCATCTTTCATAAGTCCTACAAACTGTCTATAATCGGGATGATTTGATCGTATTTCTAACCCATTAAATATCTCCATTGCCTTTTCTAATGACGCTACTACTTCTTCCTCAGTTGCTTTTTGTTGTTCAACCACAGGCTCTACAGTTTCAACGGGAAACTCTACGGGTTCGGCTACTTCTGGCTGTGCCACAATAGATTCGTGGGTTGGTCGTTGCCCAGTTTCTCGCTGTAAATCTAGAGGTTTATATTCATGGAGTGATCTTGGTCTAGCTGGTTGCCCACTTTCTACCAAACCCGTTGGAGCAGAAACTGTTCCATCATCTGAGTCCATCTGATCAATAAATGCTCTTTTTCTCTCAACCCATTTGTGAGCTGATTCATCTTCATCTGATACCGAAGCTTCAGGTTCTGCCCACTGAGCATTTAATCCTTGTCTAAAGCGATCAACTATGGTATCTCCAACAAATTGGTGTGAGAAATCATTTAATAATCCGCGGAGTTTATCTCGAAGTTGACTTTTTTCATCTTTAGTCAAAATACTTTTTGATGCAAGTAAGTCAACAAATTGCTGCTTGGGCGTTCGTTTGATTTCGTTTCCCTCATCATCAGTTTGGGGAAGTTTTCCTATCGCTTCTCCATATTCTTCTGACTCAGCTAATTTTCTATATTCACCTTTTATGATATTGGCAACTATCCCTCGCTCTGATGCTTCTATTTGCCTATCTACTTTTTCTTTTGCTCTTTGTTCGTACCGATCTCTTCTTTTTTGCAATTCGCCTGGCTTCAATCGATCTGCGAGTTGTTTGTATGCATCTTCTATCTCACTTCTTCTACGTTTTGCTTCAGATTTGATGTGTTCTCCCACCACTTCTGTACTCAGTTCCAGAGCATCGATTTCATCACGCGTTGGAGGAATACTCGTATCCTTTCGAAGAGGGATAAGTGCATCTACTCGATCAGACTGGTCCTTTCTTCGTAGTTTACTAACAATTAATTCTTGTAATGCTTGCTCTTTTAGATACCCTCTTACATCTTCACCAGTAACAGTATGTTTCTCATGACCTCTTCCTATTTCTACTTCCCGAGGGTTTTCTACAGAAATATTAACAGCTTGAGCCACAGAAGTTTCTCGAATTGCTTTTCTTGCTGCGTCTGGTGGTGGTGGAACTTCTGACATAGTTAATCCGATTTTTGTTGCTTTTCTAATACTTCTTTGTGTTGCTTGAGGTTTTCGGCTGTCATATCATTTGCAGTCAAAAATCTGGCATATACTTCTCGAAGTTTAGCATGAAGTCCATTAAACTCTGCTGGAGAAAGTGTAGCATCCTGAAGTTTTCTCTTTATTTCTGCCAATTCTTTTTCTACAATCCTCACCTCTTCCTCAAAAAACTCCTCATCCTCCATAACAGCCAATGCAATATCATCAGTATCGGCAGTACTTGTCATATTCTTCTAGTGTGCAATAGTACCATATATTTGTCAAGAAAAAGTGGAAAAACAACAGTTGGAGAAAGTTATTTTGTATTAAACTTATGCATCGCTACTTCCATACCATGTTCTAATGCTTCCTGAATTGCATCTGATCCGCGTTTGATTAGTTCTCGGATTTTTCCTGCTTCTCCATGAGAAAAAGGACCAAGGACAAATTCATCGACATTTTTTATTTCATGTCCTCCTACTTCTCCATGATTTTTATTCACACCTATTCCCATACGGAATCGCCAGAATTTTTCCGTTCCCAGAGAGTCCATAATATTTTCTATACCATGATGCCCAGCAGCACTTCCACCATTTCGGATCTTCATACTCCCCACGGGAATATCAAGTTCATCATGCACAATCCAAATATCATCTGGCTCAATTTTATAAAATGAAGCAATTGCTGCCACAGCAACTCCTGAACCATTCATATGCGTTGTGGGCTTTGCTAATAGTAGCTTTTCTTCCTCGCCTGCTTTTGGATGCCACTCACAAGTAGCAATAAAACTTTTGAGTTTACTATTTTCTTCCCATGCAGTTTCTTTCGCTGGCTTGCAGTCTTGGAGAAACCGATCAAGCACCATAAATCCCAGATTGTGTCTGGTTTTCTCATACTTTTCGCCAGTATTGCCAAGTCCTACTATTAATTTCATAATAATACGATGTCCCGTGGGGAAAGGCCAACAATCAGTCTCATAACAACAATTATATCATTGAAAGCGATAGTATATATGAGCTATATCACAAAACATGAAGGATATTCTATTCCGATTCCTCTAATCCAATAGCAAGCATGTCATGTGTTTGTCTTTCAGAAAGTTCATCAAGAGGAGGTTGTGTAAGAGGCATATCATCTTTGGGGTAAATCATATTCGCTATTTCTTCCTGAATTTGAATCATCTATCAATGATAGCTGTATAACATAAGAAATAGATGAATTAATTGTAAGAGTTATGCAAAAAAGGCATACATCTTTTTTCAAGATGCAGCCTTTTTTATAATAAGACCTGTAGATTATTTATAATAATGCTTGATCTGGAAAAGGATATAAAAACCAATAGCCATCATAATAGCTGACCAAACCAGACTAACAATACTCCAACTACCAACGAAAGAAACAATGGCAGATGCAACCCCTAAAAGATTTACATAACCCATCAGTCTCCATCCTTCCATCTCTCTTTTTTGTAATGGTTTAAAGGAAAGCACCATAAGCACCCCCTCGGCAATACCAATAGCGATAACCACCAAAAGCACAACAGCTCGAATTGGGGCACCAGTAAATAAGTACGCAATACTACCGATAAATCCGATAAGTGATCCAAAAACCATACCCAATAGGGTAATAACACCAAAAATAAGAGCAACCCATGGAGCAATAGCTACCACAAAATCAGTAAAACCTTTTGGGAGTTTTGGAAATCCTTTAAAAGCATCTTCTAGAGTTACTAAAAGATCGTCAGCTTGTTTAATTTGAACTTTCATACACTCACCTCCTTTGCTTCGTTGAAGTTGGAAAACGAAGGCGGGCATACAGGAAAATCAACTTCTCTTATAGCATACAATGAAAGCAGTAAAAAATAAATGACCTATAAGGAATCTACACTAGACTCATTTGCTCAGCATTTTCTTGCTCCTCAGAAATACTTTTCTCCTCTTCTCCTTCTGGCCAGATGGCCACTTTTCCGTACTCGCCATCATAACCTGGATCAATCACAATATCTCCTCCTCGGACTCGTCTGACTCCATCAGCTATTTTATCTCCTGCGAGTTTTTCAATATCTGCAAGCGGTGTTTTGAGAAGTACCTCAAGTTCTGATCCAAACTGTTCACATAATAAGCTGAACATATCTTTGACTTTTTGGGAAAAAACTGTTGCTTTCAAACTCTCAGCAATAATTTCGTTCAAAGGTACCAATTTTACATACGGAGGAAATTTGTGCATCTTATCGATATACCATTTCAACCCGTACGTATTCATTTTCACTTCTGCTCGCTCTAACAATTGCTTATCTGATAATTGCTGCACTCGATATAACACGCCTTCAGTAAGTTTTCTTTTACAAACAGGACACATATTCCCCTCTTCTTTCACTTTCATTGGATCAATAACGACTTTACAATTTCTGTGTCCTGAAAAATGATACTTCCCTTCTTCTGGATAAAATTCCAGTGTGTATCCAATACGTAGCTTTTCACTTTGTCGCATAATAGCTTTTCGAATATCATCATAGGTAATTTCCAAAACAGCATCTTTTTCTTTGGTACTAAACACTGTCAGTTCTCTACCCATCTTAGGCAATGAATGTGCATCAGAAAATGACAAAATACTTCTATTCTGAAGTTCTTTAACCTGCCAGTTCATTTCAGGATCAGAAGAAAGTCCTGTTTCAATACCATAAATATAGCCCGCAAGTTCTCCAAATGCTTCTTCTAAACTAGAGAATCCCGATGCTGATCCATAAATGCCAAAATGTGGCGTCCAGATGTGTGCTGGAATAAGCAAACATCGCTCATCGATCTCTAAAATTAGCTCCAGCAAGTTTTTGGAAGAAAGTCCAATGATTGGCCTGCCATCTGACATCAGATTACATCCTCGTCTCACCAGTTCTTTATTGATTTGCTCAGCAATTTCCAAATTTGGCGCAAAAACAAGATTGTGAATTCTTCGTAATTTTTCACTTTGTTTATAAATAGATGCGATTTCAACAGAAAGTAAAAAAAGTGGTTGCTTGCCACTTTTTTCTCCAATTTTTAGTCCATACAGTCCCACACTTCTTTCCTCAAGTAGTCTTTGTATTTCCTTAAACCAAAGTGGATGCGTAAAATCAGAAGCAGACAAAATATCTATTCCCTTTTCCTTAGCCATTTTTACCATTTCAGGAAGCAGCATTTGTGTCGAGACAGCGCGTGAATATTTGGAATGTAAATGTAAATCAGCAACAAACTCCATAGACAGGGTTATTTTAGCATGTTTTTCAACTACTCAAAATCAAAATAAGTACGGATGCTTTGTAGTAATGATGATTCTCGCAATTTTCTCAATGCTTTTTTTTCTTCTTTTCGTATAGTCTCTCTACTAAATCCGAGCTCTTCTGCTATGTCATCTAATATTCGCTCTCTTCCATCCTCAACGCCAAAACGCAGAAGTAAAATAGTAACCTGACGCGGGGTGAGTATTCGTTCTAAAACAGACCGCAGTACCGCTGCTTTTTCTGCATCTATTACATGCTCTACTTGGTTTATTGCATCACTATCTGGAATACTTCCTCCTAGACCGAGCTCTTCATTCTCACTAATTGATTGTTCCAAAGACCGTGTTGTTACTTTTTTTATAGCTTCTTGAATTCTTTCTACTTGTTCCACAGAAAGATCCATGGCTAAGGCAACTTCTTCAACAGTAGGTTCTCTTCCCAATGTTACTTCTAACTCTCCTGCTACATTTCCATACACTCCTATCAGCTCAATCATGTGAGGAGGAATACGAATATTTTTGGCTTCTTCAGCTACTGTCGCTCGTACTCCTTGCTGTATCCACGGATATGCATACGTACTAAATCTATATCCTTTTCTATAATCATATTTATCCACAGCTCGGTCTAATCCAAAACTTCCTCCTTGAATAAGATCAGGCAACAAAACACCTCTGTCTACAAATTTTGCTGCCACAGTTACTCCCAAACGAAGATTTGACACAAAAAGTTGCTCTCTTGCATAGGTGGATTTTCTTTCTAACTCATCAAAGTGATCTCGTAAATCCGCTGTTGAGAAACGTGAAAGTGCCTGCAAGACGAGTTCTGATTGACCTTTCTCTAATGCCAAAGCATAGGCTTCAAGGATAGATCTTGGTAATGACAATGCAGCAAGTGAATAAGGCTCTATTTCTTCATCACCTTTTTGTTGAGCTAAGTCATCTATTTCCTTTTCTCTCTTTTTCTTATCTTGTATTTCTGCAAGTTCAGGGTGTTCACGTTGTACCTGCTCTTTCAGAGTAGCAGGATATACTCCATGACTTGCTTCTAAAGCCGCAAGAATTCCTTCCTGAGTATATGTATGAGGAGGGAAATGATTAAACAACATATGTCGGCCCTTATGCAGTTTGTTAATGAGAGCTACTGTTGTTTCTTTTGCTGATTTTCCTTGTCTTTCTTCTCGGATAAAAACACCTCTATCTACATCCTGAGCATATTGACGCTCTTGGTCTTCTGTAAGCAATGGTATTTTTCCTATTTCATCTAAATACTGTTTTACGCTATCTCGTGTCTGCTTATCTACAGCAGCTAGTGCTTTTTCTATATTGATCCTTGTGGCTAACCGTAAATCACGTTGATCTACTTCAGCAGAAGAACCTAAGAGAGCTTCTCCACCTCCTTGCGTTTCCTCTTCTTCATCCTGTGAAGTATCCAAAACATGAGGAACTAGCATATCTGGAAGTGGATGGACAAAATGTGTTACATATTCACGCATTAATACTATTGTATGTTGCTTTATAACAACAGTCTGTTTCAAATGCAAGAAACTATAATATTGGTAACTAATTGACAGCAATGGGAAAAAGTTCTACGGTAAAAAAAGAGCCATATGTTTTATCTCTGTTCTGTCTGACTCTAACCTGACAAAATCTTGACAAATCATAAGTAGTTTTACTACAGTTATATAGCAGTAGAGAATTTATTTTTATGGCATCATATGTAGAAAATTTATATTTCCTTAGTCGATCTTCTGTTGAAAAAAACTCTTCCTCTCCCAAAGTTGATCCAGTGCAAGCTGTTATAGCTAACCCCGTGCAAGAGAAAAAAGAAAATGATGAATGGAATTTTGCTACTGCAGCGGTAAACTGGCTTAAAAATGGTGTTAATTCTGAAAAGCTTGTAGTCACATCAGATGGAAGAGAAGCAGATCCAAAAGGTGTAGAAATCGCCTATCCATCACCAAAAGTCGTCTTCGTGACAGAACATGCGGCCGAAGGAGTAACTACTACTGAAGTACAAGCTGAAGTATCAATAGTTTCCAAAGATATTGTTGTCTTCCCAACAAAAGTAGAACTTGCGGAAGCTAGTTAACTTACCATATAGTGGTGGTAATGAAACTTTTCTCTTCACAACTTGGTCTTAATGTTCACCTAGCAGGAATTCGGCATTTCGGACTTGATGAGGCAAAGACAATAAATACATTATTTTCTCTTCCCTATCAGCATGTGAGAATTCCAATTCCTCTTGATGAAATTGCGTCCAAAAAAGGTGTATGGGACTTTTCAAAACGAGACTGGCTGATTGAACAAGCAATAAAGCACAAAAAAACAATTCATTTACAAACAGGCGCCAAAACTATTGGTTGGCCAGAAGTGTGGCTACCTACTTGGCTCTTAGAAAAGCATTCTTATCTTGGCAAAGCTCATGCAAAAATTGATCAGCATCAGCAAGTACAAGAATTTATACTAGAAGCAATTGAGAAAATTGCAAAAAAATATCTTTCACTTGAAAACATCCAGTCCATCCAGCTAGAAAACGAAGCATTTTGTAAACGACTTTCTGTTTCAAACTACCGATATATTTCATTTGCCTTTCATAAAAAAGAGTTGACGGTCTTACAAAAACATAATCCCAAAAATGTTTTGGTATTACAAAATCTTCCTCTCAATCATCCTTTAGACTTAGCAGAAGCTTTGTCTTATGTGATAAAAACTAGTGATATTGTCGGACTCAATATTTATAATCAGCATATTCCCTACGAAATATTTCAAAAATTAAATAATCTATACCTTTCTACTGTCACTTCAGCACTTAAACCGCTTACAGCACTAAAGCAAAAACAAATCTATGTGACCGAAATCCAGACAGGAGCATGGCTTACTGGAAACAATACTCCTATCAAGCCATTCTCAGAAAAAATATTTGAAAAAACACTCAGACAATATTTCAGCCTCGGTACTGATATTATTTTTTTGTGGGATATGGAACAACTTGTTTGGAGTGACCAGGCAAGACTGCAGAAATTAAAACATCTAGTAGCTTGATTTACTTTTTCCCTTGTTGCTCAAACATCTTTATTAGTTCTTTCACAGTTGTTGCATCTTCTGGTCTTTTATCCCCTTCTCGAAACTTAATAAGTCGTGGAAATCGGAGTGCATATCCGGCTTTCTCAATTGGGTTATCTGCATCTGGGTTCATTCCAGCAGTATGCAGTGGTGAACGGGTAATTTCATCAGCTAATACTTCAATCACAATTTCTGGTTTTATCCAAACTGACGGCTCGATCAGTGAGTTAACCCTGGCAGGTTTGTGATCTACTTTTATTTTATCCGCTCGTTTATGAATCTCTCGCCATTCATCATCCGAAAGTCCTGTGCCAATACGAGTAACTGACACAAATTCATCTGCTTTATCATCATATAAACCTACTAATAATGATCCTGCACCAAAATCTGTTCGTTTTCCTTTGCCATAAATATAGCCTAAGATAACACAATCAATGGTATCATTGAGTTCGCCTGATGAATGACGTTTCAGTTTTATCCAATTAAAATTTCGTCCTCCTGCTTCATATGCTGAGTCTAATCGTTTAACCACCACTCCCTCCAAACCTTTGGAAATAGAATCATCGAGCATCAACTGTAACTCTTCTGGTTTTTTTAAGATTTTCCCAGGAGCAGGAATAAGTGTTTCGTCTCCATGAACAGTTTTTTTGAGGATTCCTGCTCGGTCTCTTAGTGGCGTATCCAACAGCGATTTCCCATCAGCATATAAAATATCAAAGACAAATGCTTTCAGTGGTAATTGTTTTGCTACTTCTTCAATATTGTGTTTTCTTCGTCGTTTGGTAGTTTCTTGAAAAGGCAAAAATTCTTCAGACTCTGCATTGTATGCAAGCGCTTCACTGTCAAGAATGGCTGTTTTTACTTTAATTTGTTTTCGGGCGCCTTCGATCAGTTCTGGAAACATATGGGTCATGTCTTCCAAATTTCTTGAATACATATGCACTGTATCACCATTTTTGTGCAGTTGTACCCGAAATCCATCATATTTTGGGGTAGCGTGAATTCCCTCTCCAGTGTCCATCTTTTCAAATACTTTCACTGGATTTGGTAGCCGCTCACATAGTTCTGATCTGATAGGTCTTCCAACAGTGACACTTAGTTTTTGGACAGCTTCCAATCCTTTTTCCCACAAAGTGGTGGCAATCAGTCCTAGATCAGATGTTTCATTATATGCCTTTTCAAGCAGTTTTCGCTTACTTTTATCACCCAGTTTTGCAGTAGCCAATGCATCCAAAACTGTTGGATCGCCAATTCCCAAACGAGTATTCCCCAGTGGAATCCGAACCAAATGTTTACTAGACACGGCATCCATATGTTCAAGTAGCTCTTTGAGCGCAGTAATTTTTTTCTCCACACTGCCAACTCCAGATGTATGAGCAATTTCTGTAAGCTTTTCAAAAACTTCTGAGACAGAAAGTTCTGATTGTTTCCCTTTATGCCGTTTATTCTTTGCTAGCTCATACGCAACCAGTCCTAAATCACCTTTTTTCTGATAGTCTTTGGTAACTTCTTCTTTGGTAAGTCCAAAAGCCTCAGCCAAACTCTGCGCCACCATCTTATCTGCCATTCCTATTTCTGTAGGTGCAAAAAACGGCGCTACTCTTCCCTGAAGTAAATAGGTAACTTTCCCAATCTCATCCTTTTTCGTCTCTTTAAAAAGCTCTGATAGAATTTCAATCAATGAAAGTCTGGATGAAGTCGCTTCTAATTTTTCAAAATATTCGGTTAATTGGGAGAAAGTCATAAAGTGGTTTGATTATACAATATTTGATACAATAATCTCCATGCCAGAATCATCATCGCTGAATGAAAATGATACTCCCGTAGAATACCCCATCCCACGAGGATTAAGTAAAGTATATGCCCAAGCATTATCCAATCTTCTTAGTCCAAATTTAGCTAAATCACAAGAACTTTTTGAGAAACTCCCTCCTGAACACGACTTTAATACCTCACATTTCATTGGAGAAGGTACAAATCGATCTACCGATGAAAAAGAAGTTCTTCGAAGTAACATGCAAGATGTCACCCAGTTTACTCAACGATTTTTACAAGACCTTGGGGATAAAAAAGTAAGTGTTGTGAGTATTCATGGAGGTTATGACTTTAAATTTTCTGATGAAACAAATACCGCTGAAGTTTTTCCAAATGCATATCCAATTGAGGTAGATGAAGAAACCACTGATAGACTTCGAAAAGCATTCCTCCATAGGATTGGAAATAAAGCAGCTGCGTTCACTTACCCTATGGTTCTTGCAGACAGTCCTGAGAAAACTGCATTAAAACATGTTACTGATAAGCTTATTAAAGTTATCTCTGATGTTGGTCATTCGAATACGTTACGCATTATTCTTGATGAATCTGGACAACCAACATTAGAAATGGACCGAGGAAAAGAGTCTTTTACTATACCAGCTGAAATTGCAAATACACTAGGAGAGGGACTTACTGCATATCTTGATGATATTGCTATCTTAGATGCTCATGTAGACAAAACAAATCCTTTTGGATCAGCTCGTCAGGTTTCTCGATTAGTACAAACGTTACGAGAACTCAAAACAGCAAAAAATATAACATTAACTCCTGATTTAAATTTAAAAAATGATCCAGACGCATATGAACTCCATATGTCAGAATTCTCCGATGAAAAACCACCTAAGATACAGGATATGGTTATTGTTACCACGCAAACACCTATTCGTCCTTTCTATAAATCACTTATTGCAAGCTTCCACTCGTTTGCCAGTACTATCGCAGATAAGAAAGACGTCAAGGAAAACGAGCTATTACAAACTACTGCACAAAACTTAAAGGATAAGCTAGAGCAATTAGCAAAAACAGATACGGTAACCATCAAAAAAAATGAAGAAGGAAAGATAGTACTTGAGATAGATCCACTGTCTACCCCATCACATACTTAGCACCTTTGGTTTTTCCTTGTTTTTTGATAATACCAGCTAGTAGCAATCCTTTTATTTCATTCAGAATCGTATCTTCTGAAATCATGGGAAAAAGCGTAGCAAAGGATTGATTTTGTAAAAAGCCAACTTGTTGAATAAACTCGATGATTTTGAGTTGACGATCAGAAAGAAGCACAGGTTTCCCACCTAGTTTTTCTCGTAAATGTCCATCTATGGATATTTTTTCTATTTTATCTTTAATTTTAGAGAGTTCAATAGCTAATCCTTCGGTAAAGTACTCAAGCCACTGCGTCAAATCATCCTTGTTTTTGCTCACACTTTGCAGTGCTTCATAATATCTATTTGCTTCGGTGTCGAAATATTCTTCTAGAGAAAAGAATTTTCTGATATCATAACCATCTTTGTATAAAATAAACGTTGATAACGCTCTTGCTACTCGTCCATTCCCATCCACAAATGGATGAATCCTGACAAATTCATAATGAAAAATGCCACTTTTGAGCACTGGATGCAGATCCTGCGTGCTGAATGCATTGATGAAGTCTTCAAGTTCTTGCATTTGAAACCGCACCTCTGACGGTGGTGGAGGCGTAAAGGAGACTTCACCGGTTCTGCTGTTTTTGACGACTACTTGCGTGGTTCGATATGCGCCAGTTTTTTCTTCTTCTAAAATTTTTGCCACTGTCAGTTCGTGAAGATAGGTAATAAGACTTTCTCTAATTGGCTCATTAGCTGCTTTTTCCCCAATATAATCCATGACTTTTCGATAATTGAGCACTTCCTGAATATCGCGATCCCGAGCAACCACATTTATCCCATCAATGACTTTTTCAGCTTGCGTGAGATTGAGTTCGTTACCTTCAATATGTGTGCCGTAATGCACTTGGCGAACCAGTGCGTCTTTGCGAAATTGCTTTTCATAATATGGCAAAAGCGGCGCATTTTTGATGACTTCCCGAGCTGCTTCAATAATCCCAATATATCTCAGAATTTTATTGGAGATGGTAAACGTAGGTTTATACATGCGATATAATTAACGCACTTTTCCCGAAAGTTGTCAAGTTAGACTGCTGGGAGAATTTTTTGTTCTTCTTCAAGCTGTAACAGTTGCTTTCGAGCCATTCGCAGCTTGAGCATATCAAAAGCCACTGATTGTGCTTGCATAGCCTGTAAAATCTGTTCTCTGTTGTGAATCATCATTCCAGGCTCAAAAGGCACTACTGGTAGTGTGTCAGCTGTATTTTCTACCTGTTTTTTGGCAATTTTTTCCTCCATCATGGCTTTTGGGGAAATAAAGATTTCGCCTTGAGTTGGAAATGGAAAATGAATTTGGTTGATCATGGTTTTTTATTCCTTTCTGATCTTACTTTACGCTCAAAAGAGGGTTTCAACTTGATAAAATCCTTATAAAATCACTATACATTTGTCAATTGGGCCTATAGCATGGTATAATCTCCTCTATGGCTGTAAAGAAATCCCTCGTAAAAGCTCAGGATAAAAAAAAGAAGAAAAAAGAAGAAAAAGCGCCACCAAAACGAGTGGCAATAGAAATTGTGACACAGATGCTTACCCTTGCTACCAGTGGGTTTGGTCTGGTGGCAGCGCTTGCGTGGAACAGTCTGGTACAAAATTTTGTGGCTGATTACATCGCCAAATGGCTTCCAAAAGGCAGTGGGATTATTTCTCTGCTGCTCTATGCACTGGTAGTCACCGTACTTGCCGTATTTATCACATATGAACTTTCAAGACTCAAGGACCGTCTTCAAAATAGCTGATTACTTGCTGTTGTAAAAAAGATCTCGTATACTACCTCCATGCGTTATCCCTGGGTTTGTTTATCTATTTGTGGCGTATGGATCGCCACCCTTTTTGTTTTATCATTTAAAGCTGTTGACGCAACGACTATCTTCCTTTTTGCCACTATCACCGTGTTAGCGCTTTTTTTCATGGGATTTACCAGAAGTTAACATGCGAATCTTTTATATCCTCTATCTTTTGGGGAAGTACGGATTTATTTATTACGCTACCAAATTTGGTCTCTATAAAAAATCTACCCCAAAACTGCTTCGAAACTTCTTTGAAGATGCAGGAGGAGCATTTGTTAAATTCGGCCAAATATTATCACTTCGAGTTGATGCGCTTCCTGAAAGTTATGCACTGGAAATGCTGGAGTTATTTGACAATGTGAAACCATTCCCCTATGCAGACGTAGAAGAGCTTTTTTTGCAACAACTTGGTGCAAAACCAGAAAAGCTGTTTAAAGATTTTCAGAAAAAACCATTTGCTTCAGCTTCTTTTGCACAAGTACACGCTGCGAAACTTTCTGATGACACGATAGTGGCTGTCAAGATCATGCGGCCAGGAATTGAAACACAAGTAACTGCTGATTTTTTATTTATTGATATCTTAGCATTTTTCGCTGATATCTTTTTTAAAATTGAAGCACTCCCTTGGAAAGAATTTGCCAAGGAATTCAAAAACTGGACAAAACAAGAACTGGATTATCATATAGAAGCTGCCAATGCAGAACTCATGTATAAAAATCTGACAAACAATCCTACTGTTGTTATTCCGAAAATCTATCGACAATTCACCACAAGAAAAATTTTAGTGGAAGAATATATCGAAGGAATTCCACTCAGCCGCGTCTTTCAAGGATTAAAAAATGGAAAACTGGATGCTAAAAAACTGAAAAAGTATGGTGTTGATATTACCAAGATACCAAGAATTCTCACTTCTGAATTGCTCCGAGAATTTTTTATTGATGGGTTATTTCATGCCGATCCACATCCCGGCAATATTTTGCTTTTACCACACGACAAAATTTGCCTGATTGATTTTGGTATTATGGGTGATTCACGAATTTATAATAGTGAATCGTTTGTCAAAACAATTCATGCATGGTCATATATGGATTTTAAAAACTCCACCTATCATTTCGCTAATTTTGTTGGAAATGATTTACGTACTATTATTGCCAGTGCGCTTCCTGCTACCGTATCTGAGCAGCAAATTCAATCGTTTATTGCACTGTTAGCAGATTATTTTTCAGAACATGTCAAAAAAATAGTAATGGGAAATCTAACAAACTTGGAACAAATGAAAAAAGATTACTCAGTGATTTTTTTGGAAATAATTAACGCTTCAAGAAAATATCGGGTCAAACTCCCTTCTGAAACAGTCGCATTTTTACGAGCTTTAAGTATCATTGGATTTTTAACCAAACAGCTAGATATTTCATTCAAAATTACTGAAGAAACGAAAGCATTTTTTAATCGATATCCTGAAGAGACACTGTTACAATATACACAACCACAATCGTATCAGCGAATTTCGTATGAAAAAGCAGTTGAGCAGTTAAATGACTGGCTTTCTTATCTGGTAGAAGTGGATCCTACCCTTTATCAACTTGTGAAGAAACAAATAAGCCAGTATACTAACCAATAACATGGATCAATTTCTCAACTGGTACAGTAAATATCCCTGGGTTGCTATTATCATCGTCGTCCAGTGGATTGCTACGGCATTTGTAGTCATCTCATCTCAAACTGATGTCACCAAAATCATGGGCATGACCTTTTTAGCAACAATTATTTTTGCTTATTTCGGTTTTAAAGTACCGAAGGGATAACTACTGATATGTTACTGTTGATAGGATTTTACTATAAATGTCCTGATACTGAGGTTGTAAAAGTTCAATCGTATAATTACTTCCTTTAAAGCTCATTTTTGTGTCAATAAAAACATCTCCGTTTTCTATTCCAGGAAGATCTATATGGTATGTTGTAGTATATTCAATTGCAGATAAACCATTTACAATAGTATTTCTCGAAGTGACCGTATGGTCAGTGGTCGATTCATATTCTTCTGAGGGAATAGGAAATGTATCTTTAGAAAAGACTATGGTCTCATATTTCCCTCCATCTGTACCGCTTTTCATTGCATCTTTCAATTGTAGGGTTAAGACAGAAACAGGTGCTACCATAACACTAGGTGTATTTGGAAATTCAAAATAATCCCAATCTGCTGGATACTTAAATGAAAATGGATATTTTTTAGATGTATATGTTTTCCAACCTACGGTAGCAGAATCTTCTGTTATTGGTTTTGGAGCTACCGTAGCAACTACGATATCCTTTTTTGTTGGTACGACTGAGGGAATAACAGCTTGAATCATTTTTTGAGAGCGGTGTTTTGAGAGACTTGCTACATACCCTATTCCAATAACAAGAATGAGGAATAAAACGCCAATAGAGATAAAGAAATATCGTTTATTATGAGAAACTGTGGCTTGTACAGGAAGAGATGAAGGCAAAGGTTCTTGAACCGGTTGTGGTGTATTGTTTTGACTATCCATGAGTATATTAAAATTTTAGTCTAGTATTTCTTCCCTCATCACTTTTGGAATTTCATCTGCTAGGTCAGAAGCGTTAAAATATAGTCCAACAGTTTTTCCCAGTGACTCTCCTGCTTTTTTGTTCAGATAACTCCCTGCTGTGGCAGCTAGCCACATGTCGTTTTTGCAGGCAAGTGATGCGATCAGTCCTGCCAATACATCTCCTGTACCACCCTTTGTCATCCCAGCATTACCACCTTCAATAAAGACACACTGATCTTTTGAACAAATGATATCTTTTTCTCCCTTGGCAACGATAATGATGTCGTATTTTTGCGCCATTTCTGCAACTGAACTTTCTGACACTTCAATACCAAATAGTTTATTAAATTCACGTGTATGAGGTGTTACAATACTTCCTTTAGGCAATAAGTCAGGAGGAATCATTTGCAGACTGCCTCCATCAATAACCCATTTTTTCTGTGGATATTTCTTCAAAAGATATTTGGTCAAATAATAGGTTTGGACTCCTTCATGCTCTATTTGCGAAAGTTCTGATAAATCTTTTATATTGTAGTCTTCTGTGGGAGTAAAATGATCCTCTGCTCGCATAAGTCCTGGGCCAATAAGAATACATTCAGCCTCCTTTATATAATCCTCAATATCGGCTCTGCGTACAACAATTCCATCCTGAAAACCTAGTTTTGCTTGCCTGACAATTTCATTATTTTCATCAATTGAGCAATAAAAGACCATATCAACAACGCGTGAAGCAATCTTTAGTGCCCACAAAAATGCAGCATGAAACAGATGTGATCCACCGATCACCATCAGCTTCCCATTTTCTCCTTTGTGAGAAGACGAATGAGGAATATATAGTTTTTTTAACACTGATGCATCAAAACTATTCATGTAATTCCAATTCTATCACAGAAGCTGTTTTTGTAATATTTTTATCCACAAATTCTTTATGCGTGGTCGTGATAATAGTTTGTTGCTTTCCAAGTAGTGATTGAACCAAATCAATATGTCCACTGTCCAGTTCTGAAAAAATATCATCCAAAAGAAGCAATGGCCTCTCCCCTTTTTCTTGTTCAATATATGCTAGTTGCAATAATTTTAACTGAAACACTACCAATCGCTGCTGTCCTCTAGATCCATATTCTTTCACATTTCGTTTTTCGCCTGAAAAATCCATCTCAACAAAAAAATCATCCCGGTGCGGACCTACCAACGTCACACCAGATCCTATTTCTGCATCTTTGTATTGGGCTAATCGATCCTTGGAGATTTTACTGTGATCATAGGTAAGGGTAATTGGCAAGACTTCATGAGAAAAAGTGTTACTAAATTGTAAAAATGCCTCTCGTTTTTGACTGATGTATGATCCATGCGTAATCAATAAATTGTCCCAATACGAAAACTGCGCGTCATTACGAATTCCTGTTTCTTTGGCCTGGTGTAGCAGTGCATTTCGCTGTCGTAGCGCTTTGGTATAGGTAGTGAGTGCAATTCGATATTGTCTATCTACTGCTTCTAATACTTCATCTAAAAGATTTCGTCGCAAAGAGGGCGAACCACTAATAATTTCGACATCAACCGGAGCAAATGAAACGATGGTCAGATGCGATGCAAAATCTACTCGCCTCTTTGGGATAGCATTCACCAGATATCGCTTGAGTGGTGTTTCAATTCCTGCCACTATTCCATTGGTGAGTACGACCTCAAGCATATCTTCTCCAACAACTCCTTTCACTTTAGCCATTTCCTCCTCAAATCGGACTGCTTGTGTTTCTTTTTCTGCATGGTTACTTTTTCCACGAGAAAGGAGCGTTATCGCTTCAAGTAAATTTGTTTTCCCTGAAGTATTTGGGCCAACAATGATAGTCGTTTGTGAGTGAAAAACAAATTCTTTTTTTGGATAATTTCTGAAGTTTTGCAGCGTTAGTATGGAAAGTAGCATTTTCCAATTATACCTTATGAAATGGTCGTCCCCACAAATGGTTTTCCGTCAAAATAATCTTGGAGATTTTCAAAATTATCACCATTCATGACAATGGCAGTAACACCCAACTCTTGTGCTTTTTGGGCTGCAATTGGATCAAAAGGTGCGTTGAGTCCTGGGGTCCACTCATCTCCGACTATTTTTCGAAAATCAGTCCAAGAAATTTTTTCAATTGGCTTTGCTTCTTTAAATTGCTTAGGATCTTTATCATAGACTTGGGTAATATTACTCAGATTAATTACTGTTTTTGCACCATAATCTTCACAAAGCAATACGGCACAATAATCAGTGGACCATCCTGGTTTCCATCCTGCTGCGACAATCACTGGCTCAGTAACTTTTCGAATAATTTCATATTTTTTGATGATATAAGGATGCGCAACGTCTTGAAAAACAGTACGAATCAACTGAGCGTTAAGTCTGGTTGCATGAATGCCTAACCAATCCAAATCATCTCGGGTCAGGCCGTGACCAAGTGCTTTCACTCCTGCATCACGATAATGGCGGGCCGTAGCACCACCACCAATTTCTAAAAAAAACTGTCGGTTTGGATGATCCGACAGTTGCTTTCGAACAAACGTATTTAACTTTTTGAGAAATTCTGTATTAATACCACCGTGAGGAACAATAAGTGAGCCGCCAACTGAGAGAATAACTTTATCGGTATAATTCGTACTCATAAACTTAAGATACTAATGAGCTATTCTACACAAAATTGACTATAAAAGCAACGAACCAGCCTATTTTTTAGTTGCTTTAAGACCTGCTAAAAAGAGATTATAATCTATGCCATCCACTACTCCATCATCATTTAAATCGACATCTGTTTTTTTCCCGCCACAACTATCTGTATCAGCTTTTGCTCCAAAACAGGAAACAAGTAAATTATAATCCAGCATATCAATCTTCCCATCAGCATTGATGTCACCTAAAATAATAGTTACCGCAGGTAACGTATTGGTTACTCCGGCAGTAATGGCTAGTGGAGCTGAAACTACCGCTGTCTTGATTCCTTGTCTTGTTTGTACCCACGGAGTATAGGTGTCAGATGAGACAATAGTTCCCATATTTATCGTACCCGTAAATGCATTTCCATCAAAACTTACTTCTCCAGCCACATCTGAACCCACTTGTTTCCCAGTTTTGTCAAAAAGAGAAAACGTGATATCCCGTGTGGCAAAATTGGGACTGGTGTTGCCATTTTTTCCAATACCTGGGATAACCATGCTGACAGTAAATTGTGTTGGCGTCGACGGAATAGTGGGTGTTACCGTTGGACCAGTTGGAGACGACGTGGTCGGCGTGGGAGTAGGAGCGCAATTGACTAAGTTTTTATTAAGACAGAATGTAGCACTATTACATGTATCAAATCTACAAACCGCACTATTTGCCTCACACGCTGTCCTATTATTATCAAATTGCCTACATTCTACTGGAGTTGGTGTGGAATTTGGTATAAAGTGCCAGTACAAATCAACATATTGTCCTGAGGTAACAGTAACAGTAGCCGTGGGACCATCTTTCCATTGCGTTTGATCTTCATGACAAGTGCTAACGTTTATACAAACAGAATACTTCACCGTGTATCCTGTTGGGACTGTCACGGTAACCGTATGTGAACCTGGCGTCAAATTGCCAAAACCATAAGGATCAGTAGTTATCGCAGTTCCTCCATCGACTGACACTTGCTGAGAAGCTGCTGGCTCAACTGCTGCTCCACTGGGCTCAACTCGTTTATATCCTTGAATTGTCCCTGAGCCAGATATAGAAGTAGGCGTAGGTGTATCAGGTATCGGAGTAATACTAGAAACTGGTAATGAGCCAGTAGGAAGCGGTCCTTGACATGACCAATCATTTGCGCACCCAGAAGGACAGGTAAATTGTTCGCTTTTTATCAGTCCATCCTGACAATAATATTCAGTTAATGCTCCACTACTACAGGAATCTACATCAGTACAATTTCCATTGTTATCACAATCCTGTGTATCTTTACTGGGGTCGACATTATTCGTAACCACTCCTACCTGATCATATACCTTTCCCCCATCACTATCAGTACACCACCGACTATTGATCCCTGCTGGCCATTGAAATGGCGTGACACTCGGATACGATGCTGGTGGAGATGATTGGTATTGTGCACGAACCAGCACTGTTTCATCACACCCACTACTAGTTCCGTTATTTGGGTCTAAATGAATAGTCGTCGTTTCTCCCTGAGGTAACATATCCTCTTTGGAGGTCCCGTGTCCCACAACAGAGGCTTTACAATCCCCTCCATACTGAATAATCAACGTACAAGAAATAGTAAATTCTTCAATAACCCGAGAAAGTTTTAGATGAATATCAGAACTCCAATCTGAGCCAAATTGTTCCCAAAGCTTCTCAAACATATCATCGGTTGCAATAATTGATCCATCTGTTTTGTGTGTCTCCCACCCTTTTGCTGTTCGGATTGGTGCCTGAAAAACAAAATCTCCACTAGCTGCTCCTACAGCTGGAGCACTAATAATCTCTCCGCATCCTGATGTTTTGATAGATTTAAAACCAGTATCACCTGCAGCGTGTTGTCTGATATCTTGTTGCGATTGTGAAACATAGACGGTGAGGGGAATTGCGGTAACCAAAAGCAGCAAACCAACGATACTTGCTATCCTCACTTGTTCTTGGTTTGCTAAGAATTTTTTGAGCTTGTGACGTAATTTTTTAATCACACTAAAAGCATACCGTTGTAGCCTTGAGAAGTCAATCTAATGCTTGCTTACAGGAGAAGGACTAGATGAAGACCCACTACTGCCGATAGTAAGTGGAACATCACCCGTTGTTTTTAATACTGATTGCGCAATTCCCTCGGCTGTCACCAAAGAGGTAGACAACAAATGAATTGTAGTGTTTGCTTTTGCAGAAAGTGTTTGGAATGATAGGGTTGCTACTACCCCACTCCCACTTTTTCCTTTGGCTGTTGGAGAAATAGCTAACGCATATGTCACTCGGCCTGTTTTTTTTGGATCAGAAGGACTAATAAGAGCAAATGAATTTTCTAAAAATGGTCCTGGTTTTGCTGTGATAGTGGTAATTTGTGCCGGATCATACGAAAGTTCGAGTTGTACAGCAGTTACTTTATTTTTCACTCCATGCGTATCAATCATCACATCAACACTTTGTGTGTTTCCAGCTACTACTGGAGAAGAAAATGCAAGCGTTGTAAAAGCTTGCGAAGGTTTTTTGGTGGGTGCTACTACAGCAGCTGATTGTTTTTGGGTTGGAGTGCTATTTTGTGATACTGCGATAAAAACAAAAATGCCGGTGAGTAAAAGGAGAAAAACGATAAGAAGCAGTGTTTTTTTGGACATATGGTTTAATAATGCATGAATCTTTTTTCTTTGTCAAACAAGCCTTAGTGCTGACATGTCGGACAAAAATATGTCCCCCGTCCACTAAGCATAATTTTTTTAATCGGTGTCCCATCTCGCTTGCATGGTTTATGCTCTTGCCCATACACTAAAAAGTGTTTTTGATATCCTCCTTCTTGCCCTAAGGCGTTTACAAAAGAGAGCTCACTTGCACCACCTGTTTCTATTCCTTTTTTCAGTACTTTTTCTAAAGATGTAAATAATTTTCCTATTTCTTCATCGGAGAGACTATGTGCTTTTCTTCTTGGATCAATCTTTGCATCATACAATCCATCATTTGCATAAATATTACCCAAACCACTCATTTTTTTCTGATCCAACAGCACTGATTTGATTGGACTTTTATTTTTTTTAACAATTGTTGCAAATAACCCTGCAGATAAATCTCTCAAGAATTCAGGACCTAGGTCTTTAAAGAAAACTAATTTTTTTAATTGATTTTGGGGAACAATTTTTATCCATCCAAAACGGCGAAAATCATTATAAAAAAGCGTTGCTCCTTTGTCTAAATGAAAAATGACATGTGTTGATTTCGCAGGAAGTCGACTATATGTGCCTTTAATAATTTTTACTGTTTCTGGAGTTTTATCATTAACAAATACGAGCTGCCCAGTCATTTTTATGTGAATTGCCAAACAAAAATCATTGGAAAGATCAATAACTAATCCTTTGCCAAATCGCCGTACTCCTGTGACAATAGCATTTTTTATTTGTTTCGTATCTCCTTCAACAATTTTTGAAGAAAGAATATCAACATCGATAATCGTATGTCCGACAAGATACTCCTCCAATCCTTTCCGAATCGTCTCAACCTCTGGAAGCTCTGGCATATTATTTTTTACTTTTTGAGGAAACAAACGCTTTTATTTCTTTAATAAATCGCTGTTTTGAAAATTTTTTTGCTTGTTTTTGACAATCTTCTGCTTTTATTTTTAATGATTCAAATTTTTTGATTGCTTTGATCAGTCCCTCTGGTGTTGCATCCGAGAAAAGCACACCTGTTTTCTCATCAACTACTGTTTCTTTATATCCGCCGCCGTCAAATGCAATAACTGGCGTCCCACAAAGCATACTCTCCACTGGCGTAATCCCAAAATCTTCATCGGTAGCAAGTGCTAAAAATCCCTTTGCTCCAGCATACAGATTTACTAGCTCTTCATCTGACACATATCCTAAAAATTCGACATGACCTTTCCCTATTCGTTTCAAATCATTATGCCCTGTATAATATCCTCCTGATTCTCCAGCAATTTTCAAGCGAAATCCTGCTTGAATTGCGGCTTTAACCGCCAAGTCTAGTCCTTTTGCGCCAGTGAGCCGAGCTACCATGAAATAATAATCCTGCTTTTCAGTTTTTGGAATATTTGGTAAATCAACTGGTGGGTAAATAATAGTCGCTGTTTTTCGATAAAACTTTTCTATACGTCTGGCTGTTTCTTTTGAGTTAGCCAAGAAATAATCCACACGTTGTGCAGCGTTAAAATCATATATTCTCATCAGATTGCCAACAATTGCTGCATAGAGTTTTATTGGCCAATACTTCTGCCATTCAATCGAAGTTTTATACCCATACAACCATCTCGGCGGTGTGTGACAATAACAGATTTCAATACCTTTCCCTTCTTTTCTTTTGTTCAAAACACCTTTGGTAATATACCAAGACGCTGAAGTGATCACGACATCATAAGAAGAAAAATCAAAACTATTCCATATTGTTGGTGCCAAAAAACGAAGAGGGCTATGCAATTTTGAAGCAAAAAATGGAATATGTGCTGCCCAGGATTCATGGATTTCCCGATCCTTAAATCGCTGATATGCTCGTCCATCACGTCTTACAAACGCAGTATAAATGGGCGCCTGCGGAAATGCTTCACAAAGGGCTTCAAGCACTCGTTCTGCTCCACCATATTCTCGAATGTAATCATGAACTAACGCTATTTTCATATGTTCAATTATTTATCCTAAAACCAAGGACTGTGATAATACTGCCATTATACTAAATTACTTTCCAAATCGCTTTTGCAACCATTGAATCAGCATAAGCTTGAATTTCCCTGACCTGGAAAGCTGCGTTCCTACTGTGGTAGGAGCCTGGATAAATAATTTAAATCCGACTATCATAAGCAGTTGATGAAAAATAAATAAACCACAAAGTAATACTATAAAAATGGCTGAATAGCGTTTCAACACCCATGTCAAAATCTGCGCTACTCCAATAGCTAACAGTGGATAAGAACTCACTAACATACGGATGCCATATGATGCAGCTTGATTCCAGGTAAACCAACTGGAGATAACATAAAGTTGCAACAAAACCACGAGTAAACAAATACCTCCTAAAAACTGTTCTCTTTTATAAAACATCCCAAGTCCTACAAATGCCACAAAAACAAGTGGTGAATAAAACAAAAGTCCTGTTTGGTTATTGATTAATAGACCAAGAATATGTGGATGCAAAAAATCAAAGGCATGTATTACTGATCGATCGAGAACATGTGGAGCCAAAGCGACTTTTCCTCTCCCTACAAAAAGCAATAAAAGCTGGGGTACATAACCAATAAATGTACCCACTATCATCCCTAAACCAACAAAAGTTGTTTGTATTACTGATTTTTCCTTCCAGAGAAAAAAACCCAATGAAAATGCCGGAACAATAGCAAACACAAGATCTTGTGATCTATTTGCTACCAATGCTCCCAAAATAAATGCCTCTAAAAACAACAACCGGATCTGTTTTTTTTCTAAAAACTTGATAAATATCCCCATCATTGCCGACGCAAGAAAAAATGAAAATGGATGAGAATTCACTACATCAATACTGCTGTAATAAAAAAGATTTGTTCCAAAAAGTATAGTGATAATACTGAGTTGAACAATGTGTTCAGTAAAAAACTTTTGCAGCATTTTATATAAAATCACTAACCCGCCAATAATAAATCCAATATTCCCAATTCCCAATAAAACTTGATAACTATCGCTATATCCATTCAAAATAAAAGAAAAACCAAAAAGATTGAGCAGTCGAGTCAGCATGTCTGCAACAAAAATAAATGGTAACCAATATATCGATAATCCCAATGAGAATTCTCCGGTCACATGTTCTATGGGGAAATACTTCGGATGCAATTCTGAAATAGACAATGCGTGATTGTTATCCAACGGACTATATGCATGTGCCATTTCAGAACTGATATTAAAACTGTGATGAAAAAATAGTGAGTGTGTAAATGCGAAATAGTATCTTCCATCGCCATAAATGGACTGGCCAACAAAATGATACTCGACCAAAAAAATACTTACTAAAATAACACTAATAACACTAAAAAATAATGGGATAGATAGAGGAAGAAAAAAAAGTTTTTTGGTATCAGACCGCTTTTTTATCGCCATGGTAGTTATAACAACCCTAATTGCTCATTCTCGTCTTTTTTTGACTCAGTTTTTTTCTTTGGTGGTTTTGTTTTCGCTATTTCCTCCACATGGCCACTGAGTTGATCAAGTCGCTTTAACAAAGAAGTAAATCCAAGTTTTTCAAAACTTTCTTTAGCATTTTTGATATGAATATTTTCAAGTGCTGCTTTTCGGATATCTGGATGAATCGGCGCATCGGTGATAATCGTCGCAAGTTTTTTTGCCAATGCTGCTTGCTCTGCATCAATTGCTAGTTTGGTTGCTGTTTTTTCATCTAAATCTGAAAGATGCTGATACAAGTTTTCAAATGTTTCAAAGCGTCTGATAAGTGATGCTGCTGTTTTTGGACCAATCCCTGCTACTCCCGGATACCCATCAGAATTGTCCCCAATGAGTGCTTTGTAATCAATAAATTGTGATGGAGAAACACCAAACTTTTCCTCTACTTTTTGTTCATCATAGACGGTTAGCGTTTTTAATCCAACTAATGGTGAGAGTACTGAAACCTGTTTGTTTACCAACTGTAATAAATCTCTATCTCCTGAGACAATAGAAATAGAAACATCAGCGTGTTTTGCAACAAGCATATGAGAAATCGTGCCAATGAGATCATCTGCTTCATAGCCATCCAATTCAAATAGTGGGATATCCATCTGTGTAACTATTTCATGCACAATCACAATTTGTGATACAAAATCAGTAGTGAGTGTTGGCCGATGCTCATGATATCCTGCATAGAGCTGCTGTCGAAATGTCGGTTTTGGTCGATCAAAACAAACGATGAGATAATCCGGCTTTTGATCATTCACTATTGTCAAAAGCATTGAGAAAAATCCATAGACAGCTTGGATAGGATTTCCTTTGGGATCAGTTAGCGGTGGCAGTGCATGATATGCACGATGCAAAATGGCATTGCCATCAATCAAAATAAGCTTTTGCATAAATAGTTATGACCTATTATACCAGCATTTAAATATCGTGAGCTGCGTATGATGGTGGTTTAAGCAGTGATGGTTGTGTTTGTTTGGAAAAAAAAAGTTGCTTTGCTTGTCCACTTTGGACAAAGGTGTACATGCCAATACACAGACAAATAATTAATGCCCATCCACAAACAGAAAGCAATAAAACTCGAGTCAGAGAAACAACATCAGGGACAGATCCTTTTTTTGCTTGTTGATAGAGCAAATATAAGTATGCTTGGCTATACCACCACAAAAAACTATTGGTGAGAATAAAACAAAAAATCTGAAGTCCTATCCCAAGTGATGGCAGTATAAAAGAAAAAAGAATCATATTGGTAAGGACACCAATACCCCACACCAACAAAATCCTGCCAATAAGCGAAACTGGGTGCGCGATAATTAGACTAATACTTTTTTTCATTGCCAAAAGTCCTGATTTTTTTTCAAAAATCACCACGAACGGCACAAAAGTGAAAAAAACCATCATACCAATCCCAGGTAGTATAAAAGCAAAAAACCCACCAAGGACCAACAAAAGACAAAATAACTGTGTGAGAAAAAATGGTGTAAATGAGGAAATACTCAGTGATAAAATTTCATTGAGAGACTGCGTTTTTTTACTCAGCGTTATAATAGTAGCAATAGAAAGCAGTGCCATGGTAATAAGATAAGCAAAACCAATACCTATTACTCCTGTTGTAAAAATCCACATATTATATGTCCCAAATAATGAAAAGTAGGATAATGAAAACACTTGGTCAACACTGGCATGGGAAACAATACTCCCTACTCCGACTGTTACAAATAAACATAGAAAAAATGCTGCAAGCATTCCCTCGATACACAATCGGACAACCATCAGTTTACAAAGCAGCGTAAATGATTGTTTTACTTGCTGATATGAGTGATGCAAGCTTAAGGTCAACGGCGTAAATGGTTGGGCAGAGTATGTCGTCATGATATTTTTATAACAACAGTTTTAGCAAGTTTATCGTGCAGGCCTTGTTTTTTTGTATCAAAAAGTACCCATGCGCCGCCAATAATGGTACATACCGAAAGAAGAAATCCAACAAATCGAACAGCTGCCTGTAATAAATGAAGCGATGATCCGTCAAGAGAAGTTACTTGTATATGCATAAAGCGATTCCCTGGTGTTTTTCCTTTTTGGTAGTACCAGAAAAAAATAAAGTATATAGCCTGCAACAAAAGAAACGTACCTGCAAAAAAAATATGAAGTATTACTGCAACAACAGAAAGCAAGAGCATATCAATGGCGCACGCATACACCCTTTGCTCAGCAGAGGCAAAATGAATTTGTGAAGGACTTTCTGCTCTTTCTGCATGGTTTTTTTGGGACAGGAAAAAAGCCATGTGTAGTATCATGCCACAAATAACACGCGGAAGTCAAATTATAGGCTCAATTATGCAGAGGCAGGAGTGGTCTTAGGACCAATCAATGTAACGAAATCATCAGCTTCAATGGTTTCTTTTTTCAACAGTTCTGCAGCAAGCGTATCTAAAGTTCCCCGCATACTGTTGAGTACTTCAACTGCTTGTTTATACCCAGTTTCTAAAATTTTATTGATTTCTTTATCTATCTTGGCTGCCATCTCAGGAGATACAGAGACTTGTTCATAAGGCGTTCGTGGTTGCGGATTCAGATTCACTGGTCCTAAATCACTCATACCAAGCTCCTCAACCATAGCCCTGGCCACTTGTGTTGCTTTTTCAATATCATTTGATGCACCACTGGTCATTTCTTTAAACACCAATTCTTCTGCTGCCCGACCACCCAGCATCACGGTAATTTGTTCAAGCAAATGCGTTTTGGTCTCATGAATTCGATCTACTGGCTCCATCATGGTGTGCCCAAGACTCATACCACGAGACACGATAGAAATGCGATGCACAGGATCCATATGAGGCATTTTCCAAGAAACCAGCGCATGTCCACCTTCATGATACGCCGTCATTTTGCGATCTTCATCTGATTGGAGTCGGCGCTTCTCAGGGCCAAGCTTTACTTTGGTTGCTGCTTCTTCCAAATCCTTCATGTCAATATTTTTCTTATTCTCCCGGGCTGCCAAGATGGCCGCTTCATTGAGCATATTTTCCAAATCAGCACCTGAAAAGCCTACCGTTCGCTTGGCCACTTTTTGCCAATCCACTTTATCACCAAATGGCTTGCCTTTGGCATGGATTTTAAGAATCGCTTTTCGTCCTTCTACATCTGGCAGATCCAAACTCACCCGTCTATCAAACCTTCCTGGTCGAACAAGTGCAGGATCTAATACATCAGGTCTATTGGTTGCTGCCATGACAATCAATTGTTCATTTGGGGTAAATCCATCCATTTCGACAAGAATTTGATTCAGCGTTTGTTCACGTTCATCATGACCACCCATCAGTCCTACGCCTCGTTGTCTCCCAATTGCATCTATTTC
>JADMIO011741525.1_pt1 | contig 39255 bp, 18 predicted proteins | sample 8958161 | NCBI WGS metagenome assembly JADMIO01 (sample SAMN16585339, study PRJNA669376) | soil metagenome | isolation source: Crop rotation soil | place: USA: Cullars Rotation, Alabama | collected 2011 | reverse complement strand
TGTTCGTGATGGACAACTCACCCATCCATAAACATTCAGATCACCTGCAGTTCCGCCAGTTTTTGCAGATAATATATCTACCTCCTTATTCACCGTTTTTGAATCCCATCGAAGAAGTGTTCAGTCAATGGAAGAGGATCTTTAGAGAGAAACCATGTAAAGGATTGAAAGAAGTGTTAAATTCGATTCATTCTTCATTCAAAGAGATCAATTATTCACTGATACCAAAGGTATACTCTCATTCGCTTAGTTTCTATCCCAAATGTCTTAAATGTTTGCCGATTGTATAAGGGAGAATGCGATAAGCATGGTTTTTCTCCTTTTCGTGATTATATCAAAGTCTGATTTATCACAATAATATTATTAAAATCTAAGTTTTATATTACTTGGACTGAATTAAATGTATTAATTATATATTAATGACTCTAATTATTCATATGACTACTGATTAGTGTAATGAGCGATTAATCGGAGTATCTTCTTGTTCATTATATTAAAGATCGAAAGATTTCTCCAAACTCTTATTTATTAGCTGAAAGGATACCTTAGCACTGATCTGCCTTTAGTACTAAACGCAATGTGTGGAGAATTTTCTAAGTTAAATTGGATTGGGGATTTATTGATGGTGCTTTTACAAGTCTTGAATTGCAAAAAACTCTGCTTGTTCATTAGCAATCAAGGAAACTCCATCTAAAATATAACAGTAGATCTCTACGTTTTACATACATGTATATTGCAATCCTCCAGCCTTGGAAATTAATGAAACGAAACTTTAAACTATTTAATTGATTGGATCTGTCGTTATTACTGCTGATGGCAAAATAGAGGCCATTGTGCCAGGAGATCTTTTTTTTAATACTTAACTTCTCTTTGTCTCAGAGATAGGTCCCAAATACAATTTTAATGCTTGGGGCTATTCAGTCTTCTGCCCTGATTCTATTTTATCAACTCAAAAATCCGAGATCGATATCTGATTTTAAATCATAGTTATAAATTCTTTGCACTTACTGTAAATATATTCTATTAATCGCCGAAAAAACAGCCTTAAAAAATTTTTAAGGTGGCGGTGATTTATAGAATATTTACGGCATATCTCTGCACAATTAGTATTGTGTTCAAGCAATGTCACTAATATCCTTATAGAAATATAAAATAGAAGGGTTGAATCCTCTTATCTGATAAAAGAGGAAATTTTATCATCAACATCATCAGAATTCTCTTGTCTTTCATCAATAGTTCTAAGCAAATCCAATAGAGAGCGCCCAATCTAGTTAACGATAAATCATTTAGAAACTTGCAAATTTACGATCAGGCTGAGCCTTGTCAGATTCCTTCGTCAATACTGTCTTCCGAGTATCAAATTCAATCAATTTTACAACTCTTTCATCTGAAGAAGTTGCAAAAAATTTTCCACACGGGCTCCATTTAACAGAACGAACATAGTCTAATATTTGTTAAGAGTCAATCTTTCTTTCATTTATTGACTGATTCTGCTTACCAGTATGTAAATTGACGAACTTGTGGACTAAATTATATTGTCTTCTATCATAAACAGCTACGAATTTGTATCGATTGCTACAAGCAATCAAATCACCATGAGGATGCCAATCAATCCAACTTATCCCTTCTGGACCATAGTATTTGAGCATGTATCAAACCATCAGGATAACTTGATTAATGATACCTTCACTCTTTAGAATATGAGTAACCACATCTTTTTCTGGATCAGTGAACTCGATATTTGCTCCTCCGTAAGTAGTTGAAATCAATGGATGCAGAGGATTCCAGCGACAACGATTAAACCAAACTAATGCAGATATTAAGCCCCAAATATTAGATCGGATTTTACCAGAAACGGAATTTCTGTACAGTTTTTCTGAAACTAAGCCGGTATCTACGTTAAAAAGAAAGTTTTTTGCATCTCTACTGATGCAAGCAATAAATCTCCCCTCAGTATCAAAATCCATTCCCTCAATTACAGCTGAATTGAATTATTTTTAAATGAATGAGTCCTAATTCTTGGTGTTTGGTGTTACAAGCGGAGGCTGATATTCTGGGTGTTTTTATCAACTTCATTGTTTTATAGTCAAATAAATGATAAGCGACACCCGCATATGATAACAGAGCTAAAAACCCTCTCTTTTCATTGGTTGCAAGGTCCGTTATTACTTTCGAGAATTAATCTGTATTCAGAAGAATTAACTTAAATTTACCTCCATCAGCATCACCATGTTGATATACTTTTTTACTGGTGGTACCTGAGAGCTCTAACACTTCGAAATTGGAGTGATCTCTCCAGTTGTAAATAGATGATATAAAATAGTCTGTCCCTTTCAATGGTGTTAGTAGTGTGAAGCCTCTGTCAGAACCTTTTTAAACTATCGTTATTGTGAGAATAATACTTTAAAAGCACCTGACAGATGATTGAGTTGAGCTCCTTGATATGTATTACAGAGAAAGTCATTTTCGACGCTTGAGATGTAGATCAAATTTGTGTGTTGAGAGCACCAGCAAATTGAAGAAAACCCAAAATTCTTTGTCTCGGCTGATGATAGCATGATATCCCTTTCTTTTTGAGTGGAAGGTGGCTGGAATTATATTTTATTTAAAAAGATAAGAAAATAATAAAATTATCGCTAAGATCATAAGAGTATTAGCTTTGGGATATTTCACAGCCTAAAAAGAAAGAATTCAGTCTCGATTAAAGAAAATTCTGATATTTTTTAGTAGAAGAGAGAGGATATAGATAGGGATGAGATCTCTCTCCGTATCGCATATTTTCTGATTATGATTGCTTAAAGCTCTTTAATGTTGATTAAAATTGATAAATCTCGACTCAACAGAGCATTCCATATATAATAAATATGACTTATTTTAAGGCTTACAATTACTTATGAAGATTTCTGAGTAAGAATGTCAGGCTTAATCTATTAATGATTTAATGGAAATGGCATAAAGGACATTCTTTTCCTAAGCAATCTAAGATTTTGGCGTGGCACTCATCATGGTATATGTGTCCGCACTCCAGTTTGGATTTGGTATCTTTCACTGCTGCTTTACAGAGCAAACAGCAAGTTCCTTGCTTCTCAGGCTTAGTTGGCTTATACTTTGTATAAATTTTTAAATTCAGCCACTGTGCAACTCCAGATCCCCTTGGGTCAAAATATTTATAGAGATTCCCAACTTCAATCCAATCTTGCTTCGCTATTCTCAGTGGTTTACCATCACTTGCAGTTTTGATACCACTAAAGGTGTAATAACAGATGTTGAACCCGCAACTTTTAGGTTCGACAAATTCATTGCACATAGGACATTTGCATTTTTCTGTGTCTAACATCAGGTCAAAAGTTCCCATGCCTATATTCATGATGACCTGGCGACCAAATGCACAACAACCGAAATTCATACAGATGCCTTCAAGACATAATCCTGGTTTTGCAACTCTCCAATCAGGGGCTGAAGTCGACCACTCTAGATTGATTGCACTCTTTTCATTAGAGATATCAACAAAAGATCTACCTCCATCTCCACCACCTCTCAGTCTAAGAACAAGATGTAAAACAGATTCTTCTATGATATCACATTCATAGATCATTTCGTGATCCTCTAGCTGACATCCGCAAAATATTATTCTTTGCTGATCTGGAGGTATCCCTTCTTTGTCTTGTATCTTATTCTTAACAATCTCAATAGTATCAAAAGGCGAAACATTAATTGTAATGCGTTTTCCAGTGAGGGTCTTAACCCATACTTCAAATTCTTTTGATTTAGCTGTGAGACCGGCCAGCTTATCTTTCAAAACAAGCTTATCTCCATTATTCAAAATCGAATTAAGAGCTTGGCTTTTCAAGCCAGCAATACGTGAGTTCGGCGTGCTAATTCTCAGTACTACATGTATGGTTTCTCCTTCTTTTAAACCGATTGTTGAGATAACATTGGTTGCCTGTAACTGCCTTCCATTCCAAATGAGCCTCATTTGATCTTGTGGCACTTTTGTAACTACAGAGTACTCTTCCATTAATTTCTCGACGGTATCATCTTCGAATACCACGAAATCATATGATGCTCCAGTCAAATTCTTCATATTAATTTTTATTTTCTTTCTCTTTGAGTTTTTGAGCACACTATCGATATCAACCATATCATATTCAGGCCTTTCTACTTCTTTGGGTTTTGGACGTTCAAAACCTAACCCTTTAAACTCTCTACCAAGTTTTTTAGCAATTAAACCTTGCAAATCTTCAAAAGTCCACTCTTCGCAAATTTCTATTTCTAAGCTTCGACTGCTGAATGGGATGCTTGAATCGAGTAGCATTTCTAACTTCATATTTTTCGCAAAATGGAAATATAAGGGTTGAGAATCACGGTAATATGATATCGGCTGATGGATATCAACAGAATCCATAAAGTAGGAGCCAGTGATAACAACACCTGCTCCTTTGAGCATGCCGGTGATTTGAACTGCGATCTGTTTTAACGTGAGAGAATCTTCCTCACTCTTGTCAATTAGCAGTCCAAAGATTTCTTTTGTGTCTTCTGAGACAAAGACATAAGAAATGGGCTCTGTAGTTTTACAAAGAGAGATAACTCTTTTGAATTTTCCCGTCTTGTCTTCAGTATATGGAAGTTTGACCTCCATAGTAATAGGTATGGGTTTTAAGGCTTCCATAAATTGAAAAAGGTTTCAGGGCTCAGTTTATTATTGATTGAGAGCGTATTCCTTAAATAATTAGCAATCGACTGATCAGAACAGTTAATAACCCAATTGAAATGATGCAGAAGCTATTTGTGTCGGTATACTATTATAATTATGAAATAACATTTGCTTTTTCATAGCATAATGTGAGTGCAATCACTATTCTCTTAGCGTCGAGAAAGCATCCATTTCATGTTTTACAGTGTATGCTTTTACTAATGCTCAGCAACAAAATGGAAGACAAACAGTTCTAAAATAATTTTATAGTCCCAGACATTTCCAGAATAATCAAAAAACCTTCGAAAATGGTTGATGCTGATGTTCCGTACATAATACAATACTTAATTTTTTAATTCTTAAGGTTCATATGGATGATAAAAGCTCGATTTAACAATTTAGCAGCCAATCTGTATATTCTCCAGCATTTGATTTGACACATGATTATTTCCTGTTAAATGTTTCTGTTTGAGGTTATAGATATTTGATTATTCTTAGTTTGTAGCATTGGATCAAATTTATATAGAGAGAGAGTTTCTGCTATCAAATAGGCTTATTTTTCCTTAATTATAGCTCTTAGAAAACATAATCTAATGGATTATTGGCTTCGAAAAAGCCGTTCGCAACTTGTGTGTTATTAAATGATTTAGTATCAAGGAATTCGTCTCCAAAATTGTTGTCTTCTTCGAGCCCACCCCAATTGCTTTCATCCTCAAATTCATTCTCAAGATTTGTGGAACTAAGGGTTGGAGGCTTGAATACTGGATTTGCATTAATTTGAATGTAGCCGTCTTGGATTGCCAGTGAGATTGTTGACATATCAACATCAAGAGAATTAGGTAGAGGGAAGGAAGCGGCTGAGAAGTCTATCTTCGGGATAGTAAGATTTGCAACCTGATTCAAACCTTGCTGCATTTTTGTTCCTTCAATATCTCCGACGCTTGTTCTTGTTATGCTTATCGTTCGAACATTTCCATTTTCAATGGTCGGTTTGAGGGTCCAATCGCTAATGTCAAATCGGGTGTGAAGATCGAGATCACAGTCAGCAGAGAAGATTTCAATCTTCTGGGATCCGACAACAGCAGATAGAATAATCTCAACAGTAAGAGCTACTTGAATGTTATTCTTCGTTAAGGTTAGAGTAGGGTTGTTCTTCGAGGACACATCAAGCACTAAAAGAGTTTGAGAGTCGTAGTACTGAGAAATTTGAGAAATGAATTGCTGCAGCCAAGCGACGTTGAACTTGAAGCCTGCAGGCTCAAAGAGGGATGTGCTGACTTGAAATTTGAGCATTCCAGCATGCCAAGCGGAATATAATCCACTATTGAAAACATATTGGCTCAAGAATAACTCGATTTGGCTCCCAGAGGTTGCATCGTAATCAGGTATAGGTCCTGCTGGAGTTATTGGAGGTGTGATCTTTCCTACGTTGGTCTCATAGAAAGTTCCATCGACAGGGAGACTGAAATAGCCTGGTGTAACAACAGGGTTAGAAATAAGATTGTAGGCAATGGCAAGAGGAGTGCCTTTAATAGAAGCGGAGTTGGGTATTCTCTCAATAGCTGCATTGATCGAATTTGCAAGAGTCTCTCCTACTTTAGAAGAGATCATTTTTGAGATTGTGTTTTGTAAAGGACCTCTGAAGAGGTTTACGATAGCTGCTGCGGCCTTTGCAATTATTGAACTTCCAAAGTGAATGTCAAGGTTTTTGATCTTGACTTCGAAGCTTTTAACGCTGATTTGAGGATGCAGATTAGCATATGTGAACGATATATCAGACATAGCAGAAGAGTCGTGACAGGTAGCTGTAACACCAACCTTGACTTTGATGAAAAGTATCTTAACTTCTGCATGCGCGCTCACTTCAACGCCGAAGTTCTCTGTCCCAAGAACAAGATCATTATTTCCGAATCGCACAACAATGGCATTCGATGGTAAGGACATTTTACTAACCACAATATTTGTGATGCTGACTCCTCCATCATGAACATCGGGAATATTAATTGGTTTGAGACGAGAAACGATAATTGGAAGGATGTTATCGTTAAAGTTTTTGATTGCAGCAGGCGTGACAGCAACTTTTATACCTGGATTCTGGCCATAAATGCTCCAGAGAGACAGCAGCAGCGTTGCAAAAATCATACCTTTCATTCTTTCCGGTTATCTTGAATTTAATTCTGATTAATTGATTTTGAGGCTATACATACGTAAAGATAATTATCATATCTCGGTTTTGGATATATCATTAGCCTCAATTGAAATAATAATTTAGGGTCGAACCAAAACAGATACTGCTTTATAAATCATAGTCAATTGTGGAAAGTCTGGCTCATAGCATTATAACACTGAATTTGATGAATCTCAATTAATTATATCCAACTAGTGACACTTTTGAAAATTTTGCATATAGGTTAACTTAGTTCAAAAATATATAAGAAATGTATAAGCAAAGAATAAAAAATCCACATTAGATAAGTTAGCGATATGGCTTTATGAATAATGTATCACCAGCAAAAAGGAAAACTATTCTTGTAGTATCTCCTAAATAATCTGGCAGAAATGATACATAATCACCTTCTAATTTTTGAACTTGCCCTTGCATATCCTCTATTGCTTGCTTAATCGTAGATAATGGGAGCATTCTAACCTCTTTTCGTCCAAAAACACCGTCTTCGATATACATCAAAACCTTTTTTTCAAGGCAAAAACCGCTGTGAAGAGGCTTCTTGGTTGTTACTGTTCCTAATAGATGTGCTTTGGTATCATCATAATACTATATATTGATTATCTCTTGAAGTTGTGGAGTTGTCTTCCCAATCATGAGTAGAGACTCTGAATGAATCCAACCCAGAAATCGTGCACCCCGACCGTAACTTGACTGATCCAGTGGCAGCGTTCTCGCTGGACATGTGCCTATAGAATCTAATTGAAAAATGACGATCGAAGCTGTTCCTACCACCAATAGGTGGTTACTGCAGTTATCATACGAAATATTCGTGAATCTTTCTTTTGCATTGTGCAATTTAGCATCATAAATAATTCGTTTTACCGCTGAATCCTTTGCTAATACAACAGTACTGCCTATCGCAAGAGCGAATTGTTCAAGAAACGGGATGTAAGTCACATCAATAGAAGTTTTTAACTCATTTGCCTTTGAATTTAGATCTAAGCCACTGAAAATACCCTCTAAGCCACAAGTTGTGACCACTTTGAGAGAAATCAAACTCCTCACTTCGACAATAGGATGCTGTTCATGATAAAACACAAAAAAGCGACTGTCATAGTGGCATAATTTAAACACTGTAGAATAACTCTGATCAAATTGAGTAATTCTTACTGGAACTCTCTTAACTATCGGAAATCTTCTCATGAATAAAGTTTCCAGAACCAGCGGAGATTCTGCTCCTCTTCTTAAGCATACTTGAGTGCAAAGACTGAAATTCCGGACGACTCCAATGTTAAGTCCTCCTCCAGTACGAAAAACATGGGGTATTGTTTGAGTTTTGCCTTGCCCTAGGTCTCTGAAATAGAACGGAACCTCATTACTGTGTTCTTTGGATGGTTTTATACCAAAATTCATGTAAACTCGGTTTAGGTAAAATCGATTAAAATAATTGGTACAATCCTCAATCAAATAAACAATAAATAGTACACTCCGATAAAAAAGGCATCTCAATGTCAACCTACAAAGGTGCTTGATAATTCGCTTTCAATTTGGAGAAGAGAGAATACTTTTCTGATAGAGTTCAGTTTAGTGTGTCATGTTTTTTTCCCCCTTTAATTCCATTTTAAGGGGTTTTTTCCATTTTAAGGGTTTTTTTCCTTCGATAATTTTGAATTTACCCGCCATTGAAATGAAGGGGAAAATTTTTCTTCGATTACGGATTCATGCTACTTATAATTAGGGTTTCTTTTTCATCCCTTCGGCGATCGGGACCGATCCGATTATTTTTTCTGAGAATCGGATTTCTATAAATTCAGGTCTCGTTTTTTTTTACAAGCACAAAAAAAAGGTATTTTTTGGTTCCATGAGCAAAAAAAAAACCAAAAAAAAGATTAAATTTTTCGGAATCCCTTTTTGAGCATTGCCAGGATATTGAGATATTAGGACAGGTACTACTACAAAAATATCCGGTGGAAAAAAATGCTATTCGGAAATAAATCCGGCCCCTTTTCCTCAGTTTTGGAAATTGTCTTGCAAAATCGGGAAAATCCGGTGAAAATCCGGCCAAAAACAAACCCTAGTTGTAATCTCAGGGCAGTGTCTACATTGCGGTTTGCACCTGTGATTTATATCTCTTTTGCCAATTTTTAGTGGATTAATAAATAAACTATATGGGCACTGTTTAAGGATAGTTCTGGTTGAAGATTCAAAAGCCTTGCTCTTAATGAGAAAATTTTACAGAGAAAAGCATACTTAATTAATAATAAGGCTAGAGGCATACACATTTTATTCGAACTCTCAAATTTCTATCTTATACAATTGAGACATGATTGAGGTCAAATTAACTTGGTTATCGTACTCAATAGTTCAATCGAACATATTGAGTAAGGTTTAAATTAATTCTATACACATGAAACATCAAAAAAACCTACTTTTATTCATTCTACCTTGTCCTTTCCATATCAAAAATCGTTTGAATATCATCCAAACTTGACGGCGATTGATCTGAGTCATTACTGTTTCGATATCTCAGCATACTTAACATGAGTCTTGTATCTCTACTTAGATCATCCTCTACTAATTCAATGGTGTGGAGTTTCGGCCAACTTGCATTAGCTATGAGTGTCAATACAGACTCATCCGTAACTTTGAAATCGTTGGTTAACTCAATAATTTCGAGAAGAGACCAGTTTTTATTAACCGCGAGATTCCTAATACCAGAATCATCAAAATGATTCCCTGTAAGAGAGAGTATATTTAGCTTCTCCCAAGAGGAATTTTTAGCCAATCGCTCAAGACCTCCGTTTCCGATAGAGTTTAACGAGAGATCGAGTTCTTCAAGGTTGATCCAACTCTTGTTTGAAGCTAAACCAGCCACTCCCGAATCACCGATATTGTTGCTTGATAAATCGAGTATCCTTAAATCATTCCAGCTTTCATTCGCCCCTAACGCTGCTGCTCCTTGATCGCTTATGTTATTCTGTTCGAGGTTGAGGAACTTGAGTTTTCTCCAGGTCTTATTGTCCGCAAGTTTAGCTGCACCTGAAGCAGTAATTCCAGTCTTTGACAAATCGAGAGTCCCAAGGTTAATCCAGGCGCTGTTTTCAGCCAAACTTGCAATTCCGTCTTCTTCTATTTCGTTCTCAGCGAGATCTAGCTGCGTAAGTCGTGTCCAAGTCTTGTTGCGAGTCAATGCAATGATACCGTCTGTTTTTATACCACATCCTCTCAATTCGAGGATCTCTAAACAAGTCCAGCTTGCATTTTCTGCAAGATACATTGCTCCTTTATTGCCGAGACAATTGAAGCTCAACGTCAGAATCCTCAAGTTCACCCAACTATCATTCAAGCTTAGTTTCGACATCCCTTCACTGCCAATCTCATTATCAGCGAGAGATAAGATGTCTAAGTTTTTCCAAGTTTTATTTGCAGCTAATTTTGCTGCTCCTTCATCTCTGATCTCGTTCGATGCAAGATCTATTTGTATAAGGTTTAACGATTCCGAAATGACCGCCAGTTCACCAACGCCTTGATCTCCAAGTCCACTGTGGACTAAACTCATGATTTCAGGATTCGCCCAGCTTTTAACTAAACTTCGATTTCCATCATAGCAGTCTTCAATAAAGCTATTGAATGATACAAATTTAGAATCACCTGCGTAATTTCCAGCCATAGCTGTATATGATTCCGATCCTAATTGATTGAAGATATCCTCTTTCTTCTCCCTGAATGAATCGGATTGGTTCATGGGAGCTTTTGCGATTTCCAAATCTTTGTGAAATGAATCTAACATGGCCTAATATTCTTAATTTTTCTGTGTTCTAATATATTAAGGAAAAGATTAATTAATAAAGACCTTTTAAGTTAATTCTCAACCAGCTCAAAATAATTAACAGTGATTACTGTATTAAATTACAAACATACTTTGATATTTAGACAGTGAATCTCCGCTAAATCTCTGAATTATTTTTGTAAATCCATGAAATTAAATCAGTAAGAGAAGTTCGTCATGATCTTTTCATCAGTAAGATAAACACCTAAAATGAAAGATCATATTTGAAAACGGTAAATTTTTGGCAAGGAAGCTAATTGAGTCTTTGATTGAAATCAAGGCACTATTCAAGCCAAGACTTTGAGTCTATACCCATTTGGCGAATTGAGGTATATAGTTTTTGTTATCTGAATCCTAATCCACTCTTTGAATTTTTTAATGAGGATATTACAGGGAAAAGCACCAAATGAGGATGCTACAGGCAATAACTCTGAAATTTTGTGTGTTTAGGCTTGTAATTTTAAGAAAGTAGATTCCAAGAGTAGTTGCTATTGGCTATATATTGGGAGACGCTGAACTGTTCAAAATATGTGCTGCTTTCTATTTCGTAAATAACTGAAGAAAAAACAAGTGTGATTTTTTTGATTAACTGTCTAAACTTTGGATATTAATTCAATTTAGTCATTAAGTTATGAGTGAATTCTATCGGTTATATGGCAACTCAAAGGATTCTTTCATGTATAGTCGGTGTCTTTGTCAGTTTTGAATCGAACAGGAAAGATTACAGGAAAAATTCGAATTGGTTGTTAGATTTCATGAGAAAAGAAGATGAGTAATGTGATTTCCGTGTAAAATAAAAGACTTAGATTTCTTTGAATTCGCCAGTGAGTTACTGCAGAATAGAGGAAGGTGTATTAATTTCCAAAATTCACTGATGATTATTAAGTATTTTAAATAAATTAATTGATTGATTTGATGTCTTTGTTCGCGTAAGGAACTCCTCAAACTTGCAGAAGGAAATTCTAAAAGAGAGGTCTTAAATCTCAAATCCGATGAGAGTCTTTCAAAGAAGAACGCAATTTCATGAGGATAGAGCTCTTTACCGTATAATTGTTGTCGACCTTTTTGGGTTTAAATCCAGCGCAGATAATTCAAGCAATTAAATAACTTCATGATAGCTCGTGCTTTTACAAACTCGTTGTTTCAGAATTCAATACAGTCTAGCCGCCAAGACTGTTTGATCCCTTGTCAGTTCTTACAGCTGTTTCAATCATTAAAGGAAAATAAACATCTTTGAAATTAAACATTGGAAATTCACAGAGTAAATAATGCTAAAGCTTCTTTTCTCTTAATTAGCGAAGCTTGCAGGGATTGTTTCTAAGTTACTGCATCCTTTCAAATGATTTTTTATATTAAAAAATGTATTCTATTTGATTATTATGTGTTTTCTAAAACTTCCTCCATCATCATCTGCAGCTCCAGTCGCTTTGGTTTTTGAATCATCAAGCATAATTGTGAAAGCATGCTCTATCCTAAAACGTAAATAGATGAGAACTCTACTGTCTGATAGAATGATTTATGAGAATATCATAAATTTCCAGACATTGACATATAGCGATTTCCAGACACACATATAGTTATTTCCCATGTGATCTTCAGTATCAAACAGAGGTTAGCATGATTCAAATTTTATAACTTCGAGAATGAGTCTTCTAGGGCAGATGAATTTTTAGTGTGAAAAGATGATTTTTTTGCCATGATCATCTTGATACTATCAAATAGCAACAATGTAAAGCCTATCTTTTACTTCTTTGGTTAAAAAATTAGAATGTAAAAAGCTGATAATAATAGGGTAAACGACACTCCTTGATCCTTATTTGCTGCTATATAGTATTGCTTCTTTATGATTTTCAAAGACTGATTGTGAATCTCCTTCACTTTAGGTCAGAATTCTTTTTTCTACTGAAAATCATTAAGATGGAGTTCAAGAGTTATTTAAAGTTCGAATTTTATTCGATAAGGTGCCTTAAGCTCTCATTTTCGGTCAAGCTGTTTATCAAAGGAAAGACGATGCTGGGCTTCTCCTCTTCCTCTCTATAAAATTGAATATATAGAATCAATATCTGCTTTTTCCATATTTATTTTATTGTAGCTCAAGTAATTCCTCAAATATCTAATTTGCAAACGGATCCTAATCAATTTTTTTCGAATACTTACTGTTTCTTTGGTGATTGCTGTCTCCATGGCAAAAAAACATAGAATTCTTACGAAAGACATAAAAAATTTCCTTGTTATTGCATTGCCAAAGAGAGGCTCCAACAATTGAATCTCATAGAAAAACTCAAGTGCCGTAAAATTCAAAGAACCTACAGTCTAAAATAGTCAACTAACTAATCGCAACCAACTTTATTGTCTCATTCTATTTACGTGGAATGGTTAATTTGGAATGAATGAATCTGATTAATCAATACCAATTTGAATTTCTGGAACACAAGCTGAAGTTAAATCACAAACGCATTTAACCCCTATACAGGCTTTGAGCTGGCCGATTCGAAATACTGACATGAAAACCAAGTTGTAATTTTTACAGCAGCTAGCAAAAATCTTTCGCATTATGTTTATTCATGATGTTTAAGACCGTTTGCGGATGTATTCTCACTGATTTAAATCGTAATTCTCATTCTTTGATACAAATTTTCTTTCACTTTTAGCTTAAGAAAGCGTAAATACCTTACCTTTGTATTAGTTAATTCGAGCTATATAGAGGAACTTAATAATCCTAAGAAAAAGCAAACTAAGCCTAAGACTAAGAAATCTGAACGGTTTGTAATTAAAAACACAAAACCTCCTCAATTTTCAATTTTTCATATTTATTAGTTTACCTCGTCTAGCAAATTCACATATCCATTTTGAATTCTTCAAAATTACTGTTCAGCAACCTAATTGAATAAGACCTGGTCTGGATCAAACTTTATTTAACCTCATTTTCAGAGCTATTTCATTAATTATGCGAATATCCGCTAATTCAAAGAGCTCCTTGAAGTTTTTTATATTTGTATGATTGACCAGCTACGAAGTTGTTTCTGATATTATCAAGATTCAGAATTTTAGCCTCTTAAAATTCACTCGCATCTTCAGATTACCTTCTTGTTGAGTTTTCAATTATGTCAAAAATATTTTGGCGAATTAGGTGAAAGGAGATGACGAATATTTATGATCAGTTTTTGCACTAACAAAAAGTGCAATTTTATTTGAATTTTAAACTTCTTATCAGTGATTTGATCAAAAATTTGATGAAAAAATATTAAATTTTGAATAACTTCGAGTAAATTTTTATTATCATTGCACCGATGAACTGTTGGATTTCTTATTTACCGGAGCTTTTTCTCATTTCCGAAAGAGGTGCAGTTTCAGAAAAATTGAAAATAATCATTTGGCTTTGGATTATACTACCTGCAGAAGCTCTTCATGTAGTGGATAGAGTGGTTCTTTACCATTTAATAGCTCTGATCTAAATATCTCTTTATACTCTGAAAGATCAGAGCAATTGCACCAATACTAAAAATTTTTTTTTCCGTTTTAGGCTGCCTTTCTCTGAAATGCCTTCATTATTGCTTGTTGAGCAGATGAAAATTGATTACACAATCTCTAAGCCCAATGAGTAAAAAGCTGTCACGTGCTCTATCTTAGTATGGACCACAGATAATTACTGCTTATGAATGAAAATCTTAAGTCTGAATCTTGCTGGGTGCACATCCGTATATATACATGTATAATCTATAATAATATAGGGTTAAGGACCTAATACCCATCCAATAGCTTAAATAGCTGACTAAGGATCTTTGAGATTTAAATTCGATTTAAAAAATTTACAACGAATATAGAATATTACTGAATATCCATAAACATCTCAACAAGTGTAAAATTTCTGAGAATTCATGCTCCATTGCACAAAAAATGATATAAACAGTGCTGTAGAATCCAGATTCATTATATTTAACTAGACACATTATTTTATGAGCTTCTATACAATATAGTCAAACTAACCCAAAATTAAAGTGGTCAATCTGATATAAACTTACCTTAGGGTTGTTTCAGCTCTTAATAATCTGGTTATAATTTAAAAATAAACGCAGCCATTATGATTCATATAATTGGAACTCAAGAGGATTTGTATATTAAACACGTATACAAAAATAAACGTAGAATAATCTCCCCTTAATTACATTTATGAGTTGGGTTGCAACTTAGGGTTACTTATAGAACAATGAACATAAAATTAGCATTAATAAACATTGAATTAACAAATATGAAAAGCTCCCGAAGCCTCATACATCGCCTTTAGCAGTTTTTCTTTAAGTATCTCTTTAGATGAGTATTCTGGCAAATCTAAACTTCGGTTGCTATTATTGAATCAATAGTTTAGAGCAATGAAGGAGGAAAAAATTATACCAAGTATGTGCAACAGGTAAGCTGGTAGAATCTGATCGATAGTTAATCTCGATTGGCTGCTCCTTAAACCCTCCAAACGGTACTTTTGTGCTACCTGAAACATAATAAAGAAAAGCAGAAAGCTGATTTTGATCAAATTCTTCAAGAATCTCCCAAAGCCACTGTTGGAAGTTAGCGTTATATTGACTGATGTTTGTATTTTGTTTTAAATCTTCAACGCTAATCTTTGAAGCGCCGGCTATAACAGCTTCAAGTTCTGCAGGCATAAAATTATTTAGCAGCGAGGTCTGAAGCACGGTATTGAAGCCGAAGAGGAAGGCGTTTATCTCTGCTGAGACTTCTTTTCTCATCTTTGCTACGGCGAGAAACTTAACGAAGAGCTCTTTATTCTCATTTGTGACGTATATCTTTGAGCCATTTGTTGTGAGTTCCACCGCATGTCTTTCGCCGCATAAATCTATTTCGTACGAGAACGTATGGAAGAGAGCATCAACGTCGTTATCAAGGATCCATCTTAGACTAGAATGCCATGCGCTGTCGACTTCTTCGAGATCACTTAAAGTCAATGGACGATCTTTATAAAGTTTAGATTCAATCACTAATTACTCGTAGAAAATTACCAAGTATGATTTTGTAAAAGCTCTTTGTGAAATGGACGTCAATGATGGACTTGGTTCTTATCGCCTATGTTAATTAAGTTACATGTAATACCACCAGATCTGAATGTATAGGTACCATAGCAATATGATATCCAGCGTATTCAAACAGCGTCAGATGTCCAGGGACTAATTTTGCTGTAGGACTCGGATGTATCATCCTGGAGTCATGACTCATTTTGAATAATCCAAACGACGGGCTGAATAGGATTTTAGTATTCTCAACAAACCAAGACCTCAATAAACCACCTAACAGATTAGATATTACGTCTAAATACTCAGAAAATATTGGTTATACCTGCATCAATGCCTGATTCATGCTTATATGAAATCTTTGGCTTGCATCTTGCACGCTCGTTATTGGATAAAGCAGCCCAGGCCAAAACTGATTCCTGTAAATGATATTTTCTGTCGATTTCGAATGCTATTAATTTGTTAAGGATTTAATAACCGTGATATACAGAGTCTATTACTTTTATGTGAAGAAGGTGCTTCCCGTATTCCTGCATCTCGCTCTTTCTGTGCTAAATTTTGCAAGAATGAGAACTTCGCACAGAATAGGGTCTTCGAAAAATCAGAATCAGGCATCTTAGCTAAAAGATCAACGATAAAAGCTCGATCTGTCCTCATAAGTGCATGGAGTAAGATGTCATCGAGTTTCAGTAAGGTTCGGCTGTCGTTTATTTCAGTGAACGTCAACGAGATCGGTAGAACCTCAGGTGCTTCGATAAGATCTGTTGATACATATCTATGGAGAGAAAGATCTAATAATTCAGCGTCCAGATCCTCAGCTTTTTCTTCCTCTCCTTTTTTTTCTTCTTCTTCCCTCTGCTCCATTTTAATTTCTAGCTCTCCGTCCTCTTTTCCTTTACCTTTTTTGTCCTCTTCAAGGTCTATTTTCTTCCAAGAGGGCACTTTTTCAGAGACAGCAATCTCCTTTACCAGTATTACGGAACTTTCGATCTGGACTATTAATTTAAACAGCTGTTCGGTAAGATTATTGCTCTTGGAATTCTGCTCAAGTTTCTTAGATTCAAGACATATGATTTCAAAAGCGGAGAGTATTAGATCAATAAAATCTTTTGAATTGATGAGATCGCTAACGAAGAGCTCCAAAATCAAAGACCATCTCCCAAGAACGCCTTTGGATTCTTCGTTTTTCTCTCTGTAGTCTTTCCTGCTCGTGATTCCTCGGAATTGACTGATAATTGATTCACATAATATATCTGTTAGCCAAGTTAAAGGTTTTATGTTGCTTTCATACTCAGCTTGGAAAGCCGCAAGCGATTTTTCCTTCGTTTTAAGCTCAGGGAGCAGCGTGAGAAGTTGCTCCTTAGCTTTATGGAAATGATTTAGATACACGTACAAGAACTCATGCTTGAGAGAGTTGAAAAAACTATAACTCTTGAACAGTGACCTCGACCATTGGAAAAACCTTTGATAGTGCTCACGATCACTTTGGTTGTTGCTTTTCAAGATATCGACCAAAAAATACCAGCATTTTTCAGCGGTCTCTATGCTTAACATTTGATGATGATACTGCCCCAATTCATAGTAATTTGGATCTTTTACAACAAAGAAACCATTTATTCTTTCCAAGTAATTTGTTGCAAGTCTGATTATCCCTCGCACGCAATGTCTCTTCTGTTCAATCTGATTATCAAAAAGCAGCGACATTATTCTTTCAAACCCATTTCTTTGGTAGCTGGTAAGAATCTCAAGATCGTCGTTCTCGCTTTTCAGTACTGGCAATACATAATTTTTCAGACAAGCCTCCGGTACCTTCAGAGAGACTAGGGAAGACACGTGCACAGGTAACCCATCAGCTAAAAAGTTAATTATCTCAGCGGCTAAATCATTATATTCAAGTTTGATTTCTTGATTGCAAGCACTCACCAGCTTTTGGAATTTTATGAGGGTTTTGTCTTCGAGCAACTCCAACAACGAGCCAATGAATCGTAACTCATTGATCAGGTTCAAAAGGAAAAGATCTGGAATTGGTATCTTATTCCAATTCTTGCAGGCACAAAAGAGGAGGAGTTTTTCCATTTCGGAATCTTTGAGTTCAAGCCATTTTACCGAGTTTGAAGCTCTCTCAATCATTTCGGGATCTTCGAAAAACTTTTTCTTAACCGTAAAGAACACGAACTCTTGTAATTCATTATATTCGATAACTTGTTTGGGATTTACACATTTCTTGGGAGGGTTTGGGTTCTTTTCGTTTGCATTTGCATTCAGGGGTTTGTTGCTAAATTGGAAATTCAGAGCATCGAAGAGTTCAATCTGAGTGTATTGATGCAAATTATCCAGTTCTAATACCTGCTTTATCGTATCATAACAGAGTAGATAGAGCTCATCATCGCCTTCTGACTTACTCTTAATCAAATCTTTGAATTGCTGCGAAAGGAAGAGCCAAAACAGCTTGAGGTACTGGCTAGGCAGACTTTGCAAAAATTCCTTGAGGAAATCTCGCCGGGCTTCCATGATTACTTCTAATTGCAAGACTATGGCATTCAAATAATATCTTGCTTCGAAGGTAAGTAAACGCTCGAAGAATCTCTTTTGAAGATGGCAAACTTCTTGACAGTGAACCTCCAACACGTCGCGGTCTTTCCCCATCTCAAAAATTTCTTCATAAAGGCTTATGTTTAGCTTATCGCTGAACGAAATTTCACTTGGAACGTTTTTCTTCTCAGCCTCGATCTCAGTTGGTACATTCAAAGAGTCTACAATTACTTTGTCTTGAGGTTCCGATGGCAATGATTTCGTTACTCCGCTCAATTCAATACTTTCAATTTTGATTTCTTCTTCGCCGTTCTTTTCTTCCACAGGTTGTGCTTTTTGATTCTTGCCTTCGCTGCTGGTTGGAAACTGCTTCTCTTTAACAAATGGCAGTAGCTTGGATTCTATATTGTCAACAGAATTTGCCAGGTCACCTGGGGGAGAATCCCCTCCTAGTGACGAATAAAAATCTTCCATATACTCAGCTGTGGTTATAAACCTCATTTTCCTGTTTATATTTTCTTTAATCTGCTTTGAAACATCAGGAAGATTGCCAAGTGACTCATCAGCATCGTCGAATGTCTCATAATAATTTGATTCACTCCTTCCATCGAACCCGGACCAGTTCAATCTCTTTGTGCTCAAAGAAAAGTTAGACTTTTTCTCGATTCCCTCAGCTGGTATTCTATCATGCTTGAAATAGAATACTAAGTTTGAAGGGTTGTTTTTAAGACAATTCTGAGGCTCTTCTAAGGAATGCAGTACATCGAGCTTTGTGAGAATAAAAGCATGCTGCTTTTTCCAATTCATCTGTGCTGCTGTGTTAAAACCATAAGCGGCTTCAAATAGTGTTTGAAGAGACATCATCAATAATTTGAAATTGATCATCTGAATTTTGATTTTATCGTTCTTGAAGAGTAATTCACAAAAAATTAAATAGATAATACCGCTGATATCTTCAATAACTACTTTGAAATCATTTTTTACTGTGCCAGGCAACTTTTTGATTCCAGAACTGATTTGGCGTGTTAATGCCTGGAGAAGTTTGAAATAGTTATTGAAAGTATATATCGGCATCTTCGCTGGATTTTTATTAAATTCTGCCAATGTGTGCTTGAGAGCTTTGCCTACGATAATCAAAATCTCAAGCGAGATAAGCGAGCTAAAATTGACGGGCTTTTCGGTTTCAGCAGACGAAGGAGCAAAGATGTATTCTCCGTTTTTTATCAGGACTTGGATCAAGCTTTCAACCAGCAAGGGTTGATATGTAAAAGCAACAGTTAGAATCAGCTCAAGGAAATACAATTCGGGACGGTCGCTTTGAAAATTCTCTGAGGATTGCCTCATATCAATTGATTTCTCGTTCAAAAGGACTCTTTTCTTCAGTAGGTAAGGAATCATGTAGAAATGGGTGTCTATGATGGTTATTATATGAGATAAACACCAGCTGAGCTGCTCATTTTCTTGGATCATCGATTCTTTGGCTACTCGGCTCAGGCATGAAAAAATCGACTCGAGGATTTTATCAATTATTTCGATTGAATTCGGAGAGAACGCTGCAGATGAAAGGTACTCAAGCACGGTGGTTTTGTCCTTCGTTGAATATGAAAGCACTGAGAGGTCTAATTATAGAGAGTTTAGAATCAATAGAAGGATAAATAATCATACCGGTAAATTGTGACACTTTAGTTTTCGCTGAAAGATGTTGTTCTTCAATGCTGCCTGAAAGATCCAAAAACGAATAAAAATAGTCAGGGAGCCAGTTGGGAAGAAGCGTGATGCGTGCATCCATTACTTTTGAAAGCACATCAATTAATTTAAATGATTCTTGGAGACGATTATTAAAAATTTGATAGTTCAGCCTTATTTCAAGAAGAACTTCTTGGTCGATGCTGCCCGATAGCACTTGAGCTAAAAATAATCCTTCGAACTCATTATCTAGACTAAACCTGGTGCTCGGTGTCGTCAACAAATGCTTCAATTCTTTATCGTCAAGAAAGCTTCCTTCACTGAAATTCTCTTGGTAAGAAGCGAATAAAAAGTTCAGCACTCCAAACATTTTAGTGGTTGAAGTTATTTCAAATACGCTGCTAGGATCATCTTCTGATTTTTGGTATGCTTTGGAAAATTTGTAGCTCAAAAGAATTAGCTCTCTCACATTTTTCCACACCTTTAACTTTTGCTCAGGATCACACTCAGAATAAAGCTCAATGAGACTATTGCTCATGCAGATAGGCAGTAAGAATATCAGATTTACGGCCTTGTGGAATACTTTCTTGATTACTGAGTAATGCGCTGAACTTGTTGGTTCTCTTTTGAAAGCATGTTCAATGTGAATTGCCAATACATTTTCCTGAAGGAAAGAACTCACTCCTAACAGCATTCCTAATCTCTTCTTCAAATCGCTTTCTTGCCTGGTTAGATATGATTTATAAACAAAATTCGCGATCAATAGTTTTTGAATTGAACAGTATAACAGTGGCTGGTCTTTTTCCAGAAATCCACAACTCGAGGAGGCTTCTGCCACAAAATTTCCTAAGGTTTCGATGATATTATCCGAGCTGCATTTCGAGGGGATAAACTCGTCTAACTGCGCAAATTTCTCATAAGGTAGCCCCTGACTTAGCAGCTTCTGTTCATACTCCTTATTTTTTTGTGAAAAAGCAACAGGAGATCTCAGCTTGAATAACGTCCAGAGAAAAGCGTTCTTTTTGTCGATGTCGTTCTTGAAAGCACTATCCTTTGATTCTAAAATAATTAATTGAAAGATTCAGATAAAGATTATCATACCTGCAACAAGGGATTTGTATAACCCCATAAGCATTTCCCCGAAAGAAGCAGAATCGCTTAAAAACAGGAGGCTTTTCTTGGCTAGCTCTGGCAGTCTTCCAAAGAAATCATCAAAAGCATTTGTACACAGAGAAAACCGCTCTGGTTCTTCAATTCCAAAATCTTTATTCAGCATAGCTCTCTTCAAGAAGCTTTCTTTCATGATCTCACTGAGGATATCCAACCATACTTTCTTTTCTTTCTTCTCAATCTGACCAAATATCTCAACTTGGCTTTCCAGGGCGATTATCCAATTAAAAAACTTGCCAAGAGATTCAGAGCGCTGGATAATTCTAAGGCTAATTAGACGCTGATTTCTCACCAGACTTGCAATGTTTTTCAAAGCCAGCTCAAAAAATTTGGAAATGACATGGTTTTTGAAGATCTTTTTGGCCAGCTGAAATTTATCCGAGAGGTCTTCCATTCCAATCATCTCTAGCTCTTCAAACACGGGAATGTTATCCCAGGCTTTGTGCTCTGGATGCACGATGAAACAAAGATTCAGGCAATTCCAGATATATTTAATAAATTTAACCAGCGTATTTCCATTGATATATGCACTTGTTATCTGCTTATATGACTTTTCATAATCAACGGAGGGTCCTTCTTTACGGCAGAGAGCCTCAAAATACTTTTCTGAAAGCCTGACGAAGATTCTGAGAGACGCCATTAAAAAATTTTCAAATGAAATCCCGTGTGTTATAATTGACGTCCTAATAATTTGAGAAAGCACAGGCAGTTTAGTCTTAGCCCAGTCATACCCTAACATAAACCAAGGAGTTTGGCCGCAAACAGAATGATTCAACGCGAAATGTAAGTAGTGAACGAACTTTAGTGAATCCAGGCTGAAAGACTCATAAAAATAATCTGTTTTAAAATTTTCTGTCTTCTGGAAATGCTTGAACAGCTCAATCAATCGTTCTTCTTTCAAGATTTCTATTGTTTCAAAGTTCATTAGACTCGTATTTGATTGAATTTTGATGTATTGGTCATAGTTTAATTCAAGGTTTTCCGTTATTTCAGAGCATTTCGTGACCCCAAGCTCGATATCAGTGCATAATTCCGTGTATTTTGAATCCGAGTAGAGAACCATCCAAGGCTGGGAAATCCATTTTATTTTGATCATTCTATTCGTGTCAATAACTTGCTGAGGAATATCGATTGTATTGGCAAATTTCTTGAGAAGAGAAGCCAGAATGCTGACATAATACCTTTCACGATGTAGACTCATCATCAACCTCTTATAATCTCCGTGTGTTTGGTAATCACTCTCTACTTGCTTCACTAATGCCTCAACCTTTTGGTACTTTTGCTGTATTATGTAGAATACTATCTTATGGCAAGTCGTAATACTGTTGAGGAGCTGGAACCTTTTGGGGGATAATTCTTCTCTCTCTCCAGTAAGAAACTGTTTTTCTAAGGCCTCAACCACCCTTTCAGAATTTACTCTGAACGGAATAGAAGAATTACCCTCGAAGAATGATACAATACAAGATTCTATCATCCCTCCTTGCAATAGATACTTCTTTTCGAATTTAGGGCTCTTGCTAAGACAGAGAATATACGGAATATCCGAGAACTTTTCCCACCTTTCTTGATAGAATTCACAGACAAAATTCAGGAAGGATTCAAAACTTTGACTTGATTCAAGGCGTTCAAGGTAAATAGGTCTCATTTCTTGCTTTCGGGCTATTTGCTGGAAGACTGAAGTTAGATATAGCCGTGTTGAGAGATAAATGAACTCGTATTTTTTAAAAAGATCTTTTTTAAGCGAAATAAGCTCAAAAAGGCGACTGCCCAAGATCATCGACAGCATCTTGTCGCTATTTCTACTAATTAAAGGATTTTCTACATACATTTTCTGATCTTTATCTCCAATACAGACGTTCATGAGCTTAGAGAGATAATAGGAAATCCATAGCAGCCGAAATGATCTCATGTCATTACTGAAATGTAATGAAAAATCTAAACCCAATAAAAAATCGCTGTCGTAAAGTTCGAAAAGCGTACTTTCCATTTTCGAAAAGATCGCTTCAACTTTGAAGGTTTCAAGGCATTTCTCTATCTGAGAGACCAGGACTTGAATGTAAATGAAGTAGAAGGTATCGAAATGAGTATCATAATATTGCTTTACATTTAGACTGAGGATTGTTTCTTGCGCGAAGCTCACAACTTCAATGATGAATTCCTGGAAATTTTCATCTAACGGCTGCCTGAGTTGTATGGTGCCCCTCAATAATATTTTAAAAGCTCTCAATAGCCACCGTTGGGCATGGCTTAGATTTTCTCTCTTTTGACTAACACTGGCATCTCTTCCAAATTTGAGTACATATCTCGTGATCGATTGGAGCACAAATGAAAATGAAGCAAAAAGGGGATTGTTCTTGCTTGGAGAGATCAATTTCTGCTGGAATTCCTGGAACTTTTCCTGAAGAACTTGACTGGAGACGAGAAAAAACTCTGAGGGATTTTTTATAGGCTGCCTTAGATATGCAGATGCAAATTTAACAAAATCATATAGCGCTACGGCGAATTCTTTAAGCGCTTCAGTCTCTGATTCAGTTGCATTTTCGATGTTAACTGCGATTTCAGCAACCCAATCAACGTAGGAAGGGTCTAAACAAAATGGAAATTCAAGAAGTTTTCCCACTCCAAATTTTCTTCCTCTCTTGCAAAATCTTGACAGTGTTACTCTTACCTTTGCTTTTTTTTGGAAAATAATTAGAGCACAATTACAAAGAATTTTACCCAGAAATGCTTGTGCAATGGCTACCTTGCGAAGCATGTTAGTTATCCCAGAATTAGCATCAAATAAAATGTCTCTAAGGTCGAATAAGAACGCTAACCCACCAACAATCGTTCCTTCTGATTCTGCTGATAACTCAGTAGCTTTCATAATAGTCGCATATTCCAATAAATCTTTTTGATCAGGTTTATCAAGTAATATCTCTTTTGCACTAGTCATCCAAGACTCCCAAAACTCAACGGTTTTGTCTCCTTTGAAGTTCTCGATCACAATCTTGACTATATTTTCGATCGTTTGCTCTTGTTTATTTATTTTGGCTTTTTCTTGAAGTTCATTCAACAATTTTTTCAAGCTTGTTAAATCATTGGCTGCCAGCATCAAGCTATAGGGCTTCAAATACGAAATAGTAATTGTTAAAAAATCGTTTATTCTTTTTGAAAGAGGTAATACTGCCATAGCAGTAAGCAGCCAATTTGTGACTAATTTCGAGTCTCGGCTATGAGATAGCAGGTTTAGAGGAGGAAACTCGATAGCAGCATCATTGTTTGCGCAAAAGCGATCAAATGAAAATATTTTATTGATAGTTTCAAGAGTTAATTGCGTTTTTCTGTCGTCAGATTGAGGAGAGAGTCTTGAGATTAGCGTTGATAAAGACTGTTCCTTTGCTTTTAAGATTGATGGAATGTACTCCAAGTCGAAACGCAAGGGTCGCTTATTAAACACTCCGCTCAAAAAGAAACTTTCTTGAAACAACTCTAGGTCATTTGCCAACTCAAAGATCTTTTCATCGGTAAAATCGACATATTTCTGGTTTATTTCTATTACGAAATCCTAGATACATATACAAATAAGTGACCATTAGAAGTTGAGTGTACCGAGAGTCCTCTGGATTCAGAGAGAAACAGGTTTTTCATACTTTGACCGCACAGGATGAGATTTCTGTTGATTGCGCTCAATATAATTTGATCTGATTTAATAGCATAATCAAGCCTGTAAACCAATAAATTCATACAAATTCCAATAGAAAAATGAGATCATAAATTAAATCTGATGACGGATTACTCTCTTTAGAAAATTTATCACTAAGTTGTTGATTCTAATCATCAGGAAAAAACCGAATCTTATTGTTTAGGTTATACATTTGGTTAACCTTCCTTATCATAGCTATAATCAAGCGGGAAAAATAGAAAATTAACTCAAACTGAGCTAATCCTCTTTTGATTTGTCTAATTAAAGAAAATTGGGTTTTGGAAAGCAAAGATGAAAACAAAGCGTCAATGTAGATGTTCATTTTGTTTGGAAAATTGATGTTATATTCATTTTTTCTGTGAATAAGCAAGGTTTAAATTGGTTATTTTGAGATTAATTGAGAGATTTAAGCTCTTGATTTAATCTAGCTCGAATAATTCACAATTTTATGACTGTTTCGATATCCTGCTTCATTAAAGATTAATATCGAATTCTTGTTCCAGCAAGTTCAAATTGTGAAGCCTTATCATTTAAAAAGTCAATCTCATTTTGGTTTATCGATCTATGGAATTAGAAGATTGAAATTGAAGATGATAAATTGATCTAAAATTTTGCACATTATATTAACGCAACGGAAAGATAAAGACTTCTTTAAACGACAAGACTAGCCAGTTTGACTGACCAAGTTTGACATATTCATCTGAGCAAACAATTAATTTAGAATAATTGTTTGTTGAAAGTATGAACGTATTCATATATAAGAGATTTTTATCCCTTACAATTTTCGATTCTCAGTGGGAGGTGTGCATGAGATGTACGCTAGATGTGGAAAGTATGTTCAAATTGCAACAAAAACTTTTAGTTGTCTTTCAAATTTTACCTCATATAAGTTTTGAGTCAATCTGGAAGTTCAAATTTTAGTTGAAGAGGAGAAATTTATGGTATAGCTTGAGATGGCTGAGGAATTATATTATATTGTAAAGTTTCATTCATATAAAGTAATAATGTAGCTTTGTAATGTCGGCATGCTGCCAGTTTTGAGAAAAATTTTGATTATTAGATTTTAAAATTAAACTTTAAAATACAATAAAAGTATGTAGGATCCTGGAACCACATAGAAAAATTGTTCATAAATTTTAGTGGCAAATTCAGAAAAGAAAGACGTAAAAATACGTATTAGTTAGTATATAGCGGTCTCAAAGTTATCTTACGATGATTGTATTACTACACTTAGTAAATATATTACTTGTTCTTCTTGTATTTTTTGCAGATTCGTTGGAAATACTTTGGAAATAGTATCTATAAGCATGCTTGTCTTTACCCTGGTATTCTCAAGAATGCTTTTAAAACCTACGGGGATGCCCTTTGATCGACATATTTTGCAAGCTCCACAACATTCACTAGCAAATTTCCCGCTTCTGTGATTGTAGTATTGGAAAAGATCTGGATTTGTCATCAAAACAATCAAATTATCAGCTGTTTCGATCTCTTTTATAAATTTCCCGCCCTTAGGAGAGCCATCCTTAATTACCAGGGTAAAGACCATTAAAAGGTTCACCACAAACAGAATATCACAAAAGCATTTGAGAAGACATTCGTTATTCAAAAGAAGCTTTATTGATGGATCATTTTTCATGAGCTGGCATGCCTTTATCGCTTGGTCTGCAAATGTCTTGCGATTGAAGATTCGATTCCAGTGCTCAGGCTTCACAAGGCAGATTTTATTGTTTTTCTTGTATGAGAGACAATCTCTAAACTCTTTCCAAATCTGCTGTAAGATCGAAACTTCAGATTGGATGAGATCTTCAGTGGGCATTACTTGAGCTTTTTCATCGAAAGCAGTGTGAATCGAGTTCATAATCTTGGAAGATGCTCTTAAAAACACGCTTACAACACTCTCTTCTGTAGCAGAAGCCAGATTTTCCACTAGCAACTTTGCGATTTTCCTGCTAAACTTCAGGCTGTCTTTACTATGAGATTTTTTTCCCAAATCCTTTGACTCACTGTCATTGCTCCTTGAAATATTAGGAGTTAACTTGCCACCAAAGTTATCTTCTTCAGCCTTTATAAGATACGAAGCTGACTGGCCTGAATTCTCTGCAGAGTATGCAGCAAAATGAGTTGGGATGGAGAAAAGGCTTGGAGTCTCATCTATTATACCTTTCGACTGGAACTGCTTATCTATGTTTTCAAAGTCGAGGAATCCATATACATCATTTTGATAATCAAACTCAATATCCATTGAGATCATCTTTTGTTTAGAATCTGGAATTTAATTGTTTAATGTTTGCTAATATATTATAAAATTTCGCTTGCTGCAACTAAAAGGATCTCTATCACTGTATATTTTGTAAAACTGGTCAATTTTTTTTTGGATTTAAATGGAAAATTTTTTTTAGAAGTAATGAGCTTAATTTAAAATTTTTTTCATTATTTTAATTACGTACTGTCAGTTTTTACTGAGTAATTATCAATTTGGTTAGTGGTGTTGAGCCGAGAGATCCTTGAAATAGAAGACTTATTAAATTGATTCTGACTTATAAACAAATAATAGAGACTTCGATAGTGCTCTAGATATATGCTGGGCAAAAAAGCAAATACGGCGTGCATTCCAACAATCCTGAGAAAGATGAGCTAGTTCATTGAACAGATATCTTTTCAATTTTGTAGATGTGATTGAGAAATCCTCGCATCTGATCTTGATTCATTATAACAGATAATTTATATTTCCTAACTTCTATCTCGATGATCTGCCCCCAGAAGGCAGCTGCTTCACATTTATTCGAAGCTGAGGGTTAACGACCCATCAATTCTGACACATTAAGGAGGTTCAATTAGGAACTAATAAAATTTCATCAGCTCATTAAAACTGGCAGTGAATTAAATTTATTTGAAGCTCACTGCTCAATGTTGAAAATTAATCAAAATATGACTGTACGCTTAGAATGGTGAATTTTGAATTCAAATGATTGGTGGGAATATTAGAGAGAAAGGCACCTGAATTGGCTTGGTGAGAGCTAAAAACCATTTAGCTAGTAAAAGAGTAGCTACATGAATGCATTGTGTCAAAGCTATTTTATCTCACCGCTTATTAGGAAACCTGAAAAGAATGAGATCATTTGATAATACCATATCTTAGGAACGCTGCCAATTTCCGTTTGATTTTCAGTAAATTTTGTTTTCAAAAATCGATAATGAATAAAACTTTTAGAACTATCTATTTAAATCCATAGTGACCTAGTCCATACTAATTGAAAAGTACTACCTATTGAGATTTACTGTAGATTTGGCACCTTTTTTGTTATTTGTTGGAGATCTTTTCGGTTCTAATTACGTAAAGAAAATTTCAGATTTCTAATATTCAGTAAATTAAGAAAGATTTGTGAGGGAGATTAGAAAGTTAGTTTAATTAATCAACCTGATTAACAGGTAAGATATAACTCCAGGAAATCATCAGTTTTGAACTCTCCATTAAGTTAAGAACCAGAAAAAAATTTCTAATCTTCATGAGCAAGCTTCAGCTTGAGGGTTTTCGCACATAAGGGATATTTTTTTCATTTTTCATTGGCAGTGATGAGTAAAATTTACGAATCATTGTGAGCTATACCAAAAGGAAAATTTGATAACCAGTCTAGAGTATACAAGATTGCATCTATAAAAGAGTGATGCCTGATTATCTAATTATGAATAAAATAAGAAAAAAGATTGGAAAAGTTTTAGTCAAACAAAATGGACATTTAGAAGGTAGTCCTCTCCTGTCGCAAAATTTCGTGGTCACATTTTACAAGGAATTCAAGACTTACAGCATCGTCTTACCATTTTTAAAGAATGGACACAAAAATAAAACAGAGCATATGGCTTAGTAGAGACCCAACTTAGATTTGTTACATAGAATAAGACGCATGCCTATGTCCAGTTTCATTATTCTATGGAATTGTCCTTCACTGAAGGATTGAACCAGTTTTCTAATCTTACTTATGATGGGTTTCTCATCGATGTACGTCGGATTCAATAGGGATACAATGGAACAAACTGAAAAGAATGTTCAAATTCTTAAGGAAAATGGTTTACCTAATGATATTGATCGGAGAACAAAAGGAACTGTGACTCCAATCAATAACCAAGGACAATGTGGTTTTTATTGGTAATTCTAAACAACAGGTGCATTAGAAAGAAGCTCTCTATTATTTAAAAAAGAACATTTTGATTGCCTTGTCTGAGCAACAATTAGTAGATTGTTCGAGCCCTTATTGCAACCGAGGTTGTACTGGTGTATTCATGAACTATGCTTTTAAATATACAAGGGACAAAGGACCATGAAAGGAAGCGACTATACATACAAGGATAAAATCGGTACATGGAGAGAGAAAGGATATCCGAATAGCGATCGAAACTCAGAATAGCGGCGCTGGAGTTTGCTGTATTAACGATGTCGCTTCGTATACTAATGCATAGCTGTAGGTTATATTATCATACAATTTGAAACTTAAATAATACGTATCATTGAAGTAATAGCTAATGATTGAAACTATACTTGAATTTTGATGAGTAAACAACATTTATTTCTATCTCAAGCACATCAGATTAATAATATGGATTCTAATATTTCTAAATCTAAAAATTCTTAATGACTCTCTACATTTCAGACAATAAAGAAGAGTGCGCTTTTATTTGTAGTGTATTAGTGAAGACAACATGCAACTCTCTGAATTAAGTAAGTAGCATAAACCAGAAAAAGAAGCTGGCTTAGATAGAAAGTTTAATATTGAGGACTTCTAAAGATCGAACTTATCTAAGTGAAGTGAGAACTTATTAAGTCATATATTGCTTTTTTGTTACTGCTACTGTTCAGACATAAGTGATCAAAAATAATTTCAGAAACCTCAAAAATTAATAAATTTATTATCTGATCCGAATGAACAGTATTCTCTATAATTGATACCTCAGAATCTCAAAAGATTATCTTTACCTTATCATGAATTATCAGATGCTGAATACAGAATTGCTCGAGGAAGGTCAACGAGAACCCGCTGATATCAAAGTATTTCATTATCCAGTTTCCATTAAACTTGATTAACTCATAAAGCATAACGATATCGCCATAGAGATCAAAGAAGATCAACAACCCATACAACAAAACAAAACTACAACAGCAGGGTCAACCCACAGCCAGTTTGAACCCGTTCAAATCGATGTCCAAAATCAAGTTTTACCAGAACAGGAGGCCAGTCAAAACATTATACAAACCAAAAAACTCTTCTCTATAGATCCTCGTCTAAAATCCACAAATTCTTTTGATTGTACAATCTGCTTTCAAACTCTTCATAATCTTCGGATGATTCCTTTCGAATGTGAACACAAATTCTGTAGAGACTGCATCGATAGGTACCTTCGGGGACTCATCAGTGAAAAAAAGGTATTTTCTCATTTGATTCTTGATGAATATAAATCTCAATAACTTCTTATCTGTAATGTTTCTAATACTGATGCATAGGTAAGGAAAATAGTTTGTCCATTCGAAGGATGCAAACTTGAAATCAATGAGTATTTCATCAGTGAATTCTCAAAGGAATTAGGGCGCTCTTACCTATACGCAAGGCAGTTTGTATCACCAAATCTTCGCAGATGTGTTGGAAAAGATTGTGACGAATTTCTTGAAGGAACAGCTGAAAATATTCATTTGATTTGTGCCTGCGGATCTGAACTGTGCTTTAAGTGTGGTGCAAGTTGGCACTCTGATCTCACTTGTGAACAGGTATATATAGTTTTATCCGCTTTTCAAGTTATAATTTGTCATGATACTCTCTTCAGGCACTCGAGAAAGACCTTGAAGACGACCCACAAAAAAAAGAAGTCAAACTTTGTCCATGTTGCAGGATAAGAATTCACAAATTTGAGGGATGTGACAATATAACATGCTAGTAACTCAGCAATTTTTATTTCAGCTCTTCTCTCATTATTTATATAATCTCATCTTTGAGTAATAATTAACAATTCATTATATTATAGTGTATGTCAATCTGGGTGGTGTTGGTCGTGTGGAACACAGAATCCAAATCATGCGGTTAATTGCCCTCACCTTCCAGGCAATGGTAAATAATCAGCAAAGATAGTTTTCTATCAATTTCAATTACTATGATAGGTCTTCCCGTGCAGCAAGATCAACTTCAACCTGAGGTGATTGGTCAACAACCCAATGTGATTGGTCAACAACCCAATGCGATTGGCCAACCTAATGCAATTATTCAGCAACCTGCAAGGAGATGCTGCCAAAGCAAGGTATTCAAGGCAATTAAAACTGTCTTGCTTTCCATATTGCAAATTTTGACAGGGATAATTATGGTTGCTTTGCTCCCAGTGGCATTGGCTATTTATATCATTGGGTGGCCCGCATTTATGTATTATTTCGATAAAAACAGGCCAGGTAAGAAAAGGAAGTGTATTCCCTTTTTCTTGCTATTCTTGCTGGGTATAGTCGCATTTCCAGTGCTGATTGCAGCAATCCCGATCTATCTGACTGTGCTACTACTTTTCTCAATAGTGTATTTCGGAGCTGCGGCATTAAAATGCTTAGGGCTTCGACCACCTTGCTTGGGAGATTATCGTGCATGATGCAGAATAACTCCCCTGGCTTTATTAATTGCTGCTTTAATTGAGAATGAAGTGCCTTAACTATATTATTTAATTATTTATTCCTAGTTCATATTTCCAATTCTTATCTAATTATTTTTACGTCAAGAAGAATAGAATTGTTATTTTTATTAAGAGTTAATTATCAACTTATGAATAATGCCTCAATTTAATATTTGCATAGTGTTGCTAAAATAAACTTTCCTAACCGGCTAGCGGCAAAGGATTTGACTCTCGAGTCTTCGACTCCATTTTGGTAATTATGAAAAGCCGAGATGATGAGCAAAATTTTATGATTTTAGGATTTACCCCAATTATTTTTGTTTAAACATCCTCTCGTATTTAATTAATCCATGCTTATCCCTATAATTTCTTTATCGGTGCAAACCACCTTACATTTAGTCACTTACATTGCGGAATCAACTGCAAGTTTATCAATCTAATCCTACAAGTTTTTAGAAGAGAGAAATTGTCCCTCGCTAATAATAATTCAACCTTTTCACCTATTCGAGCCTAAATTTTCAGGAATATACTTGCTTCTTGACTTCGCAAGAGGATGCTTCTAATGTATCTATATTATTCGCTGTTTCTCTACGCATTCTATTTACCAACTCAAATGAGTTATAAATATCCAATGGTTTCAGAGAAGACAGACAGCTTTATTTGCGAAAATAATCACTAATACTCTTCAAAGTTTGAGTCGCTTTTTATATAGAATAATTGATTATAGACTATCTATTCAAAGTTCTTTCATAAAAAGGATACTGTAATTTATAATTTATTAATTTCTGGTAAAACTGTTGATTCACTTCAAATTTGAGGAATTTAAGTCTCAATCTGAATTGTATTGTGACTGTAATAAACGGATTGTGTTTCCATACAACTTTCATATTGTGATCCTTTAGCAGTATCTTGGCAGCATTGTTCTCTCATTGCTTCATTTATTCCGCTCGTTAGGCCGTATACTAGAGCATTAAGCATCCCTTGTAGCAACCAAAGAGATTCAACAATAATTTCCACCACAGTCGAAGTGTATTCAAGACCTTTAATGTAGATATAAAGCATAACCAAACTCTTTGGTAAATTGCAAACGGCAAGGGCCCCTGGATATATTAAAAGTATCCAAGGAATATGATTTCTCCTTAGAAATGCAAGTTTAAGTCCTTTGATGTAATATATCAAATTAATAATGAAGCTAATTAATGGCACAACGAGAACGAGAATCCAAAAGAACATAAGAAATACTTCAGACTCGTTTTCTTCACTTATCAAGTAGAACATAGCGAGACAATTAAGAATAGCTGAAATGAATCCGATTAAATAGCTGGTTTTAGTATATATTTTATGCTGAGACTGTAAAAACTCTTCGGATCCTTCTTTTCCGATATAATACAAACAATGAGCAAAGCAACAAGCCCATACCAGAGTACCAGAAGCTCCGAACCCAAGCAAAAAGTGACAAACGTAATATAGCCCCAATGAGAGGGAATCTTGGTCTGGTGGTTCCGAATTGCATACGAGATCTTGGATGATTGCTGATAAAGCCAGTAATAGACCACATATTGATAGTTGTATAACCATCTTTCCCAAAGGGTTGCTATACATTTTCTTGAGTAAAACTGTTACCATTAGATTTAGGACACAGCCAACTAGTGAAAAATTGCAAATATACTTTGGAGTAACATCAAGTCAACTGTTTATTTTTAAATAAATCTTTTTAGTTTGATTATGATCGTTCAGGGCTTATTCTTATTTGGACTCATGCTATTTGTTAGATTGATTAATAAGGATATCTTCAAATGAAAATCGACTCAGGAAAACTCTGACTTTATTCATTCGATTCTAACTCCAAAAACCAAATAATAAAATACAAAAAGTCTCATGGAATACAGGCCAGGAAACCAACTATACAAATGAGTGCATTTTGAATCTGAGCTTCAGTAAATTAAAATCTCAGTCCGCTGATTTAATCCGTTAAGAATTAAGGGGCACTTTTCGTGGCTACATGTGAAGATGAATTAATTATAAAGCCGTGAATTGAAAAATAAAAATGGCCTCAAATTCAAACTGAGATTATGATTGCTTTCACCCCGATCTGAGTATCAAATGTTCTCAAATCTGACTGACCTATCTCTTTTTGCATGCGGTTTTTTTGTATATTTGCACACAATTTCCAATCCTAATATCAAATATTTGAAGCCGAAGCATAGTAAATCAGTTCCGTAAACTGCCGGAGAGCAGTACTATCTGGGCAGATTCGGTAAGTTAGTTAATGATCTTTTGTTTAGAATATATTATGAACATAGAAGGTATTCGCATATATAAATAGAGAATCCACCGGGATTGGAGCATGAGGTTTCATCTCTCGAAATTAAAAAATCAAGTGCTACGGAGATACGAACCTACTCTTCGATTTTGTCAAAAATTGTTGGTTATGTAATAATGAGCAAAGCTGGCCTCTTAAAGTATTAGAACTTTATTGTAGTTTATCATTAAAAGGGATTTATCATTGAATATCTTATATCTTTGGCTTTTAGTGAGTTTGATATATCTTAAAAATTGTCATTAAAGCTGAGGAGTTCAAATTGAGATCTCAATCAGAAAGAAAACTAATTTGAAATTTCGATGTAATCAGTTGTTCGTCTGATGATAAAGTAGTTATAAAAATTTTTGGTTTATAGAAAACCTATTTGGCTGATGATTCAATATTTTTCTAAGTATTTTAATCAAAATTGAGAGATATATTTTTTTTTGTTTGTTTGAGTAAGTTATTTATTCAAATGAACAAATTTCCTTGTTCCTGGATACACTGGTCGCAATCCAGTTGCTTTAGGCTTAGGCTTGGGATTGGGATTAAGATTGGAATTGGAATGAGACGACTTACGTTTTTGTCTTGGTCTAGATTCATCAAAATTCCTTGAAGCTTGTGTAACAAATGGTTCTTGTTCTCGAACAGAAGCATTCAGACTCTGTACACTCTCGAGTAAATCCAATCCTTCAATTTTTTTCCGTTGAGTGAAAGTTGTCAGAAGCTCAAATACTGTAATTGTTAATAACACAAGAGAGAAAATGCAATCGACAGTGCAACCGATGAGTGTTAAAACGATAAGAGCAATACCAATATCAATGTTGGACTGAGTTTGCTGAGAAATGGCATTAGTCGCTTGATTCGCTCCAAGAGCCAACGCCAGGAATCCCATTATATTCTTGCATATTTGATTGAATACTATTACTCCCATCTTCAGTTTTGATTTGAAGGGTCTACATCCCAAGATAATCACCAAATAAATAACATTGACTGATGTATACAGAGCTGGAGCTGTGTAACCCAACGTCTGAACAAAAAATACCGTAAAAATAACTGTCACATATTGGAGGACGTAAATAATCGTGAAATTTCTGCTGATCCAGAAATTATCTTTAAACCCTTCACAAATTGTCTTCATAGATTTAGGAATTTCCACTCTATTATGCTGTTTTTGCGAAGAACTCTCTTTAGATGAAGATTTTTTTCGGTTTAAAAGGTAGGCAATGTAGGGTATTAGTACAGCGTACGTTAGAACCACCACCGAAGCAGCTCCCATAGAAACACCTGCATACGTGTTTTGACTGATATTTTCTCTCATTTGAATCATGCTATTTAACAGCAAATTGCTAAAATCTTGTAGCAAAAAGCTAATTAACCCATTCCATCTGAAAATATCTCTACATTTTTTCATTGCTTTCTCAGTTTGAGGATGGTTCCTGAACAGGAAAGAAAGGATTGAAAAAATAGCAATAACGAGGAGAGTTAAGATCTCTTTTATGATTTGAATTCCAGAATTCTCAAAGAGGACTGTGCTTGTTTCCCAGAAACCAAACATCCCTATCGTAGAGTTTTTAGGAATCTGACTCGTTCCTCTGATGTATGAAAGAGGGTTTAAAGATTTTTGTTTCTGAAGCATCCCTCTTGTAAACTGAACGTAAATATCTGGGAATCCAACATAAAGATAAATAAATATGGAGATATCTGCAGGAAATGAAATTGACATGATACTTGGGATAGTTAAACCACCAAGCAGGAACACAGATGAAGCTGAACTAAGTATATTTACTGCATTAGTACCTGTAATAATCGCACCCATCAGGGAGCTTGTGCCGGATGTAGGACACCCGTTGACGGACGAGTTAGTACAAAGCAAGCAAGTAAAAGTAGTATTATCCTTGAAATATCCGAAGGGACAGTTGAGCAAACAAGTACTGTTGATCGGATAATAATATGTATCACGTAGACAACTTAGACAATCAGTTGATTTGCCACCATTACAAGTTAAACAGCCTCTTTCACTATTATTATTTGAAGGAAAGTAACAACTGAGACAAACATTAGTTCCCGGATACCATCCAATAACTGGACAATCGAGAACACACATTCGATTGCTTGGCAAGAAGTATATACCAGAGTAGCAACTAATGCAATCAGTGCTTAGAGGACCAAGACATGTTTGGCAAGGTTCAGAGGTATTTGATCCTTGAAAGCATTTCATGCACGTATTATTTGATGTATTTCCATAGTATCCATTGGGACAAGAACTGTAGCATGTTTTTAGACTTGTTAAAAGAAAAGCACTTGTTTCACAAGATAAGCAGCTGTTTGACGTTGCCCCATCACAGGTGATACAAGTTCGGTTTGTAGTCGTCGGATCAGAAGTTTGATAGCATTTCAAACAGGTAAATGTTGTAGAATCAACAAAAAATCCTTTAGGACACCTTCCCAAACAAGAGTGGTTGCTCATGTGATAGTAGTTCCCACTCAAGCAAGTAAGACAATTTGTGCTTGCTGGCCCATTGCATGTTTTACAACTTTTATTTATATCCGTGAGAGGGTTTGCTGCTAGATAGCAAAGGGCACACTTATTGCTAATAGAATCATTCCAATATCCAATAGGACACGTGTTTACACAAGTGCTGGTGGTTGGATCTAAGAGTAGAGGGGAACTACAAGAGAGGCAGTTATTTGAGTTGGTTCCATTGCAAGTAGTACAAGTATTTTTAGTAGGCGCTGTAGATGTGTACTGATAACATTGCTTGCATTGTTTTGATGGACTGTCTCCCCACCAACCAACAGGACATGTTATGAGACAAGTTCCATTTGGAGAATACAGATAAGCTGCTCCGGCTACACAAGAAGTACAATTCCTTGAACTAGGCTGAGTACATGTATAGCAAGTTTGCTCATAAGCAGTCGCAGACACTGCCTGAAAGCATAATTTGCAGGTTTTAGAAGATGAATCATTCCAATACCCTGTGGGACAGGTAGTAACACATTTATTCGATGTAGAGTCGAGATAATAAGTTGCACTACAAGAGAGACAGTTATTTGAATTAGAACCATTGCAGGTTACACAGGTTCCATTGGGCCCAGTTGTTGAATTATTTTGATAGCATTTAGAGCAGTTATTATTCGGATAGGTTGTACTCGCAGGATAATAATCGCTAGGACAATTTAAAATACATGTGCCATCAATAAAGAGGAATGTTCCTTGAGGACAAGTGAGACAACTTGTTGCAGAAGGGCCGCTGCAGGTTGCGCAGGCCAGTTTTGAGGCTGGTGTAGTTGAGGGAGAATAGCAAGGTTGACACTTCCCAGTAGTAGAGTCTTTATATGTTTGATCTGGGCAAGGATCCATACAAGCACCACTACCAGTATCAAAAAAGTCACCTGAATTACAAGAGATGCAGTTTGTTGATAGTTGCCCCATACAATCATAACAACTTTGAATATTAGGATAACTTGGATTATATTGATAACATTTGACACATGTCCCGGTAGTATTGTCCTTAATATAATTTATTGGACAAGTACTTTTGCAAGTGTTGCCTGGATTAAGGAAGGTTCCGAGAGGACAAGAAAGGCAATTATTACTTGCAGTGCCACTACAAGTATAACAAGTGTAATCGCAAGTACTGAGTCTTATTTGAATACTACTGAATCCAAATGATTCATCTATACTGACATCATTTAAATTCGAGGTTATATTAATTTTCAAGCTTGCGTTTGTATGCTTGAAAGGGATTAGTTCTCTATCAAAAATTTGATCATTCCAAGTAGCCCCGCACAATTGCATAGTGGCTTGTCCGACGACCCACTTTTCTTGGTATCGCAAAGTATCATCAATGAATATTTGAAGTTCCTCAGTATCCCAACTATCGATGAAAAATAATCTAATGCTGAGGATTATTGAGTTGTGAGTTGCGAGGCCAGAATAAGTCCTTGTTGCATAATGATTCATTCCAAAGCGGGAATATCCTCCAACCAACTGTTCCCCAGAGCAAGTATTTTCCAACGTGCACCCACAATTTGAACTCCAAGTTGATGTGTCAAAATTGTATGGAAAGAGATCTTGAATAATAATTTTGCCATTGTGGTTTATGACTGTCTCAATCCCTATTCTTATGAGACTACTCAAAGAAATAAAGACTTATTTACCTATGACACCTCTTAAATTGATCCATAGAAGGATTATCAGTGTTGAAGCTAAGTTCACTTTCATTCTTTGTATTGATAATTTGATGACAATTTGAGAGAATAAAAATTCACAATTTAATCTTATGCTAATTAAAAATACTGAATCAATCAATTAAAGAGGGAGAAGAAGTATTTTACCAAAATACAACATTTTAATCTTATAAAGAGGTATTTTAAATGCAAATATTAAGATATTTCAAGTACCAAAATTTCATACAAGTTAGAGACCGGTTGAAGTCAAATTGAAAGCAAAATCTCTGACTGATAGCAGAATATTCTAAGAATGCAGTCTCTTTCAGCAAAATAATTTATCAAATTTTCTGGAGTTGATTGCACATTTTGTTTTTTAGATGGCTGGTCACTTGGTGATAGTTCAATTAAATGTAAAACCCTTTAATTCTAACGGGTTTCCAGTTTATATCTTTTATCGCATCTACCTGTTTTCTAAAAATGGACTCAAACAGGAGTTCATCTGACTCGATGGTATTAACAATGAGTTGGTTAATTGATTATTTCTCAAAAATAATTTAAACTATGAGTTATTTTTAGGTCTTTATGAAATGCTAAAAATATAGAGCAAAATTTCTAAAAACTCCACAATGTTCAGGCTGAATTTTTATCTCTTAAGAAGCGAGCATCGCTTTGCTGTTTGAGAAATGCCAGAATTATAGAAAGGAAATGAAAGATTGATTTTAAGTTACTTACCTCTACTTTCATAAAGTGTTCTCTTACAGTCTTATTATGGAGCATCCAGTATTTTGCGTCGGATAAGTCTCGAAATGAACATTATTTCAATCACGGCAATTATTTTTCTTGTGAATCACAATATCGTTTCTCCTAACACCTGAAATAAATAATTCCTACACCAAAAACAGTAGCACATCAAACAAAGGATATCAAGGATCATAAATTAATATGCTTCAGTTATGCTCGAATTATACAACTTGACTTAATAGAAATTATGGATTATAGTTAGTCCTCATAAAAAACGCTGAAAGCCAAGCAATCAATATACTAGTGTAAATAAAATCGAGCAAAGTAAAGTCAATAATTATATGGAAAACTATAAGAAATATAGAGTAAAAATAAAAGAAAATTACTAGTTACACGCTGAGTCATATTGGCGATTTGAGACTTAATTAATGACTTAATAAATCATTTCACATGCTTTCGATTAGTACCAACCAAAAGAAATAAGAACGGGAGCATTTGAACTATATAGAAACGATGTAATCAGATTCTTACCAGATTGCACGAGGAATTAAGCGAAAGACAAATTTTCTTTCCAGCACAGTGGGATCCGAAGCTTGGAATTCACGTGACTTGAAGTCGCG